>Ga0210405_10000549_pt1 | contig 49057 bp, 40 predicted proteins | sample IncBWH11MmetaG_FD_155492 | JGI IMG/M metagenome (GOLD analysis project Ga0210405, IMG submission 155492) | Forest soil microbial communities from Barre Woods Harvard Forest LTER site, Petersham, Massachusetts, United States - Inc-BW-H-11-M | ecosystem: Environmental > Terrestrial > Soil >...
ATCAGGATTGGCATTTGTTCCATTGCCCATTTCACCGGTTTATTGCGCCACTAAGGCCGGTCTGCATTCGTTCACCGAGTCTCTTCGTGTGCAACTGAGAAACACCAAAGTGAAGGTATTTGACCTAGCACCGCCTGCGACACAAACCGAACTCTTGGGTGACTTTAATCCTGAAGACATGAAAGGCGTTTCTATCATGAAGGTGGAAGACATGGTTAAAGTCACCGTCAAAGGAATGCAAACCGATCGATTTGAAATTCGTCCAGGTCAGGCGAATCAGCTCAAAATGATGAATCGCTTGGCGCCTGGATTTATTTTGAAACAAATGAGCCGGTCGGTCGATCGTATGCTCAGAACACAGAATTAACTCGAACGAATAATTTATGACACAACAAACACAACAAGCCCTAAGCAGGCAGAACGGAGCGAAAAGATGACAGTCGCGCTCGATAAAAAAAGGTTCGGCCCCTGGGCACTCGTCACAGGTGCCTCGTCCGGAATAGGCAAGGAATTTGCGCAGCAAATCGCAGCTTCAGGAATCAATATTGTCCTCGTGGCGCGGCGGGAGGACTTGCTTAAGGAAGTAGGCGTTAAATTTAGCAAGCGTTACGGTGTGGAGCATCGAGTCGTCGTGCTTGATGTCTCACGGGAGGATTTCATCAGGCAACTCGCCTCCGCCACTGACGATCTCGACATCGGGCTTGTCGTCTCCAATGCCGGCACCGGAAATCCCGGCGAGTTCTTGAAGCTCGATCGACAGCTGCTCGAGGAGACCTTGCGACTCAACACCATGTCGCATTTAGACATCGCCCACTACTTCGGCGGGAAGCTCGCCGAGCGGAGGCGAGGCGGCTTGATCCTCGTGGGGGCAATGGGTGCGGAAAACGGCATTCCCTGTATGGCGAATGACGGAGGCGCGAAGGCGTATGTACACAGCCTTGGCGAAGCGCTTCATTATGAGTTCAAACCTCTAGGTGTCTACGTCACTGTATTGGCAGCCGGGGTTACGAACACAGCGGTGATCGAAAAGTTCGCCCTCGATCCGAAGACTATGCCGATGAAACCGATGAGCGTCGAGCAGTGCGTATCTGAGGGCCTCAGCGGTCTGGTCAAAAACCGCTCCAGAATCGTTCCAGGCCGACTCAACCGCATATTGAACGTCCTCGTCCCCGCTTCTCTTGCGCGGAAGATGCTGGCGGACTTGCTTGGTAAAGGGCTTGCCAACAAGTCCGCTCCTGCAAACGCACGGGCAGAGGCCTGATCACTGACGGGCGACTGGTCGAGCCGTAATCCCGGTGTGGTCGCAGGGGAAGGACTTTGTTGTCGGACGTATTGTCGGCAAACCGGAACTTACACGGCCGTTTCCGAGTACCGCATTCATCTGAATCTATCAAACGAAAGCCCTGACGCATGCTCCCCAGAGCACTAGCGCGGTGCCCAGTCCAGTCACTACTCGCCGTACATCGACATTGCCGTTCTCAGTTGCGCCAGGCAGGAATGCGGCGACGCCACACACGAGGCACATCGCCAGGGCGGTCCAAAGAAAGACCCGAAGATCTGTGGCCTTCCACAACCCAAGGAAATGCAACCCGACGATAAATCCGATCGCAGGCAATAAAAACTGCGATAGAGCGAACTGTCTTAGCAACCAGATTGTCCCGAAGATAGCAGCCACCTCGAATGCGACTGCAATTCCATAGATGTGACCGCGAAAGGTATCCGAGTGATGCTGTTTGTGGGGTAACGCAAGTGCCACGATAAGAGCAGCTGAAATACCGATACTGGAACCGATAGCCCATGCTTGCCAGGGGCCCGGGAGCGCTGTCGCCCCGGCAACTCCCCAAGCACAGCCAAATGCGACGCCTACAACTGGGCCGATGCTCGGTCCATCCATTTTCAACCAGAATACCTCTTTGACTTCGAAAACCGGAGACACTATATATCCGAATCGACATGTGTGTGACGCCGCTCCCGGATGGTCGGCTATACGGAAGTAATCCAAGATGGGCACCGCGCGGATCAGTACCCGGAAATCGGCTAGTCTTTACCGATGAAGTGAAATGGCGTTTGCGATTTGGTGCCGAGTCGACGGCTTTCCAAACCGCCGCCAAGTAAAGCAGTTCCCGCGGATGAAAGTTCGCTGCACTGGCCCCAAATTATTCGCTGAGACCTGCTCTCATCTGCGTGACATTGTAGTGACAGCACAACACCAAACAGTCCAGATTGAGCCGAGTAAGGCTACGAGCTTTCGGCTTTCAACCGAAGGGTCGGTGATGTCGGTAACCCCCGCGAATCCAGGCAACGGTCTACAAGACCGTCGTTGTTCCGAATTACGCTCAAGTCGGCGAGTGCGAGCCGGGTTCAAACCGCAGATCTCGAACGAGCGCAGCGACAATGGTTTTTCCTGTGCGAACTTACCTCTATCTAACTTTTCAGCGGTATGAGCGTGAAACGTGTCGCAACCCAACGAAGACCGGTAGCAGGAACGGATGCTTGTAAGACTGCTCGAGAATTTCGGGTGGGCAACGAAGATGCGCAGCCAATTATTTGCTAAGATAACGTGTAGAAAAATCACCGACACAACAAAACACTTACAAGATCAGGTTCAGTCCGGAAGGCGGAAAACTCTTAGGCTTTGCGCAACAGAGGAGCATCCTTCTTTTTGGCGGCTAATTCTTTGTACCGGTTCAGAATCGTTCCGACTCCGGTGATGGCGATTTTGTAGGACCTTTCCAGTCCGTTTAACTTCGTGATTTTCAAGACTTTAGCCATTTCGGAAGTCCTCCTACTCTCTCCATTTGACGCCTGACTGTCGTTTTTGTCAACTTCTCGAGATTTCTCAGTTTCCAAACAGCGACCCCAAGCGTAAAGCCTGCGCCCCATCGACTGCGAACCAGGCATTCAGCTGTTCAACTAGTTCCACCAAAGGGCTTTCGGGGCTTTCGTCGGATTGATCCAGCAGTAGAAGCCCGCTCGTGTTCGATCTTGTTGCAAAGGAGACCACAGCAACGGGCTTCCCTGTGCCCAGTGGATAAAACAGGGGAACGGAGCAGACAACTCTGTGCACCGGCCCGTCCTTCGGAGTCTCGTAGTAGGCGGCAGTGTTTGATTTCACGCCGGGGATATTAACGTGCAACATGGATTCGCGACGGCGGAACGCTTGGCCGTCGATGCGCCTGCCGGGCTTAACGCAAAGAGCCCAGAGATTTTTCGAAAACCCGGCGTAGTTGTATGCGGCGACGCATACAAGCCCCTCCTTTGCCTTGTCGTAGCAGAAAATTGTGATTTCGAGATCCGCATTTGTCGACTCCGGTGATGGAAGTAGGGCGTCTACCACCGTGGCCAGTTTTTGGACGGCGCCCGTCATTGCGTCTTTGTATTTCGATTCTTCGTCTCGCGCAGCAAGAAGCCGGTTGATGATCTCATCAGCCATCGCCGCATCCTGAGCGCTGAGCCAACTGTCGGCCTTATCTTCTTCGGGAAGATCCCATTCAATTTTGTACGTATAACCTACGAGTGGTCGATCAATCGTCAATACAACAGAGTGCGAGTGATTTATTGGCGTGAAGAAGCCTTCGCAATAGGCCCGTTCTGGGTAATTCGGTTCATTTGATTCATCGAGGACGGACAGCTTAAAGCTGTCCGGCCACTGACTAGCTGGAAGCAGTAATTGATAAGCTAGGCTGTCGTAAGCCTGCATGACAGTGACACTGATATGCTCGGTCTTCGATTCATGGCCCGTCGCGCCCAAGCGGTCACGTTGACTGAAGTGAATTGCGTTATAGGTTGTTCCCTCCCGGTTAAAATCAATAGGACCTTCTTTCACCGGCGGGTGAAAGATCGTCATCGCCCTCCTGACGCCTGTACCGAGGTCCTCTTCCTTCCACTTCCATTCCACAGACTGATTCGCCGTCAGAACGTCGTAACTCCGCTCTCCGAATTTACCCGACTTGGATTTCACGGTGTGATCGAGCGCATCGACCGGCTCCCCATCGAACGAACGCACACCCCTGAATTCCTCATGCATCACCGAATCGCCAGAGCCATCTTCGATCGAGTCGCATCTCACATATTTGCTGGCATGGACACGAGCCTTGCCCTTTTTAGCCAAGTCGTGGTATCGGGCGCTCCGCGCCTGTTCGTAGGTTTGAATCGACAGAGTGTCATGTTTTTCGTAGTACTCTGCCTGCAGGACCCTGCGTTCAAGTTCCTGTTCGCCGCTGTCGTGAAGGGTCACGATGTTGAACGAACGAGGAAAGTGCGCCGGGGCGTTGCGGACACTTCCGGCCGCTATGACTGCAATGGAATGGCCGTCGCCTGCCGCGCCTGGAAAAATCGCTTTGGAAAAACTCGGGTAGTGTTTGTGGCCGTGGAAGACGAGATTTATTTCGCTACGCGTCATCTGTTGCATGAAGAGTCCGGCATTCTTGAGGAGCAGGAACTCGTCGCGATCAGCGATGTTCAACCGATGTTCGGTGGGACCTATGGGCATGGGGTGATGGTGCAGTAGGGCGATCTTCGTACAGTCATACCAATTACACTGCGCGTTCGAGCGAACACTCAATACATCTCTCTCGAATTCGGTAAATCGCTCTCGCTCAATGAGTCCAGATGCAAGGTTTAGTCCAGAATCCGTGGAATTGGAATCAAACATGAACACTACGACGTTCATTCCGGGAATAGCTGCGAACTCAAAATACTTTCCGAATTCCCTCCTGAACCAGTCGGCCTGACTCTTTTTGAAGAACAGCCCCTTTATTCGATAGTCGTGATTGCCGGGCACGACAAAAAGTGACTTTTGAGGATCGAGATCAAGCGCGCGGCAAAGCGATTCCACGTATGCGCGCGACTTTGCGAGCGCAGCTTGAACGGCGGAAGCAGCATTGTCCCCGATGGAGCTATCAATGAGGTCGCCTGTAACAAAAAGCAGGTCCGGCTTCGTCGCTACGAGACTGTTTTGCAGCGCCTGCAATACCCACTCGTCCGTTTTTGTGTCCGCGCGAAAATGGAGATCGGAGATGTGGGCGATCACGGTCCGCCCAGGTTTGCGTTGCGACAGGTCCTTAACCAATTTCATTTCGGAGCTCCCAACATCGCAGGACCCAACTGCCCTTCGCCTCGATACCTTCGTTAGCGCTTCCCTGTGGTCGGAACTTTAGGGGGAAATTACGGGTCCGTCAAGTACCGTCAGATGAAAACCGCGGCACCGGACTTAGGCGTAAAGTTCTCGCCGATTGCATCGCCAATCTCAGTAACTCTTTCGTTTTTTTTCCCCTCTCGCAAAGCATCTCTCGGAGACATTCGAACAAAGCGGATTCTTAAATTACTACCTCGAGCTTCGGGATGATTGCGTTTAGTTCCCCTTGTATAAAATAAGGCCATCCTCAAGCGCCATCAATCCTCCGGATCAGTACGCTCGCCGTACAATATTCTCTATCTGCTATGTACCATCTCAGCCGTCGCACTCTAACCATCGAGCAACTTCTTAAAGTCCGCATCACCGTAGAAAACTTCTAGATCATCCTCCTCCGAGCGCACCTTAGTTGGGTCGTTCGGGTTCCATATAGTCCGCAAAAAACTCTTCATTTGGGGCTCGAGCGCGATGGCCTTCCTCACCGCATCGAGGGCTCCCTGTCGTGACTCGGTTAAGGAATCCTGAGTAGCCCCGTGCTCCGAGTCCCAGCGGTATTTTTGACCCAGGGCTGCGGCCAGGTTGGCCCAGATTCGTGCACTGGGTTGGCCTGGCTCCTGATCAATGTACTCATCGGCGTAGCGAATCGCCTTTTGAAATCCGTCCGGCGGCGGCTCATACAGGAAGTTGTAAGTCAACTTTTCATATAAATCACGCTTGACGTCCTTTGGAGTATCCGGCCGAAGACTCTTCAAAGCTGCCTCGAGTGTCGCCGTGGCTGCGGCGGGCTGTCCGGATCGTTCAAAGTTTGTCGCTGCCGTGAGAGCGACATCGACCGCGGTCTGCGCGCGTTCAGCGTCAATCAGCGCTTTGACAAGGAACAGTTGTGTCATCAAGTATCCGGCAAAAAACCCAAATACAACGGAACCGATTACGATGACCATGGGAAAGAAGGGTTTTCCATCAAATCCAGCAGCCAGATAGTCACCCAAACTTTTCATCAAGGTGGGTACCTTTGTGAGCTGGGTCAATCCCGCTCCCAAAATGATCTTTGTCAGCCAATCAGACACTTGTTCCAGATTCGTGCTTACGTCGGAAGAATTTGTCTGTGAGCTTGTGGACCCTGCACTCCCTGCATCGCCATTTATCGTGGAAGGTCTGGGCGGCTGAGCCATACGGCGCGGAATCCCAAACAAAAACCCCACAATCCCACCGATGCCCCCGAAGGCAAGCGATAGGAGGGCGCCGTGACACAGGACTCCAAGGCCTTTCGACAGTCCATCCAAATCCGGTTCCTGAACAAACGGTATGACTCCACAGACCAGGAGAATCGCAAAGCTAATCCCGAGCCAGCCCAGTAGAAACCTCATCGTGTGTTTGAGATTCCTTGCCCAACGGTCTTCATTACTCATCTCGTTACCGAACATCGGATTCTCCTGATTCTCGGGTCAGCTAAGAACGCCGCCGACGTCAGATGTCCGACCCGGCCCCGCACGCTCACTCGACTAGCGCCACTTTTTGCCAGAACCCCCAGCGAAATCGCATCTCCAACTGGGTTAAATCGTCCTTCCATTTGAAGCATCGACGCCCAATGTGCCCTTTCGCACACCACTGCGTCGACTTCCTTCCAGTGCGCTTTGAATCCGGTGCTCCAACGCTTTTTTCAAACGATTGCAAACACTGTCCACTGTGTACCTCCTCCCCAGCCGGAGAGGCACGAGAGGCGAAAGAAGCGGCACTACAATTTTCTGCTTGTCCTTCTTCCGACGCTGGACATAAACCAAGGCCCGGAAGTGCAGCACTGGCACGGAGACGATCCTAAAATCTTCACCTCCGACCGCCGATGAAAGGATGCGCCCGGCAATGCCATATTGAACTGTTGCAGATTTTCCTGTAGCCAGGCTTGAAACGACTAGGTTTTTCCTGATATCAGCAACGGCAACCATTCCGTATTTCCAGCGGAGAAACTGGGTCCAGCCGATCCCCCGCTCTCCTGCGTTGTCCGTCGCATTCAACATGCTTATGTCCACGAGATGCAGCGGCAACGTCCACCGTCGTGACGGCTTGCCGAACCCCGGGTTCGTTCTGTCGTAGGACTTCTGCCGAGCCTTTCGTGCGGCATGGTACCTACGCACATGGGGAAGGTGAAACGCCCGGGCGTGAAAGGCCAACATGCGCAAAATGCCCTTGTTGATTCTCTCCATTCCCTTGGGCTTCGCTCGCTTCATCTCAACCTCAACATTGTCCGGGAACAGTCGTGTAGAACGCGTTCAAGCGCCAGCTAGAAAGGTCGCCTTCAACCGGCACCGGATTCAGAAGTGCGCTGTAGGAGTAACTGTAGTGCGCACCCGCAGCGGCCGGGTCGACGATACTGAGTGTGTCCGTCCCCGAATAGCCGGTTACCACCATGACGTGGGCCACCTGAGGATGCGCCCGATCGACTAGCTCAAATACCACCACGCAACACAGATCTATCTGCTGCGCGATTGTTACGAAATCACTCGGAGAAGGAATGTGTGCTCCAGGGTTCTGTGTCAAACCATAATCCTGAAGTGCTTGGCCAATAGAACCCGTCCTGTTGCACACATTGTTGGTACCGTCCCCGTTGCAGCGATTCCCTGCCTGACAGCACCCCGGACTGGGGTCGTTTGGTGAAAATGCCTCGCGGTCCAAGACCTCACACTGTGCTGGTTGCTGAGCGGAATTCACGAACACGGCCACCGACGATACCACCGAGGCCCAACACCACTCCGTGCACCCCTGCGGCTGAATCCTAAACGGAAGCGGATTCGGAGCCATCGATCATCCCCTTTCAAGGCTTGGTGAAGGTAATCGCGAGACCGAAACCAGTCGTGTAGGATTTTGTTACTGGCACGGTTGTGATATCAGACGGTACCTGCTGAGCGATCTTGAACCCTCCACCCAAGGAATTTTGCGTGCCTATGTGCAGGCCTGCGGATACGAACATGGTGCGAAAGAACGAAAAACTACCCCCCACAAGAAACTCTGCCGAAGAACCTCCTGAATTTTGTCCCTGTATATTGCCGGAGGCCCCTGCGCTGGCGTGAAATGCGTACCTCTGATCGCGTGATTCCCACAACCGCACGTGAACGATTGCAACTGGTAACGGATGAAAGGAGGAATTCGAAGAATACCCAAAGGTGTTGATTGATGTATTGTTGGCTCCCCCCGTACTCTTGACGATGGCAAACTCGCGGGAAGGAATGGTGCTGAATTCGACTCCTGCGGACACAGCAAACGGGCTTGCGCAGGTGAGTGTGAAAAAGTTCTGATCTTGGTGAGCGCTGGGGGTCCCCAGATTGCCAGACAGAGTCTGGGATTCATCGTAAACCGTGATCGAAGCAGTCGTAGAGCTGGATTGATTGAAAATGTTCCCACATGCCACTACGGAGGACGCAACGAAGTAATCCGACAGGTTCAGCTGCGCGAGTTGCGCGTCAGTGATGTCTGTTTTCAGTCCCAGCTCCTGGAAGCGACTGTCCCAGAACTTGAGAATGGCAATGTTCGTCGTGAGGGCTGTTTGGCCCGTTCCTCCGCACTTGTACAGATTCGCAAGATTGAGCGCGCGATCGACGTTTGCCTGGTTGGCAGTATAAAAGTCGTTGTCGGCTTTGTATCCCTGGAGCGTCTGCAACACGCTCCCCGCAGCAGGAACTCCTGGACTGGAAGGGCAGACTCCCGACGTCAGGTCGGTCGGAAGAGCTTGAACCTGCATTCCCGCTGCAAGAACGAGGGTCGGTGCCAGCGCCTTGTATTTCTGCTTTACCGCTCCTTCGGGGAGTGCAGACCCGGCAGCAATGCTAGCGTCGATAGAAGCTACGAGAGATTTGATGTCCTGCACGCCGTCATTGACTGTGCTGGCGTTTCTGTCAACGAGTGTAAGGGCGGCCAGAATATTGCCCAGTTGTGCAATCCGTGGATCCACAGCTCCTCCAGGTGCAGCCGCCGGAAGTGAACCTGTGAGGAGAACACTACTCAGGTCAACTCCCTTGCCTTGCGTCGTAACGAAGTTGAGCGAAAGGTTGAAGCGTAACCGATTGTAGTGGACACGCACACACACGGGCCCTTCCTTCGTCCGCCCGGAATTCGTGACGTCTCCACTTACACCAACATAGAAATCCTGGACGGGTATTCCGCTCGGACATCCAGGATCCGTCTGGGCCGGCTTGCACAGTGCGCACGCGGGGACCAGAAGCGCAACTATGGTTACCCACAGGCGAAGCCACCCTCTAAGGCCAAAAAAAAGATTCATTGCTCGCGTATCTCGAGCTTCGAAAGACATGGATCCTCCCGTCAGCCAGGGATTCGGAGAATCGGACTTGGCTGGAACTGACGGGTCCGTGCCCGACAGTCACGTATGTCTCCCAATAACGACACGGCAAAGAAAATCCCTTCGCCCGTCGGCATAAATCCCAAGCTCCAGTGTTTTCCTTGTAGGTGGTTACGTTTCAATTACTTCTACAGATATTGATGTACAATCGTCGAATTCTGGAGTCGGCTAGAAGTGGACTACCCAGCCCTAGCACCATCTGAACTTTTCTCTGTCTGCGCGAGCGGAGGCGATTCGGCTTGCTGGCAGGAGTTCATTCGTCGCTTTAATCCTGTAATCGCGCGCAGCGTTCTGCGGGTAGCAATACGCCACCGAGGTTCTGACAAGTCTTTGATCGATGATCTTATTCAGGAAACCTACCTTAAGATCTGCGCCAACCAATGCAAGCTGCTTCGCAGCTTTGTCCCCCAACACCCGGACTCGGCATTCGCGTTCCTGAAAGTCGTTGCTGCGAGTGTTGCGCAAGACCACTTCAAAGCAAGCTTTGCCGAAAAAAGAGCTCCCGAAACGACAGCCGACATCCTGGAGGACGTTTGCATTCCCGCCCGCCAAGAACGTCCGGAAGGGGAACTGAATCACACCGAACGCGCCGTTCTCATTAGCCAAATTGACCGCACACTGAAAGCGGTCGTCCCCGTCACCGAGCTACAACGTGCTCGGACGGTTTTTTGGCTGTATTACCGTGTCGGCTTTACCGCGAAAGCGATCGCGGCGCTTCCTAGTCTGAATTTGACTACCAAAGGCGTGGAGAGTCTGCTGTTCCGCCTTATCCGGCTTGTTCGGGAAGATTTCTCAGATTCCGAAGAACGGAATCAGGGACGTAAAAAAGGAATTCAGCAAGCTGAATCGTTCTAGTGAAGGAGCTTAGCAAGGTGCTCAAACCCGGTGATCGACACCTTACGGACGAAGAACTGGATCGACTGTCTCACATCCTGTCGACCAGCGATCCTGCTCTGGCTCCTGCCTCCGAGGCAGACCAGGGTTTCGTCCAGCATCTTTCCGAGTGTACCGACTGCCGACGCGAGTTGGACGCCATCATCGCGACGAACAAAAAGCTGACGTCCTTGCGTGTCGCCTCGTCCCAAGCCCCTGGAGATCTCTGTCCGGCGGACGAGGAATGGATGAAATTGGCCGCAGGACTTACGAATGAAAATACCTCGCGACAAATGCTGGAGCACGCTGCCAGCTGCGATCACTGCGGCCCGCTCCTCCGTGGCGTCGGCAAGTATCTGGCCTCTGAAACAACGCCAGAGGAAAACGCCATACTTGACACTCTTGAGAGCAATCGAATCGAATGGCAGAGACAAATGGCGCAACGCCTGAGTAGGACACCGCCAACTCTCGAGTCAAAACCAAGTCCCGTAGGCCTGTTGTGGAAGACCAATCCACTCCGGTTTCGACTGGCTCTGACCGCCTTGTTCGTTCTCGTCCTCGGGTTCGCAATGGTCTGGTTTCTCAGATCAAGGACCGGGACCACAGCGGATCTCTTGCTTGCCGAAGCCTACACCCAGCAGCGCACGATTGAACTGAGAATTCCTCAAGCAAGATATGCACCACTCCGACAGGAGCGCGGTGCCGCTCGCTCCTCTCTTGCAAAACCCTCAGCGCTTTTGAAGGCGGAGTTCGAGATTAAGGAGCAATTAGCGGCAAAGCCGGATGATCCGACTCTCCTCGGAGCTAAGGGCCGGGCTGAGATTCTCGAGTGGGAGTACGATGAGGCCATCAAAAGCTTGAAACATGCACTCGACCTTAACCCGGGGTCTCCTGAGTTGTTGTGCGATTTGGCGACAGCCTACGTGCAGAGAGGAGACTCTGAGAACCGGCCCGTGGACTACGGCCAAGCCATTGAGTATCTCGGTCAAGTCCTTCTGAGGGAGCCCGAGAACAGACTGGCCCTCTTTAACAGGGCGGTTGTTGAAGAGCGTTTACAGCTTGTCGAACAAGCGACCAAAGACTGGGAAACGTACCTCCAGATTGATCCTCACAGCGAATGGGCAACCGAAGCCCGACAAAGGTTACAAGCCTTACAAGAAAAGATCAAAAGCAGCTTGAGAGCGCCGCATGCCGAATCAGATCCCATTCTCGCTGCCCGTGCCTTAGAGACCCACCAGACAGATCTCTCGCCTAATCCTCAAACCTGGTCCGCTTCCCTAGACGAGGATTACCTAGATATTGCGGTCACTCGGTGGATGCCCACATTTGCCGTAAACGCTCAGAGTTCTCAAGAGGACTTCGTCCACAGTGCGGAATTGACCGCACTTACGCAGCTATCAAGATCGCTCTCATTGCGTCATCACGACGATTGGTTGGCCGATGTATTAGCCGCGCCCAGATCTCGCCGCGTGCTGGATGGTTGGAAACAATTGGCGCTCGCGGTGCAGTCCAATGCGTCAGGCGAATTCGATTCCGCAATTCGTGCGGCCGCCCAAGCTGAAAATCTTCTTAGAGATGAGTCAAAAGCGGCGTACCTTCGCGCGTTGTGGGAGAGAAGCTACGCGCTGCAGCGTCTGCAGCAAGGCAGTGACTGCGTCACCCTTACACAAGCTGCGGTCGATTCTGGGGAATCGGAAACATATCCCTGGCTTCAAACACAACTCATTTTGGAACACTCGATTTGCTCCGCCATGGTCGGTCGTATGCGTGATACGCAGAGCGAGGTCCAGACCGCCCTCTCCATCGCTGAAGCTGCAAAGTATGAAACCCTTCTGCTGCGAGCTTTTCACATCATGGGCATTCAAGCCGCTTCACAGGATCCAGAGGTTGCTTGGCGGTTCTTCGCTAAGGGGCTCAGCTTGCACTGGGCCGGAGCCTATCGTCCTTTTCGTGCCTATCAATTTTACGCGGAGATGTCATTCGACCCTGAAGCGCGAGGACACTGGCAACTCGCCCGAACTCTCATGCAAGAAGCGGTGGCACACATCAGCCGCACGCCCAATCGTTTAATGCAAGCTGTCGCACGTCAGAGCCTGGCCGTGGACGCGCAATTGGCAGGAGACCGCTCGGAAGCCCTCGCAGAATTCCGCGAAGCGGCTAACATTGTTTCCTCGTTGCCAGCGAACGCTTCCCGGGACGGTCTTTTCTTTACCGCTCTGGTGTATCAGGCCTCCCTCCTGTCCGAGCAAGGGCAGACGGAGGGAGCACTAGAGGCTCTTCACCGAGCAAGGCAGCTTTCCTCTCCACAGTCTCAATATTGGGTGTGGCTCCACTTCTATCAGGCGCTGGGCGAGACCGAGCTGCGCCTCGGAAATACGGACGAGGCCGAGCGTGCCCTGCATTCGGCCGTATATGTAAGCGAAGCAGCCCTCGCAAATATCACAAACGAAAGCAACAGGCTCTTTTGGGAGCGCCACACATCCCGGGCCTATCGTTCGCTAGTGCAGCTCGAATTCGAGAGTAAACATGATCCACGAGCCGCGCTGGAGACATGGCAATGGTATTCCGCAGCACCAGTTCGGATGCCGGCAGCGGCAGCTTTACAGACGCAGATCAATTTTGCGACGGTCGAGTCCGACCATCCGTTGCCCAAATCGACTCTTCTGGACGACGCTCTTCCCCGGCTGACTCATGCCACGGTGGTTTCCGTGGCCGAGATGAACTCCGGATATCTGGCTTGGCTTTACGATGACCACGGAGTCGAGAGCGCGGAAATTCCCATCGCACCCGACCAAGTTCAGCGTGAAGTGCGCCGGCTGCTCCGTTTGTGCTCCGATCCCTCCTCGGACATATCTGAAATCCGCAAATCCGGCCATCAACTTTTCGATTGGTTCCTCGGACCATTCGCAACCCGACTTGATCCCTCGCGCATTCTCCTCTTCGAGCCTGACGGCTCGCTCCGAGACGCACCTCTTGCAGCATTTGTCACGCCGGAAGGACAGTTTCTCGCTCAGAAGTTTGCGCTTGCCATCTCCCCAGGCCTCGGATATGCCAACCGCCTGCGCGAGATCACAGATTTCTCGCCAAGGGACGGTGTGCTCGCGATAGCCATCCCTTTCGGCGCGTCCCCGTCCAAAGAAGTTCATTTGCCTTCGCTTCCGGATTCGGAAGCGGAGGTCCGTGAGATCTCGGCATACTTTTCGCGACCACGCTTGCTCGTGGGGAACGAGGCGGGTCTTCTTGCAATCAAAAGGGATTTGTCCACGGCTCGCGTTCTTCACTTCGCGGGGCACGCGATCACGACTCCGACACACAGTGGTCTTCTTTTGGCTGCCACTGAGCCGGGGAGTGACGACAAGGATGAGCGTGGCTCATTTCTCGATTCGGAGCGGCTGATGATGCTTCCGCTCCAGAAGCTGGATCTGGTTGTGCTGTCGGCGTGCACAACCAGCGATCAAGACTATGACATGGGATCTCCGCGAGGACTTGTTGAGACGTTCTTCAGAGCCGGCGTGCCTCAGGTGGTTGCGAGCCAATGGGACATCGACTCGCATTCGACACGGGAATTGATGAACGGATTTTATAAGAGCCTGCTCGGAGGTCACCGCCCAACGCAGGCGCTTAGTTCCGCTGCAGATGCGATACGCAGTCAACGACAGACCTCGCATCCTTATTATTGGGCAGGTTTCATGGTTTTTGGGACCGACTGGAATTGACTAGCTCTTAGTTTCGAAGGGAGAGGCAAATGGAAGGTAAGACCCCAATCGTTTATTTGATCGTCCACGAATTATTCGGCGTCATGTTCAATGGCAAGAACATCGACCTCGTAACTCCTGTGGTCCCCCCGCCGGGCATGCAACATGACCCGAAGCACAAGCACCAGTACAAGATCGGACGCTTCAAGGAGGGAAAATGGAAAAGTGAGGTTCCCATGCATCGGCACGAAAAGTACGAACTGCGCGGCGTCGTTCGTCGACAGGCGGTCGCCACGAACGTGCCCTGCCACGCAGATTTCAGTCCGCACCCGCCGGGCAAGCACAAGCTAAAGCCAATGTCCGAGATCAAGGAGAAACTGTTCTGCACATGGATGCTGCCTCTTCCAAAGATGATTCATCAACTGCGGCTTGTTTCCCTTCGTGACTCCGACCGGCCGGTCTTTACAGGTGACCCTCACGGTGATGCCGTAGATGCTCAACTAAGCGCGGTCTCGCTGACCCAGGCGTTTGAGTACGAAGTCGATCCCCAGAAGGAATTCGGGATATTCGATAGAAAAGGCAAGCTTGTCAAAGATATCGACTACAGCCCGGATGACAAAAACGACCCTCCAACCATAAATCTTCATATCTGGGCCCAACTCGAAAACGAGTTGGGAATGAATGATACCCAAGCCAACGCCCACGCTTCGATGTCCACAGGCGCCCTCGTGGATCTGTTGCAGGACCTCGTCATGGACGGCAAGATATCTTTGTCAATCAACGACTGCCATTCAACTCAGTTGCGAATGCCCCTAGGGGTTCGATATCCCGAATTGATGACCCTCGCCGAAAAATTCGTACTTTTCAGTGGTCGCGGAGTAGAGAATATCCTATGTACGGGAAAGACTTGCGGGCACGGCGGCAATCTGTTTATCACCACCTGAAACGCAAGACGCTTGCGCAGCAAATCAGGGGCGAATGATGCACCTTCTCCAAGCATAGCGTGTCGCGGCTTGCACCCTGCACCGGAATCCATGCGTTCGCAACCAGAACCCTCTCGACCACGACAGAAGAACGCGTCATCAGAAACCTGCTCCAGCTCTTCTCACTGCCCCGTTGAAACGCGCCGGCCCCTGTGCTTACAGACTTATCTACGTCGCACAGTCCAGATTCGATGAAACAAAGAAGGAACTCTTGTCCGTCGTAGGATCAACGCCCAACTAGAGCATTGGACAGATAACCGCGCTCTGGCTAGCCTCCTAGAAAGTAGCTTCCACAACGGTTTTCAACACCGTTGTACCCCGAGAAGCCGCTCGTTCATGCCCTTTCCTGATTGAGACAAAACTTACCCCCTTCTGCATAGACTTCATGAGAGCCATTTACTTACTGCGGAGGTTATTCGATTCCCCTGCAGCACAGGAAAGGGGGTTCTCCAACTGCACAGGCGGAAAGGAGGAATTGGAGCTTCGCATGAGGAATGCCCTGCACCTGCCGGAAACATCCAGAGCAACCACAAAATCCAACAAACTCGTTGACTCGACGTCGCTCGGCAGGCAGCCGGTCGTTCCGACGAAATGCGCACCGCCAGTTTCTCCTTCTTCCGTTTCTCTTTAAGGGTCCAGGAGGCTTGATTCCTTCCCATAGAAGTTATGCAGCAGGACCTCAGGTTCGCACGTTGGGTCAATTTCGTTCGCGTACTCCGAGCACCATTCCAGCAACTCTCTCATCTGGTTGAGCGATTCGTTATGTAGCTTGTTGAGATGAACAGAGTTTCCAACGCAAACGGCGAGGCGCCTTACTAATTGGCTCAGGTGCAGTGCTTGTGCGGCCTTCGAAATCACCTCACCCCTGCGCGCAAATTCTCGCTCTCTTTCCGCTTCCTCCCGCCGCCGTTTTTGTTTGGCTTCGAATTCATCATGCCAGCGCTGGCGCTCCGCTTTTACCTTTTTGATCGATTCCACCAGCGCGCCGATGCCCAGCACAACGGCTCCGAGTTGGCTTTCGAGACTCCTCTCCTTTCGCTCGGACCAGGTACGTCGCGCTCCCGTTGTTTCACCGTTGAGAAGGCATATGCGTAGCAGGCCTGTCGGCTGATAATCCCATTTCGGTGGCGACCACCAGTAGTCCCGCTTGTGCCGCGCCTCCTCCTGCTCGGTCGGTGCATGCGCCTTTCGATCTAGAATTTCTTCCAGCGCGAAGCCGACGTTTTCTCCCTCACACACGGCATGAAGGCTAGCGTTCTCCTCGTTTAACCAAACAATCTGCATTCCCCGCTCCTCCAACGCCACGAACGCGGCATCCAGAATCCGCAGCGCTCTCGACAGCGTGACTTCCGTTACGTGAAGGTGGGAGGCCATTCCCTTCCGGGGAACGAGGATGTTCTTTTCGTCCTTCTTCGCGTTTCGCAGCAGACGTTCCGATCGCACGACCATTGCATGCGAAATTGGACGATCGGGGGACACGGAGACGGCCGGCGCCTCTCGAGGCCCGACCTTTCCGTCCGCCCGTATGGGCTCGCGAATCGCAATCTCAATCCTGTACGGATTCGGCCGCCCTACAACCGGGAGCGGCGGACGCTCCGGCTTTTGCCCCAATTCGAGTCTCCTCCAATACCCAAGCCCGGGTCTCGGAATGTTGTGCTTCTCGCAGAGCTTCGCAAGACCCACGTCCGAATAACCGAACTCCTTCGCCAAACGGTGCATCGGGGTCGTCCAAACCCGTTCGTACAGTTCCTCGCGCAGAAACACTTTTGTCGTTGGTTGCATGGGTATCTCCAAAGAGGATAAAAACTCCCGCGTTCGCGGCACGGCTTTCCGTTCTTCAAGGAATCGGTCCTTCAAAAGTGCAAGCTCCTGCCGACACCTTCGGAATTCGTAGTTGCTCATCCCGATGGTCTTCTCCGCATCGCGGACGGTGGCACTTCGTTGAATCCCCCGCACCACGCCAAGGAGCCGAGGTTTTGTCTGTAATACAAACTGCTCGAACTCGCGGACGTATGCTTTTAGGGCGGGATCCTCTGCGTCCGACCTTCGACGACACTCTTCCGCAAACGCACTCGAGTGTCTGCGAAGATACGCTTCGTCGACCTCACCAGCCGGCTCCGGACCGCCCTCGTTTTTTTGAAAGTTCGCGATGCTTACATTTCGAGGATTGCAAAGTGGATTCCGCCTCTGCCTCGCAAGAATCGTGCTCAGCCGATTTCCGAGGCAGAGATTGATGAAGTTGTGGAAGCGCCCTGCGGTCGCACCAAAATGCCGAACCGGATCAAAACACTGGATTACGTCCGTACACCCGTCCGGCCTCCCGTTCATTCCCCTCCGGCGAAATCGGCTGTCCGGCGCCAGGGTGCACAGATAAACCAACAGATCCTGCTCCAAGTCGAGGATCGTGTCCAGGCTGAACCTTTGCCGCACTCGCCGCGTCAGCCAATTCCGCACCCGCAGCGGATACCGCTCGAAGAACTCGCCAAAATCCTTCGGGACAATGAATCCGTCCTCACCCACGCAGTGGCCATCGGTGCTTACTGTGAATGGCGCTGGTCCACCCGCGCGGCGGTCGCACACGCGCGCGGTAGTCGCTGTAGGCAGAGTCGGATGCCCCTAAAGGTCTATGCGGCAGTCCCGGATTCTGTCTCACTTTCCTGCGATTGAGCCGCAGCAGTCCTTTTGCGCTTCGCTCCGCTTTCCTTGTTCGCCTTCGCTCGCAACCTCCGCGCCACTCGCGGACTCGTGTCACGGCGGTTGCCATGCGCTCCGGCTCGCTGATTTGCTCCCTTTCGTTCTCCTCGAGACGCGGCCCTTTGGTTCCCCTGCCTCAAGTGAGGGAACCAAATCCCCGCCGAGGAGAACGAAAGATGAAATCAGAACAAATCAAGGAAATCACGGAAAGAGCCACGGAGCAGCTCGTTGCTGCGCTAAACGCCGGTCACAGTGAGGTGCTTACGAACTACCTCAAGGCCATTGGCAGGTTCCACCGCTACAGTCTCTACAACGTGATGCTGATCGCTTCGCAGAAGCCCAATGCCAGCTATGTCGCCGGCTTCCGTACCTGGAACGAACTCGGTCGGTTCGTGAAGAAGGGTGAAAAAGGCATCCTGATTCTAGCTCCCATCGTTCGCCGCAAAGCGGAGAAAGAAGAGGATCAGGAAGCCTCATCCTCTTCCGTTTCAGGTTTCCGGGCTGCTTACGTGTTCGATGTGAGCCAGACCGATGGCAACGAACTGCCTCAGATCGGCACCGTGCATGGTGATCCGCGCGAGTATACCGACCGTCTTCGTAGCTTCGCGAGTGTACAAGGGATTGCGGTGGAGTATTCCGAGCAGATCGCGCCTGCCCGGGGCGTGTCAAGCGGTGGAAAGATCACGCTACTTCCGGGCCAGTCGCCGGCGGAAGAATTTTCAACGCTTGCGCACGAGCTGGCGCATGAACTCCTGCATCGCGGCGATCGCCGTGCCGGCACCTCGCGCCAAATACGCGAGACGGAAGCGGAAGCTACAGCGTTCGTCGTCTGCCAGGCAGTGGGGCTCGAAACAGGGTCGGCGGCAGCTGATTACATCCAGTTGTGGAAGGGAGATGCCCAGCTCCTTACCGAGAGCCTCGCGTACGTAAGGCAAGCCGCGTCTCAGATGCTCACCGCGCTCACGGATGCGTAAGCGTTACTACCCCACAGATGTGTGCGTCGAATCGGCAAGGAACCCGTGGAAATTCCTGATACCCGAAAAGCTTTCTTCCACGGGCACAACGGACTAGATAGTTCCCCCTCCACACCGGACACTTCCTCGCCCTCACACCCTCTCGCCAAGTCTCCTCAGAAAGCCAACTTGCATGCCCTTCCTGGCTAACCCTGCGCCTGATCCGTCCGCTCCTTCTGTCAAGGGTCTTCGCTGCGCTCCGATGAACGCCACACCCCGGCGCCCTTGACAGCGCGGACGGACAGGCGCCTACCACCGCCATGAAGGCATTTGTTTTTCATGCGCGGCCGAGGCCGCGCCTCTGGGGAACAAGGGCCAAATTCCAATCAGGAGAACCTCATGCAACAAACAGAGAGAAAACCGTTGTTTGACCTCGGTCAGCTCGTCGCCACACCGGGCGCGCTGGCCGTCCTCGAAAAAGCCGGACAGAACCCGATGGAGTTCCTGTCGCGTCATGTCACGGGCGATTGGGGCGAAATCCCCGAAGAAGACAGGCAGGAAAACCAATTCAGCCTGGAGCAAGGCTTCCGGCTCCTCAGCAGCTATCGCACAACCGCGGGTGACCGCGTCTGGGTCATCACCGAAGGGAATAGGAGTCTCACCACAGTTTTGCTACCCGATGAGTATTGATTCACACATGCGAAAGAAAAAAGGAGAAAACGAAAATGAATACCGAAATCGCAGTGAACGCAAGCAGTTCAATCCCTCCCCTGGTGTCCTCGGTTCAGGACATTCCCCTTACCCGCATTCAAGAATCGAAAACAAATCCGAGACGCATGTTCGACGAAGCGAAGCTCGCGGAACTTGCCGGCAACATCCGCCAGCACGGCGTCCTGCAGCCCGTTCTCGTCCGTCCTTTACCGGGCGGCGAGGACGGCTTCTTTGAACTCGTGGCGGGAGCGCGGCGCTTCCGAGCCTCTCGAATCGCTGGACGCGAAACCATTCCGGCAAGCGTCCGCGAACTCACCGACATGCAGTGTCTCGAACTCCAACTCATCGAGAACCTGCAACGCGCCGACGTGCACGAACTCGACGAGGCGCGAGGGTACGCCGCTTTGATGCAACTCCAACCCGACACATATACCGTCGAAACCCTTGCCGAGAAAATCGGGCGCTCCGAGAAATACGTCTACGCTCGCCTGCGCCTGACCCATCTCGTGGACGAAGTCCAGCAAGCCTTTTACGCGGCAAAGCTGACCGTCGCGCATGCGTTCGAGATTGCACGGCTCCAGCCGGGCGACCAAAGACGCGCCCTCGCGGAGTGCTTCCCGCATCACCGGACGGCGGCAGCCATCGCCAAAGACCAGAAAGCAGAAGCGGTTACGGTCCGGGAACTTCGCGAATGGATAGAACGCGAAGTTCACTTGGACATCACCAACGCCCCGTTTGACCCGCAGGACGAAGCGTTGCTGCCTTCGGTGGGAAGCTGTGCGGCCTGCCCCAAGCGTACCGGGAACAATCCGCTGCTGTTTCCGGAAATCCGGCAGAAATCCATCTGTACCGACCGCGCTTGCTATCGCGCCAAGGTCGAAGCATTTGTGCAGATTCGGACCAAACCGCTGGAAGCCACAGGCGAAAAGCCCCTGCGCGTGTCACAGGCCCCCTCGTGGCAGGTGAAGAAACAGCCCGGCGTTCTCTACGAGGGGCAATACCGGAAAGCGGAGAAGAAAGCGGAGTGTCCGCAAACTAAAACCGCCGTTGTGATCGACGGACCCAAAGCGGGAACCGTGCTCCACGTCTGCCGAGACGAACGGTGTCCGGTCCACGCCCGCGCTACCCATTACCAGGCGACACCTCAGGAACGAGCGGCGCACGCCAAGGAACTCCTTGCCGAACGTATCGAGAAACAAACGCGCATCCGCATTCTGGATGCGGTTCGCAAAAAGCTTCCCGCGACGCTGTCGCGCCCCGACCTCGAAATGGTAGCGCTCGACTATTTCGAGAGACTGGGCCATGACAACCATCGCCGCCTTTGCCGTGTCTATGGGTGGGAGGAGAAAAAGAGCAGAGCCTCATGCGGTGGCAGCGCTGTGGATTACAAGACCATCACGGAAAAAGCCGTTCGCGGAATGAGCACCCAGGAAGTCCAGCAGTTCCTCGTGGTCTGCGCTCTCGCGTCTGACCTCTACTGCCCGGGATACAACCCGCGACAGACCCTAGCGAAAGACTCGAACATGGCCCGGACCGCGGCTCGGTACAGGATCGACACGGAGAAGTTGTCCATGACGGTTCGTGAAGAGCTCTCGAAACCAGCGAGGCGAGCTACTCCCAAAAAGAGCAAGACGACAAGAACCAAGTCGAAGTAGAGAACAAACCAGCGGGTGCACTCGGGCCGCGCCAATGGCGCGGCCCGAATTTCTCCGGGGACACACGTCGGAGCCTTCCCTCTGATTTTATGCTGTGGTTTGAGGGCGGCGATTGTGCCCTGCGACCATTTTTTGCGCTATGGCCAGTAACAACTTCCGATCGGGGGCTCCTGCTTTGCTCAGGCACTTTGTCAATTTATGAAGGTACACCGCTTGTTTCCCCGAACTTCCCCAAACAATGGCGTTCGAACCCTTCTGTTTCAGCAGATTTGGCAGCTTGGGCGGCTCCTCGCCTTCATAGAAGAGCTGGTAGAGCGGAACTTCCAAGGCTCGCGCCAACTTCTCCAAGGTTTCGATGGCCGGAACCGTATGCCCGTTCTCGACCCGCGAGATGTAACAGCGCAGCAGCCCGGTTCTCTTCTCGATGTCTCCCTGGGACAATTTCTTTCCTTCCCGCATTTCCCGCAAACGATCACCGATAATCATGCGCGCCTCTTTTGTCGTTAAGATTGCAAAACATCGGACCCTGAAGAGAATATCGGGTCGGCCAGCCTTCTCCAAGCGGTACCCAATTCGTTTCCCCCAACGGCGGCCAGCCTTTCAGGAAACTCTCAGCCTTCCCCAGCCCCCGCTTCCGTGAACCGCATCGTGACACCGACGACCCTGCCCACAATCTCGGCCTCCCGGGGATAGGAAAACCGCAGCACCTCGCATTTCGATTTTGGGTGCGGAACCGCCGACAGGTAGCCATCGCTCAGTTCACACCAGCTACAGAGAAAGGCACCCCGGAGTTCCACGAAAAAAATCGGACGGTCGTCCTCATTCTTCCAACCGCGCGGAAGTACCTTCGACTGGTTCTGATCGATCTGGACGATAGAACCGGGACGGATGATCGGAAACATTCGGTGACTGGAGAAGGATAGAGCCAAAATTGCGCACTTCGATTGTCGAGGGCATCTCGGTCTTTCTGTCACTCTTCGATGACAACCCCGATGTCAAACGGACGTTCTGTCCTCCCGCCGAATGCTACGACCCGCAGGCCAACGCGGACTGCAAATTCGGGAAACCCCTGCCCTCGCTATCTTGGCTCATCGAAAGAGGGAACCTCTGTTGTTTGAACTTCCCGGTAGCCATGAATGCCGGCCTCGCGAAGGCCCTTGGCGTGATGTTGAAGCTCGACTTTGAGCGAGCTGTGCTCAACCGCGTGCCCATGATGGAGAAGAATCCGAAAACCTATTTCCGCCAGGTGTTGTTTCTCTGCGATGAGTATCAGCACTTTGCCACGGTCGGCGAGAGCGAACCTACGGGCGACGAGAAATTCTTTAGCCTCTCCCGGCAACCCAAATGCATTCCCATCATTGCGACTCAGAGCATCAGTTCTCTCAAAACCGCACTGCCGGGTGAATCGTGGCGCACTTTGCTCCAGACTTTTCGAACGAAGATCTTCTTATCCCTTTCCGATGACTTTTCAGCGCGGATCGCCAGTGAGCTTTGCGGGCGCGAGGACAGATTGAAGGCCAGCTACAACCTTTCAGAAAGCGGCCACGACGCGAATGTCAGTTTCCTCACAGGGAAAGCCCTTTCGCACAAAGCGAACATCACGGCTTCCAAAAGTTACAGCCCGCACCACGATCTCCGCTTCGACACAAAGATATTCATGGAACTTCGAAATGCCCAGTCCGTAACCATCGCCTACGACGGCACGAACCCCATGCCGCCGATGTTTTGTTACCTCAAGCCCTACTACAACGACGTGAACAAATCCTACTTCCGCCAGTTGGCGGACGGAGAACTTTGATGAATGGATTCGAAACCATCCTGCCTTTTCTCAAACCCATCGAGCACCTCATCCTCGATACCTCCATCAGCGAAGTTATGGTCAACGGACCCGACCACATCTTTATTGAGAAGGCAGGATTCATCGAGCCTGTTCGGGGCGTCACTCTTGGCGAGAAATCCCTGATGGTCGCTGTCAAGAATATCGCCCGGCGACTGGGTGACGACATCTCGGAATCGAAGCCCATCCTCGACTCACGGCTACCCGATGGCAGCCGTGTGGCAGCGGTGATTCCCCCTTGCAGTGTAAATGGCGTTACGCTGACCATCCGCAAGTTCAACTCCCGCCACTTCGGCATCGAGGACCTTATTCAGACGGGAACCTTGGAGCGCTGGCTGGCCAACCAGCTTGAAGGCTACGTCCTCGCTCGAAAAAATATTCTGATCGCAGGATCTACCGGTTCAGGAAAAACTTCGCTTTTGAATGTCCTCGGAAAATTCATTCCCCCCGATGAACGGATTGTCCTCATCGAGGACACATCCGAGATTCACATGTGCCAGGACAACCTTGTTCGTTTCGAGGCACGACAACCGCAGAACGGTCTTACGGCCGTTACGATCCGGGATCTCCTCAAAGCCTCGCTTCGTCACAGGCCCGATCGTTTGATTCTGGGGGAAATTCGGGGAAACGAGGCTTTTGATCTTTTGCAACTACTCAACACAGGGCACTCCGGGAGTCTGTCAACCGTACATGCTACTTCCGCAAAGCAGGCGCTGGCCCGGTTTACGAGCTGTGTGTTGCAAAGTGGCGTGGATTTGCCCTACCGCTCGATCAAAACCAACGTCGGTGATTCTGTGAATGTCGTTGTGCATCTCGAACGCCGGCCCGGCCGGCGCTTCGTTTCCGAAGTCGTGGAAATCCACGGCTACGATCCCGACCGCGATGAATACAACTACGGCTTCACTTTCGACAACCGCAAGGAGTTGCCATGAGCGATGCAGCAAGCCCCAGTGCGTCTGTCCTGTCTCCCGCGGAATACATTCTCGACAACTTCGAACAGAGCGACCGGATCGCCCTCCTGGTTCTCAATCGCACCTTGGGCGAAACCATCCAGCGCATCACCAGCGCGCAGAAAGCGTCGAGCCCCGAGTTTCAGTCCTGGCTGCGCTACAAGAACGCCAATGGGTCGGACATTTATATGGGGATGAACCCGCTCCGGCAGGATGCCTCGACGCGCACGAAAGAAGACATCGCATCCATCCGGCATGTTTATCTGGACCTCGACCAGGGGGGACCTGAAGCTCTCGCATCGGTTGAGAAGTCCAGCGCAGTCCCGAAACCAAATTACGTCCTCACCAGTTCGCCCGGGAAATTCCAGGTTGTTTGGAAGGTGGACGCCATGAGCCTCGACGAGGCAGAAGGACTTTTGCACGCGATGGCCCGCGAATTTGGTGGAGATCCAGCCGCTACCGATGCTACGCGCGTCTTGCGGCTCCCCGGTTTCTCGAACAAGAAATACGGGACTGATTTTTATGTCGAGGCTCGCAAGGAATCCACGGAAATCTACCATCCTCGAGATTTCAAACTGCACATGGAGTCCCAGGACTCGCCGCGCCAGGGCTATCACACCCGCCCGAAGCCACAGTCTTCTCCCCGGGCTAATCTCAGCCAGTCCGAACACGACTGGGCTTTCGCGAAGCGAGCCCTCGCCCGTGGTGAAGCCCCGGTAGAAGTCATTCGCCAGATCGCCGATTACCGAAGCGCTGACAAACACGATCCCGTCGATTATGCACGTCGCACCGTCACCAAAGCCCGGGCGGAGCTCGAATCAAGCACGCGGTCCGCTGAGAAAAGCGAGCTTCCGAGCGATGAGGACTCCCGCGAACAGGGTGCATGAGTGCGAAGGGAGTGGTGGATGAGATCTTCAGAAACCAATTTCAGTAATCGGAGGTCCTATGTCACAAAGCGAACGCACCGCCGAGATCACACCGCAGATGGCACTCCCAGCCGGCCCTTCTGAGTTTCCTGACAACCCCGGTGCGCAGCTACCTCGCCCGATGAGTTCATCATCGTCGAAGGAGGCTGACTCAGAAAGACTGACGGTCTATGAATTTATCGACAGTCGTGAACTGGCGCGTCGCCTGACGGTTCCGCCTTCGTGGGTTCGGGATCAGGTCCGCGCTCGATCCGAAGATCCCCTCCCGCACGTGAATTTAGGGAAGTACGTACGATTTCTCTGGGGCAGCCCCGCCCTTGAACTGTGGATACGCCGTCGTATAGTGGAGGGGAACAACAGGCGCCTGGGACGGACTCGACGAAAGGAGCAGGAATGAAAAGAGCCCGTCAGAAACAGGGTGGATGTGTATTTCGAAAAGGAACGTTTTGGTATGTCCGGTATCGTGAGCCCGTAGTGCTTGCAGATGGGACCGTACGGCAAGTCCACAGGTCCCAGAAACTCACGAAAGCAACCGGGCCATACCAGACAAAACGCGCCGCCGAAGGGTTGGCCGAAAAGACTTTGCGGCCGCTCAACGATGGCGTTCTGGTTGCGGAGAGCACGATGACCTTGAACCGATTCATGGAGACCGTTTACTTGCCTTACGCGGAACGCCAGAAGCGTCGGTCCACGTTTGTCGGCTATCGCAACATGTGGAAGCGTTACATAAAACCGGAAGGAGACAGAGCGCTGCGCGATTTCCGTACATTTGAGTGCGAGCAGATGTTGACATCGATTGCTTGCACACACGATCTGTGCCGCTCGACGCTCGGTCATATCAAACACTTCCTCGGTGGCGCATTTCGTTATGCCCGCCGGCAAGGTGTGCTCGATTCCTCTAACCCGATGAGGGAAGTGGAGATTCCGAGGGCACGCCCTGCAGGCGAAACGCATGCGTACTCGCTTGAGGAAGAGGTTCGGATGCTCGCGATTCTTCCTGAACCCGCCGCGACGATCGTCGCGGTCGCGGCGTTCACGGGAGCCCGCAAGGGTGAAATCCGTGGATTCCTTTGGGAGGGCTACGACGGCGACACCATCGAGGTAAAGCAGTCCGTATGGCGTAATCAGGTCGGTGAGCCAAAGAGGGAGAAGAGCAAAGGAACCATTCCGGTAATCGCACAGTTAAAACTCTTTCTCGACCGGCACCGAGCTTCGTCGGGGAATCCTTTACAGGGATTTATTTTCCAAAATCCATGGGGAAACCCTTTGAATCTCGAAGTCCTGGCGAGAAAAGTGATTCGGCCCGCACTCGAAGGAGAGAAGATTCCGTGGTACGGCTGGCACGCGTTTCGGCGCGGACTGGCTACGAATCTTCACCGGCTTGGCGTTTCCGACAAAGTCATCCAGCAGATTCTGCGTCACGCGAATGTGACCACCACGATCAACATTTACGTGAAGATGGTCACGCGGGATGCGGAAGAAGCGATGAAAAGGTTGGAGTCGAACTGTTCCCTAGTTGTTCCCCAAACTGTTCCCCAATTGCAGTTCGAGTCACCAAAATTGGGAGCAAAAACGGGGGATGAGAGTGCGCGTAAGACCTTGACGCTAGAAGCAGTTAGGGGAAATCTGGCGGAGAGGGGGGGATTCGAACCCCCGGTACAAGTTTTGGCTCGTACAACGGTTTAGCAAACCGCCGCCTTCAGCCTCTCGGCCACCTCTCCGGTTATAACCGTCCACTTGATCATAACTTACAACGCGTTTAGTGACAATTGCGAAGTGAAATGCTGCATTGTGGTGCACCGCAGTCAATCCAATCCTCAAAACACAAACGTTAAAGTTACACTTCGTGAGATATCGGTAGAATTTTCATTGGGCGCTCTTGCCCGCACCGCGCCGCTTACTCCTGAGACTCACTTCCTAACGGGCAATCAGGACACCAGCAGTGGGAGGCTTGCAACTTTGCATTAGTCACTATAATGTTAGGGCGACTATCGAAATATAAGCCGCGCGACTGGCTGTGCATCACCCCGGAGGAAACCAATTATGCGCCGTGCAAAGACTGCCGGAAGACGTCCGGCAGCTCCCCGGAGGGCCAACGAACGCAAGGCCACAAACAAACGCCACGGCCACTTCCCCTCCGGGAAAGAACCAATCTCCGGGCTGCGCGAGCGTAAGAAGGCGCGTTTGCGGGAGCAGATCGTCGAAACGGCGTTGCATCTTTTTCGAAGGCGCGGCTATGAAAACACGCGAATCGACGACATCGTCCACACTCTGGAGATCAGCCAACCCACATTTTTCCGGTATTTCCCCAGTAAAGATGCGGTATTGCGCGAAGTGGGGCGGCGCGCGTTCGCCCGCCAGGCCGAAAGCCTGAAGGCAGAGCTCTCCGTAAAGGCGACGACGGAGCAGCGCTTGCGCCGCTTTTACGAAACTCTTGGAAATGTGACCGAAGTGGGACGCCCGTTGTGGCAAGCCGTAATTCTGGCCGGCGCGATGGACCCTGTCCGTTCGCCGGAATTGCGAGGAGCGGAAGCGGCAACCGTCAGCCTGCTGCGAGAGATTATCGCGGAGGGACAAAAAAACAGAGAAATCACCCCGGATTTTCCCGTCGTGCACCTTGCCGAATTCATGGAAGGACTTTTCAATACGGTCGTGCGCCAATGGGCTGTGGATCTGACCGGACCGCACAAACTCACCGAGCGCGTAAGAAATGCAGTCGAATTCTTTTTGCGCGGCGCCAGACCTTAGCGGGGAATTAGATCGATCTCGGATGTTCAACAATCCTTTATTCGTGCGCTGAGATCTGAATTGCGAATCCAGATTTATCCGAGGTGGAAGCGATGAAAGCCGCCGTCCTGCACGAATTCAAACAGCCTCTGAGAATCGACGAGATCGCACGGCCGAAGCCCGGCGCCCACGAAGTGCTGATCGAGGTGGAAGCCTGCGGCGTGTGCCATTCGGATTTGCATGTGGCCGACGGCGATTGGCCGCAAATCGTTCCGATCACCAAGAAGCCTTTGATTCTCGGGCACGAAATCGCGGGTCGCGTGGTGGAAAAGGACGCGTCCGTGGAGCACCTGGAACTCGGAGACCGCGTAGGTGTTCCGTGGGTGCACTGGACCTGCGGAGAATGCGAATTCTGCCGCGAGGGCAATGAGAACCTCTGCCGCAAACAACAGATCACCGGCGTAACGGTGGATGGCGGCTATGCTGAATTCGTAAAGGCTCCCGCGAGTCATGCCCTGAAGATACCAGAAGGACTTTCCTGCATCGACGCTGCTCCGCTATTCTGCGCGGGCGTCACGGTGTATCGCGCCCTCAATCACGCTGGAATCCAGCCGGGCCAACGGTTGGCCGTTTTTGGCATCGGCGGCCTGGGTCACCTGGCGGTGCAGATTGCGCTGGGACTGGGAGCGGCCGTCAGTGCGATCGATGTGTCCGACGAAAATCTTGCGCAAGCCAGAGGCATGGGCGCTTCGCTTACCTTGAACGCCGCGAAGGTAAATGTTGTGAAGGAGCTGCGAGGCATCGGCGGCGTACATGCGGCGATAGTGACTTCCGCTGCAAAAGCGGCGTATGAGACGGCCCTGCCCTGTGTCAGGCCGGGGGGAATTCTCCTAGTAGTCGGGTTGCCCGCCGAGTCAATTTGTTTTCAGCCCATCCAGATGGCGGCATCCGAGGTGCGCGTCCAGGCTTCTTCGGTCGGCACGCGGCAGGACATGCGCGAACTGCTGGCCATGGCCGCAGCGGGGAAGGTTCGATGCGAAGTCACCACGTGCCCATTGACGGAGGTGAATGCAGTCCTGGAACAAGTGCGGCGCGGCCAAGTTCGCGGCCGGATGGTGCTGGTTCCCCGTTAGAGAATCTCGAAACGAGAATTTGGCCGCAAATTCTCGTGACGCCAGCCTTGCCCCTGCGCAGTTCCTCACCCAATTCCACAATTTCACATGGCTGGCAGAGTGCTTGGGCCGATATGAAGGTTGAATTGTGGATTCGTCTTGACGTTAGTAAATATTATGTGATACGCACTATCATAATTTTGCATACGGACGTCGGGGAAAATTGAGTCCTTAAGTACCTGAAGGATGACGTAAGGTCGACTGCAACAGTTCAAAACGAATTGCCAAGCTGGAACGAGCCGGCATCGGTTCCGGTTGAAGAATTTGCGGTCAGCTGGATGGCGGTGGGGATAGAGCGTAATTGGTCCAATTTCAAGAATTTCGGTGATGCGTTCGATTTACGAGGAGGATCTATGAGGTCAACCTTGCTCGCTGGTGCTCTCGCGTTGTCGGCGTTATTGTTTCCCGCGAATCTGGTGGTGCTTGCGCAAGGCACCGGAACCTCGGGCGAGGTCAGGGGCACGGTGATAGATCCCGCAGGCGGCACAGTGCCGAAGGCCACCGTAGAGATAGAAGACGCCGAGAAAGGGATTCGGCGGACCGCGGTGACGGGGAGCGACGGCGAGTTTCAGGTGACAGGGCTCCCGCCATCAGTTTACAGCGTGACCGTCCGAGTGTCCGGCTTTCAAACGGAAACTCATCGGAACGTGGTAGTTAACGTCGGGCAAACGCTGATTCTGGATTTTCACATGAAGTTAGCGACCGGGACGGCGCAAATAGAAGTAACCGGCGAGTTGCCGACGGTTGAAACAGCCAGGGGAAGCCAAGCGGATACGCTGGTACAACAATACATCGCGGATCTACCCATCGCTCGCCGCGACTATCTTACATTTACTCTGTTGGCCCCGGGTGTAAGCAATTCGAACACGATTGCCGACAATGCTGACTTCCGCGTCAAACAGACGCCACAGAGTGGACTTTCGTTCTATGGCAGCAACGGGAGGGGGAACAGCGTTACGGTGGACGGAGGCGAAGCCAACGACGATGCCGGAGGCGTGCGGCTGAACCTGAGTCAGGATGCAGTGCAGGAATTCCAGATTAATCGAAGCAACTACGGGGCCGAGTTGGGGGGAGCGAGCGGCGCCACGATCAATATCGTGTCCAAGTCGGGTAGCAACGATTTGCATGGGAATCTGTTCGGGTATTTCCGAAATGACGCCATGGATGCGCGTGACCCGTTCGCCTTCACGCAAGCTTTGGTGCCGGGTCAACCATTTTCGCTGACCGCGCAGGGCACGCCAATAAAGGATAGCCTCAATCGCCAGCAATTTGGCGGTAACGTGGGATTCCCTATCCGGAAAGACAAGACGTTTCTATACCTGGCATACGAAGGGCTGCGTTCTGATGCGCAGGACTCCGTCCCGCTGCTGACGAACAGCAATATATTTGCTCCCACGCTCACGCAGCAGAGCATCATCGGCCAACTGGCGGCGCAGCCGGCCACGAATATGGTTCCGTGCATTACAACGAATGCGTCAAACCCGCTATCGAATCCCCTGATTCTGCCTGCGCCAACCTGCGCATTCGCGCTGAACAGCCTGCTGACAGTAAACCCCGCGGCCGGCCCCAATCCTTTTATTCCCCCGATCAAATCCATTCTGGACCCCTACATTGTTAATCAGTTCGCGGCCAATGGCGGGTTGTTCCCGTTCCCGATCCGTTCCAACGACTTTTCCGCGCGTCTCGATCACCGCTTCGGCGACAACGATCAGGGTTTCCTGCGCTACAGCTTTGATCATCTCTCGGAAAAGGATCCGGACCTGCAAGCGTTAACCGCCTTTTCCCGCGGCACTTCGGAACTTGCCTGGGACAGCACGTTGCAGGGTTCGTGGTTTCATCAATTCAATGCCTCGACGGCAAACGAAGCGCGCATCCAGTGGAACATTTATCAATTTAACGTGAACACTAATGACCCCGGCGGACCGGGGTTGGACGTGGAGGGTTTCGGTTTCTTCGGCCGGGGGATTTTTCTTCCGAGTATAACCACCGGGCGCCGCTATGAATTTGCCGACAACGTGACACTGGTCCGGGGGCACCATTCGATCAAGCTAGGCTTCAGCGAACTGATTCGCCAGAACAACACGACCTCGCAGACGTTCTTTCCGGGACGATTTGAATTCCTGGAGCTTCCTGGTGCATTGGTCAGCTTGTGCCTGGAGGCGCCCGCGGCCTGCGGCGTCTCCGCTCCGGAATCGAGCATAAGTACCCTGCAGTCCTGGAGCCTGGGGCTGCCGGCATTCTACGAGCAAGGCTTCGGCAATCCGAAGTACGTGCAAACCCGTCCGTTCACGGCGCTGTATGCGCAGGATACCTGGCAGATGCGGTCCAATTTCACGCTGAATTATGGCCTGCGCTACGAGCTGGATTCGCAGTACGGGCCATTGCATACGCCCAAGAAGAATGTCGGCCCGCGCGTTTCGTTCTCCTGGGATCCTCTCAACGACCACAAAACTGTGATCCGCGGGGGCTATGGGATTTTCTATTCGCCGATTTACGCGCAGATTCCCGGCGTCGTGCAGGTGCTCGGGAACGTGAATGGCACGCGAACAATCGCCAACACTCTTGTGAGCATCCTGGGCGCGGCTACCGGCAATCCCGCGCATCCGGTAACGAGCTCAGCGGAGATTTTCCAGACGTTGTATGCGGAGGGGTTCAATCCGGCGAATCCGTTGCAGAACAACATTATCGGTTGCGGCAAGCCAGCCGCAGGCCAGTTCGCCTGCATTACGCCGGCGGACATTGCGCAGTTTGGCCTGACCGTTGCCAACACGGGCCCCTTGCCGCCCGGTACAGTGCTCTTCGCGGGCCAGCCAAACTATAAGAGCCCGATGTCGCAACAGGCTTCGTTCGGCTTCGAGCGAGAATTGGGAGCGGGATTCACCTTTTCCGCGAATTACATCTACGTCCATACACTTCACCTGCCCGTGGCGATTGACACCAACCTGTTGCCTGGGGCGCCTACCTGTCCGACGGCGGGGGTCGTGGCTTGTGGTCAACCGGGCGTAGGCGCGAATGGGCTCCCCACCAACGGCCTCCCTTTCCAGAACTGGGGAGCGCCGGCTTGCGCGAGCAATCCCGCGCTGTGCTTTGCCGATCCCACGCACACGATTCTGCAGAACAATGTTTATAGTTCGTTGGCGACCGCGCTCTATCAGGGCGGCCTCTTTGAGTTGAAACGGCGCTTTTCGAATCATTTCACGGTGATGGCGAACTATACCTACAGCAAGGCGATGGACGAAGCGACGGACTTCAACAGCGACTATTCTCCATTTAACGCCACGTGTCTCAGTTGCGAGCGGTCGCTGTCTGATTTTGACCAACGGCACAAGGTGGTGGTGGCAGCAGTGATCGAAAGCCCGTGGGAGCGTTCGCGCATTCTCGGCGGCTTCCAACTCTCGCCCGTCTTTAATTACAACAGCGGCCATCCGTTCAATCTACTCGCCGGCGCCGATATCAACGGAGACGGCCATTTCACCAACGACCGACCGCCCGGCGCACCCCGCAACAGCGGCGTTGGCCCAAGCTACTACGACTTCGACATGCGCCTCACCCGTGCTTTCAAGCTGGGCGAGAAGGCTTCCCTGCAACTCACCGCGGAAGCATTCAACCTTGCGAACCACACGAACTACGCCAGCGTGAACAATATTGTGGGCGCGGCGTTCGCGCCGCCGTTCAATGTGCACGGGATAGCTCCGGGCCGGGTCCTCAGCGACGGAACGGTGGTTTCGCCGAGCACGCCACTGGGGTTCACGGCTGCTTTTCCGAAACGCGAAATCCAACTCGGGGCGCGGTTCACGTTCTAAGCCCTGGGAACTCGGAGCATAGCGGCATCTTCCAGGGTGCCGTCGGCAAATTCACGTCGTCTGGTTGTGAACCGGAGCCCGGAATTTCAATTTTCCGCGCCAGAGTCAGTTTCAAATTTGCATTGTGGAGGTTCCCGATCATGTGGCAGAAAACCAAGCAAGCAACATTCCTTTTCGTATTAGTGGCCGTCCTGATCCTTTCGGCTGCAAGCACCGGCTCGGCGCAGCCAGGTGTTGTTGCTCACAAAGGGACCTTGCCAGACGGCGCAACTTTTCTAATCGAGGTACCCGCAAACTGGAACGGGACGCTCTTTCTCTACAGCCACGGGTATGTGGTCCCCGGCACTCCAAATCCCGCGATGGACGTCGGAGACATGGCCACGCGATTCTTCATGCTGGCGAGCGGGTTTGCTCTTGCCGGCTCCTCTTACGCCACTTCAGGTTGGGCTCTTCAGCAAGCTCTGCCGGACCAGATCGCCGTGCTTGACCTCTTCACGCAAAGTGTTGGCAAGCCCACTCGAACAATCGCCTGGGGCCATTCTCTCGGCGGAATGATTACTGCCGGTTTGATCCAGCGCTATCCGGATCGTTTTGATGCCGCCCTCCCGATGTGCGGCGTGCTCTCCGGCGGAATTGCCACCTGGAATACGGCACTCGATTCGGCTTTCGCGTTCAAAACCTTGCTCGGAGCACCTGGCCTGCAGCTTGTAAACATCACCGATCCCGCTGGCAACCTGAAACTCGCGGAGGGACTGCTGGCAGGTGCGGCTGGGACGCCGCAGGGCAGAGCCCGCCTCTCACTGGTTGCCGCGCTCGGTGACACGCCGGGTTGGTTTACTCCTCTTTCTCCCGAGCCTGCTCCCGCGGATTTCACCGACCAGCAGGCCAACCAATTCCTCTGGGCTTCCATGGTGGACTTTCCGTTCGCGTTTGCGTTTCGCGCGGAGCTTGAATTTCGCGCCCAAGGCAATCCTTCCTGGAATACCGGCGTGGATTACCGCGTACAGTTGGAGCACTCTGCTGACGCCGCCGAAGTTCGCGCTCTGTACGCGCAGGCCGGCTTGGATCTCGATGCCGACCTCAAGATGCTGAATGAGACGGCGCGGATTGGCGCCGACCCGCATGCCGCCGCTTACTTGCAGGAAAACATCACCTATAACGGCGAGATTCATATTCCGGTTCTGACCATGCACACCACCGGCGACGGGCTGGTGGTGGTGGAAAACGAACGGGCTTACCGCCAGGTTGTTCGCGAAAAAGGCAACGAGCGACTTCTGCGCCAGACTTTCGTCTCGCGCGCCGGCCATTGCGCTTTCACGCCGGCGGAAACTATCGCCGCGGTGCAGGCGCTTCTCGGCCGGTTGGATACTGGGAAATGGGGCCCACTCGATGTGACGGATCTCAACAACAACGCCGAAGCTCTCGGCCCCGGCTTCAATATTTTCCCCAATCCGGCAGGCATCAACGTACCCGTAGCCCCGGCCTTCATAAAATTCGAGCCTACCCAGTATCTCCGGCCGTTCGATGCCGACGACAGAGATAGAGACAACGATTGAGAGACTCCGCGGCAACCCAGTTGAGGATTCTCCGGTGAACGCCAAGAGACTCTTTGACCTTTCAGGACGCACAGCCATCGTTACCGGGGGATCCATTGGGCTCGGGCGGCAAATGGCGGAGGGTTTGGCCGAAATGGGCGCTAATCTGGTGCTTTGCGCGCGCAAGAAGGAGCGCTGCCTGCAAGCGGCTGAGGAACTGCAGAAGCTTGGCGCCGAGGTTCTTGCACTCGGTTGCGACGTGAAAGATCCCGGCAGCATTCAAGCGGTGGCTGACGCCACGGTCCAGCGTTTTGGGAGAATCGATATCCTGGTCAACAATGCGGGCACCTCGTGGGGCGCGCCTGTCGAAGCGATGACGCTGGAGCAATGGAAAAAGGTCATCGAGACCAACTTGACGGGAACGTTTCTTTTTTCCCAAGCCGCGGGCAAGATCATGATTGCCCAGCGCCGCGGGAAAATCATCAACATCGCATCCGTCGCCGGGTTGCGCGGTTCGCCACCAAGTTTCTCGGCCATCGGCTACAGCGCGAGCAAGGGCGGCGTGATTATTTTCACGAAGGACCTGGCGTGCAAGTGGGGAATGCACAACATCCAGGTAAATGCCATCGCGCCGGGCTGGTTCCCGACCGACATGTCGGGGAAAATCATCGAGCGGAATAAAGATATGCTCTTGACAGGCATACCCGCGGGACGCTTCGGTGGATCGGATGACCTGAAGGGAGCGGCTGTTTTCCTGGCATCCGACGCATCGAATTTTGTGAACGGAAACATTCTTGTGGTTGATGGAGGGCAATCCGCCTGACGTGGGCAAGCCAAACCATGAACATTCCCCTTACCCCATTGCGCTTCCTTCGCTACGCGGAGCAACAGTACCCGCGCAGAACCGCGGTCGTTTGCAATGATCAGAAATTTACATACGTGGAGCTTGCCGAACGCACGCGCCGTCTGGCCGGTGCCCTGCGGCAAGCCGGCATCCAGCCCGGCGACCGCGTCGCTTTCCTCAGCACCAATTGCCACCGCCTGCTGGAAGCCTACTACGGAGTTCTGGAAGCCGGCGCGGTTCTTCTGCCATTGAACATCCGGCTCGCCCCGAACGAGCTTGCTTACATTCTGAACGATGCAGGTGCAACGATTCTCTTCGTTGAAAAGCAGTTGCTAGGCCTGGCCGAATCTTTTCGCAAGGATATTCCCTCGGTAAAAATGATTTGCCAGCTCGATGGCTCACCGGAAGCGCCCTGGCTTTCTCCGCGCAATTACGATGAACTTCTTCGCGACGCCACACCCTATCGCGCCGACATCGCCGCAATCGATGAAAACGCTCTCGCCGAACTTTTCTATACCAGCGGAACGAGCGCCAATCCAAAGGGCGTGATGCTTACGCACAGAAATGTGTATCTCCACGCGGTGCATGTCTGCCTGGGGTTCCATATCGAGAGCGGTGCGGTGGAGTTGCACACAATTCCGCTCTTCCACGCGAACGGCTGGGGCGTGGCGCATTTCCTCACCTTGCTCGGCGGCAAGCACGTAATGATCCAGCGCTTCGAAACGAGGGAAGTGTTTCGCCTGATCGAAAAGGAAGGCGTCCATTCCTGCAGCCTGGTTCCGATCATGGCCACGGCGCTGGTGAATTGTCCGGAGCGCCCCAAGTACAACTTGGGCAGCTTGCGGCGGATCGTGATTGGCGGCGCGGCGTCTTCTCCAACTCTTATTCGCGAGGTCGAGGAAAAACTCGGTTGCGAGTGTTATTCGGGCTACGGCCTGACGGAAACTTCGCCGGCGCTCTCGCTTTCACCGATAAAGCCGGAGCTTGGGTGGGAAGGCGAGCAGCGGTTCGTGGGGCAAGCGATGACGGGATACGCGATCCCCGGTGTTGAGCTGCGGGTCGTGGACGCGAACGACAACGACGTGCCGCGCGATGGCCTGAGCATCGGCGAGATCGTAGCGCGAGGGGATGGCGTGATGGAGGGTTACTGGCGACAACCGGAGGCATCCGCCGAAGCGCTGCGGGGGGGGTGGTTCCACACGGGAGACATGGCGACGGTCAACGAAGACGGCTACCTGCTTGTCGTCGATCGTAAGAAAGACATCATCGTGAGCGGCGGAGAGAACATCTCGTCCCTCGAACTTGAGAAAGCCATCCTCGCGCACCCTGCGGTGCTTGAGGCTGGAGTGATCCCGGTTCCCGACGACAAATGGGGCGAGGTGCCGAAAGCCCTGGTGGTGCTGAAGCCGAATGCCGCCGCCACGGAATCGGAGCTCATCGATTTCTGCCGTTCGCGCCTGGCGCATTACAAGTGCCCGCGGTCCGTTGAATTTGTTGCCAGTCTGCCAAAGACGGGGACTGGGAAAATTCTGAAAAAGGATCTCCGCAAAAAGTATTGGCACGGCGCGGATACGATCCGCCCGGACTTTATCACACGCAAGAGTTCCGTCTGAATCGGTTACCCGGACCGGGAATTGCTTCGCGAGCACGAAAGAAAACGAGGGCGCCTCAAGGAAACAGAGGAGTAAGGAGCATCGTCCATGGACTTAAACTTAACCGCCGAGGAATTGGCGTTCCGCGATGAACTCCGCGCGTGGCTGGCTACGAACGTCCCAAAAGACTGGAACGAGTGGCGCGAAAAGCCGCTGGAAGAATCGTTCCCGTATTTGCGCGCCTGGCAACGGAAACTCCAGGAAGGCCGCTGGGCAGCGGTTTCATGGCCCAAGGAATACGGGGGCCGCAGCGCCACGCTGATGCAGCAAGCCCTGTTTTGGGAAGAGATGGCGCGCGTGGACGCGCCGCCGATGGCCAACTCGCTGGGCTTGGGCCTGATTGGACCAACTATCATCGCCTGCGGAACGGAAGCGCAAAAAAAACGCTACATTCCGAAAATTCTGAGCGCCGAGGAGATCTGGTGCCAGGGCTTCTCTGAGCCGAATGCGGGCTCCGATCTCGCCGGTTTGCAGACGGAAGCGCGGCTGGACGGCGATCACTACGTCGTGAACGGCCAAAAGGTGTGGACCAGCTACGGCACGCTTGGCGATTGGTGCGAACTGGTGGTCCGCACCGACGCGACCGCGGCCAAACACAAAGGACTCACCGTTGTTCTCGTGGATATGAACTCGCCCGGGGTTGAAGTTCGCCCGCTGCGGCAGATGACGGGCGAGTCCGAATTCAGCGAGTTGTTCTTTCGCGACGTGCGCGTGCCGGCGGAAAATGTGCTGGGCAAGGTGAACGACGGGTGGAATGTGGCGATGAGCACGCTGATGTACGAGCGGGGTTCGTACGGCGCCCGGTTGCACCTCATCTTCAAACGATTCATCACGCGCCTGATCGAACTTTCGCATACTATTCAGCGCGACGGGCGGCCAGCCGCGGAGGACCCGCTCATCCGCCAGAAGCTGGCGCAGTGCAGCGCGGAAATCGAAATCATGCGGTTCAACCAGATGCGCGCGTTTAGCCGCATCACCGCCACGGGAGTGCCGGGCCCCGAGGGCTCCATTCAGAAAATATTCTGGAGCGAGCTGAACCAGCGCCTTCAGCAACTGGCGCAGGAGCTGCTTGGAGCGTACGGCCAATTGATGGCCGGCGACCCGCGCGCGATCGACAACGGAATCTGGTCGTATGCGTACCTGCGAACGCGGGGAAATACCATCGAAGCAGGAACTTCGGAAGTGCAGCGAAACATCATCGGACATTTCGTTTTGGGCCTGCCGAGAAGTTACTAAAGGACACGCCATGCAATTCGGTTTAACGGAGAGCCAGGAATTCCTGAAAGACAGCGCGCGGAAATTTTTTGCCGGTGAATGCCCCAGCGCGGAAATGCGGCGCCTGATGGAAACGGATACTGCTTACGACGCCGCACTCTGGGCGAAACTCACCGACCAAGGTTACACCGGGATAATTTTTTCGGAGGCTTATGGCGGAGTGGGCCTGGGCAAAGTGGAACTGATGCTGCTGATGGAAGAGGCGGGACGCGCGCTATTGCCCGGACCGTTTTTCTCGACGGTGGTTCTGGCCGGAGCTGTTTTGGATGCGGTGGCCACGGCCGCGCACAAGGAACAATATCTCGCGCCCATCTGCAGAGGAGAAGCCCGCTCAACCGTTGCCATTTTGGAAGCCGGTGCGAGCTGGAACCCGCGGGATATCCAGTTGAATGCCAGCAACGGAAAGCTCACCGGCACCAAACTGTTCGTGCCGGATGCGGCGGTCGCCGATTTCCTGATCGTTGTCGCGCGCAACGGTGTATTCGTGGTGGACTCTAAGGCTCGGGATCTGAAAATATCTTCCATGTCCGGAATGGACCTGACGCGAAAGCTCTACGTCGTCGAATTCGCCAATACTCCGGCGGAAGAACTCAGCACCGGCGCAAACTTTCTCCGGGCTTTCGATATCGCCACTGCCGCCTTGGCGGCCGAATTGGTCGGCGGCATGCAACGGACCCTCGACGTTACCGTCGAATATGCCAAAACGAGGAAGCAGTTCGGCAAACCCATCGGAATCTTTCAAGCGGTGCAGCATCAGTGCGCGGACATGTATCTGGAAACCGAGAGCTCCCGGTCGGCTGTGTACTACGCGGGTTGGGCGCTTGAAGAAAACTTGCCGGACGCTCCGACCGCGGTTTCCATCGCCAAGATGTACTGCAGCGATGCCGCTCGGACCGTCGGCAATCGCGGCATCCAGATTCACGGCGGCATGGGGTTCACCTGGGAGAACGATCTTCACCTTTACTACCGGCGCGCGAAGGCGTCGGAGACGGCGTTCGGTGACGCCACGTTTCATCGCGAGCGCATTGCTTCGATGGTGATCGACTCCGGCGGCGTCTCCGCCAAAGGCGCGTAGGGTACAATCACATAAGAAAAGAGCCATTCGATGACTGAACTGGTGCAACTCACAAGCAACGGCGGCATCGCCGTCATTACGATCAATAATCCTCCGGTCAACGCTCTGAGCCCCGGCGTCCCCGAGGGCATTTCCGAGGTGCTCGACCAGATCGCGAGCGATGCCAGCGTCAAAGCTGCGGTTCTGATCGGCGGCGGGCGCACGTTCGTCGCCGGCGCGGACATCAAGGAATTCGGAAAGATGACTTCGGGCAAGCCGCGCGGCGCAGGCTTGCTTCCGTTGCTCCTGAAAATCGAAGACAGCGCGAAGCCGGTGATTGTGGCCATTCACGGAACGGCGTTTGGCGGAGGAATGGAACTGGCGATGGCCGGGCACTATCGCGCGGCCCTAGCTACGGCGCAATTCGGCCAACCCGAGGTCAAGCTCGGGCTGATTCCCGGCGCGGCGGGCACACAGCGCCTGCCGAGGCTCGCAGGCGTGACCAAAGCCGTCGAAATGTGCGTGAGCGGCAATCCGATTAATGCAGAAGAGGCGCTGAAGTTAGGCATCATTGATCGCATCATCGAAGGCGACCTTCTCGCCGGAGCAGTTGCGTTTGCTATTGAAGTGGCCGGCAAGCCAGCGCCCAAGACACGCGAGCGCAACGAAAAGCTTGGAAACGCGGCGGAAAACGCGCTGGTCTTTTCCACCGCGCGAGAAGCGGCTGCCAAGAAACAGCGGGGCCTGCTGGCCCCTGCCAGGGCCATCGATGCCGTGGAGGCCGCCACGAAAATGCCGTTTGAAGAAGGCTGCAAGGCCGAGCAAAAGCTTTTTATCGAGTGCCTCTTCTCCGAACAATCCAAATCGTTGATTCACGTTTTCTTCAGCGAGCGGGAAGTCGCCAAAATTCCCGACATTCCGAAACAGACGAACGTTATTCCGATTCATTCCGCGGCCGTTGTGGGCGCGGGCACGATGGGCGGCGGCATCGCCATGGTGCTCTCCAACGCGGGTATTCCCGTGCTTCTGAAAGAGGCGGACCAAGCGGCGCTCGACCGCGGGTTCGCAACCATCCAGTCGAATTATGCGAATTCAGTGAATCGCGGGCGCTTCTCGCAGAAGACCGCCGAAGAACGGCTGAAGAGAATAACTCCCACGCTCGCCTATGACGCTTTCTCAAATGTGGACCTGGTGATCGAAGCCGTTTTTGAAGGCATGGCTCTGAAAAAGGAAGTGTTCAAGGAATTGGATCGGGTGTGCAAGCCGGGCGCCATCCTTGCAAGCAATACGTCGACGTTAAGCGTCGACGAGATCGCTTCCGCGACTTCACGGCCGGAATCCGTCATCGGAACGCATTTCTTCAGCCCCGCGAATGTCATGCGGTTGCTGGAAATTGTCCGGGGCAAAGCTTCTTCCAAGGAAGTGGTCGCCACATGCATGCAACTTTCAAAATCGCTCGGCAAAGTTGGAGTGCTCGTGGGCAACTGCCGGGGATTTGTCGGCAATCGCATGTTTGGCCCGTACCGCCGCGAAGCTCAATTCCTTGTCGAAGAAGGAGCGGGCGTCGATGCCGTCGACCAGGCACTCTCCAATTTCGGCATGGCGATGGGGCCGCTCGCCACGGGGGACCTTGCGGGGCTCGATGTCGGCTGGCGCATTCGCAAGGAATATCGTCATCTGGAAACGCCCGGGATTCGCCAACCGTTCGTCGAAGACCGCCTGTGTGAACTCGGGCGCTACGGCCAGAAAACTGGCGCGGGCTGGTACAAATATGACGAGCAGCGGCGCGCCACGCCGGATCTGGCTGTCGGCGAACTCATCCGTAAGTGGGTGGAAGAGGCTGGAATTGTGCAGCGGAAAATCTCTTCCGACGAAATCGTGGATCGCTGCCTCTACGCTTTGGTGAACGAAGGAGCGCGCATTCTGGACGAGGGCATCGCGCTGCGTGCCTCCGATATCGACATTATTTATATCTACGGCTACGGTTTCCCCGCGCATCGCGGCGGACCGATGTGGTATGCCGACACAGTGGGACTGAGACACGTTTACGATCGCATCACCATATTCCAGCGTCAGCATGGGGAACTCTGGGAGCCCGCGCCCTTGCTGAAACAACTTGCCGAAGAGGGCAAGACATTTGCGGAGTTTGCCAGAGAACAGGGTGCAACCGCCTAGCGCGGCGGCGCTCCGCGCTGTTGAACATCTGACGGAGGGGGTCAGTCAGAAATGGGCGTCGTCTTTCTCGTCCGTCATGCACAGGCTTCGTACCTCGAGCCAAATTACGACAAGCTCTCCAAGCTGGGCGAGGCGCAGGCGCGCCTTCTAGGCGAATATTTGGCGCGACAAAAATTCGTTTTCGACCGTGCCTGCACAGGGCCGTGCGTCCGGCAAAAAGACACTCTCGCGGTGGTGAGCGCTGAGTGCCGGAAAGCCGGCGTGCGGTTTCCCGACCCCCAGGAGTTGCGCGAATTTGACGAATATCAAGGTGAGGCAGTCCTGGAACGCAGTCTGCCCGAACTGCTCGAACGCGACCAAGAGATTCGCGATCTCCACTCCGCCTTTCAGTCTGCCTCCGGCTCAATCGATCGGCGGGCCACTTCTCAAAAGTTGTTCGAGGCCGTCGTCGGCAAATGGGTTCGCGGAACAATTTCCCCGCCGGGTGTGGAGACCTGGGCGGAATTCTGCTCTCGAGTGAACTCCGGCCTCTCCAAGTTCCTCTCCGCCGGCAGCCGGGGAGAAAAGACGGTGATTTTCACTTCCGGGGGACCCATTGCGGTGGCCATGCAGCGCGCGCTGCAGTTGTCCACGGAAAACACATTAAGTGTGAGCTGGATGTCGCGGAACTCATCCTGGAGCGAATTCCTATATTCGGGTGAGCGATTCACACTCAGCTGTTTCAATTGTCAACCGCATCTAGACGATCCCGCGATGTTGACCCACCGCTAAGGAGGCCTCCGGATGAGTGACTTGCTCGACCTCCCCGCGCCCATACGGCCGGGAGAAGAGCTTGACCTGGCCAGACTTGAACCGTATCTGCGCCGTCAGTTTCCGAACGAGGCCGGCGAGCTCCTGGTCCGCCAGTTCCCCAGCGGCCATTCCAACTTGACGTATTCGTTGAGTCTTGGCGCCAGGGAGCTTGTGCTTCGGCGGCCTCCGTTCGGCAGCAAGGTCAAATCCGCTCACGACATGAGCCGCGAATTTCGCGTGCTTTCGAAGCTGCACTCCGCCTATGCTCCGGCTCCGGAAGTGCTTCATTATTGCGACGACGAATCCGTGATCGGCGCGCCGTTCTACCTGATGAATCCGATTCACGGCGTAATTGTTCGAAGGCAGGTGCCGCCGAGTCTGGATCTTTCCGCGGAAAAAGCGCGGCGCTTGAGCGAGTCCTTTGTCGATAATCTCATTCGGCTTCACCGAGTGGACTACGCGGCGGTGGGCCTTTCCGATCTGGGGAAACCCGAAGGGTATCTGGAGAGGCAGGTCCGCGGGTGGACGGAGCGTTACTACGGTTCAAAAACTCACGATTATCCGGAAGTGGAGAAAATCACGGCGTGGATGCAACAGCACATGCCGTCCAAGAGCGGCGTTTCGCTGATCCATAACGACTACAAATACGACAACGTGGTGCTCGATTCGAATGACATCACTAAAATTGTGGGCGTCCTCGATTGGGAGATGTGCACGATTGGCGACCCGCTGACGGATCTTGGGACCACGTTGGCCTATTGGATCGACGCGGCGGATTCGGAAGAACTACAAAAAAACCGCTGGGGCCCAACAAACGTTCCCGGCAGCCTGACGCGGGCGGAAATTGTGCACGCTTACGCCCAGAAAACCGGAGCCGATTCTTCGCAGATCGCATTTTATCTGACGTTCGCACGTTTCAAACTTGCCGTCATCGTCCAGCAGATTTATTATCGCTATCATCAGGGCCTGACCAAAGACGAACGCTTTGCCTCCATGCCCGACACGATCCAAATGCTCCTGCGAGCATCGTGGCACGGAGCGCAGACACGGCAGGTCTAGCGCCGCACGGGGTTTCAGGTTCAGATTATCCGAATGGGTGCGCAAAACCGCGTGGCTCACGTGTAGTAGCGTACGATCCACTCCGCAACGCAAGCCGGCTTTTCGGTACCTTCACATTCGATCGTTACATTGAACGTCGCTTCCAGCGAGTCAGACAGTTCCTTGATGGCGAGCAATGCAACACGCGCCCGGATTCGCGAATCAGCACGGACGGCGGCAGGAAAGCGCACGCGGTTCAATCCATAGTTCACTGCCAGCCGCACACCGCTTTGGATCTGAATCGCCGATTTCAAGAAATAGCTGATCAGAGAAAGCGTAAGAAATCCATGAGCGATCGTCGTGCCGTAGGGAGATTCGTTCTTCGCCTTTGTCTGGTCCAGATGGATCCACTGCCGGTCTTCGGTGGCTTCCCCAAAGAGTGCAATGCGTTCCTGTGAAATAGGGAACCATTCCGTGACCGGAAATTCCCGGCCGACGAATTCCTTCAGGGATTGCGGATCGCTAACAACCAATGGAGGCATGCATATCTCCCGGAAGGGTCGCCTAATGCCGATAGGTGCGGCGTCTTTGTATCAGCGCGAAACTGAAGCGCTCGCCGATTTCTTGCCTTTGGCCAGTTCCCACTTGGCAATCGATTCCACGTGTACTTCATCCGGCCCATCGGCAATTCGGAGGGTTCGTACGTTCGCCCACGCAGCTGCGAGGAAGGTGTCCTGTGATACGCCCGCACCCCCGTGCGCCTGAATCGCGCGATCCAGCACGCGCAGAGCGGCATTGGGCGCGACCACTTTAATCATCGCAATCTCCGCTCGCGCCGCTTTGTTCCCCACGGTATCCATCATGTATGCAGCCTTCAGCGTCAGCAACCGCGCTTGTTCAATCTCCATGCGCGACTCGGCGATGGCGGCGCGAATGGTGTCTTGTTCGGCCAACGATTTCCCAAATGCTGTGCGAGCTTGCACGCGCTTGCACATTGTTTCCAGCGCTCGCTCCGCCACACCGATGCACCGCATACAGTGGTGAATTCGGCCGGGCCCCAGCCGCCCTTGCGCGATCTCAAAGCCACGCCCTTCGCCGAGCAGGATATTTGAGGCGGGAACGCGGACGTTCTCGAAAGTGAGCTCACCGTGGCCGTGCGGCGCGTGGTCATACCCAAACACTTTCAAAAGCCGTTCGATTTTCACTCCCGGCGTGTCCAGCGGCACCAGGATCATCGACTGTTGTTTATGGGGCTGGGCCGTGGGATCCGTCTTCCCCATGAAGATTGCGATTTTGCAGCGCGGGTCGCCCGCCCCGGAGGTCCACCACTTCCGGCCATTGATCAGGTAGTGATCGCCATCGCGGACGATTCTTGCTTCGATATTTGTCGCGTCGGACGACGCCACGGCAGGCTCCGTCATCGCGAAGCACGATCGGATCTCACCCGCGAGCAACGGTTTGAGCCAGCGTTCCTGCTGTTCCGGCGTGCCATACCGGGCGAGCACTTCCATATTGCCGGTGTCCGGCGCGGAACAATTGAAGACCTCGGGTCCCATCTCGCTGCGGCCCATCATCTCGCAAAGCGGGGCGTACTCCAGATTTGTCAGTCCCGCTCCGAGCTCGCTTTCCGGCAAGAAAAGATTCCACAGGCCGGCCGCACGCGCTTTTGGCCTGAGCTCTTCAATGATCCTCGTCGGCAACCACCGATTCCTCTCGATTTCGTCGCGGTAGCGCTGCTCATTTGGATAGACATGTTCGTCCAGGAAGGCTTGCAGCCTGCGCTCAAACTCCTTCACCTTGTCGCTGAATTCGAAGTTCACGGGAGCGTCCTTATCTTCCTGTGAAAGCTGCGGCCCGCTTTTCGATAAAGTGCGCCACGCCTTCCTTGAAATCCTCGGACTGCAAGCTCGCCAGCATTTCCTGCTCGGAACTCTCAAACGCTTCCGCAAGCGATTGGAACATCGCCTCATACACCTGCCGTTTGATCACCCGCAAGGACCTGGGGCTGACACTGGAGGTGAGATTCATCGCATATTTCTGCACGTTTTCCAAAAACGTTCCTTGCGGATAGATCTGGTTCACTAATCCCATTCTCAACGCTTCCGCGGCATCGATCATTCGTGCGGTAAAAAGCAGGTCTAGCGCATTGGCGTGTCCCACCAGGCGCGGCAGCATCCACGCCATGCCGTATTCGGCAATGAGTCCTCGTTGTGCGAATGCCGTGCCGAACCGCGCACCATCTGACACCAACCGCAAATCACAGTACAACGCGATCACCAGACCCAAGCCCACAACCGGGCCGTTAATGCCGGCAATCACGGGTTTGGTAACCGCGGGAAAATAGGAATATTTCTTTTGGAAATCGGGCCGCACACTCTCGCGGCTTCCGGTAGCAGGTTGCACAGCCTGTGCTCGCCTGGCAGCATCGAGCCCCTTTTCCGCAACCGTACTCAACAGTGACATGTCCGCGCCCGCACAGAATCCGCGTCCCGCGCCCGTTAGGACAATTACGCGAACATTGTCGTCCCGGTCCGCATCTTGCATCGCCGCGCGCACTTCGCCTTCCATCACGGCCGTCCAGGCGTTCAGCTTGTCGGGCCGGTTGAGCGTAATGGTGGCGACCCGGCCGGCCACGTGGTACAGCGTTTCTTGGTTCGGCATGATGGCGGGATTATATCCAATCGCCGCCGCGATAGTCACCTTTATGTGTGGGTGACTATCGCGTTCCCGGTGTTTGCCGTGCCCGCCGACTTGGCCAAAAAAGGAACCGCAAAGAAGGCTTGCAGCGGCAGTCGCGTGGGCGAAAAAAGCCGGGCAAGCTCACTCCCCTTGCGGGGAATCGGGGTCCTAAGCCGCTTGTAATAACACGAACGGTCGTGCTATTGTCGTTGACGCATATGAAGACCATCCAACTACGAACGAAGACTCCCGCCCCGCCGAGCCATAGCGCCGGTCGAGATAGGAAAGCTATTGTGCGCCGTCCTCGCGGGCTGAAGACCCGCCGCGCCATCCTTCGAAAGGCGGTTAACCTGGCTTCTTTGGAGGGGCTTGAGGGGTTGTCGATCGGGAAACTGGCCTCCGCGCTGCAAATCAGCAAGAGCGGGCTTTTTGCCCACTTTGGTTCCAAGGAAGATTTGCAATGCGCGGTTGTGGATGAGGCTCGCGATATTTTTGTTGAGAGGGTGGTCCGCCCGGCGTACGAATTTCACGGGCTGAAGCGTCTTCACGCGCTCTGCGAGAACTGGCTGGCATATGGCGAGAAGAAGGTTTTTCCCGGCGGCTGTTTTTTTTCCGCGGCTTCGCTGGAATTCGACGACCGGCCGGGGCGCGTCCGGGATCAGATCGTGGAATTGATGAAAAAGTGGCTGGGGAATCTGGAGCACGCAGCCCGCGACGCGCAGCTGGCCGGCGAACTCAAGAAGGAAGTAGACGTACCCCAGTTGGCGTTCGAAATTCAGGCCCTGGCGATGGGCGCGAACTGGAGCTCGCGGCTATTCCGGGATCCAAACGCATTCCGCCTGGTCCGCGGCGCGATTTTGCAGCGGCTCGACCAGGCCACCGGACCCGTGCAATCGAGGGAGTGATGCGAATTTGTCTGTTTTTGGCCGCTGGAGTGATCGCAGGGTTGAACCTTATCCCCGCTGCCTGGCGAGCTCAAGCGCAGACCCCGGGGTATGAAAATGAGATTCCGCTTCAACGTTGCGACCGTCTGCCGATAGCAATTCTTCGCGCAGACAACGTCGAAAAACGTTTCCTCGTAGACACGGCTGCCACGTCCCTGCTCAATGAGAAGTCATTTCCACGGGGCCACAGCCGGACGGTGCAAATCCAATCCTGGCATGAATCAACCGCTCTCAACGCGCGCGAAGTGTCGATCGGCGAGCTCTCCCTGGGTAATCACATTCTGCAAGGCGTAAAGCTTCCGGCGATCGACTTGAGCGCCATCGCCAAAGCGTGTGGCGGCAAGGTCGACGGCATCCTTGGCGTGGATCTTCTGGAACAATTGGGCGTAACACTTGATCTGAAACGCAGCGTTGCGCGCCTGGGCATCGCGCCATCAAGTTCCGCTGAAGCGTCTCTGATCGCGGAGATGGACCAAGCAATGCGTTCCTGCTCCGAGGCTTTTAACAACAAGGACGCGGACAAACTGGCTTCCTGTTTCGACCCGGACTTCGTGCTCAGCTCTTCAAGCGGGGAACTGCGCGGGCGCGACGAGGCCACCAACCATTTTCAGCAGAAATATTTTGGGGCGACCCCTCACGTCCATCTTTGCCTGACAATGCGCGACCAGCGAGCCGTCGGCGATGTAGTGTGGAGCTTGTATGACTACACGATCGATTCTCCGTCCATACACACCGCGGGCCGGGGCATGATGCTTTGTCGCAGATCCGACAACCGTTGGCACATCCTTAGCATGCATGAATCGCCGACCGAGTCCGGCTTGAGCCTGGCGGGGCCAGGCAACCGGTAAGAATGACTACATTTCTGTTCGCTGACGTTGATGGTCGATACGGAGGCGAAATGTCCTGGTGGCAGAATCTGTAGCCGCCGGCAGGCCGCGAGGTCGCCGCGCATTGCCAATGTATAATTTGGAGATGAGGAGCTTCCACCCTGTGCGCTACTCCTTATTGAATCCGAATCCCGCCCTTTCTTTGTCAGGTGCCCAACGTGCCTGATTCTCGTTACCGGGTTCTCTTCGTCTGCGGACACCCCGTTCAATATATGTCGCCATTGCTCAAGAGAATGGCCGGGCACCCTCGGCTCGACGTGAGAACGGCCTACTGCAGGTTGCGCGGGGCTAAACCGGGAGTTGACCCCGAATTTGGCGCGAATTTCCAATGGGACATTCCCCTGCTCGATGGTTATGAATGGATTGAGATCCCCAACAAAGGCACGGACTCCGAAGGTTTTTTCGGTCTGTACAATCCCGGCCTTTGGAATTTAGTCCGCGAAGGAAACTTCGACGCCGTATTCTGTCCCACGGGCTACATCCGGGCCTCTTTCTGGATCACTTATTTTGCCAGCAAACTGTCCCGCTCCGCCTTTCTCTTTGGCACCGACGCCACATCCCTGGCCCCCCGGGATTCCAGCCGATGGAAAGGCCCTGTAAAGCGCGCCTTCTGGCCCCTGTTGTACCGTCTGGCAAGCCAGGTCGTTGCCCCTTCCTCGGGTACCTGCGACTTGATGCGTTCACTGGGAATCCCAGATGAGCATGTCACTCGGGTGCCGTTCGTCGTGGACAACGATTGGTGGATCATGCAATCCCGGCTGGTTGACCGGGATGCACTCCGCGCCTCCTGGGGGGCTCGTCCGGACACTTCAGTGATTCTTTTCTGCGCGAAGCTCCAGCCCTGGAAGCGTCCCCTCGATCTGCTTCAAGCGTTCTCGCAGGCGAAAATGGCCAACTCTCTGCTGGTCTTTGCCGGCGAAGGCCCCTTGCGCGAAGCCCTGCAATCGGAAGCGGCCCGCCTCGGCTGCGACGACAATGTTCGATTCCTCGGCTTCGTGAATCAATCGCAACTCCCGGCATGTTATTCCGCCTCTGACCTGCTCGTCCTCCCCTCGGAATACGAACCTTTCGGTCTGGTCGTCAACGAAGCGATGCTGTGCGGCTGCATGGCCGCGGCCAGCGACCAGGTGGGCGCGGGCCGCGACCTCATCGCGCCGGTTGACCGTTCCTTTATCTATCCTTGTGGGGATGTGGCTGCGCTGGCTTCCCTCCTCCGCCGGGCGCTTTCCGACCCGGAGCGGCTCGCAAAACTTCGGGCCGCTGCTTTCGAAAGAATGAAAACATGGTCGCCCCGGGAATACATTGCTGCCACGCTGGAGGCCGTCGAACGCGCCGTGAATCGCATCCGGCCCGCCCCCTAGCCGCCCGGCCATCTCGTTCCGCCTCTTGTCGCTCAATCCTGTCAGCTTTGCCAGAGGGATACGATGTGACGGGGCTTTTCCAAGCCCCCTCGCCATTCCCGTGACTTCTTAAGTGTGCTAAAATTCGAAGGTTCCGGAAAAGGATGGCTCGCGGTTGGGTTGGACTTTTCGCGGCACATTGTCGGTCTCCGCACAGGGCGACCCCGCAATGCAGGTTGAATGAGCCACGCGCGCATTCCTTGCCAGTGGCGGGGGCCATTAATCCAAATTCAGCTGACCGCCCGGCGGTCGCGAGCGATAAAGAGGATTTGTCATGTCTGGGCATTCAAAATGGGCAACAATCAAGCACAAGAAAGCGGC
>Ga0210405_10000550_pt1 | contig 49056 bp, 40 predicted proteins | sample IncBWH11MmetaG_FD_155492 | JGI IMG/M metagenome (GOLD analysis project Ga0210405, IMG submission 155492) | Forest soil microbial communities from Barre Woods Harvard Forest LTER site, Petersham, Massachusetts, United States - Inc-BW-H-11-M | ecosystem: Environmental > Terrestrial > Soil >...
TCCGGACACCGGTCGGCATGATGCAGCGCAACCGCCTCTTCTGCAATCCGGCGCGCATTCTCGACCAACTTCAACTCTTCGATCAGCTCATACCCTTTGTTCTGCCACTGCCCGCCATAAGAATTAGGATACGACCGCTTTTGAATCTCATTCCCGGCAAACGCGTAAGCCGCATATCCCGCGCCCGCGGAATATTTAGTCTGATGAATGTCCGTCCCCTCCGACGACACAAACCAGTGCTCCTCGCGATTGAAGTTGAGGTTGGTCTCGGCCAGCGTGACGCCTTCCACCGAGCGCAGTTCGGAGTCGATGCGCAGCAACAGCGCGATATTTTGCTCGACCGGAATTGAGAACGGATCGATTTCATGAGGAGTGATCCACTCGGCAGTGAGGGATTTCTCCGGCGCAAGTCGCACGTCCTGCTGCTTTACTTGCGCTGAAGCGCGTGCGATTTCTACCGCGCGGGCAGCGGTCGCCTCAACTCCCGCGCGAGACAGATCTTCAGAAGCCGCAAATCCCCATGCGCCATCGGCAAGCACGCGCACACTCATGCCTTCCGACTCGGCGTCAGACGCGCTGCCCACCTTGCCGTTCTTCGTAGTAAGGGCGCGACTTCTCTGGTTGACGATGCGCCCATCGGCATAACTCGCCCCACACATCGTGGCAACGTTCAAAGCCCAGTTAGCAATTTGTTTCATCGGGGAAAGTTTAAATTTATCACGGAGAGTCGATCCGCCCGTTGTGGAACAAGTCTACGTTATACACAGCGACCATGTGATTTCTGTCACGGTGTTTGTAACGAACTCGTTTCTAGTATTTTCACGGGAAGCCCGTCGCATCGACAATCACGCCGTTCGCTACTTGTAACGAACCCGTTTCCAGTATGCTTACCCAGCGCTGAAGCGCTGGGCTAAATTGTTTCGTCCCCTCCGGACATTCACGGAACCACGAATGATGCAATCGGAGTTTCGCAAGAAACCTACGGCGTGGAGTACCACTCCAGCACTTTGGGCAAGGCTACCAAGTAGACGAGCATTGAAATACCGTTCCGCCCGGGTTCGTGCCTCACGGTGTAGCCCGTGCCACGTCCAGCGCTTGTCTCACCGCCATCAGTTCCTTCAGCACTTCGCGCAATTTCGTAGACTCCAGCGCATTCGCTCCGTCGGACTTCGCCTCTTTCGGCTTGTCGTGCACTTCGAGGAAAACTCCATCCACGCCGGCGGCCACCGCAGCCCGCGCCAGCACGGGAATAAACTCGGGCTGTCCGCCGCTCACCGCCGGCCCGCCGTCGCCGGACTGCGCAGAAGGCAATTGCACGGAATGCGTCGCGTCGAAAACTACCGGCGCAAACTTGCGCATGATGGCGAGTGAGCGCATGTCGACCACCAGATTGTTATAGCCAAAACTTGAGCCGCGTTCCGTGAGGAAAATTTGCGGATTACCGGCTTCGCGGCACTTCTCGACTGCGTGCCGCATATCCCACGGCGAGACGAATTGTCCTTTCTTGATGTTAATGGCGCGTCCACTTAACGCCGCAGCCACGACGAGATCGGTTTGCCGGCAAAGAAACGCGGGGATCTGCAACACATCCGCGACCTCGGCAACCCGCCCAATATCAGCCACCTCGTGAACGTCGGTAAGTACGAGAACGCCAACCTCATCCTTGATCTTTCGCAGAATGCGCAGACCTTCCTTCACTCCCGGCCCGCGAAAACTTCGAATCGAAGTACGGTTCGCTTTGTCGTAGCTGGCCTTGAAAATAAATGGAACCCCAAGCGCCCGCGTGACGCCTTTGATGATCTCCGCCATACGAACGGCGTGCTCTTCGCTTTCAATCACGCAAGGCCCGGCAATCAGGAAAAGATTGCCCGAGCCAATGTGGACCTCGCCGATTTGAAATGAGGTGGGCATCAATCTAAGCAGGGATCTTCCCCACAGAGACACAGAGGCTCAGAGAAACCCAGACCGCCAGTTTTTTCTTCCTCTGTGTCTCTGTGGTGCTGTGGTGAACAGGCCTGTGTTTACCGGTGCGCAACCTTTTCCGGACGATGAAACATTTCAACCGAAGCGATCTCTTTTTCTTCCCGCCGCTTCGACCCATGCTTGTAGGCCGCGGCAATGAACGTGCTAAACAGCGGATGCGGCTCCAGCGGCTTCGACTTGAACTCAGGATGAAATTGGCAGCCGATGAAATGTGGATGGTTAGGCAGTTCCACCATCTCGACATAAGTTCCATCCGGCGTAGATCCCGAAATGCGCAGCCCCGCCGCCACCATCGGCTCTTCATATTCGCGATTGAATTCGTAACGATGGCGATGGCGCTCGCTGATTTCAAGCTTATTATAAATTTTGTGCGCCAGAGTGCCCGGCTCAATCTTACAAGTCCACGCGCCCAATCGCATGGTCCCGCCAAGTTCTTCCACGCCGCGCAATTCGCGTAGCTTGTAGATCACGCGATGCGGTGTCGCCTGATTGAACTCGCTCGAGTTCGCTTCTTCCAATCCCACCACGTTGCGGGCAAACTCCACGCAAGCCGTCTGCATGCCCAGGCAAATTCCAAAGTAAGGAACGTTATTCTCGCGCGCATATCGAATCGCGATCAGCATTCCCTCAATGCCACGCTTGCCAAAACCGCCGGGAACGAGAATTCCGTCATAGCCTTCGAGCTGCGCTTCCACACTACTCTCGTCGGCGGATTCCAGACCCTCGGCCTCAATCCAGTTCAACTGAAGTTTCAGATTGTGCGCCAGCGCGCCATGAATCAACGCTTCCTTCAACGACTTGTAAGAATCCTCGTACTCCACATACTTGCCCACAATTCCAATCGTCACCGTGTCCTTCGGGTTGTAGACACGATGCACAATGTCTTCCCACTTCGAGAGGTCGCGATCCTTCGCTTCCATGTGCAGATATTTCAGCACCAGCGTGTCCACACCTTCATTGGCGAACACCAGCGGCACTTCGTAAACCGAAGCCACATCTTTCGCCGTGATCACAGCCTCTTCCTGCACATTGCAGAAGAGTGCAATCTTCGACTTCAACTCCTTCGCGAGAAAACGATCGGTACGGCAGAGCAGAATGTCGGGCTGAATTCCGATGCTCAGCAATTCCTTCACCGAGTGCTGCGTCGGCTTGGTCTTGAGTTCCTGCGCCGCGGCGATGAACGGCACCAAAGTGACATGAACGAACAGCGTATCCTCGCGGCCCAGTTCCTGCCGCATCTGCCGGATCGCTTCCATAAACGGCAGCGACTCGATGTCACCCACCGTGCCGCCGATCTCGACAATGGCGACATCAACGTCTTGCGCGACTTTTTTCATCGCCGCTTTAATTTCGTTGGTGACGTGCGGAATCACCTGCACCGTCTTGCCCAAGTAATCGCCGCGCCGCTCTTTGGCGATGATCTGCTCGTAGAGCCGGCCCGTGGTCCAATTGTTATCGCGAGAAAGTCTGGCGTGCGTGAACCGCTCGTAGTGGCCAAGATCGAGATCGGTTTCGGCACCGTCGTCGGTTACAAAAACCTCGCCGTGCTGAAACGGCGACATCGTCCCCGGATCGACGTTCAAATAAGGATCAAACTTCATCAGGTTCACTTTGAGCCCACGGCTCTCCAGCAAACATCCGATGGAAGCCGCCGCCAATCCCTTGCCTAGAGAAGACACAACTCCGCCCGTTACAAAGATGTACTTCGCTGGCATCTGTTCCTCGCTCTAAATTTTGTTTGAAAAATGGTGCAGGTGGGGTGCACGAGCAATTATGGCAGAAGGTGCCTGTGGAAACAAAGAGAGAAATCGCGCGCGTTGACTATCCCGGAGATGTGGGCGAAAATGATTCAGCACTTCCCTTGATCCCGACTCGTCGGGCTTTGGCATTTCTGCCGCAATCGTGGGCCTGTGGCGCAGCTGGGAGCGCGCTTCCATGGCATGGAAGAGGTCGTCGGTTCGATCCCGACCAGGTCCACCAATTAAACCCTCCTGGAATCAATCACTTTCAGACCGTGTTGCCTGGTCCGCAACCTCATCGCAGCATTCGCTCGCGAACGAACGCCACAAGCGTTGTTCTGTGCTACAATCGTCGTCAGTTTGTGCTACAAACATCGCATCACGGAGCTAGCCATGAAACGTGCCCCACGAGTGAGTTCCTCGCAAGAAAAGACGCGCCTAGGCAATCGGGGATCCAGTAGGCTGCGTGGAATCCTGGTTATCGCCGAACAAGAGGGCCTGTTGCGCGGCGAACGAACCCAAGTGGTTCGAGGAAGGATGCCGGAGGCGCTGGTCGCACGGGCAAAGAAGCGCACCGGGATTAGCTCGGACACGGATCTGATTGAAGTGGCGCTCGCGAACATTGCAGTTGAAGACGACTATGCGGACTGGCTGCTCTCTCGCCGTGGCGCTGTGAGTCGTGAGCCCGATCTTGAATTCTGACTTTCGCGCAACCCTGAGACGCCTCAAACCCGAGAAACGTCGTGCGCCGCTGAAACCGCGGGACGAATCCGATCTCGATTTCATTGAGACTACCAGTAAGAAGCCAGGAAAGCTGCTCTATCACACAACGGTTTACATAGACGTCCTGCAGAATCGTTTCCCGCAGGCAGGCGAATTCATTCTGCGGGCAGCCGAAGCCTGGCATTCGCCCGTCACCGAAGCAGAGTTATCCGCGGCGATTGGATTACTCGATCCGGGTCATCCAGGAACCAGCGAGATTATCGAGCAGATTACGGCGGTGATCGAACGCCGCCCCAGCTATAGAACGATTGTGCCCGACCCCGAGATATGGCGGGAGGCCGGCATCTTGTCGGGTATTCTCGGCCGTTTGCAGGGATATGGCAAAGACCAGCGCCGCCGGACTTTGAATGACGCTTTGCTCTTCGCAAGTGCGCGAAAGCACGGGTGCGTGATGCTGACTCGTAACGTCGTTGATTTGGATCTTCTCCAACAGCTCGATCCGTCTGGCAGGGTTCTGTTTTACAAATAACAAGACTTTGGATCGGCATCGGCGACGCGCGATTATGCTTTAAGTATCCGTCACTGATCCAGATCGCAACATGACCCAGGAAGCGAATGAGATCGTAACAAAATGGGACGCTCAAGGCTGCGGGGACTCGATAACGTGCGATCCGAAACGGATTATGGCTGGGGCTTATGCGAAGGAAGAATGCTAGGCTGGTATGGTGAACCTGCGGCTAACGGTTATTCGCTTCCACCACGTCGCACTCCTTTTCCTGCTCTGGCCATTTCTCCTAACAGCCTCTCCTGCCTCTGCCGCGAATTGGACCGTGCACGCTCAACCCACGCGGCTAGTCAACGGCGCACCCGTGCTGTTTCAGATCAAACCTCCGACGAGGCTGGAGTCGCTCAATGGAACGTGGTTTGGACACGAACTCACTTTCAGCTTCGATACGAAAAATAAAGCGTGGTACGCATTAGGAGGCGTGAGCCTGGAAACGGCTCCCGGAACTTATCCTCTGGAACTGACCGGCGAAACGGCTGGCGGAAAACTCCCGAGCCAGAAAGTTTCCTTCAGCCGCAAGTTTATCGTCGCTAAGGGCAAGTATCCTAAAATCGAAGTCAAGCTCAGCGTCGAAAGCAAATTCACCGAGCCCAGCCCCGAACAGCAAAAGCAAATTCAGGAAGGACAAGAAATAAAAAAGGATTACCTCAGCCGCGTATCTCCCGAGCGCGAGTGGTCGGGCAAATTCGGCGAACCGGCTACAGCCGCAATCTCCGACGTTTTCGGTTCACAGCGCATCTTCAATGGCAAAACTTCGAGCCCTCACCTGGGCCTCGATTTCCGCGTCCCCAGCGGAACGCCGGTCGAAGCCATGAATGAAGGCACCGTGTTGCTGGCACGCCCGCTTTATTTTGAGGGCAATTTTGTTGTGCTGGATCACGGACAGGGTCTGCTGACTCTCTACCTGCATCTTTCCGAGTTCAAAGTGAAGGAAGGCGACCACGTAAAACGTGGCCAGGTCATCGGCTTGAGCGGAGGCACCGGCCGCGCCACGGGTCCGCATCTTCATGTGGCAGTGCGATGGCAAGGCACCTATCTCGATCCCGCTCGCCTGATGCAGCTGCGCCTGCCATAGCTGCTCTTTCTCCTTTGAGGTGAAAGAAAACTACCCGTTCCCGCCCGCAGCCCCGCTTCATCCGCGTGGGTAGCGTTCCTTCAGGATATCCTTCAACCCAAGCTTGCGGATCAGGCGATGCAGATTGTTGGGATGCATGCCTAGAATACGGGCGGCCTCGGCATAGTTGCCATGCGCTTGCTCCATTGCGTCGAGAACCAGTTTCTTCTTCGATTCCCTGATCGCAGAGTGATATTTCCCCTCGGTCATCTCTGGCGTCGGAGCACATTCCAACAGCGATTCTGGCAGATCCTCGGGCAGAATCGTATCGGAGTCCCCTAGAACAAGCGCACGCTCGATTGCGTTTTCCAGTTCACGCACGTTGCCGGGCCAGTCGTAGTTCACCAGGCAGTCCATGGCCTCGGGGGAAATCGGCCTAGGCTTCACTTTGCGGCGTTGAGCATATTTTTGCACGAAATGGCGCGCAAGCATTGGAATATCCTCGCGACGTTCCCGCAGAGCAGGCATTGTGATCGGCAGCACTGCTAAACGGTAATACAGGTCCTCGCGAAAGGTGCCGTCGCGCACCGCCTGCCACAAATTGCAGTTGGTGGCGGCAATGATCCGGATATCCACCTTGATGGTACGGGTCCCGCCGACATGTTCGAACTCGCGTTCCTGCGGCTGCAGCACGCGCAGCAGTTTGACCTGCAGTGCGAGAGCCATCTCACCGATTTCGTCGAGAAAAACCACGCCCCTGTTGGCGATTTCGAGCTTGCCTTTCTTCTGTAGGGCCGCTCCAGTAAAGGCCCCGCGCTCGTAGCCAAATAATTCGCTTTCCAAGAGGTTCTCCGGAATCGCAGCGCAATTGATGGCCACAAACGGCTTACCCATTCTCGGACTGTTACGGTATAACTCCCATGCCACCAGCTCTTTGCCGGTTCCACTCTCGCCTTCAATCAACACCGTCGACTCCGCCGGTGCCGCGCGCTTCACAAATTGGTAGACCTCCTTCATTTTTGGGCTTTCGCCGATCAAGCTGCGCTCCCGGCCGATCTCGACCGTAAGCCGCTCGTTCTCCTCCTCCAGCCACGCGAGGCGCTGCGCATTCTCCAGCGCCATCGCCGAAATGCCGGCAATCGCTGTCACCAGGAGCAGGTGCTCTCCATCAAGCCGGCCGCTGAGGCTGTCACTGTCCAGGTAAATACATCCAATCACTTTCGGAAACACGGTTAAGGGCACGCAAAGCAGCGACCGCACCTGAGACGCCGCCAGGCTCTCGATTTTTCCCAACTCTCCGGAAGTGGAAACGTCACTGCCCAACAGCGCGATGCCCTGCTCCAGAACCCGCCTGGCAACCGTGCGGCTTACCCTCACCAACTGCGATTGCCCCGCCTGCCGCACCCGGGCAAAAGTCGAATTGAATTGTTGGCCCTCGTGATCCGCCAACAAGATCGCGCCGCGGCCTGCAGGAACCACTTCAAAAATCAGCTCCAATAGCTGCCGCTGCAGTTCGTTGAGATCGCGAATCGCATGCACGATCTGGCTTATCTTCAACAATGCATTCAAGTTGCGGGCGACACGCGAGCCTTCAGGCAGCTCTCGCGAAAGCCGGTCCGGCTGCAAGTAGATCACATCCCGGGGATGGATTACGGTCGTCTCCGCCGTACCCTGTACGTCTTCGAACTCCACGTGGCTGGCAATCGGCACAAGTTCTTCCTCCTCAAGAAAGAGAAAAGACGAGTCCCCAGCTGCGATCCCGTCCCCATGCCTCAGCCACTGCTCTTCGACGGCGGAGCCATTCACCAAAGTACCGTTGCGGCTATCGAGGTCCTGCACTCGGTATCTGCCGTCCTGGCAACTCAGACGGCAATGTTTTCGCGAGACAGAGGGATCGGTGACTGCAATGCCATTGGAGGCTTCCCTCCCAATGGTAATTTCACCTTCAGGTAAAGGAATGGTTGAATCTTTCAGGGGCCCGGAGAGCACTACAAGTCTAGGGCGCAATCGCACTTTACCTCGCGCACTTTTTATCACACTTCCACCCTGAATTCACTGGTGAAATCGATTTTTTCCGTTATCCGAACGGATAGAGCGCGCTATCCGATCAGATAGCGAATCTGTGCCGGTTCGGCGCACTGACCATGGCACCATCGGCATCAACAATCTCCCGCAACCATCTACAAAATAAAAGGTTAATCGCGATATTCACAGCCTTTCCACAGCCGCAAAAGTGGCTGGCCATTGGCATGCACTGTGTCGAATGTGCCACTGCTCGGCAGAAAGCGATGGGGGAAGCGCTTTTTGGATACGTTGTGCTGAGCTTGGTCAAATCAGGGATCCGAGGGGCCCCCTCATCGGATCCTTGATTTTATTTGTGTGTCGAACCCACGGCGAACAACTCAGATCACGAGACCTATTCGCCACTCTCTCCGGCTAGCCTTCCCCAGGTCGATGCGAGAGAAATCCGATCCTAGCTTGCTACAACCTCATTCCCCGCCGACGCCGGAATCGCAGCCACTGCCATCGCCGCACCATCCCGATACGTAACGCTATTCCCGGAAATCGCTGGCACGCGCTCCCCCGGCACTAGGATCCCCACCAGATTCAGCGGGTCGGCCGCCGAGAGCGTGATCGTCTCTTGCGTGATCCTGCTCTGCGGGTTTGTATCTTGAGCGGCATCGAGCCTGCGCAGCGCCCGCACCGAATCCACCGCCACCGGCAGAGCGAATTGCTCACCTAAGAATCCATCAACGAAGCGCCCGCCACGAATCTCGCCGCGATCTTCCAGCTGGCGGAAGCCGCCCAGCAACTCGCGCCAAGGTGGCAGGTTCGCCTCCCGCGCCAGCACGTCTCGCACGACGATGCCGTAACGGCGTAGCAGCATCCAGCAAGCCGCTTCCACCGCGTGCGGCCGCTCCACCACTTCCTCGGCATGCAGTAAAGCCCAGCGTCCGGCATTGTGCCGCGGACGCATCGCTCGCCCGCTTCCCTGCCCCGCCCGCCGCTTCGGGTCGATCAGCGACCGCAGATTGTCGAACCCATCGGCGGTTACCAGCCCCGCAGCCACCAACTCCCAAAGCGCCGTCTCGATTTCCGCCTTCAACTTTTCCGTACCTCGTACAATGTCGGCAAAAAACGATGCTCCGCGCTGCCGCAGAAAATCCAGAACCTTCTGCGCTCCGTGGCTCAATCCGTTATTTTCCGACACCTCCGCCCCCGGATGCCGCGGCGTCATCCAGTCCGCATCTTCCCGCACGAAAAACGTAATCGGCGCAACGCTCGTCGGAACCACCCTTCGCTGCCTCGGAGCCGCCTCACCCTCACTTCCTCGCCCGCTCGAGTAATCCAGCGTCGCCGGATGCGGCGACAATCTTCCCCAACCCACAGCCCCCGTCAGGCAAAGCTGGTCAAGCCATTTCGGATCGTAGTCCACAATGCGGCGAGCCAGCACCTGCCGCTCCCACGCATTCGCCGGAATTTCAAACCCCTGCAACTGCCGCAACACTTCGAGCGTGCCCCGCTCACCCGCCACCTGCGTCCCCACAGCCACATGCTGCCAGCGCAACAGCCACTGCATAAATTGCGCCGCAGTCACCGGCTCAATCTGCTTGCGCAGAGTCGCGACCGTCAGCCGGTGAATCCGCGCCAGCAGCCTCCGCTCGCACCACTCGATTTCATGCTCGGCAGGCAAGGGCAGCTCGTGTGGGCGTGGGTGACTCGCCCGCGCAGCCTCGCCACTAAAGTTTCCCCGCAGCGCAGTCCCGCTAGCTTCCATTCGAAGCAGCGAGTTTGTAATCTCCGCAGGAGCAATCCCCAATCTCTCGCTGAGTTGTGTCGCCGTCACCGGCCCCAGATGCGACATCCATCCCGTAACCAATGTTAGCAACCCATCGTCGCGAGTCAGAGCTTCCGTCTCCACGTCAGCCGACGCCTGCGCAAATTGCGCCTCAGGAAACAAAACCGAAAAAGTCTTGGCACGCTCCGCCGCTACCCAATAGGTACGTCCGCCCAAGTTCGCCGATGCCGCCCGCCCCTCGCTCACCAATCTCTCGAAGTGGCCCAGCCATGCGTTCCGTGCGCAGCCTATGTAGGGACGGCCGCCCTCGGCCGTCCAGTCGAGCGAAGATCGAGCAGCCGGCAGCGCCACCAACGTATGCAGCACATCATGCAGCTCATCCGCATCCCGCACATCCGGCCAAGCCTCTTCCCGCACCTGCGCAATCGCCGCCGGATCGAGCCCGCCCACTTCTTCCAGCACCGACTCCGGCAGCATCCGCCGCATCTGCACGGCGCGCGCCCGCCGCTCTTCTAGAGGCGCATCATCTAAATAAGCGTACGGATTCGCATTCAAAATTTCGTGCGAAAACTGCGACGGCACCGGCGTGTCGACCGCGATACAACGAATCCGTCCATCCGCCAGCCCGCTCAACACGGCCTTCAGTCCTTCAATATCCATCGCCTCGGTGAGCACGTCCTTCATCACCTCGCCCACCAGCGGATGATCAGGAATTTGCCGCTCGCCCTGAATATTTTCAAAACACGCGGCCGCGTCAGGAAAAACCGAAGCCAGCAAATCGTCCGACCGCATGCGCTGAATTTGCGGCGGAACCTTCTTCCCGTTCTGAAATCGCAAAAGAGCCAGCGCCCGGTTTGCGTCCCATCGCCAGCGCGTGGCGAAAATCGGGGAATCGAGCGCCGCCTGCTCCAGAATCGGCTGCACCGTCGCTGCCTGCAGAAAGTTGAAGACATCTCCCAGCGGAAAACTGTGCTGCTCGGCCAAAGCGATGTTCAAACCGTTATCAGTCGCCGCGGCCTGCAACTCAAAATTAAATCCCACGCAAAACCGCTTGCGCAGCGCCAATCCCCAGGCTTTGTTGATGCGTCCCCCAAACGGTGCGTGGATCACCAACTGCATCCCGCCGCCTTCGTCGAAAAAGCGCTCGGCAATCACTGTGGTCTGCGTCGGCACCGCGCCCAATACCGTACGCCCCTGCAGAACGTATTCGATTGCCTGTTCCGCGCCGGAGTCGTCGAGCCCGCATTCGTCCTTCAACCATGAAACTGCTGCGGCCACATCCGGCTGCGTCGCTGAAAATCCCACCGGCGAAATGTGCGGCAGCATCTCGCTGATTTTTTCCCGCAACGTTCCAATGTGCTGCGACAATTCCTCCGTTCGCGCTGGAGCTTCGCCCCGCCAGAACGGGACGCTCGGCGGCGCACCGTGCGCATCCTGCACCAGCACGCGGCCAGCGTTGGTTTCGATACGGCGAATCATCCACGAGGTATTGCCCAGCAGCATGATGTCGCCGCGATTGCTCTCCACGGCAAAATCTTCATCCACTGTGCCCACGACCAAACCATCCGGCTCTGCCACCACCGCATAAAGCGAGTTATCCGGAATCGCGCCCCCGCTCGTAATCGCTGCCAGCCGCGCTCCCCGTCGCGCGCGCAGCTTGCCGTTCACTCGATCGCGGTGCAGGTACGCGCCATAACGTCCGCGTTTCGCCGCGATGCCATCTGCTAGCATCTCCAAAATCGAATCGAAAGTCGCCCGCGTCAAATTGCGATACGGATACGCGCGCCGCACCAGCGCGAACATCTCTTCTTCGCCCCACTCTTCGGCAGAGCACGCCGCCACAATCTGTTGCGCCAAAACATCCAGCGGAGATTCCGGAATCATCAGCCGGTCCAGATCGCCCTGCCGGATTGCTCGCACTAGAGCCGCACACTCCAACAAATCGTCTCGAGTCGTCGCAAACAATCGTCCCTTGGGAACTGCGCCGCGCCAGTGCCCCGACCGTCCCACGCGCTGCAGCGTCACCGCAATCGCCCGCGGAGAATTAATCTGCACAACCAAATCCACTGTGCCCACGTCGATTCCCAACTCGAGCGACGCGGTCGCCACCAACACCTGCACATGGCCTTCTTTCAGTTTTTTCTCCGCAGCTAGCCGCAACTTGCGCGACAGGCTGCCATGGTGCGCGGCAACATTCTCTTCTCCCAACCGTTCTCCCAGTTGATGCGCCACGCGCTCGGCCATGCGCCTCGTGTTCACAAATACCAGCGTCGACCGATGCTGTCCCACCAAAGCCACTAGCCGGTCATAAACCTCGTCCCACATTTCGTTCGAAGCCACAGGCCCCAGCGGCATCGACGGAACTTCAACCGCCATATCCAGCTTGCGCTTGTGCCCAATGTTGACGATGACAGGATCAACGTTTTGAAAGGGCGAGGTCCCCGTCAGAAAATGCGCCACTTCTTCAATCGGTTTCTGCGTAGCCGACAGCCCAATCCTCACCGGACGCTTGTACGTCAGCGCGTCCAGCCGTTCCAGCGACAACGTTAAATGCGCCCCACGCTTATCGTCGGCGACCGCGTGGATTTCATCCACGATCACGGTTTCGACATCGCGCAGAATCGCGCGGCTCTTATCCGCGGTCAGCAAAATGTAGAGCGACTCCGGCGTGGTCACCAAAATGTGCGGCGGCCGCTTCAGCATCGCGCGGCGCTCGTGCATCAGCGTGTCGCCGGTACGAACCGCCGTGCGAATCTCCGGCATGAGCATCCCGCGCTCCCCTGCCAGAGCGAGAATCTCCCCGAGAGGGATTTCCAAATTTTTCTGAATGTCGTTGCCCAGCGCCTTCAGCGGAGATACATAGAGGACTTCCGTTCGATCCGCAAGCTCGCCCGCCAGCGCCTTGCGCACCAACCGGTCAATGCAGGCGAGAAACGCGGCCAATGTTTTGCCCGACCCGGTGGGCGCTGAAATCAGCGTCGTCCGTCCAGCAAGAATGTGCGGCCACCCCTGTTCCTGCGGCTCGGTCGGCGTTCCAAACCGCTGCACAAACCACTCAGAAACGAGGGGGTGAGCCCAGGCAAGCGAGGCAGGAAAGGACGGCATCCGGATATTGTAGCCGGAAGTCATAGTTTCGTAAAATGTTCGCTTTTGGCGCAATCAGCGGAACTAACTACTTCAAGGCGAGAGTTATTTTGACCGCATCTTCAATCCGCGCCAAAGCGCCCCGGTCCAACCGTCCATAATAGTCAACGAAGCGTGAAACTTGTATCGCTCGAATCTGCTCGGACTTCGCCACGCTATCCATTTTCAGTCCTCCCGAACCCTTTCCAAGTTGAGCATGACTGGGATAAAGACGTTTGACATTGGCCGCATCCGTGACAGGAACCACGACCACGACCGGGCTGTTGGCATTGATGGAATCACGAGTGAGAACCACAACTGGCCGCGTTCCCGCCTGCTCACTTCCTTCGGTGGGGTCAAGCCGGGCGCTGAAAATGTCACCGCGGACGGGTTTTGGAAGTGCGGACCTTTGGCTTGTCATGCTTATCCGGCTCCTGGACATACTCAGGCTCGAGCGCTTCCCAGTCGCTCTTGGCGAACTCGCTGGCCAAAGCAATCGAGGTGCGCTGGTAATCTGAATCTAGCCCCATTTGTGCGAAGGCGGCGTCAATCTCCGCTTCTGTGAGCCTTCGTACCTTCTCTTCAATTGCCTGCACTACAAATTCGTTAAAACTTGCGGCTTGCGACCGGATCACAACTGTCTTTGCAAGTTCGTAGACATGACGCGGCAGCCGCACCGTAGTGTTCTGATATCGTCTTGTGGCGGCAACGGGCATAAAGTATTTCCCACCCCAATCATCCTATCACATCTGCCACCGGTTTTGATGGCATCTTTGCTATCGTAATCTGAGATCGGACTCACTCTCTGAAACGCACGCACTTCACCGTGGCACTCGCCGCAATCTTCCGGACTAGGGATTGCCGCGGGAATGAGGAAGAGTTTGCAATTAGCCAGACGCGATCGCTAATTGCTAACTGCCAACCGCTATCTACCGCCGCACACAAAAATACCCACCGGATGCTTGCTTGGGGCGTGCTCGGGTCAGCATCCGATGGGCTACCGTTTCTCCTTACTCACCCTGTTGTTTTCAGGAGTATGTGCAATGATTAAACCCCAGAACTCGAACAAGTTCCGTCTAATTTTGTAAAACTTTGTAATTGTTCCGACGCCAAATTCTTGCGTTAATTTGCAATCACTGGCGTCTTTAACGCCATCAATTCCGTAAAGCGCGGATTCTTGCGTAACTCCGCGAACTCCACATCCTTATATACGTTCTTGAGATCCCGATAGCCGTCTTCCTTGGCCTTCCTCAAGTATTCCAGCGATTGCTCTGGCAAACCCATCTTCGCGTAGAGCTTAGCGACCGTGTAGTCGTAGCGCGCCCGGTCCTCAGGACTCGGTAATTGCGCCTGCACTCCGTTCCGGGACGTCCGCCCAAAAACATCCGGATCCATCTCCAGCGCCTTCTGGTAAGCAACCACGGCCCGTTCGAACTCCCGCTTGGAAAAAAGAGCCGCCCCTAGGTTGCTATAGAACGATGCTGAACTGCTGTCCTTGGCAATCGCCTTCTCATACTGTTTGATCGCCGCGCCCCATCGCTTGCTCTCGTAGAGAATAACGCCGAGATTATTATAGGCATCGGCGAAATCGTGATCGGCCCGAACGGCGCGCTCAAACGACTTCTGCGCCTCATGATAGCGCTGCATCATCAGCTCCGTGATGCCGATTTTGTTCAGCAGGCGCGCATCATTCTGCTTCTTGCTCAGTGCAGCCCGGTAATAATCGAGCGCATCCAGATACAGCTTGTCAGCGCGCAGCGAATCCGCTTGCTGCTCGAGGTCGGCAGCTGTCGCATCGTGTGCCGGAGGCTCGATGGCGCGTATCACCGGTGGCGCGATCTGCACTTGTTCGGAACGGGAAACTTGCGCGAATACGGTGGCAGAGAAAGATACAACGAGAAGAATCAGGCAGGCTTTCCGGCAGGACATACACACCCCCAAGCGACCCCAATTGCAATGCCGCCATTCTGCCACAGTTTTCGTCCGTTTCAGCAGGTAAATTTTGGCCAGTCGGGCCCCAGAGGCCGGAAACGGGAGTCTTATTCTCCGGGAGGCCCCAGGCCGTTCGGAATCATCCCCCTCGCCACTGCTGCACTTGCCAGCGACAGCCCGGCACAGATCAACATAACAATTCGGAATCCAAAGATGAACGCCTCCTGAATCGCCTTTTGAACGGCCGAAGCATGACCGGGATCGAGGTTGCCAGGAACCTGCAAACCACCCAGTTTGATCTCATCGTTTCGAATCGCTTGCATTGCCTCGGACGGCAGCGAGATATGCAGTAATTTGCGCTCCAGACAAAAGCGAAAAGCGTAGACCATCACAATCCCTAGCACGGCAATTGCCAGCACGCCTGCAACCCGGGCAACCGCATTGTTGATTCCCGATGCCGTTCCGGCCCGATCCTCGCCAACAGAATTCATCACTACCGTGGTGAGCGGGGCCACAGTAACAGCCATCCCCAGCCCCAGCACGATGATCGCGGGGAAAAAAGTCTTCCAATAATCGCCCGCAATCGAGGGCAGAGCAAACAGCATGAACCCCAGCGTCGCCACTACAGGGCCCACGATCAACGGGCCTCTCGCGCCGTAGCGCGCCACCAGTCCTCCCGACCACCGCGAAAGCAGAAACATTAGCAGAATGAAAGGAAGGATCGCCGCCCCCGTGGCGGTTGAAGAATACCTTTGGACTTGAATCAAGTTCATGGGGAATAGAAAAAAGAAAATTCCAATCGCTGAATATAGGAATAAGGTCAGCAAATTTGCCCCGCTGAAGCTCGCGTTCCTGAATAATGCCAGCGGCACCATCGGTGCAGTCTCGTAGCCCTCGATCAGGACGAACGCGAGAACGCAGCCCAAGCCGGCGATCATACTTCCGAAGACGATAGGATTTCTCCAGCCCAGATCGGTGGACTCGATGAACCCGTTCACGATGCCACCTAGTCCCAGCGTCACCAGGATCGCTCCCACCCAATCCAGCCGGCGCGTAGCGGCACTGCGGCTTTCCGGAATTCTCCACATCGAAATTGCGATCACCGCCGCTGCGAGAGGAAGGTTGATAAAAAATATCCAGCGCCACGACGCATGTTGCACCAGCCAGCCGCCAAGCAGCGGACCAACCGCCGTTGTAATCGCCGTGAAACCAGACCAGGTGCCGATCGCCTGTCCGCGGCTCTGCTCGTCAAACGCTGCGCTGATAATCGAGAGACTGCCCGGCACCAGCAGCGCCGCACCTACGCCTTGAATACTTCGCGCCAAAATCAGACCGTTGATGCTCGACGAAACACCGCAAGCAACCGAGGCGGCGCCGAATATTGTCACACCCGCCACAAAAATCAGGCGGCGGCCAAATAGGTCGCCGAGCGACCCGCCAACCAGAATCAGCGCGCCCAGAAAAAGCCCGTAAGCCTCCACCACCCACTGCACATCGACAACTGTGGCGTGGAAGCTCGACTGCAACGCCGGCAGAGCGACATTGACAACCGTGCTGTCGATGAACGCCATGCTCGAGCCGAGAATCGTTGCCGCCAGAATCCAGGGCCTGGCTTTCGCGCTGCAAATCGCTCCATTCGCCGCCGATGGGTTCACCACGTCGCAGGGCATCCTCATGGCAACTATGGATGCATCGACAGCGCGGGAGGTTCTAAGGATCACGACGAATAAAACCGTCTGTTATATTCGTGGCGCATACATCCCTAGGTTTACCGCCTGCACAGGCCTTTGGTTAATTCAGGAGGAAACGTGATTCAACGCATTCTTACCATCGCCATTCTTGCCGCTGCAACGGCCGTTGCCCAAGCTCAGCCGTCCCTGCCCGCAAGTTTCCAGGCAAAAACCATTCATAGCCCGGAGGGCGCCGACATCTTCGTGCGCTGGGGAGGAACCGGGCCCGTCGCTCTTCTTCTTCATGGCTACGCGGAAAACAGCGACTCCTGGGCGCCGCTCGCCGCCGACCTCATGAAAGATCACACGGTCGTCGTGCCCGACCTACGCGGTATCGGCAAGTCCTCCAAGCCCGAGACTGGCTATGACAAGAAAACCGAAGCCAAAGACATTCGCGCTGTCGTGACCGCGCTCGGATATGACAAAACTTTCGTGGTCGCTCACGACATCGGCAACATGGTCGCCTACGCTTACGCTGCCATGTACCCGGACAAAGTCGAACGCCTCGTGGTAATGGACGCGCCGATTCCCGGCATCGAACCCTGGTCAGAGATTCTGCTCACCCCCAGCGTCTGGCACTTCAACTTTCATGGCCCGGATGCCGAGCGTCTCGTCGCCGGCCGCGAGCGCATCTATTTCGATCGCATCTGGAACGACTTCACTGCCGATCCCTCGAAGCCCGACGACTCCACCAGAAATTTCTTTGCCGCCACCTACGCACAGCCCGGAGGGATGCGCGCCGGGTTCGCGCAGTTCACCGCGTTTTCTCAAGATGCCATGGACAACAAAATTTTCGAGCAGACAAAGCTGACCATGCCGGTTCTCGCCGTCGGCGGGGAGAAATCATTCGGCCCACTGCAAGCGGTCATCATGCGCCACGTAGCCATCAACGTTCGAGAGGCGGTCGTCGCTGGCTCCGGCCATTGGTTGATGGAAGAGAAGCCCGAATACACGGTCGCGCTGATTCGCAATTTCCTCGATTCTCAACTCGGCGAAGAGCGCTTCACTCCGGCTGAATACAAGTTCCCGCAACAAGGCAATCCGGGCACGGGGAGTTCCGGTATGGCGGGAATTCAAACCGTGGTACTCAAAGGCGATCCGGATCAGGCGGGCGTCTACACAATCATGCTGCGCGTCCCCGCACACACGAAAATCGCAGCCCACTCCCATCGCGATGACCGCGTAGCCACCGTAATCTCCGGCACATGGCACTTCGGCTACGGAAACAAGTTCGACGAAGCCCAACTCAAATCTCTTTCCCCCGGCAGCTTCTACACCGAACCTCCCGGCGAGCCGCATTTCGCCGAAACCGGCGACGAACCTGTCACCGTCCAAATCACCGGCTTCGGCCCATCATCGACTGACTATGTCGACCCAGCACAAGATCCGCGCAAACACAAAGCCGAATAAAACGCGAAGCGCCTGTGGAACAGAGGCATCTCCATATGTTCACCCCACGCCCCATCGGTTTCGTAAGCAGCCAATATAAAGACACCGGCCAGATTCCCAAAGGTCTCGGTGCGAAGCACGAGGTCGATGGCGTCCTGAGGATCCTGCCCGAGTTTGAGGCAGGCCTCACCGACATCGAAGGCTTCTCGCACCTCATCGTTCTCTGGGAGTTTGACCGCGCCGAGGGCTTCGCCTTGCTCGGCACGCCGCCCTCCGACAATCATCCTCACGGTGTGTTTGCGACGCGATCTCCGCGCCGTCCGAATCCGATTGGACTTACCGTCGTCGAACTACTTCGCCGCGAAGCTCTCGATTTGCACGTTCGCGGCGTCGATATGCTCGATGGAACGCCGATCCTCGATATCAAACCGTACCTATCCAGCATCCCGCCCGAAAAGCTGCGCCGCGGCTGGCTTGCCGAAGCCGAGGCGCGACAGAAGAATAGCTAGCCGAATTTTTTCTTCATACCAGCACTCGACCGCTCGCTATGAGTGCGCGTTCCGCTATTTCAAGTTATCGTTCAGCACCTTCGCCAGCCGCGCACCAGCAAGTGCAACGCGGTCCTGGGCATCCTTCATCGCCTGGTCGTAATAAGCCTGAGTGATGAGATACGAGGAACTCGTCGCGGGCTTGCTGGACTTCGCCGGCGTTTCAGACAAAGCGACAGGCTTCGGCTTTGTGCTGGACTTCGACTTCGATTTCGACCCAGTCGAAGCCGTTGGTTGCAGCCCTTTGCCGATCGGCTTGCAGTACGCATCCGTCTTTGCGATGGTGAACGACTCTGTCGCCCAATCGGACGGGTCTGTGTCTGCCACCTTATCTGCGGGAGCGCTCGCGAGAGGCTTGGCGAAGCTAGCTGCATTGGGCAGCGCAGGTGCCGGGTCTCCCTCGCCTGGCAGATCGTCCCAAAATGCATGCAGCTCGCGGGGAGCACTCTTAGAGAGCGTGCCCTCGAATTCTTTCTCCATGGCTAAGGGCAGCTTGATCTTGACCAGATTGCCACCCTCGTCTCCCTTGCCGCCAAAGTAGCGAGTCGTTCCATGGAGAGGCTGATGAATGTCGCCTACCAGATGCTCCAGCCAAACCATATCGTAAGCCTCAAGATCGTCGCTCTCGCCTGAGCCGATCGCCGTCCGAAGAGCGACGATCTGCGTGGCTGCGTTCGGAACCGGCGTAGCCGGCACGGTCGAATGATCCGACGCAAATCCCGTGTCGATGAAGTGCCAATAGCCGTGGCTCGCCGTATCGGAGAAGCCGATATTTACGTCAGTCGTCATCCCGGCCGGCGGGACGTCGGAGTCCTTGAAGCCAACATGCTTAATGCTGTCCGGCCAGGTCGCCGCCCGCATGAACAGATAGAGATGCTGATCGTCCTGCGACAGACCGGAGGGCAAGTCGGTGACCCAATCGGAATACCCGGGAACGGACTTCCCGGTCGGGCTGTGCAATGTGGGCACGAGCTTTAACAGTTGGATCGCCCGCGCTTGAGCAGCCGGCGTCATTTGCTGCCAAGCGACATAAGCTACCGCTTCATGACCAGTGTTCCCCCAGCCCCAGAGTTGTGTTGGAACCGCAAACAGGAATAGAAGCAACGATGCAAAAAGAGTGCTGCTTAAGCGTCTGCGCATTTGAAATTGTCCTTTCTCGATGGTGTTAGCTGCAATTGACTGTGGACAGGCCAATCGTGACCTACCAAGTAGTGTTCCGGCACGCACAACCGTTACATGAAGACAAATTGGTTTTAGGAGGGGAAGAGAAACCAGTTCAAGTTGTCGCAGTCTTTCTAGATTGGAGCGCGTCTCTTGTCAAGACTAAAGAAGAGGCGGTAGTAGGTGCAGTTCGTCCTTTTGCCGAGCCCTCCGCCCCGTTGTCATCCTGAGCGTAGCCGTTCTTCAGGCGTAGCGAAGGACCTCGTGCTTAGCGGGCGCGGCGCGTCAGCCAAACTGCACACCCCCGCAGTCAACTTCAGTGCGGCTGCCCACTATCCGGCGGCTTCGGCGGCGGAGCCGCCGACTTATCGTCCTTGAAAATCCCGGCGATCTTACCGAAGAACCCCTTCTTCTTTTGCCCGGAGTTCTGCGGATCTCCATTCTGCGTATCTTGCCCATTAGCAGAGTCCGGCGGCGGCAGCGGTTTCGCGCCTCCTCCACCAAAGACTCGCGAGAACAATCCCGCGACTCCGTTCTGCTGGTCGCAGGTTTCGCGGGGCTCGGTGCCCGCGATGAATGCTGCTGTGTAATCGTTCGGACACGTCGGCGTCGCCAGCCGGTTCGTCACTTTATCCAGCTGCACATCGACCACGCCCGTCGGCTGCGAAAATTCCTTCATGTCCGAATACTGCGGAATCAACGCAGCCTTCTTCATGAACTCGGTCCAGATCGGCGCAGCCGTCATCGCGCCACTCAGCCGCAAGTCGCTGTAGTCGTCGTAACCCACCCACACAATGCACAGCAAATTCGAGGTATACCCCGCAAACCAGCCGTCGTGCGAACTGCCGGTCTTGCCCGCCGCCGGCAGCGTAAAACCGCGCAAGCGAACCGCCGTGTAACCCAGCCCGTTGTTGATCACACCTTCCATCATGTTCGTCATGACGTATGCGATCCGCGGATCGAGCACCTGCCGCTGATCCGTCTTAAAGTTCGCGACGACGTCACCCTTTGCGTTGCGCACCGAATTCACCAGGATCGGAGACAGCCGCTCGCCATTATTCGAAAACGACGTATAGGCCCCTGCCATATCCAGAGGCGTGGCGTCATAAGAACCCAGCGCCATCGCTGGTGTTGCCTTCACCGATGCGATGCCCGCCGACTTCGCCAGGTCTGCCACCTTGTCATAGCCAACTTCCTCGGCCAGCTTCACCGTTGCGTTATTCAGCGACATCGCCAGCGCATAACGCAGCGTCACATCGCCGTGATACTCCTCTTTATAGTTGCGCGGCTCGTAAATCTGATCCCCATACGCAAAACTCGAGGGCGCATCGGTTACCAGCGACGCCGGCGTAATCACGGTCTGTGACCCGTCGAGCGCCGTATTCATCGCCGCCGCATAAACGAACGGCTTAAAGATCGATCCCGTCGGCCGCTTCGACAGCGCATGATTCAACTGGCTCCAGCCATAGTCGCGCCCGCCGACCAATGCCAGGATCGCGCCGGTATGCGGGTCGAGAACCACCAGCGCCGCCTGCGCCTGTGGACCCGGCAACACCGTTGTCTCGAACTTCTTGCCCACCTTCACTTTCTTGGTGCGCAACTTCGTGACTTGCTCATCCACCAGCTTGATGCCCGTCTCCACCGCCGCCGCTGCCGCCTTCTGCAGGTCCGGATCGAGCGTGGTGTAGATGCGATAAGACTGATCGTTCAGCTCGTGTTCGCTGAACTTGTTGATCAGCGTGTCGCGCACCATATCGACGAAATAAGGTGCGTCGCTGGCTTCCACATTTGGCGGCGCCAGCTTCAGCGGCATCGCCTTGGCTTTGTCAGCCTGCTCGTGCGTAATGGCGTGCGTGTCCACCATCGAATCCAGCACCAGGTTTCGCCGCTCCAGCGCGCGCTCGGGATGCCGGTACGGCGACAGCCGGCTCGGCCCCTGAATAATGCCCGCCAGCAGCGCCGCCTCCGGCAGCGTGATGTCTTTGAAATCCTTGTTGAAATAAGCTCGCGACGCCTCGGCAAATCCGCTGATGGCGAACGATCCCCGCTGGCCCAGGTTCACCCAGTTCCCGTAAAACTCGAAAATCTGCTGTTTGCTGAACTTCTGCTCCAGCTCTTCGGCAATCAGCATCTCCGTCAGCTTGCGCCTCACGGTTTTTTCCGGCGTCAGAAAAAAGCCGCGCGAGAGCTGCATCGTAATCGTCGAGCCGCCCTGCTCATGCCGCTGCCGCAGCACGTCGATCCACAAGGCCTCGACCATGCGCGTAAAGTTCACTCCGCTGTGCTCAAAGAATCTCCGGTCTTCGATCGCCAGCACCGCATCGACCATCACCTTCGGAATGTCGGAATACTTCACCACCTGGCGCTTGGATCGCTGTTCGTAGTCAAACAGCGCAGTCACCAGTTGCGGCTCCAACTCATAGGCGGAGAGCTCATTGCCCCTGCTGGTGATTCGATCGACCTTTCCATCTTCAATCTGGATTCGCGCAGGCTCCGGACTGTGGTAGCTCTCCGGCCCCGGCGTGATCTCGATTCCGCCCGTCACCAGCCGAAAGCTGCCAAGCTCCGATTGCCCATCTTTATCTGAATATCCGGCGCGCCTCAGAAGACCGGCGATTTCCTTAGCGTCAGCTTTGTCGCCATCCCGCAGCGTTCGCGGCAAGGCGTAAATCTTGGCTGAATTGCTGAACACCGGGGAACGAAACCGCTGCTGAATAATGCGGTCGTACTTGATGTAGAAATAGCAAAAGGATCCACCAAGGCTGACCGATACCACGAGGAAAACCACCAGCGCAGCTCGAACCACCGGATCGCGCCACAGCCCGCGTCCGCCCTTGCCGCCGCTTTTTGGGATCTTGATCTTAATCGCCACGTCTATACTCGATCATCCGTCGCACGAACCACCCGCTGGTCAGACGGTGCAAAACGCCAAAAGGTTTGTCCGGCGGACTGTTCCCTTTGCCGGTTCCCCCGACCCGCGGTCGCGATTGCGCAATTGATAACTCTGAGATGCGTCTTTCATTGTACCGCTGTGCCGCCAAACAAAAAGAGACCCGCAGTTCCTGCGGGCCTCTGATCGGTAAATAACCATGAAGCACGATGAAAGTCAGCTTCTTACTGCGGATCGTTTACTGCGGATCAGTCACCGCGAAGAATCCCGGACTCGTCAACGTCAAAGTAGTCGTCGGTTCCGTAAGAGCGCCGCCAGACGCTACCGAAAAGGCTCCCATTTGAGGGACAATCGTGTTGGTATTTAGATTGTCGACCACGCCATAGACAAACAGGAAAGCCCCGCTTTGATCGAACGCCCCCTGGTTGCCGACGGCAGCATTCGAAAAAGGTGAGTCCGTCACCGCAGTGAGAACCCCGCTCGAATTGATGGAGTAACCTTCAACCGAGCTAAACGCGGACCGGTCATCGGTTATCCCAAACGTGTAGACCAGGCTTCCGTTGGCGTCCGGCTGTACGGCGATGCTTAAAGGTGAGGTCTGGGTGACAAAAGGCGAACCCTGAACCTCGGTCAGCACACCAGTCTGACCAATGCTGAACACGTAAAGCTTGTCGTTATCCACGGTGTTTAGGGCTACGCTCTCGCCGGTGGTGCCAATCATGAACTTCCCAGCCGGTTCGCCTTGCACCTGCCACATGTTGAAGTGGCTTCCGCTAAATGGACTGTTGGGTATCACTGTCAGCGCGCCCGTGCTCGCGATGCTGTAGCCGGCAATCTGCGGAGAAGCGGTATGAGTACCGGAAAAGGAGTTGGTGATGTAGAGATATTTACCCAGTCCGTCAGTCGCCAGATTTCCAGTGAAAGGAACGACAAATGGAGAGCCGGGAGCCTTGGTCAAGCTTCCGTCGCTGCCAATCTGGAACACGTAGACGAAAGGCCCAAGCGTTCCGGTGCCATTGTCCTCGGCCGAGAAAAACAGCAAACTCCCTGCTGGATTGGTGATGATGCTCTGCGTACCGAACCCAACCGGCACGGAAGGCATGAACGGCGCAGCATAAGGACTACCGCTCAGCGCCGTCAAAGTGCCAGCGGATCCAATCGACCAGCCGTAAATTGCGCCTATGCCGGTCGCGCCGAATCCCGTGTAGAGGTACTTCGACTGCGCGACCACCATGCCCACGCCGCCGTCACCCAGCGGAGTCGTGGGAGCGGTGTAAGTGGCAGTAGGCCCGAACGTCGACGCACTTGTGTTCAGCGTGTAGCCATCGATGGTGCCATTGTTCGTCGCGCCGGTCGCGTCCGCGACAAAAACAAACGCTGCCGTCGCACTGCCGCCAGGTCCAGTGGTGCCCAGCCCCGAACTCCCGGCCGTGCACGTTCCGCTGAGGACGGGGCCGCTGCCGCAAACGTAATGATCGCAACTAACCAGACCCATCACTGCCAACGCCACAATCATCGTGAAACCTGCTCGAACTCGCATCGTCATGAACCGCCTCCACCTGAGCTTCGCTTGTCTTCGCGCTTCCGGAAACGTCGCAAAATCTCTTGTTCGCTGAAATCTCGTTCGGTGAACTCTTGGTGCCGGACTCTTGCAACCGGACCTTGGAAATCGGCTAATAGCCACGCGCATTCCCGCGTGACCTATGAGAAGACTCTCACCTATCGGCGATCTTAGGAGGAAGGTAATACGTTGGCAACGTTACGAATGTCACTAGCAGAATCGTCCGGGGAAACATTGGCTATTGGCCGGTGGTTGGTGCTCAGGTGGATAGGAGCGTAGGTGGTGGTGAGGTGCGGTTCGCCCTTTGTGCGTTGTCATCCTGAGCGTAGCGGTCTTTCAGGCGTAGCGAAGGATCTCAACCTTAACCGGTGCGGAGCTTCAGCCAAACCAGCTGGGGCAGTCCTACTTATTTCCGCTGGTCGGATTGAAATGCATATCGAAGGAATAACCGGGCAGCTTCACCGGGACCGTATAATCCGCCTCAATGTACACCGCCGATATACCCGGCGTGCTGATGCGTTGCACCGTCACCTGCTTGGCCTCGACCGGCAGGTCGTGCTCTCTGGCCTTGCGCAGGATGTCGTTGCGAACCTCGTCGTCCGTTCTGGAAGGATTCGCTCCCGCCACCATGGCCTCCGTCTTCAGGTCGTCCTGAAAACTGTAATTGGCCATCAACGGAGGAGCCACCTGGAAAAGGCACACAAACACCGCAATAATCGCGAGAAATCCCACCAGAGCTTTTATTGTTCCCATAGTCTGAAATTGCGCCGCTGAGCCGGCGCAAACTTCAGGCCTTGGCTCGCAGCGCGCCTTGAAAATATTCCACTATCGCCGCGATCCTAACATCGCGTACTTCCCGAGTCGAGCGCAGAACCACTTCCACAGTATCTTCGGTAACTTTCTTCCCCACCGTGATTCTAAAGGGGATACCGACCAAATCCGCATCCTTGAACTTCACCCCCGGCCGTTCATCGCGGTCATCGAGAATCACATCGAAACCAGCCGCCTCCAGCTTCGTTCCAATATCGACCGCAGCCTTTAACAAAGTCTCATCTTTCACATTCGTCGGAGTGACCACAACCTCAAACGGAGCGATCGTCGAAGGCAGCCAGAATCCATTCTCATCATTACTCTGCTCCACCGCCGCCGTCAGAATGCGCTCGATCCCAATGCCGTAGCTGCCCATGATCGGCGTAACCTCTTTGCCGTTTTTGTCGAGCACCCGCGCCCCCATCGACTCCGTGTACCTGTAACCGAGCTTGAAGATGTGCCCGATCTCCACCGCCATATCGATTCGCAGAGCCTTCCCACAACTCGGACACGCCTCGCCCGCCGTCACTGCACGCAAATCTGCATACGCCGTGGGATGAAACTCTGTCCCCGGCGTCAGATTCTTCACGTGATAATCCTCGCGATTCGCGCCCGCGATCAGATTCGTACGCCCCTCAAGCACCTTATCGACAAGAAGCACGGGCAGTGCCGTATCCTTCTTCAAGTCCTTCGCCCATTCAATCCCCAGCGGCCCCAAATATCCCGCAGGAGACTTGAATAGCGCCTTGATCTCGCCCTCCTCCATCGGCCGCGTCGCGACCCCAACCGCGCCGTTCAGCTTCGCCTCATTCAACTGATGATCGCCGCGCATCAGCACCACAATCGCTCGCGAACGGGTCCTGCCCGCCTTTCCATCTTTTTTATCTTTATCCGGCACCAGCTCATCCGCCATCAAAGCCAGCGTCTTGATCTTGTTCTTCGGCGAGACTCCGAGAAACCTCGCAACGTCTTCAATCGTCTTCTGTCCCGGAGTATGCACCTCGAGCGGCTTTCCGTCGCCCACGGCCTCCAGATCTTCCACAGCCTCCAGCTTCGAAGTAGCCTTCTCCATGTTCGCGGCGTAGTTGCAACCATCGCAGCTCACAATCTGATCTTCTCCCGCCGCAGTCCGCACCATGAACTCGTGCGATTCCTTCCCGCCCATCGCCCCCGAATCCGCCTCCACCACCATGTATTTCAAACCGCACCGGTCAAAGATTCGACAATAAGTCTCGTAATGCTTTGTGTAAGAAACGTCCAGCCCCGCCGCATCGATGTCGAACGAGTACGCGTCTTTCATCATGAACTGGCGCACCCGCAGCAGTCCCGACTTCGGCCGCGGCTCGTCGCGAAACTTCGGTGCAATCTGGTACCAGATCTGCGGCAATTGCTTGTAGCTGCGCAACTCCTTCAGCGCAATCGAAGTCATCACCTCTTCTTCGGTCATGCCCAACGCCAGGTCCGCCCCCTTGCGGTCTTTCAGCCGAAACAGGTTCTCGCCCATCAGGCTCCAACGCCCGCTCGCCTCCCAAACCTCCCGCGGATGCAGCGCCGGCAGCAAAAACTCCTGCCCAATCTTGTCCATCTCCTCGCGCACAATCCGCATGATCTTGTTGAACGACCGGTTGCCAAGAAAAAGATACGAATAAAGCCCCGCCGCGAGCTGCCGTATGTACCCAGCCCGCACCAGAAACTTATGCGAAGCCACCTCGGCATCCGCCGGAGCCTCGCGAAGCGTAGGAATAAACAGTTCTGACCATCGATGCATAGAGTTTGAGTACCTAGTCCCGAGTTGCGAGTACCAAGTCGAGGAATACTGCTGGTGGTTTAGTAGAATTCGACATTGTATCAGCCGATTTCTTTTCGGTTTGCACTGCCTGCTAGAATAAATGCAGCCTCATGGCAAAGACCCGATACCGTTACAACATCATGCTCCGCCCTGAGCCCGAAGGCGGCTACACGGCGTTGGTTCCGGCCCTGCCTGGTTGCGTTACGTATGGGCGCACCGTTGAGGAAGCCCGGGCAATGGCGAAGGACGCCATCTCTGGCTACATCGCCAGTCTGCGTAAGCACAAAGATCCCGTTCCAACCGATGACAACACCCTCGTCGCCTCGCTGGATCTAGAATATTCTTTCTAAACAAATCAGCATCCGCCGTTCAAATAGACTGAGGCTGATTACTATGACCAAGCTACCCGCCGTCAAACCACGCCAAGTCGTCCGTTTTCTTGAGCGGAACGGTTTCGTTCTGGATCACACTTCGGGCAGTCACTTCATCTTCTACAATCCGATGTCGCGCCGTCGAGCCGTGGTACCCAGTCACAATCGCGATTTGCCGAAAGGCACTCTGATGTCATTGTTAAGGGAATCGGGATTCACCCGCGAGGAATTGATCGACTTTCTAGCAAGCAGATAACACGCGATACGGCCGCAGGGTTGGGTTGTTTGACACTCGGTACCCGCAACTCGCGACTAAGAACTCCGACTCAACTTGCGTCGCCCGAAGCGCTTCTAACCCCCCGCCGCCACTCTCTTCGCCGCCTGCAAGAAAACCTGATTCTGCTCCGCGGTCCCAATCGTCACCCGAATGCAATTCGGCGCGCCCCACGCTCCCATCGGACGCACCGCCACGCCTTCCTCCTGCAATCGGCTCGAGAACGTAGCAGCATCTTCCCCTAAATCGCAAAACACAAAATTCGCCGAAGTCGGTGCGACGCCATATCCCAGCGCCATCAATCCGTCGGTGAGCACCCGCGATTGAGCGGTATTATTTTCCACCACACGCTGAACGTAGTTGGCATCGTCGAGTGCCACCAGCGCCCCCGCTTCGGCCACCGACGAAACCGAATATGTATTCCGCATGCGCGCGCAATATCCCAGCAACTCCGCCGGACCCAGGCCGTAACCCACGCGCAACCCAGCAAGTCCGTAAGCCTTCGAAAACGTTCGCAGCACAACGACTCTCGTCCCTCGCCGAACATAATCCAGCGAGTTCGAATAGCTGACTCGCCGCAGTTCCGCGAAATGCCGCGCGTATTCGCAGTAAGCCTCATCCAGAACCACAATTACGTCCGCAGGCACCTGCGCCACAAAGCGCTCAACCACATCCGATTCCAGCATCGTCCCCGTAGGATTGTTGGGGTTCGCCAGAAACACGATGCGCGTATTCGCATCGATCGCCGCAAGCATCGCGTCCAGATCGAAGATGTTTCCCTCGCGATGCATACGCGCTTCGATCAGCCGCCCTCCCGCCGCCTGCACCACCATCGAATACACAATGAACGAAAGCTCGCTGGTCACCGCATTCAGCCCCGGCCCCAGCAGCGTTTGACACAGCAAGCTCAACACTCCGGTCGACCCAGCCGCGATGAACACCTGCTCTGCCGGCAATTCGTGATGCGCCGCAAGCTTCCGCCGCAGCAGCGTGCAATCGTCGTCAGGGTAAAGATTTCCCGCGCTCAGAACTTCCTTCATTGCTTCGATCGCGCCCGGCGAAGGCCCGACCGGGCTCTCATTGGAATCGAGCTTGATTAATCGCTTCAGGCTTGACTGCTTCTCTGCAGTGGCGTGAGAGAAATCGCCTGCGCCCATGTCGCGCGCGGGCTGGGTCACCATGTCGAAAAAACGGCTCATGCCCGCGGCTCGTCCTGATTCGGCGGCTCGTTTTGATTTGATGGATGACTGGAAAGCTTTGTTCCCGCCGCCGGTTTGTTGCAGGCAGTTCGCAGGCGATCGACTTCGCGCAACGTCAGCGCCCGGAATTGTCCCGGCGGAACATCAAGCGTTAGCGGCCCGTACCGCACCCGTTTGATCTTCTCGACATGATGCCCGACCTTCTCAAACATGCGCCGGATCTCGCGATTCCGCCCTTCGATCAGCGTGACTTCATACCACGGATTGTTCGCCTCCTTCACCAGACGGATGGCCGCGGGCGCAGTTCGCACGCGCCGTCCATCTTCTGTCGCAATCGAAACCCCGCCGCGCAACTTCTCCAGAGCGTCGTTGCTCGGGACTCCCGCAACTTTCACCACGTAAGTCTTCGGCACCTGCGACGCCGCTTTCATCAGCTTGTTCGCCAGCGCGCCGTCGTTCGTCAAAAGCAGCAGGCCTTCACTCGCGTAGTCGAGCCGTCCCACAGGATAAACCCGTTTCTTTACGCCGCGAATCAGCTGCATCACCGTTGGCCGGTTCTCCGGATCGCTCATCGTGGTGACATATCCCTTGGGCTTGTTCAGCAGCAGGTAGACATGCAATTGCGCGCCTTGCAACAATTTTCCGTCCACGCGAATGTGATCGGTATCCGGATCGGCCTTGCTGCCCAGTTCCGTCACAACCGTCCCATTCACCTTGACGTGCCCCGCGCTGATCAACTCCTCAGCTTTGCGTCGCGAAGCGATCCCGGCAGCGGCGATAATTTTTTGCAGGCGTTCTGCAGGCATGTGTGTGAACTTCCAATCACGTTTTGAAAGGGTGCGGCTTCAGCCGCGCCGTGAAGGCGCAACCATCGAACTGTGCCTTGAGGCGCTAAAGCTGATTACTCCTTCTGCGCCGCCGTATCGCTAACTTCCACCGGCGCAGCCTCTTCCGCCGGAATCAACTCACTCCCAAACGATTCCGCCACCAGCTTCTCGAATTCTTCTATGCTGGGCAGTTCGTTCACATCCTTCAAACCAAACCGCATCAGAAATTCTTTCGTCGTCTTGTAGAGGATCGGCCGTCCAATCACCTGCTTCCGGCCCGCCGTTGTGATCAGCTTGCGATCCAGTAACGTCGCAATGACGCCGCCCGAATCCACTCCGCGAATCTCGCTGATTTCCGGCACCGTAACCGGCTGCTTATAAGCAATAACCGCCAGAGTCTCCAGCGCCGGCAGCGACAGCCGAATCGGCGGCTTCAAACTCTTGGCGAAATTTCGCACCACTTCATGCTGCTCCGGCTTCGTTGACATGCGGTAGCCACCCGCCACCTGGCGAATCTCGATGCCATGGTCCGGCCCACCAAATTCCGCGACCAGTTCCTCCAGCGACGAACGCACCCTCGATTTCACATCCGCGTCGTCCGCCGCCCCCGCCGCAACCACGCTTTCTCTTACCAGAGTGACAATCTGCTCCAGCGTGATCGGAGTCTCCGCCGCATAAATAATGGCTTCGAGTTGAGCTCTTAAACTCATAGGAAATCAGTTGCCAGTACCTAGTACCCAGTAAATTCAAAAGCAAATTAGGAGACGCATACTTCCGACCATTTACGAACTTGCACCTGCCTCCACCGCAGTCGCCAAACCTGAGCCGGTCTTACTGGCAACTGGGGTACTAGGTACTGGGTACTGGGTACTGCTTACCTCCAATCATCCCGAACCGCAGCCTGCTCAGTCATGATCGCTTCGAATCCAAGATGCTTTCGCACCGCAATCTCGCCGAACATCCGATCCTGCCGCACCTGAATCGCCTGCAGCCGCACCATCTCCAGCAAGGCAAGAAACATGCAAACCAGCGCCTGCCGCGACTGCACTCGCATCAACAACTGCTTCAATCGGATCGGCCGCGACTCCAACTCCAACCGTCGTCGCAGATAGTCGATCATCTGCCCCACAGTTACCGTCTCTTCGTCCACGTTCAACATTGGCCGCGTGCGCACTCGTTCCAGAATTTGCTGGAACGTCTTCACCAGGTCGATCACGTCCGCCGCCATCTCCGGCTCGGTGCCTTCCGCGTCCATAAATTCTTTCAGCGCCGGATTCGTCAGCACCGCGTCTTCAATCTGCTGCTTCTGCAGAAGCATCTGCGCCGCCGACTTGAACTTCTCGTGCTCCAGCAGCCGGTTGACCAGCTCCGTGCGCGGATCCTCCAACTCCTCCGCCTTCGCAGACGGATCCCGCGGCAGCAGCATCTTCGACTTAATGTGGATCAACACCGCCGCCATATAAATAAAGTCGGCCGCAACATTCACATCCAGCTCGCGAATCTTTTCCACGTAAGCCAGATATTGCGCCGTGATGCGCGCAATCGGAATGTCATAGATGTCGATGTCCTGCTTGCGAATCAGGTTGAGCAACAAATCCAGCGGCCCTTCGTAAACGTCGGCTACCGAAACCGCAAACGGCGAATCGCTCTCTTCTTTTTCTTCCCGCTTCGCCGCGGTTCCTTCCGAATCTTTTCTCGCTTTAACGGCCGCTCGATCCGCGACCAGGAATGGCAGAGGCTCCGGCGCCGCGTCCGCAGCGTCAACGACTTTGTTTTCCATGCTACTTCCCATCATTTCGCCTCCGGAGCCTCATAAGCGAGCGACATTCCCATCGCGTTGCGCACGTCGTCCATCGTTTCGGCCGCCGCCTTGCGCGCGCGTTGCGTGCCTGCCTCAAGAATATCCCAAGCCAGCCGCGGATTCTCCTCGAATTTCTTGCGCCGCTCCTGCATCGGATTCAGCAGTTGCACCAGCGCGTCGGCAGCCCAGCTCTTGCACTCGATGCAGCCAATCCCCGCCGACCGGCAGCCCACGTTTACTTTTTCCATCGTAGCCGCATCGCTGAAAATCTTGTGCAGATCGCCCACCGGGCACACATCCGGATTTCCCGGATCGCTGCGGCGCACCCTCGCCGGATCGGTCACCATCGTCTTCAACTTCTGCCGCACCACCGTCTCCGGATCGGTCAGCAAAATCGCGTTCCCATACGACTTCGACATCTTGCGCCCATCGGTGCCCGGCAGCTTGGGCGCGCGCGTCAGCAACACCTGCGGCTCAGGAAAGACATCGCCTCGCTTCCCATAAAATCCGTTGAAGCGCCGCGCAATTTCTCTCGTCAATTCGATATGCGCCACTTGGTCCTCGCCCACCGGAACGACGTCTGCCTTGTACATCAAAATGTCCGCCGCCTGTAGCACCGGATAGCCTAAAAATCCGTACGTCCCCAGGTCTTTATCTTTAATGTTCTCTCGTTGCTCTTTGTATGTCGGAACCCGCTCCAGCCAGCCCAGCGGCGTGATCATCGAAAGCAGTAGGTGCAATTCCGCGTGCGCGGGAACGTGCGATTGAATAAAAATCACCGACTTCTCCGGATCGAGCCCCGCCGCGAGCCAGTCGAGTGCCACCTCCACCGAATTCCGTTTTACCTGCGAAGTATCGGCGTAGTCGGTGGTCAGCGCGTGCCAATCGACTACGCAGAAGAAGCACTCGTACTCATCCTGCATGCGCACCCAGTTATCGAGCGCGCCCACGTAATTTCCAAGATGTAATTTTCCAGTCGAGCGCATGCCGCTGAGCACGCGCTTACGCAAGTTGGTCGAAGATTTCATCGGTTGTCTAACGAGTCGTAGCAAGGCTCAACGGAACCGCGATGTCCAATTCTCAAAGCTAGCAGCACTCAGCGAGGGTACTGTCGATACTACCACGCCCCTGTAGGGACAGCCCCCGGCTGTCCTGTCGAGCGAAGCTTGACAGCTTTTGCGCACTTCGCCCATGTGATCTCTGGAGAATAGTGACTCAGACGGTTTTCGGAGAAGGCTCTTAGAGTGCCGGGATTATGTTCGTCGGCGAACAACCGGGGGATATTAATGATCCAAGCGACCAATCGAACCGAAACTAGGATAAGTCGATCCTCTCACCATTCATCCCAAAACTTCTGTGCTACTCCGTTGTCCTAGCAGCCCGGCTGTTTCGTACTTCCCAAATTCTTCACCGTCACGGTCACGTTCGCGCCGTTGACGGTCACAACCAGATAGTTGTTAAACCCGCCGCTGTCCGGTTTGGCGCTTCCCGCGAGACATGCGCCCGCGCCACCCGCGATCAGGAAGATCGGAGCCGCTGACGCCGGATCGGTTCGCGTGAACGACGTGTCGTAAGCCGAGGCCGGCGGAGCCGCATAAAAAAGATGCTGGTGTCCGGCGATAACGAAAGAAAGGTTGGGATACTTGGTGTAGTTCGTAAGCAAGGCCTGCACCGCCGGACCGCTCGGCGGTCCAAGTGCGTCGGCTGACTTGCCCGGCGTTGAGAAGATAGGCCGGTGCATGAAGACGAAAATGTGCGCGATGGAAGAGTCGGCGGCTAGCGTGTCGAGGGTGGAGCTGAGTCCGGCGAGTTGATCGGCGCCAACATTTCCGGCGTAGCTGCTGCCCGAGGCTTTCGCATCGATACTTGCCACCTGGTCGTCGGTGTTGAGGCCGATGAAAGCGGAATTTCCGTAAGTGAAGTAACCGTACTGCGGTCCCATATATTTTTCGAAATACTTCGCCAGCGTTCCCGTAGGATCGGGCACATTGCCCTTCATCAGCATCTCGTGATTCCCCGGCACATTGAAAACCGGCAAGTTGGCCTGGCTGATGATGGATTGGAAGCTCTCATATTCCTTTTTTATCTTTTCTTCATCTTTCTTCTTCTCAGGGTCTTTCAACTTTCCGTACACCGAATCGCCGGACCAGACGACGAACGCGGCCCCGGTGCCGCTCAACTGTGTGGCAATCGTCTGAAAGATGGGCGGCTGATCGTCTTTATCGCTTGGCGGACGATTGTCGCCGCCGGCCACGAACGTGAAGCTACTTGCATTCTTAGGCGTGCCGAGCGCCGGCGTTCCGTGAATCGGGGTGAGAGTCGGGAACTGCCCCGTAACGATCGGCGAGGCCGCGCTCGAACGGTAAACGCTATACGACAACATTAGAACAAATAGGAGGGCCCCCACGACGCGAAGCTTCATGACAAACTCCTTCGGCCTGCAAGTTCTTGCGGCCATCGGATCAATCACAATCGAAAGCAGTTGGATAACGCTGCCCGCTAACTTATTCCCTCAACGAAGCCGCGTCAAGGGTGAATCGGTGAACGAAACCGCTCCGCACCCGGCGCCATGTACCACGTTCGGGCCATTCTTTCCCGGGATCGTGCCATTGTCATCGGAAACCATTGGCCTCAGTATGTTTGTGCCCGACGATTAGCGTTTTAAATGAAAGCTATTTCGACAGGGTGAGCGGAGCGATCATGTTGGAAGTCCAAAAAAGCGAAAAGCTGGAGTCGAAGTCGCGAGAGTCGCGGAATTTGTCGAAATCGGACCAGTCAGCTACGCAACCGACTGCCCCGCAGGCTCCCCGCCGCGAGAAGCAACCTCGTCAATTGCTGGTCGCGCTCGTGCTTTTGCTGATCGCCCTCGTGGTTGTTCTTGGCAAGGAACGCGATTTCTGGTTTGGATCGGACGACACGATCGAATCCGATGCCACGATTCCGAACAACACTCCGAAAACATCTTCCGCGGCGCCGGTGTCCGCCAAAGCCAATCCAGCGCCTGCGCCGGCTAAAGTCAACCCGACGCCCATAGCGCCCGTTGCTTCTGCGAAGAACATCACGCCCGCAAAGAATAATGTCGCTGCCAAAGTTGCGGCTCCGGTCGTCGCCGCGCAATCGCACAAAGCTGAGCCGGCCCATAAGCAAGTAGCTCAGCCCGAGCCGCCCAAGGTTGCCGCCAAGCGCGCCGTCCTGCCTCCGTTGGATGTCAACGTGGTGGCGGCGAACTCGCACGATGCCGCTCATTCCGCAAACGACGTCGCAAAAGTCGAGATCTCTGGCAGTTCGAAGCGAACTGCAGCCGTGGCCTCCAATCTGCCTTCGAACGCCGCCGAGCGCGAGAATATTGCTGCTCCATCCAGCACACCGGAGTTACATCAGGCGCTCAACGCACCCTATCCGCTGCTCGGCCAGAATGTGGCCGTGAAAGGATCGGTCGTGTTGCAGGCTGTGGTCGGGGCCGATGGCATCATCGAAAACCTGCGCGTGATCAACGGTCCGTCTATCCTCGCCGCCGCCGCGAAACAGGCCGTGCGCCAGTGGCACTTCAAACCCTATCTGCAGAACGGCCAGCCGGTAGAAACCAAAGCCATCATCACCGTCAACTTCTCGATTAACGTGGGCGACAATCCTGCGCAGTCGAGCTAGGCGACAGAAGTTCACTTCGACTCTGATCATCTTCTATCGGTCAGTTGACAACCGGCCGGGAATCCTCACGCATCCTAGTGCACCGTCTGCGTCAGCGCCGCGGAACTGGTCGTGAAGTCGATATTGCCGCTGTAGGTTGCGGTGATTTGATGCGTTCCTGAAGCCAGCGTCGAGGTCGTGAACTTGGCGCCCCCTCCGCTGAGAGTCACGGTTTTCAACGTGGTCGTCCCGTCCTTGAAAACCACGGTGCCGGCCGGTGTCCCGCTAAATTGGGGAGACACCGTGGCCGTGAAGGTCACAGCCTGCTGGAAGTTCGAAGGATTCTGCGACGACACGAGAGTCATCGTAGTGCTGGCCTGCATAACAACCTGAGTTACCGCGTGCGAAGTGCTGCCGCTGAATGAAATGCTGCCCTTGTAAACAGCCGTGATCGATTCCGTGCCCACCGCCAGCGTGGTTGTCGTATAGCTCGCCATGCCGCCGGTTAGAGTCGCGACCTTCAGCGTCGCTGTACCATTCATAAATGTGACTGTGCCGGTAGGCGTGCCGGTGAACTGCGGCGTGACCATGGCAGTCAACGTCACCGATTGTCCAAAGGTTGCGGGATTTTGTGATGAGACAAGAGTGGTCGTACTGGTCGCGATATCGATGACTTGACTCACCGTGCTCGAGGTGCTGGTATTAAACTTCGAATCGCCGCCATACACCGCGTTCAGACCTTTTGTGCCGACGGCGAGCGTCGAAACAGAAAACGTCGCAGTACCTCCGTTCAAATTTCCCGTACCCAGCACCGTCGAGCCTTGCTTAAATGTGATGGCTTCTCCGTTCGGCGGCGCGCCCGCGCTGGAAGTAACCGTTGCCGTGAGCAGCACCGGCTGACCGTAGACGGAGGGATTAGGCGACGATGCCAGCGTGGTGGTCGTGGCTACAAGGACCACTTGGTTCACAGGAGCCGATGTGCTCGTGTTGTGGTTCGCGTCGCCTTGGTAGGCTGCTGTAATCACATTCGTGCCCGAAGGCAACGCTGATGTGCTGTACTTGGCAACGCCGGCACTTAGCGTAACTGTGGCCAGACTTGTCGGGCCGTTGAAGAATTGGACCTTTCCCGTAGGAGTTCCGCCCGCCGACGAAACGGTCGCCGTAAACGTCACCGATTTCCCGGATACCGAGGGATTAATCGACGAAAGCAAAGCCGTCGTCGTCGAAGCCTTCGTTACCACCTGGGATAACGCAGCCGATGTACTCCCCGTAAAGTTCACGTCACCCCCATACACCGCAGTGATGGAATGACTACCAACGGCGAGGGTGCTGGTCGTGAAACTCGCTGCATTGTTCGATACCGGCGCACTGCCCAGAGCCGCGCTGCCATCGTTGAACGTGACCGTGCCTGAAACCTGTCCACCGAACTGAGGCGTGATCGCAGCCGTGAAAGTTACGGCCTCGCCAAACGTCGATGGGTTGGCGCTCGACGAGAGCTCAAGCGTCGTACTTGCCTGATTGACAGTCTGATTCAGCGACCCCGAACTGCCGCTGAAGTTCGCGTCTCCGCTGTAAACGGCCTTGATGGAATGGACGCCGACGGTTAGCGTTGCGGTCGAAATTGTCGCACTGCCGCCGCTGAGCGTCGCCGTGCCTAGAGTTGCCGAACCGTTGCTAAACGTCACTGTGCCGGTCGGAGTGCCCGACAGGTTGGCGGTTACGGTTGCGGTGAATGTCACCGTCTGCAGAAACGCCGAAGGGTCGGCAGACGATCCGAGCGTCGTGGTAGTCAAACTGCCGGGATATGGATTGTTCTGACTCAGACTCATCATGCCGCCCGTCGCAAAGCAGACGTCGTTCGCGGCTCCATCGACTCCGCTAATCAGGGCGCTGATGTTGAACGTGCTCTCGATACATTTCAGCAAAGACGTATGGGTGAAAACGGTCGAGGTAATTTGTGTCTTGCAGAATCGTCCCACGCATAGCAGAGGCACTCGTATCCCGGTGGTCCAATGAAGTGGATCCTGCGATGGTGCAATGTGGTCGGCGAAGCCGCCAAAGTCATCCCATGTGATGAAGATCGTCGAGTTGCTCCAGAGGTAGGTGTTGCTCATCACGGCGTTGACCTGGGTCGTGGTCCACGCTTCGCCGGTCGAGACCAAGCTAGGAGGATGCTCCGATTGTTCCCAAGTGCCGCTGATCCACACAACGGATGGCAGATTGCAATTGCTATCCGAAGTGCACGCGGCTGCATCCGTAGCGAACTGCGTGGAGGGATGAATCCTGATCGTCCAATCGCTCCCGTAGCGCAGGTGCTGCACGTAGCCGGCCGGATTCCATTGCTGATCGACCGCGGGAGCGTTGCCGTTTTGGTAGTAGATGCCCCAACTTACTCTCGCATCGTCCAACAGGTCCGCAATGGTGGTCACGTTCGGGCACGCCGAGCCGCGTCCGGCACTGAGAAACTGCTTGCTCGCCGCATCGCATACGTCGCCCGATAGTGCCGTGCAGATTGAGTCGGCGATGTTGCAGTTCGCCGTGGGAGAAGTCACATTACAGTCAGTCGTGAGGACACAACTGTGCGTCGAACCGGTGCAAATGGAGTTGCATCCTACGGTTCGGTGAGTATTGCATACCCCCGGATACATTTCCTTGCCTGTTCCGCCCTGGATGTCGATGCCATAAAAATTTCCGGTATACGTGTTGCCATTCGAGCAATAACCGCCGCCCGAACTCGCGCAGTCTGAATCCAGCGTGCACGATGCGGTCGTCGTCACGGAACAGTGCCCCGTGCCCAAATCGATGTTGCAGGTCCCGTTGCCCACGCAATCCGAATTGGTCGAACAGAGAATCGAGACGTTCGTCGAGCAGCGGCCGTAATGAAACGCATCGCACGTCCAAATATTGTTGCCGAGACCATTCGGTGCTTTGCCCGGCGCCATCCCCGGGTTATCTTGTGCTTCATTGGAAGTTGCCGCGATCATGTATAGGTGGTTTGGGTAGGACGGCCCCATCACGCTGGCGAACATGTGATCGGCAAGTCCATAGTTCGAGGCGTAAGACCAATACGTCGGGATGGTCGTCGGCCCATATTGCTTCGCCCAATCGCTGGAGCCGCTGCAATTCTCGTTAAACTGATTCATCAACCCGTTGTTGTAGTCGGAGGTGGAATTGGCAAAGTAATGACCGCAATTTGCATCGGGCAGGTTTGGGTTCCCTGGAATCACCGCCAGCGTGCCGCCAGAGCAGCCACCCTCGGTTCCCACGCAGTTATAGCTGGTGATGGGGCCGCCCGTAACCCCAGGAAACTGGCCAAAGTAGTGATCGAATGACCGATTCTCTTTTACGATGATAATAATGTGCTTCAGAGACTGGCCTTGCGCCAGGGAGGCGAGCGATGCGAACAACGTTATGAACAAAATCGCGCGCCGCATTTAATCCGTGTCCTTCTTCTCCAGCCAGAACTTCCACCATGGCGTCTTGTCCGCTTTCTTGTCGCCCTCGTCCTGATCCATGTCGGTTTCTGTGTACGGGTTGTACGCCTGCACCGGAAACACGCCCATGGGTTGGTTCGTTACGGGACTAATGGCCATGCACAGCTCGCCGTGATTCAACAGCACACCGTTGTAGACGGCCGGATACGGGAGCGAATCCTTTGGACAGTGGCGTGCGGCCAACTCCGGCGTCACTGGTTTTCGATGGACGCAGCCAGTCGCGAGCATCACGAGGAACACCAGTGTGATCAGCCGCTTCAATGGATCGCCTCCGGAAATGAATGGGCCAGCTAAGTGACAAACTTGCAGCGAGGCGGCTGCTACGCGGGGCTCCAACGAGTATCGCCACCTTAAATTGAGAACGAAACGTGCGTCAATGGGAAAGTGCGGAGACCGCGGGGGGATTGCGTTCCTTAAAGGGAACGTGGCGGGGCGTCAAAGAGCTGTTTTTGATTGGCACCTCATCCAGCGCCGGTACCGGGGAATCGGTTGCCAATAGAGATCGCCTCCACGTTCCTCACCAACAGTTGAGAAGCCAGCTGCTGCCGGCCTGGAGATGCTTTCCAATCGCGATCGCTGGCCACTCGAAGATGAGTGGCTTCGTCAGAAACTTCAACACGAGCACGTTGAAAGCCGTGCCTATGGCATATTCAGGCAAGTCGGAGCGGTAGAGTTCACTGCGGCTGGGGTGACGGTTGAGATCGAGATTCCCCTCTTCACATCTGTGATGCGCGATGCCCTCATGCGTGACTTCGACGTCGTAGGCGATTCCGCCCAGCCAAACCACCTGCGTGGCGATCCAGGCTTTATCGTGGAAGACCTCATAATTGGTGCGCAGCGGGTGCGCATTGTCCGCTCTGCCAAAAGCCCAAAAGCCAAGACGCCGCTGAGGAGCTGGCACCGGCGCGGTCGGCAGCGTGACGCTTTCACCCTCGTGCAAAACGAAGTCATCCTTGCCGAGCGGGGCTGGGGAGATGGGGACTGTCTCAGTAAGCAAGATTGGCTGCTCGATATCAAGCTCCTGAGCCCGCGCGGCCGATACGAGCGCGATTGCGAGGATAACAACTGCCGAGGTTTTCATGGAGTGTGGGCCAGAGTTTGGCCCTAAGAGTCTGATCGGAAGTTGGCCAGAGAACTTTAGCCGTCGGGAGGCAGCTTCTGGCCCCCACCGCTTTTCGGCCCGCGATTTTTCTGCTAGTGTTTTCAGTCCGCCAAAAGCTTGCCGAGTGCCGGTTGGTTCCACGAATGGTTCGTGGAGCAACTGCGGACGACGCAGGCTATGTGACGCATGTCACAGTGGTCCCGGATCGATTCTTGTAGGGTGTATTATTCGCCCAAGTTAGCAACCGGGTCGGTCATGCAGCTATGATGTTAGGGAAAGGTCGACCGCGTGATTGTAGGAGTTCCAAGAGAAAGCTATCCAGGCGAACGGCGCGTTGCAATCGTCCCTGCAGTAGTTCCGATTCTCGCCAAAGCGGGATTCGAAGTGGTGGTCGAAGTTGGCGCGGGCGAGCAAGCCGGGTATCCCGACGCGGCTTACGTCGATAAGAGAGCCAAGATTCTTTCCGATCGTGCCTCCGTGTTCACTGCCGCCGATATCATTGTTCAAGTCCTCTGCTACGGATCGAACGATGTCACCGGCAAAGCCGACCTTCCACTGCTGCGCCGCAATCAAGTTCTCCTCGGGTTCCTGCGCCCCTTTGGCTCCGCCGATGTAATTCAGGAGATTGCCGCAGCCGGCGTCACTTCGTTCTCCGTCGAACTCGTGCCGCGCACCACGCGCGCCCAAAGCATGGACGCGCTTTCTTCCATGGGAACAATCTGTGGATACAAAGCGGTGCTGCTCGCCGCAGAAACCTCCATCCGAATTTTTCCTATGATGACGACCGCGGCAGGCACCATCACGCCCGCGCGCGTCTTCGTAATCGGCGCAGGCGTAGCCGGGTTGCAGGCAATCTCAACCGCGCGCCGCCTGGGTGCCGTAGCCTCTGCCTACGACATGCGTGTCGCTTCCAAAGAGCAGGTGCAAAGCCTTGGCGGCCGCTTCGTCGAGCTACCCATTGAAGCTAAGGACGCTCAGGATGCTCGCGGCTACGGAACCGCACAGGACGAAACTTTCTACGCGCGGCAGCGCGAATTGCTTACTCGCGTAGTCGCAGAGAGCGATGTGGTCATCACCGCCGCGGTAATTCCCGGCAAGAAGTCTCCGGTGCTCATCACTGCCGACATGGTCAAAGGCATGGCTCCCGGTTCGGTGATCGTCGATCTCGCTTCCGAGCGCGGTGGCAACTGCGAACTCACCCGCACCGGAGAAACCGTGAGGCAGTATGGCGTAACCATCATCGGCGCCATCAATCTCGCCAGCAGCGTCCCATACCATTCCAGCCAAATGTACGCCCGCAACATCAGCACGTTTCTCGCGTACATGATGAAAGACGGCAAGCTGCAACTGAACCAGCAGGATGAAATCATCCGCGAGACCATGGTTACGCATGGTGGCGAAATCGTGAACACAAGAGTCCGTGACTTTTTCAAACTGCCAGCGTTAGCGACAGTAGGCAGCTAGCAATGTGTTGAAGCAATTGCCTAGTGAAGTATTTGTGCAGGAATAAAGGCCGCACAGCAGATTTCTGGAGAACGCTCTTTCTAAACTGTCATCCTGAGCTTAAATTGTCATCCTGAGCGGAGCAAGAATTCGCGAAGCGAAGTCTTGCGCAGTCGAAGGACCCCTATCCTCTTTCCACATTCGAGCTGAGGCAGGGAGTTCTAACTCGAGTTGCCCTCGGGATCTCGCTTTGTCAGGAGTTCACTTTGAAGGCGCACGGCTTCAGCCGAGCCAAAGAGTCAAAAGAAACGAGCCGCTTTATTCTGTAGATCGTATTCGAATTGGAATGTCGGCGGTACCGTGGAAGAGCGGCGCTTTAGCGCGCCGCGTAAGAATGTGAAACAGAAGAGGGCTTTAGCCCCCGAGGTCACCAATGCACGCCAACTTAATCGACGCGCTCTTCATCTTCATGCTGGCCTGCTTCATCGGCTTCGAAGTCATTCGCCACGTCTCCCCGTTACTGCACACTCCGTTGATGTCTCTCACCAATGCCCTCGATGCCATTGCCGTCGTCGGCGCGATTGTGCTGGTAGGCGAGCGCAAGAGCACCTTCGCGACCGTCCTCGGCGTCATTGCCATCGTCGCCGCCACGAGCAACGTGGTCGGCGGATTTTTTATCACCGACCGCATGCTCAAAATGTTCAAAAGCAGCCGCCCCAACAAGTAGGAACGAGAGCAAATCATGACTGAGTTTGCCGGAGGCCAACACCTCATCGAAGTCATCTATCTCGTCGCCAGCGCCCTCTTTATCTTTTCGCTGAAGTGGATGAGTTCGCCGGCCACCGCCCGCCACGGCATTTGGGCGGGCGAAATCGGCATGGTGCTGGCCATCGCCGGCACCCTGCTGCATCACGGCATCGTCGATTACAAATGGATCGCCGTCGGCCTCGTCCTCGGCAGCGGAATTGGCATTCCGCTCGGCATGGTGCAGATGACCGCCGTCCCGCAGCGAACCGCGCTCAGTCACGCCTTTGGCGCGCTATGCGTCACCCTCGTCGGCACAGCCGAGTTTTATCTCGGAACGCAGAACAACTCGAAGTTCGGATTGTCGGTCCTCTCCATGGAAGTAATCCTCGGAGGCCTCACCTTCACCGGCAGCCTGATGGCGGCGGGCAAGCTGCAAGAGATTCTCCCACAACGCCCCATCACCTATAAAGGACAAAACTTCGTCAACTTCCTGCTATTCGTTGTCGCCGTAGTCAGCGCGATCTGGCTAGTTCTGCACCCAGAGGCCAAACAATTATTCCCAGTGATCGTCGGCGTTTCGCTTCTCTTTGGAATTCTGCTGGTCATCCCCATCGGCGGCGCCGACATGCCCACCGTCATCTCGCTGCTAAATGGCTACGCCGGTCTCTCTGCGGCCGCCATGGGATTCGTTCTGCAAAACAAACTCCTGATCATCGCAGGCGCGCTCGACGGATCTTCCGGACTCATTCTCTCCGTCATCATGTCGAAGGCCATGAACCGGTCGTTCTCGAACGTCCTCTTCGGCGCGTTCGGCCAGGTACAAGCCGCCGCTGCCGGCGCCCAGGAAGCGAAGCCCGTTCGCAGCGCCACACCGGAAGAAGCTGCCGCAATTCTCTCTGCCGCCAACAAAGTAGTCATCGTCCCCGGTTACGGCATGGCGGTGGCGCAGGCGCAGCACAAAGTTCGCGAACTTTACGACATCCTCACTAAAAAGGGAATTGACGTTCGCTTCGCCATCCATCCCGTCGCCGGACGCATGCCCGGCCACATGAACGTGCTCCTCGCCGAAGCGGACATCCCCTACGACCGCCTCATCGAAATGGACGAAATCAACGGCGACTTCCCGCAAACCGACGTGGCCCTGGTGATCGGCGCCAACGACGTCACCAACCCCGCCGCCCGCAACGACCAGTCGAGCCCCATCTTCGGCATGCCCATCCTCGACGTCGATAAAGCCCACACTGTCATGGTCATCAAACGCGGCATGAGCCCCGGCTTCGCCGGCATCGACAACCCCCTCTACTACCTCCCCAACAACCTGATGCTCTTCGGCGACGCCAAGAAATTTGTAGGAGACATCGTCAGGGAGTTGAGCGGCGGACACTAGGCTGCGCTCGGTCTGCGATGGATGATATCGTGATATCATCGAGTGTGATATCATGATATCGAGGTCGATAACAATATGGCTCAGCTTCTTGTCCGCAATCTTGAGAATACCGTGAAAGCGCGCTTGCAGCGTCGCGCCCGCCGCAATGGCCGCAGCATGGAAGAAGAGGTCCGCGATATCCTGCGCGCAGCCGTGCACAAGGATGACAATAAATCTGAATTTGGGCTTGGGACAGAGATTTCGAAAATCTTCGCCAAGCATGGACTTGATTCTCCGATTCCGGAATTGCGCTTTGAGATAAAGCCCCCTACCTTCGAGGAATGATCATCCTCGACACAAACGTGCTCTCTGAGCTCATGTTGCATACGCCTAACCGGAGCGTGCTCGTGTGGCTCGATCGGCAGCCCCGCCCCTCAATCTGGACTACTTCGATAACGCTTTTTGAGATTCGTTTCGGACTGCAGAGCATGCCCAGCGGTAAACGGAGGACCGCCCTGGTTCAAGACCTCGAAAAAGTGCTGGACAGTATGGACCATCGGATCGCAGTCTTTGACGCTGAAGCTGCAGAACACGCGAGTACTTTAATGGCTTCTCGAAAACTGCAAGGCCGTCCCCGTGAAGACCGCGACACCATGATCGCCGGAATTGTCTTAGCTCATCACGCCGCGCTGGCAACGCGAAACACCTCACACTTTGACGACATTGCAGCGCCGCTCGTCGATCCGTGGATCGCTTGAAGAGAGATTCATCAAGGGCCGCGTGATATTCTATTAACTCCAGCTGCGTACCGTTTTGGCGGAAATTCCCCGCAGTTTCAGATGGTCGCTTCCTGAAGCCGTTTCCCAGTCGAAGCGCAGAAGAAGAGAAACCAGCAATCATGCTTTCAGTCAGCAATGTTTCCATGCGCTTCGGCGCCAAAATACTATTCGACGAAGTTTCCACGGCATTTACGCCGGGCAAGCGTTATGGTCTCACTGGCCCCAACGGCGCGGGCAAATCTACATTCATGAAGCTGCTCAGCGGCGAAATCGAGCCGCAAAAAGGCACCGTGGTGCGTCCGCGGAAGATCGGCGTTTTGTCGCAGGATCAGTTCGCTTTCGACGCCTTCACCGCCATTGACACCGTCATCATGGGCAACAAGCGCCTGTGGGCGGCCATGCAGGAGCGCGACACCATTTACGGCAAGCCTGAGATGACCGACGAAGATGGCATGAAGCTCGGCGAACTCGAAGGCATCGTCGGCGAAGAAGACGGCTACACCGCCGAAAGCGACGCAGCGATTTTACTCGACGGTTTGGATATTCCGGAAGACATTCATTCCAGAAAAATGTCCGAACTGCAAGGTGGGCAGAAAGTCCGGGTGCTGCTGGCACAGGCGCTGTTCGGCCATCCTCAGGCATTATTACTCGACGAACCCACCAACAACCTGGACTTGGATTCGATCCACTGGCTGCAGGGATTTCTCAACGCTTACGATGGCGTGGTCATCGCCATCTCGCACGACCGCCATTTTCTCAACAGCATTTGCACCCACATCGCCGACATCGATTACGAAACCATCATCACTTACACGGGCTCCTACGATGAGATGGTGCTCGCAAAGACCCAGGTACGCTCGCAGATCGAATCGCAGAACGCGCAGCGCGAAAAAAAGATTTCGCAGTTGAACGAATTCATCGCGCGCTTCGCCGCCGGCACCCGTTCCAGCCAGGTCCAGTCGCGCCGCAAAGAAGTCGAGCGCCTGCAAGTCACGGAATTAGCCAAGTCAAACATCGCGCGGCCCTACATCAAGTTCGAGCAAAAACGTCCGTCGGGCAAACACGTCCTCGAAGTCGAGCATCTCAGCAAAGCCTACGGCGATAAGAAAGTAATTCGCGATTTCACTTCCAGCATCACGCGCGGCGAGCGCGTCGCGCTCATGGGACGCAACGGAGCGGGGAAGACCACTCTCGTGAACGCTTTGCTCGCGAACTCGCCGACCACGCCGGAAGCCGAACTGCGCAAAACCAGCGGCTACGACGGTCCGTTCGTCGATTCCGGCAAAGTGATCTGGGGTCACGAAGCGTCCATCGGATATTTCGCTCAGGATCATCGCAGCCTCATCGAAGGCGGCACGACGGTGCTCGAGTGGTTGCATCAATGGAACCCTGCGGCGGTCAGCGAAGAAATTCGTGGCTTGCTGGGACAGATGCTTTTTGCCCGCGAAGAAGCCACCAAGTCCACCAGCGTTCTTTCCGGCGGCGAGGCCGCGCGCCTGCTCTTCTGCAAACTGATGTTGCAAAAGCCCAACGTGTTGGTGCTCGATGAGCCCACCAACCATCTCGATCTTGAAGCCATCAATGCCTTGAACATTTCTCTGCAGCGTTATCAAGGGACGGTGTTTCTAGTAACCCACGATCACGACTTAATCGACGAGGTCGCAACCCGCATCTGGCATTTCGAGAGCGACCACAAGATCACCGACTTTAAAGGAACTTACGAGGAATATCAGGCCGCCGTGGCCGTTTAGCCGAATTGACCGCCGGTCATGTGAGTGTGCACCACTTCCGTTGCATGTAAATTAACCAGGTTCTCCACAGTGATCCACAAAAGTTTCTTGTTGCGTTTGTAGTCTCAAGTTGCGGATAATGACCGTCAGATCGTTCTTGCGTTGTGGAGCACGCACGCGAGAGGTTGAGCCGTAGTGTACAGCCGAACAGATTTACTTAGGATCCTTCGCCTTGCCCCGCGCCAACTGGCGAACTGGGAGCGTGCTGGCCTTATTGCCGCTTCCACTTCCTATTCTTTCGCCGACCTGTTGAAAATAAAAAAAGTTCGCGACCTGTGCGCGATGCGCGTTCGGCCCGCAGTAATCCGCCAATCGCTTGAGGCGATGCAGAAGCAGGCTGCGGGCATGCAGAATCCTCTTCTCGAAGCCGGAGCTTCATCGACCAACAAGCATCGCGTCGCCTTCCGCCACGAAGGCAAACTGTTCGAGCCGATCGCCGGACAATTCGTGATGGACTTCGCGACTCGCGAAAAAGTCGTAACCAGCACTCCGATTCCTGAGACCGAGGGCACTCCCCGCGAGGATGATGCCGCAGTCTGGTTTGCCCGGGGCATCGCGCTCGAAGAAGATCCAGCCATGCAGTCTGAGGCGCTCGCGGCCTACCAGAAGGTGCTCGAGTTTCAGCCCGACCACGCGGCCGCTCACATCAACCTCGGAACGCTTTATTACAATCGCCAGGATTTCACTTCGGCGGAAAAACACTACCGTGCCGCCTTGCAATCCGATCCTCGCTACGCTCTCGCCTATTTCGATTTGGGCAACGTCCTCGACGAAACCGGACGTGTGCAGGAAGGCATTCAGACCTACAAGATGGCGATCCAACTTGCCCCGACTTACGCAGACGCGCACTACAACCTCGCCCTCGCCTACGAAAAAACCCGCGAGCCGCGCAAGGCTTTGAAGCACTGGCAGGCCTACATCAAGCTTGATACCACCGGCCCCTGGTCCGTCCACGCCCGCAATCAGATTCGCCGCATCTTGCAAGCCGACACGCTGAAGTTGGTGCACTCGCGTCTGAAACATTAATCGATCGCCGCGACCCTCCGCCACAAAATCACGTTACGCCTTATCGCTGCGAACTCTCACTCGCCGGCCCCGGACATTCCCGGTAAGCCGTCCAGTCGCTGAAGTAGCACAAGCCAATCAGGATCGCGACCGATAAAACAAAACCCTGAAGCAATCCCCACCGCCACACCGTGGATTCTCCCAGCGAAATGTATGCGTTCGGCTCCGCTACCGCCGAAGTTACACGGCCTCCCTCCAACCAGCAGCGTAGAATTCCAATGCTCGTGTCGCCGAAAATCAGCGGCCATTCCCCAGGCTCAGCCGCTTCCGCCAACTCCAACATCTCCTCGGCAAATCGTCTTCTGAACGCCGGAGGATAAAATTGCAGGAGCACTCGATACGCTCCCAGCAAGCACCGCTGCGTGGTCATGCGTCCTTCTCCAACTTGCCCAATCGCGTTCTCGCCACGTCAACCACCTGCCGCAAGCGCCTGATCTCAGCCCGCAACACGCGATCCCCGCTGGCCGTCAGGCTGTATTCCCGCCGAGTCTCGCCGTCCTTCAGACGACGCTCAGTTTCTCCCACCAGACCGCTCGCCAGCAAACGGTCCAAGTTCGCGTACAGCGTTCCTGGCCCCAGCCTGTAAGCTCCCCCGGATTGTCGCTTCACGGACTGCATAATCCCATACCCGTGAAGGTTGGACTCGGCGAGCGCCAGAAGGATATGCAGCGCGGCAGTAGAAAGCGGCTTGTCCTTGACTTCCATATCGTAGTTTGATATATCACATTCGGATATATCAGGGGAAGATACGAAGGTTCACCTCAACAGAGGAGCGCACGAAATGCAACTGCCACCTCGTCTGAGTAGTGGTGCAGTTCACCCCCTTTCCCGTTGTCATCCTGAGCGCAGCCGTTCCTCAGGCGTAGCGAAGGATCTCCCTCTGAACCGCCATCGAGCGCGAGCCAAACCGCGCCAACCACGTCCGATATTTCATCATGTTCGATTCATTGGTCGAAATGCAAAGGAGAGTGTGCGATGAAACGATCTTGCTTTTTGTTCGTGGCCTCTACGCTTCTCGCCATGTTTGCGGCGAATGTTCACAGCCAGACGCAAACGCAGAATCAACCTCCGCGCCCCGTCCAGTCGCGCACCGATGAAATGCTCGACCGATGGAATGACATTGGCAACAAGCTTATCGCCATGGCCAAGGATTTTCCCGAGGACAAGTACGACTTCAAGGTGGAAAAAGATGAGCGCACCTTCGCCGAAAATCTTCTTCACCAAGCCGCGTTCCAGTATGTCGTGGCGCGCCGGGCCTCCGGCACCAACATCGGCCCTGATTTTGGCGAAGGCGACAATCCGTCGCGCGGGGCCTTCAAGACAAAAGCAGACGTGGTCAAATTCGTCCAGCAGGCCGTGGCCGATGGAGCCAGCGTCATTCAACAGCAGGGCGATGCAGGATTGGACAAGACTGCGAAATGGGGAAAACAACTTGTGCGCAATTCGTATCTGTGGATGTTCGCCATTGAGCACAGCGGCGAACACTACGGCCAGCTCGTGGTCTATTACCGCGCCAACAATATGGTGCCCCCGGATTCGCGCCGATGATCAGCGTAAATGCAGTAACAAAGTTCCCGGAAGCGTCACGCTTCTCCGAGGCGTCTTCCCGAGCTCAGGCGGAGCGAAGGATCTCCCGCACTGGGAATCCTGTGGGGAAGTGCAGCAGCCCGTCGTCCCCTCAACTCAGCCCTCGCGACAATGCTAAAATTACGAGTTTGCTATTCCTCCGCCTGAAGGTGTCCTCATGCCCGAGACCACGCTGCAATCCGCCCCTCCCGCTCCTCTGACCACCCTCACCGACGACGAGATCCTTTTCCGCGACAACATTCGCCAGTTCGCCGCCGATAAAATTCGTCCCCTGGTCAAAGAGATGGACGAGAAGGGCATCTTCGACAAAGATCTCATCCACGAATTCTTCCAGCTTGGCCTGATGGGCATCGAAATCCCCGAACAGTTCGGCGGCGGCGGGGCCAAGTTTTTCGAAGCGATTCTCGCAGTGGAAGAATTATCCCGCGTCGATGCCTCGGCAGGCGTCGTGGTCGACGTGCAGAATACCCTGGTCAACAACGCGCTGCTGCGCTGGGGCACCTCCGACCAGAAGAAACGCTATCTTCCAAAGATGGCTGCCAACACCGTAGGCGCCTATGCCCTCAGCGAGGCCGGTTCCGGCTCCGACGCCTTCGGCCTGCAGACGCGCGCCGAACTCAAAGGTAGCGACTACGTCCTCAACGGCCGCAAACTCTGGATCACCAACGGCAAGGAAGCCGGCTTGTTCGTTTTATTTGCCACCATCGATCCCGCGGCCGGATACAAAGGCATCACCGCATTCCTGATCGAAAAAGATTTCCCCGGGTTCAGCGTCGGCAAGAAAGAAG
>Ga0210405_10000552_pt1 | contig 48977 bp, 48 predicted proteins | sample IncBWH11MmetaG_FD_155492 | JGI IMG/M metagenome (GOLD analysis project Ga0210405, IMG submission 155492) | Forest soil microbial communities from Barre Woods Harvard Forest LTER site, Petersham, Massachusetts, United States - Inc-BW-H-11-M | ecosystem: Environmental > Terrestrial > Soil >...
GCCGCGGCCCTGAGAAGCCTTGCCGACATTCTATTTTGGGGCGCGGAGAGTATCGAGCGGAGGCAGGGAGACGGGCACTGTTAGAGCGCGTTCCGGCTGGTTCTTTCCGTGCTGAAGCGCATCCACCAGCATATCAATCGCTTGCCCTGTGTTAGGCGGGCTGAAGATCGTGGCGCGCAAGAGACCGCTGCGCACCCATGCCTGTCCCGTTTTTGGCAAACCGTCAATTCCCAGGAACGGCACGGAAAGCCAGCGTTCGCGTTCCACTTCGTTCGGCACTTCCTGGAACGCTTTGCGGATGCCGATGGCCATGGCGTCGTCTTGCGCGGCCACCAGGTCGATCACGGTCTTTCGCGTGGTGGTCAGTTTCAGCCAGGAACGCACGGCGCGCTGCGCGCTTTCTTCTGTCCACTGGCCCTTCAGTGTGATCAGGTGTAAGTTTGCCGGCTTTCGTTCGAGCATACCCTTGGAGCGGTCCTTGGCGGCGGAATTTTCCGAAGGGCCTTGCATGTAAAGCACGGTGCCGCCTCTGGGAAGCAGCGCTGCACACTGCTGCGCCTGGATGCGGCCAATTTCCACGTGATCCACGGTCACCACGAACACCGGCGCTTTGCCCAACCCGCGCAACTCCGGCACATAGGGCGCTTCGCGATTCAGCACAACCCAGCCGATGCCCTGATTAACAGCGGCGCGCGCCACCTGCGGCAACGCCGTGCCGCCCACGGGTTCAAAAATAATCGCGTTGGAGCGGTCGGCTGGTTCGGCTTCCTGGATGACTTTCAGAATCTGGGTGCTCTGATTGATGGCGTCGTTGTCCGAATAGATGATCTTGAGATCGATGCCGTGCTTGTGCGCCGCTTGCTCGGCAGCACTCGCTTGTTCAACTTGATAGTCGTTGTCGTTCGTCGTCAGAGAAATCAGTATGCGTAGGTTCCCCATGGCCTCATCCGGTGGAATCTTCCTCTTTAACAATACACGCTAGCGCGGAGTTCGGCACGGAAAGGTCCAGCCGAGTTTCGACGCGGAAAACGGCAGGCGCCCGCATCGAAACTGCGAAGTGACACGTCGAGACTGGGTGCTGACGGATTTATGGTTTTTCCCAATGAACGGAAGTGAATTGCTTGGGGTCGAAGACCGCCGGGTCGAGTTTTACGTCGCCATTAATCTCTGTGTATTCCTCGCTGAAGACTTTTTTCCCGTCGACATACACCTCCACCAGCGCAGCGATCCATCCCCCGCCCAATTTCCGGTAATCGGCAAAACGAATGTCCTGCGTCTTGTTTGGATCGTTTCGGTCAGGTTCCAGCAGGCGAACAAACAGCATGCGGTCTCTCTCCACCCAGAACTGCTTCGATTTCAGATCGCCCTTTTCCGCGCCGAAAACGTAAACGGGCTTCCCTTCCCAGATATCTTCGTGAAATTTGGCCGCGTCGAAGCCTTCCTTCTTCGCAATCGCCAGCGTGGCCTCTGGCGTTTGCTTGTACACGTCGAATCCCAGCACCAGCAGCATATTCACCTGCGGAACGTTTGCCTTGACCTGCCCTTCCTTAAACACGGTCACATTTCCGTCCACCAGCAGGTATCCGTTCCCTTCGCTCGGCGGTCCGATATCTATACGGAGTTTTCCCGGCAGCGACGCGGCTTCGTACCACGTCTCCACCTTGGTCGTGCCGTCGGTATTGAAGGTGGTGCTCTTTTGCGTGAACGTCACCGCCGGATACCACGACGCTGCATAGCGCCCATGCATTTCCTTCACCAGCGTGTCGCCGCTGTTTACCGCCGCCGGTTTTCCCTGCGCCAGCCCCATCCCTGCTAGAATCACTGCCGCCGAGAACAACAACTTCGAAGTTTTCATACTTCCCTCTCTGGGCAACCCGACCTTCCACCAATGGCATCCCATCGGTTCCAGACCCTTGGCACTGTACTCGCTTAGACGCGCCCTTTGCCAGAAAATCTCACCTCGGTGGCAATGACTCTTGCCCAGAGGGGTGCGCAGCAGCGAAAACTTGCTGGAAGTCAGCGGGAAGGCTGTAAAATACTAAGCGTGATTTCCACAAGATACGTCCCCTGCAGGAAATCTCCCGGCAGAATCCTCCGTGCTTCTTCCTTGTGCCCGGCGATCGCAATCTGGTTAAGCCTGGTTGCCTTGCTTTGCGCGGTACCGGCTCAGGCGCAGTCGCCGCAGGCCCCTTCCACGGGGGGCTCAGAGCTTGGCCAATTTGCAACCTCTCCCCATGAGGGTTCGTCCGCAAGCGCACAACTTCCCGATCCGCCGGTTCCGGGGACCGTCCACGGAACAGTTGTCGATCCAAATGGAACCGCGGTTGCCGGTGCCCGAGTGAAACTCGCGCGCCAGGACCAGTCTCCGAGCCAGGAAACGCAAGCCGGCGACGATGGGCAATATTCGTTCGCCAATGTCGCTCCCGGACCGTTTCAACTTTCGATTGTGGCGGAGGGTTTCGCGACAAGGACCGCCTCGGGAGTGCTGCATTCCGGAGAAAACATTGCCTTCCCGCAAATTACTTTGGCGTTGACGACAGAAGTCACCGAAGTGCGCGTCGAATTCACGCCGGTCGAACTGGCGCAGGAGCAAATCAAGGATGAAGAAAAGCAGCGCGTGCTGGGCTTCATTCCGAATTTCTATGTCAGCTATATTCCAAACGCGGCACCGCTGAATACCAGGCAGAAATTTGAGCTTGCCTGGAAATCGACGCTCGATCCGGTCACGTTCGGAATCACCGGCGCCATCGCCGGCATTCAGCAGGCGAACAATCAGTTCAGCGGATACGGACAGGGCGCGCAAGGTTACGCCAAGCGGTATGGAGCTTCCTACGCGGACGTCGTCACAAACACGTTCATTGCCGGCGCCATCCTGCCTTCGCTCCTCAAACAGGATCCGCGTTATTTCTACAAAGGATCGGGTAGCAAGCGCTCGCGGGCTTTCTATGCCATCGCCAATTCCGTGATCTGCAAGGGCGACAACGGACACTGGCAGGCAAACTATTCGGGCATTATTGGTGGACTTGTGGCAGGCGGGATCTCGAATCTCTACTATCCGGCGAACGATCGCGGCGCGGGATTAACGTTCGAAAATGAGGCCATCGGAATCGCAGGTACAGCCGCGGCCAATCTTCTGCAGGAATTTGTCATCCGAAAATTGTCATCGCACGTACCTAGCAACGCTCCCGCAACTCCCTGACCTGTAATTCCGAATCCGGCTGTTAACCGAATCGGGAATTAGTTGACAATCAGCTGACCTGGACCGTGGTGCTTCCAGCCGGTGGGGCATTCCCCGTTTCGGCGACCGGGCCGACGTTCTGGTTTGGCTATCACTTCGGCGTGGATTACCCAGATAAGCTCAAAGACTTCGGTCAGGCAAACCAATTCGAGCAAACGCAATTGTGCGGCGGCGGTTTCGGAACGGATTCAACCTATTGCGACACGCTCTTGAAATAATCGCGCTTCGCGCTGCCGTTCAGTCCCTGGAACCCGCTCGCACGAGACAGCCTGGCGGGTCCTACACTTTTATCACGCGGCTTTTTTCGAGCTGTCTTTCAGAAGGCCGAGACGCACCAGGCTTTCGGCGGTCGCTGCGATTGCCTCCTCATTCGAACGTGGCTCCCAGCCGAGCAGGCGCCGGGCCTTTTCGTTCGTGGCATTCTTTTTCTTGCCGAGCTCAGGCAGGATCAGCTTGACCGCCGGATCACGCAGCGCGGCGAGGCGCACCATCCAGTTTGGCAATTGCCGGGTCGGCACTCGCTTGGCCGACGCGCCCAGGCGGGCTTTCAATATTTTCGCGATGTCCAGCATGGTCAGAAACTCACCGGCGACGGCGAGGAAGCGTTCCCCCTTGGCGGCGGGATGCGTCATGGCGCGGATGTGCAGTTCGGCGACGTCGCGCACATCCACGGCGCCAAAATACAGCTGCGGCGCACCGGGCATGGCGCCGTCCATCATGCGCTGCACCAGAAGGATCGAAGCCGAATAGTCGGCCCCGAGGACTGGCCCAAACACGCCCACGGGATTGATGACGGAGAGTTCCAGGCCCCTGCCTTCCCGGACGAGGAAATCCCAGGCTGCACGTTCCGCCAAAGTTTTCGATTTCGAGTACGGAGCTACATCATCACCGTTTGGGTCGGTCCAGTCCGTTTCATTGAACGGTGTTTCGCGCACCTTGTGTCCATAGCCGATGGCCGCGAACGAAGAGGTTAACACCACGCGTTTAACGCCGGCGTCACGCGAGGCGCGCAGCACGCGCAGAGTGCCTTCGCGCGCGGGCACGATGAGCTCGTCCTCGTGCTTGGGAACGCTCGGTGGCAACGGAGACGCTACATGTAGCACGTAGTCGGATCCAGCGACGGCTTCCCTCCAGCCCGCGTCGTTTTCGAGATCGGCGGCAAAGAAGGACAAACGATTGCCCGGATCAGCGCCGCCAACTTTCAGCATGGCGCGCACATCACCCTCGCGCGTCAGGTTTCGAATCGTGGTGCGAACTTGCTGGCCAGCGGCCAGGAGCTGCAGAATAATGTGGCTGCCGATGAAGCCCGAACCGCCGGTTATCAAAACAGTCTGAGGCATCGAAGGTCCTTTCCAAACATGTCTACGAATTAGAGAGATTGAACTTTCATTCGGTTAGATACAATTCGGCCAGGCAACTCCTGGTGGGCGTCTTGAATGCTGCTCATACAATCACAGCTTGCCAATGACTCCGGGCTTGCGGCATGCTCACCTCCCAAGGTCAATTGACAACAAAAGGAGCGCGAGGTGAGCGAGCCGCATCGTTTGTCGGTAGAACGCATTCAGCAGGCCGCGGGTGTCATTGACCCGGTGTTTCTCAACTCTCCGCAGTTCCGGGCGGAGCCGATGGAGCAAATGCTCGATTGCCGTATCGTTGTGAAGGTCGAAACCTTGAACCCGATTCGCTCGTTCAAAGGACGCGGCGCGGAATATCTGATGTCAACGCAGAGCGGGCGGCCCCATCTGGTGTGCGCCACGGCAGGAAATTTCGGCCAGGGCATGGCCTTTGCCGCGCGCAAGCGTGGATTTCCTCTCACAATCTTCGCGAGCGTCACCGCCAATCCGATGAAAGTTGAACGCATGCGTTCGCTCGGAGCGGAGGTCCGGCTTATCGGCGAGGATTTTAAAGCGGCGCACGCGGCTGCGAAGGCGTTCGCCGCGGAGACCGGCGCACAACTGATCGAGGACGGGCGAATCCCCGCAATCACAGAAGGCGCCGGCACAATCGGGCTAGAACTGTTGCGATGGCCGGAGGCGTTCGACGCCATTCTTGTTCCGCTCGGCGACGGGGCTTTGCTGGCCGGCGTGGCCCGGTGGGTGAAAGCAAAGAGTCCCGCCACGAAAATGATCGGCATTTGCGCCAGTGGAGCTCCCGCGATGGAGCGTTCCTGGCGCGCCCGGAAGGCCCAGGAACTGGGGCAAACCGAAACGATTGCCGACGGGATCGCGGTGCAGAGCCCGTACCCGGAAGCCGTCGCCGATCTTCTCGGCCTCGCGGATGACATTCTCCTCGTTGAAGACCACGCGCTCACTTCGGCAATGCAACAAGGCCACCGGGAGCTTGGCGTCGTGCTCGAACCCTCCGGTGCCGCAGGTCTCGCAGCGCTGACCACTTACCGCGACCGGTTCCAGGGGCAACTGATCGGCACGATTCTGACCGGCGGCAATGTCACAGCCGAACAGATGCGCCAGTGGCTTTCCCCATAAGGAAGAGCAGCCCGGCAGGTGGAAGACCTCTCCCCGCCAACAAGCCAACAAGCCGAAACCCTTTTGCCAATGGAGTACACTGGCCTATAATTGAGTGAGCACTCATCGCCAGAGGATTTACGTGGCGCGCCCCAAGAGCGAAGACAAAAGAAATGCAATCCTCGATGCCGCAACCCGCTTATTTGCGGAGCGCGGGCTTGCGGCCTCCCCGACATCCGAGATATCCAAGCTGGCCGGCGTTGCCGAGGGAACTCTCTTCACCTATTTCGGAACCAAGGATGAATTGATCAACTCGCTCTACCGGGAGATCAAGCTGGAACTCGCGGACGCCATGATGTCGGATTTTCCCCGGAAAAAAAATGTTCGAAGCAGGACGCGGCATGTTTGGGATCGCTACGTCCGTTGGGGCATCGCAAATCCGAAGCAGCGCAAGGTGCTGGGGCAACTGCTGGTGTCGGAGGTGCTCACCAAAGAATCCAGAGAGGCGGGCAGCGCGCCGTTTGTTGAGTTCCAAACCATGATTCGCGACGGGATTGAGGGGCGCGTTTTTCGGAATGACCTCCCAGTCGAACTGATCTCGAAGTCATTTGGAGCCTTGGTTGAGGCTGCGATAGACCTGACCGTGTCGAACCCATCCAAGGCGAATAAGTACCAGGAGAGTGGTTTTCAAATGTTGTGGGCCGGTATAACCCGGCGATGATTTTGCGCATCGTATAAATGAGTGAGTAATCACAATCGTAAGAAAGAATGAGGAATATGAGTATAGCGACTGAACAAAAACCGCTGCCATCCGGGTTTGGCGCACGGACCACGGCCGAGGAAGCCCTGGGTGGAACAGATCTTCAAGGAAAAGTTGCGCTCGTTACAGGCGGCCATGTGGGTCTTGGCATGGAGACGACGCGAGTGCTTTCGAACGCAGGGGCCACCGTGGTTGTCGGCTCGCGCGACACCAGGAAAGCCCAGATGACCGTCGCAAAAATGAAGAACGTCGAAGTTGGCGAGCTTGACCTTGCCAGCCCAGATTCCATCGACCGCTTCGCTAACGAGTTTCTGAATTCAAATCGCGCGCTCGATCTGCTCATCAACAATGCGGGCGTTATGGCGACTCCCCTGACGCGGGACGCACGCGGCTACGAACTCCAGTTTGCGACGAATCACTTGGGACATTTTCAGCTTACGGCCAGACTTTGGCCAGCGCTTAAAAGATCTGGTGATGCGCGGGTGGTGGCCCTCTCTTCCCGCGGTCATGCCAGGGGTGGAATCGATTTCAGCGATCCGAATTTTAACAAGAGGCCCTATGACAAATGGGCGGCTTACGGCCAATCGAAGAGCGCGAACTCACTATTCGCAGTGGAGCTTGATAAACGAGGTCAGAAGGATGGTGTGCGCGCGTTTGCCGTGCATCCGGGCGGAATCCTCACCGACCTTCTTAAATACATGACGGACGAAGAATTAAGCGCGTACGGCATCTATCGAGAAAATGGCGTCCCGAAGATTCCGGATGCCACCAAAGTTCCCGAGCGTTTCAAAACGATTGAGGAAGGCGCGGCTACGACAATTTGGTGCGCGGTAAGCCCGCAGTTGAAGGGGAAAGGCGGAGTCTATTGCGAAGACTGCGACATCGCGGCGATGGTCCCTGCAGATAGCAAGCTCAACAGCGGCGTGCGTCCGTGGGCGGTGGATAGGGCGGCGGCCGAAGAACTTTGGAGTCTCAGCGAGAAGCTCACGTCTGTACCTGCGGGTTCGATTATTTAAGCCGGATTGAGCAGAAGCTTTTGTTTTGTTCAGGTGATCAGATTCAAGTTTCCTTAATCTAAAAAAGAGAGTGGAGAATTCTCATGTCTAAAGTCTGGTTGGTTACTGGCAGTGCCAGCGGTTTGGGCCGCAACATCGTGGAGGCTGTGCTCGCGTCGGGCGACCGGCTAGTCGCTACGGCCCGCGACACACAACGCCTGGAAGATCTGGTAAAGAAGTATGGCGATCAGGTTCGCACCGCTTCACTCGACGTAACTGACGAGAAGGGTGCTCTTGCCGCGGTGCAGGTGGCGGTAAAGGCGTTTGGGCGTCTCGACGTCGTCGTGAATAACGCAGGGTTCGGCGACATAGCGCCGTTCGAACAGTTAAGCCCCGAACGATTCAAGGCCGTCATCGACACCAACTTTTATGGCGTTGTGTACATGACTCGCGCGGCGCTGCCGATCATGCGCAAGCAAAAGAGCGGTTGCATCCTTCAGATATCGTCCGTGGGCGGTAGAATAGCCGCCATTCCCGGCAACTCGTCATACCACGCTGCCAAATGGGCCGTTGGAGGATTTACCGAGTCGCTCGCCACGGAAGTGGCGCCGTTTGGCGTGAAGGTCTGCGCGCTCGAGCCCGGCGGCATCCGTACGAACTGGGGCGCCCGTGCGCACAGAGACACACCCGATCTGCTTCCGGACTATGAACCGTCCGTAGGCGCGTTTCTTAATAGGCTGAAGTCTCACTGGGGCCAAGAGAACAGCGATCCTGCCAAAGTGGCTCAGGTCGTCCTTCGTCTAGCCGCCAGCGATCAGCTGCCTGCGCATCTTTTGCTGGGCAGCGACGCCGTTCTATACGCCGGCCAAGCCGAAGCGACGCGCTCCGCCGATGCGGAACACTGGCGGGAAGTTAGTGTTTCGACGGACGTCGACGCTTCGCGCGCGCTGCCTGATTTGAAATTCTGATCCGACCCCTTGTTAGAAGAAGTATCGCCGAGAAAATTCCAACTCATCTATGATCAACTGCTTGTAGTGGTGCGCCCAAGGGGACGATCTTAGAACTTTTCTTGATGAATTCTTGATCTGCTCGCTCTAGTTTGCCTCCGCTTGTCCACCTTCCTATGCCCGCCTGAAGGGCGAGGATATTCGGGGCATCGGATGACCAAGCCCGAAACGTCGCATACTCAATCCTACGAGTTGTTCGGGGTGCAGTATCCTGGTCCAACCCAGGAATGACCATGGTATTATGACCATAGTGGTATTGGAGGCCCTATGAAGAAGATGGCAGCAGGCTTGTTCAAGACAAATTGTCTCGCGGTCATGGATGAGGTTCAGGCCAAGCACGAGACCGTTGTAATTACGAAGCACGGCAAGCCGGTTGCAAAACTCGTTCCGGTAAACACCGAGACGGACGAGATCTACAATTTTCTCGCCGGCAAGGGAACCGTCGCAGGAGACGTCGTTTCACCCGTGATTTCGCCGGAAGAGTGGGGTGATCTCAAGTGATTCTCCTCGATACGCATGTCGTGGTCTGGCTGGCGTTTGACCAAGAGCAGATCTCAAAGAAGGCAAGGAACGCAATCGACGACGCCCGCAAGAATGCGGATGGCCTGGCAATCTCCGATATTACTCTGTTGGAATTGGCCACACTCGCGAGTAAGGGCCGAATCCGCCTCGACATCAGCCTCGAATCCTTCCTACAAGAGGTCGAAGCCCGGTTCATTGTTCTGCCCATCAGTGGCAGGGCATGCGCGCGCATCACGGGACTTCCAGCAAGTTATCCGAAAGATCCAGCAGATCGCATTATAGGGGCTACCGCCTTGGTCGAGGGGCTATACTTGCTCACCGCCGACCGTGAAATTCGTCGGTCAAGAACGGTTCAGACGATTTGGTGAGCCCAACAACAGTGACTCAATCAGCAGAGCTTCCATGATTCGAAGAGATATCCGGGGCGGCAGCAGTGAACATGAAACGCAGAATGGGGGCCTTCGAAATTTCTTCATCAAGAGTGTGGGTGAAACAACCAACCTGAACCAAAGCAGTGACTGCACGCCGAGCTTCTTTCCCAACCGGTGGCCGTACACCATGGACACTCGCCCCAAATCATTTTCACCGATGGCGCTCCGGTTTGTCCCCGCGCATTTCTCATTGCCAACCTTGCGCCCGCACTTTTCGCTCGCGAGCTGTATGTTATAGCCAGGTGTGCCGCAGTTGGTACAGACAGTTACAGGTTTTGGTCGTGATGCCATTCACCGCGATTACAACGCCACTCGTTCGGTAGCGAGGACTGAAAAATCAATGCGGGACGCGTGCATTCCACTTGTCGGTTGTCGTAGAATCACGGCGCAATGGTCGACATAAGTTTTACGCGACCGAAATGACTATACAGATACACTTCAAAAGCACACACTCCAATCGACCCAGTGGCTCACCACCACCAACCAGGCTTGTGGGGCATTCTCATCCCGGTTATGGGGCGACACATTGCCTTGTCCTGTCCCGCTTGCCTTCCCGGGCCGCGAGGCTTGATATGGAAGACAAAATGTATTGGGCTGCAAGGTGCAAGAGTTGCAGCGGGATGGTCGGGTATCGAGACGTGAGATACGCTATAGATGCGCAGGGAGCGGAGGCCGAAGAAACTCTCCCTGAGGGGACAGCCAGCCGGCGCTGCGACCACTGCGGGACAGTTGGCGATTTCGACTTGCGTCAGCTTAGACCCATTTCCGTAAAATTCCTTTTTCCGAGGCTGCCGTAAAGCGAAGCCGCGCAGCGGACAATAAACCCTAGTGGCAACAATCGTGGAACGATGGCTGCCCGTGCACGAACCCGAGAGGCGCGGCTAATCCATTCCAACGGGGTCACTTCTCGGCGTCCCCAGCTGCACGTCCACTTCTTGGCAAGAACATTCCAGTCTGCTTCGCGTGCGCTTCGAAGTTCTTCCCGAACTCCCGCCCCAGCCATACATCTTCTTTACTGGCCTTCAAATAAAAAGAAACAACCGCAATCCCCAGCCCAATAAGCCCACGCACTTCACCAAGAACCAGCACCGTTCCAACCAGTGCCAGCAACATTCCCGTATAGATCGGATGGCGTACATACCGGTATGGTCCCGCCCTGATCAGCTCATGCTCTGAGCGAATACTGACCACCGCGCTCCAGTTTTCTCCAAGATGCCGTCGCGCCCAGATGGCAAATGCGACGCCCGCAGCCGTGACCCATAACCCGACGATGTCCATTGCAACCGAGCCAGAGATAAAGCGCACCCTAAGCCATCCGAAATGCGAATCCGTCCGGAATACCAGCGCAAATGCTATCGCCATCGGTAGCAAGTGGCGCAATCGCTCATGCCAGGGCTCTCTTTCTTTGACCGGCTTACGGCGCAACGCTGAAATCAGCCAGTAAATCCCGAATGCGGTCCACAATCCCTTTGCCAACGAAAATGCTACCGCAGAATTCGCGGACAAGTTCCTCCCATGCAGCCCAACCATCACTTGGACAATCCAGATCGTCCATTTCACCGCAAGAATGTCCATGGTCGTCTCCTGTCTTCGAGCTACGACTCTTTGGAATTTTTAGAGTCCCGCTCGACCTTTCGCCTCAGGCTTGCAATCCAGATCCGCTCGGCCCGCGCATTCTCACGAAGAAATCTCACGACCTCGCCGCCCCACTCGCCGAGTTCCATGTTGTCCTCGAGCACTACGAATTTTTCTTCCCGCGCTGCCAGCCACTGGTCACGCTCATTGAGAATGCGCTTGCGCGTACCAGCGTCTAGGGTGAAGAACAATCCCACGCGCAGGCGGAACTCATTCTCAGAAGCTGCTTCCTTATCCGTAAATTGAGCAAGCCTTCGCATGAGCTCCTTGTTCCCCTTTGCGGTGAGCGAATACATTTCGCGCGTCTGCCCACGGCGTCCGGCCGCACTTCGTCTGCGCACCCAACCGCTGTCCACAAATTTTTTGAGCAGGGGATACACAAGGTTGTTGTGCATTTCTCCCTGGCCGAAGATGGCCCCAGCTTGTTTTTTCAAGGCGTAGCCGTGCTGCGACCCTCCCAACAGCAGGCTCAGCAATAATAGGTCATTCATGATACTGTCAGTTTTGTACTAGTGAACGGATCTGTCAAGCCCCAGACGTCTGTCGCGCAGCAAGCAAAGGTGCCTCATGATGTCTGACGGGAGACGAAAAGCGCCTGTGCGATCCGCCTAGCAGGCTGGCTTCCCTGGCGCAGTCGGTCAAGAACGGCGCGACGGGGGGATCGAGGTTGGACCAGGCCCGTTCTTGGCGAATTGCCCGTTAAACCGGGGTTAGTAGGATTTTGGGCGGCCGAGCCAGTGGTGCGCAGAAAGATTGAAACGGCTATTGCGGCGGAAAGTGAACCACGAGGCTTGCGTTTACTGCAATTGGTTTTCCTTCACAGAGGCCGGGGGAGAAAACCCAGCCGGAGACGATTTGAACAGCCTGCTTCTCGAGTTCGGGTCTTCCGGCAGGCAGAACCGCAGCTCCATAGACATGTCCGTCTTCGCCGATCATGGCGTGCAACTGCACGTCATACCAGGGTCCGGCTCCCGCCGAGGCCGGTTGCGGAGCGGACTGAATGATGGGGCGCCGGTAGTGCTGGCAGGCTGGAAAAATGTCCGGGTTGGGCGGTGCCAGGGCGGCCCAGTCGATCGGACCCTCGATGACGCTGAACTTTTGCTCGACTTCCATGCGCAGCTTACCGTTGATGTAGTGGCGGACGTGGGTCGGCAACAGGATGCCCTCGAAAAGGGAAAAGTCTGTGTTTTCGATGATCTCCCCGCCAACGTTCCAGCGAATGAGGGCGCCCAATTCCGCATCGACGCAGATTTCGTTGGATTGATGAGTTCTTCCGGTCACGGTGTCAAAGCGAATGCATTTGGCGGGGCGGCCAAAGAGGGTGGCCGGGGTGATGGAATGAATGGTATCGGAGTTATCGAACCGTGCGAAGAGGACAGGAGTCAAGTTCTTCATCTCCAAAGTTTCGGGTGGCGGAGGCTGGTAATCGTTCTGGAGGATTCTGTCAGGGAGATGGAGACTGATGGCGTGGTAGTCGCCGAAAACAATTTCGTACCGCTCGCGATCGAGGCCATAAATGCCAGTGAAGGTGCCATCCAGGGTGGTTCCATCCAGGGCGTAGGCGCGAAAAGTTGCCTCCGCCTTGTGGTCCGGAATGACGTAGGAGGGCCGGCTAACGGCAGTGGCGCGCTCCAAGAGGCGGATCGCTTCCACGCGAACGGGCATGTCCTGAGGACTTAGTTGAATGCCGCACGCGAGGATTAGAAGGAAGAGAAACCGAAGTGCGCGGAAACAGGAGAGCATGGTCCCTCCGGAAGTCAGCGAATCCGAGTGTACTCTAAAGCGACGTAACTCGGAACGCCGATACACCTGGACGTGCTCATATTCGACGCCGTTCGCAACGCCCCCAGTGACATTGCTCTGAACTGCTGATTAGTTTCTATCAGGCACTTGGTCACCACCTGGAGGAAATTCTACTCGCAGCGGTTATCTTGGAACTGCGAGGCCTCTTCCTCGGAGTTCGTGCCACGCAGTTTCCAGGAAGGCGCTGACCCCATCCTGGATATTGTTCACCGTGCCGGCAGTTGTTATAACCTTCGACAACACAGTGGCGCCAACCATTGTGACAAAAAGGCGGGCGTGACCATGAACACAACTTCGGTTCCTTCAGTCATCGAGAACAGATTGAAAATGTGGACTTTCTCCCTCCAGGACTACTCACTGCTCACCATTAGGACGGTCCGCAACATGTTTGCTACCAAGCGTTACTTCGCCGACTTGGTCGAACAGATGGACCAGATTGGAGTGGGTTCGTCGCTGATTGTCGTCGTTGCGCTCTTTTGTGTCGGTGGTGTAGTTGTTTTGAATGCAGCGTCACAATTTGCCCGTTTCGGCGAAACGGTCTTAGTGGGTGACGCCGTTTCTCTCGCGATCCTCCGGGAACTCGGTCCAGTGTTCACGGCACTTCTGGTCGCAGGCCGGAACGCCACCGCGATGGCTTCCGAGCTTGGCTCAATGGTCGTGACCGACCAGGTGGACGCGATTCGAGCGTTCGGCATCGACCCAATCCGCAAGCTGATGACGCCGCGTGTGCTTGCCACGGTGTTAACGCTACCGTTGCTCGTGGCAGTGGGGGATTGTGCGGGACTGTTCGGCGGATTCGTGGTCGCACATTTGGTACTTCACCTTGGTGCGGCGGAATTCATGTTACGCGCCCTGAATGTACTGGTTTTCGGCGACCTCTGTATGGGATTCACGAAGCCAATCGTCTTCGGATTCATCATTGCGACAGTGGGTTGTTATAAAGGCTTCCGCGTCGAAGGCGGGACTGAGGGCGTGGGCCGAGCTACTATAACCTCATTCGTTGTGGGCTCCTTGGCCGTCCTCGTCGTGGATTTATTCATTACGCGTCTTCTGCTCTACATGTTCAATTTGTGACATGCCTTGCCCCTCTGCTCGGATGCTCGGCCGATATGCCAACACATATCGGGTACCGAGACCCGGTTGATGCGTTAATCAGACTTGACCCTATATTGATGATGTCGAACGCCTTCCATGGCTTAAACTTGGAGTCTCCGGCCAGCTACCAGTCCCGAACCACCACTCACGCCGCCTGTGCTAGCATGCTCGCGTCTTGTCACAGAAATCACAACAGCAGAGTCTCTGGTTCTCCGTGGTGGTGCTCTTCGCCATCAATATCCTCAATTTCTATGACCGCCACGTCCCCGGTGCGCTCGTCGAGCCCATGCGCAAGGAGTTCCACCTCAACGACAGCCAGATCGGCCTCATCGGCAGCGCCTTCATCTGGATCTATGCCATTGTTGGCGTGCCCCTCGGGCGCATCGCGGATTCTGCCAGCCGCAAAAAGCTCCTGGCCTGGGGAGTCGTCATATGGACCGCGATGACGGCTTCCGCAGGCCTCGCCACCACCTATGCGATACTGCTCCTTTCGCGAGTAGGCGTTGGGGTCGGCGAAGCAGCTTGCGCGCCGACCGCGACGAGCTGGCTCGGCGATCTGTTTCCACAGGCCAGACGCTCTCGAGTACTCGCGCTGTTCATGCTCGGCGTACCGGTCGGTGGCGCACTCGGTTTTTTCTTCAGCGGCCCGATAGCACAGGCGTATGGCTGGCGAGCCGCAATGGTATTTGCGGCAGTGCCGGCGTTGTTGCTGGTTCCAGCTTTACTGATGCTCCAAGAGCCGGAGCGCGGCGCAAGCGAGAGCCATCGCGCGCCACTAGCACGTGGCTCGATGTGGAGTGTGCTGCGCATCCCCACGTTGTTGTGGATCATCGCCTCCGGGGCGCTGCTAAATTTCAGCATGTATGCCATCGGAACTTTCTTGCCGGCGTTTCTGAGCCGAGTCCACGGCCTGTCGCTGGGGAAATCCGGCATCGCCACGGGCGTCGTCTATCTAACCGGAGGCGTGAGCGGGGGAACTGTTGCGGGCTATCTGGGCGATTTCATCGTCCAGCGTCGCAAAGACGGCCGCATGCTTTGCGCCGCCGTCATGGCTCTAGTGGCCATTCCGTTTGCATGCGTGGGAATTCTTCAGCCCGCGGGCTCTTTGTTCGTGGCGATGGCGTTCCTGGCGCTGGCGTACTCTGCCCTCACGACGTACTACGGGCTGGTGTACTCGGCGATACAGGATATAGTGGCTCCAAACCAGCGGGGAGCAGCGATGGCGATTTATTTTATGGCCATGTACATGTGCGGCGCGTCCCTCGGACCGCTCCTCACCGGCAAGTTGAGCGACGTGTTGGCGCATCGCGCCGCAGCCCTGGCGGGTTCAGCCACGGTCACGGAAACTTTCCGCGCCACTGGCCTTCAGCAAGCCATGCTGATTATTCCGGTTCTCTGCATAGCGCTCGCGTTTGTGCTTTACATGGGCTCGCGCACTATCATCACGGATATAGCGCGGCAGGAAGGTATCGCTGGCGGCGCGTCGTGACTCCTGATATGTCTTAGTACTGAAGACTCCATCAGCCTCAGAGTTCTAAACAATCAAAAGGCTACCGTCAGAAGTTATTGAGAGTAAAGGACAAAAGAAGTGGTGCGCCCGAGGGGACGATCTTAGAACTTTTCTGGCCGAATTCGTGTCAATCCTGCCGCCGGCAAAAATCCCCACTCAATTCGAAGCCTTGATCTATCGCGATCTGTAATATATCATGGTATATATCCCTTAGGAGGTGTTATGACTCGTACCGCCAAACTGTTCCGCAACGGTCGCAGCCAAGCGGTTCGCCTTCCCTCGGATTATCGGTTCGAGGGTTCCGAGGTCTTCGTACGCCGCGATCCGGCGACGGGAGACGTGATCCTCTCGCGGCGCCCCGAGTCGTGGGAGGATTTCTTTGAGCTGATGAGGGGCATCGACGTGCCCTCGGATTTTCTAGCTGGGCGTGACGACGCTCCTCCACAGAAGCGGAAGCTCTTCTGATGTCTTTACGCTACCTGCTGGACACGAATACTGCCAGTTACATCATTAAAGGCAATGTTCCGAGGGTTCGTGAGCGGTTGCTGAAGGTGCCGATGTCGCAAGTTCTGATTTCGGCAGTTACGGAAGCCGAGTTGCTATTTGGAGCGGCACGGAAACGCGATGCAGTACGATTGAGAACCGCCATCGATGAATTTTTGCTGCGAGTAGATTCTCTGCCGTGGGATTCCAACGCGGCGAGGCACTACGCCGATGTGCGGGCCGCCCTCGAGATTGCGGGGACCCCCATGGGAAATTTGGACATGATGATCGGGGCGCACGCGTTGGCTGCCGAAGCCGTTCTGGTAACCAACGATCGTTCTTTTCACCGATTGAAGCAGTTGAAAATCGAAGATTGGACAAAATAGATACTCACAAAGAGAGTCATGAGGGTAAGATCTCGCTTTCGGGGAAGGGCCCGGGCTAGAGTTCTATTCTGTTCTGAGCGCGAGGCTCGAAAGACTTGCCGAGGGGCGCGACGTTCGCACAATTCAACTTAAGGGTGAAGCTCGAAGTTATTGAGAAGAAATAATAAAGAAAGTGGTGCGCCCAAGGGGACGATTTTAGAACTTTTCTCGGAGAATTTGTGTCAAGCTGCTACACGGGCCGGATCCGACTAGCCGCTCGCCCCTGAGCGACCAATCGAGACGCTCCAAAAAATCAGGGGTGAAAACCCAATCATGAAGAGCCATAATTGTGCACCGTGAGCACGCGATTGGTGTTCCTTCTTCTCGCCTTTGCCTTGTCGACCCCATTGGGAAGGCCTCAGGCTGACCTGCATCGAACTTCTACAATCGAAACCATCGCTGGTGGGGAAACGACAACCGGCAAGGAGTTCAGCCTTTTCCCCGTTTCAGGGCTAGTTGCGGATTCACGTGGCAATATCTACTTTTCGATTCAAGCCAAAAACCAGGTCTTCCGCTTAGCAGTGGATGGCCGAGTCACCATTTTCGCCGGCAATGGAACACGTGAGAGGCAGATCGATGGAGTTCTCGCAGGGGACTCACCCCTACCCGATCCTCGAAGCCTCGCTGTAGATAGCGCAGGCGATGTGTACATCGTTTGCGGGAATGGTCTAGTCCGAGTGAATGGCGAGACCCAAGTTCTCTCTACAGTATTCGAGACACCGCATGCTCAACCGGGGTCGCCGGTCTCCATCGGAGAAATAAATGAAATGGTTGTGGGACCTGATGGCAATTTATATTTCAGTGATGGCGAGGACTGGCGAATCAAGTCTTATTCGTTCGCTTCAGGCGCGGTAACCGTAATTGCGGGAAATGGGACTCTCGGCCTCGCCAAAAACGGGGCGCTGGCGCTTTCGAGCCCTTTGAAGTATCCACAATCCGTAGCTGTCGGGCCGGAAGGGATTGTCTACTTTTCGACTTTGGAGCCGTTCATTTTCCGCGTAGCGCCCCAAGATGGAAAGCTGCAAATCGTGAACATTGCTCCGCCTGAGCAGATGACGCAGGTCGGCGAGTACGATATTCCGCGTTCCATCGCACTGGACGGAAAAGGCCACTTGTTTGTGGCACAACCGAATAAGTCGAGGGTCCTCCAGATCGATCTGAAGTCCAGTGCGGTGTCCGTCTATGCGGGAACCGGTCAGCAGGGGTTTAATGGTGACGCCATCACGGCGGACCGCGCCTCACTAATTGGCCCGGACCATGTCGCCTGCGCGGCATCAGGTGATCTGATCATCGCTGAGAACCACCGCATTCGAAGTGTTGACTCGTCAACGCGCCTAGTCTCGACAAGAGCCGGGGGCGGCGGCCCGATCGTTGACGATCCTCGCACGCTTGCTTTCCGCGTCCAACTCCGAGAGCCGGCCAATTCTGTTGTCGCCCCAGATGGAACTCTATACATCACAAGCAGTTTTGGTAATCGTCTGGTACGACTGGACCGTAATGGTGGTCTCGTATCCGCAGCAGGGGGCGGGAGCTTCGTCCGCATGGGTTCGGAACCGGGCTTGGCTGCTCGGGTTGCTCTGTACAACCCACAGGGTGTTTGGCTGGAGAACGACCAAGTCTTCTTCTCAGACGACGACAACAGAATTGTTCGCCACTTCGACCCCGTCTCCGGATTTGTTACCAACGTTGCCGTGACTCCAAAGAATTTCAATTCCGGCTCTCTATTTCTCTATTACGCAGGTGCTTTGGTATCCGACGGCAAATACTTTTATCTTTCCGATCCAAATGGCAATTGCGTCTGGCGCATTTCACGTATAGATGGAACCGTGGAACTCTACGTTGGCAAAGCTCCCGGCGTTTCTGGTCCGGCCAGCGATAGTGGCTCGGCACAGCTCGTGGCACCTTCTGGACTGGCTCTCGACACGGCTGGAAACCTCTACATCGCCGACGGGTACATCGAGAGTAAGAAGGGCCGCATTCTTCGAGTCGACGCTGCCGACCGCTCCGTCACGACAATCCTCAACAATTTGCGGCAACCGTCTGGTCTTGCTTTTCGGTCGGCCAACACTCTCTGTTTTTCCGAATCAGGCGGCAACCGGGTTGGATGTCTGAATCTAAAACTCCACAGCGTCCGCGTCGTTGCCGGGACTGGAGCAGCGGGGTTCAGTGGGGATGGTGGCCCTGCGGAGTGCGCTCAACTCAACCGTCCTTCGGGAATCAGCTTCGATCGGCAAGGAAACCTTTATATCGCAGACACGGGCAATCAGCGCATCCGACGAGTGCGCATGAGCGTAGAAACCGCGCAATGCCATAGGGGCATTGAAACCATCCGGAGAGGGAGCAGGAGTCCCTGTCGATGATTGGCCACCAGTTGGTTGCTTGCCGCATCTCACATTTTCAATCGCGAACTAAAGCCCAAAAGGTGCAAATGGACTTGAGCATTTCTATCACGTTTTTATCACACCAGTGCGCTTTAGGGCCCAAACAGTGGCCCACGCAAAACAAGTAAACCATTTATAATCAAAAGTTTTTAGTGGTGCGCCCAAGGGGACGATCTTAGAACTTTTCTGGCTGAATTCGTGTCATGCTTGACGCACTTCGAGCCTTCAGTTGTTCTGGACTTTCATGGATAATAAGTCGGCAAAATCGGGATGCGACAAAAATTCGCCGAGTGGCTCAATCAATACGGAAACTTAACCAGCGGCGCTGGAAATCTACGAGTATCCCATCGCAGCAGATGGGGTTATTCAGTAAGGAGACGTATGATGAAGAGCACCATCCAGAAAGCGTTTCGATTAATCTGCGCATTCGTCGCACTTGTGTTGCCGCTCGCGTCTCTTGGATTTGGGCAAAATCCCACATGGCATGGGCGCCCGGCTTCAGGTTGGCTCTACATTCTCGACTCGAAGCGAAACGAAGCCGAATCCGCGGTGCTTGTCTTAGACCCTGAGAAAGGCCGGATCGTAGAATCGCTGTACGGCGGCTACCAACCTGATATCGCAGTCGCTCCTGATGGCTCGCGGTTGTACTTGACCTACAGCGAGACGGAAAATACGCACGAAGGAAAATTGCAGGTCATTGACACATCGACTGGGGCGGTTTTAAAAGAATTGCCTAATAGGAATCGGTGGCTAACTACGATTGAGACCTATGCTCCCAATATGGTTCTTTCTCGAGATGGGGCTTGGCTCTATCTATTTAAAATGATCGCGAGCAGTGATTCAACATTCCACCTCGAGATCTTCGACACTCGACTGAACACATTCCTGCCAGATAAGATCGACCTTCCCGGATGCGTCTCAGCGACGATGGTTCCTTCTGTGGCGGAAGATGGCGTCTACGTAATTTGCGGGGGAACAAAGGATGTTCGCTTCGTGAGCGTGGATCGCGGATCGAAAACAGTGCGCGTCTCCCCGATAATAAGGGATGTTAATAGTCCATTTCGCGAAGAAGCGGGTACAAACGTTCCTGGACACGTTGAAAGTCACTACGTCGCCACGGGCTTTGTGAATCCCGAAGGAAAGACGTTCACAGTAGTCACGACTGACGGCCTGTACTTAAAGGGCGATATTGCTTCCGGGCGCGTTATCGATCATGACTCGCTTGACCGCACGATTCAAGGAGCGAATGGTGGGCCAGGAGCAGGGGTTTCGGCTGGCTGGCTCGACGACCGCTGGGTGAGAAACCAGCGTCCGGTTCTCTCCTCCGATGGCAATAGGATCTATCTCGGATTGGGTACCGCGAAGATGTTGTACCACGGAAGCCAACTGCTCGACCGGATTGCCGTCCTCAACGCAGCAACGATGGATCTCATAAAGATTATAGACCCCCACCGTACCTTCTGGAGTTTCGCTATCAGTAGTAATGAGAGTCAACTCTATGTAGTTGATTCTGATCATGCGGTCGTTGGCGTACTCGATGTAAATAGCGGGCGTGAATTGAGTACTGTGAGTGGAGTAGGCACTACTCCAGTCTATGCGGTTGTTGCGCCTTAAATGCCACCGAATACTATTATTTTCAACTCCTTCCGAGTCAGGTCTCGAAAAGTTGTTTTACGTGGCTTCCTCCGTCCATCGCCCTGGACACATATGGGGCTGGAATGGGCACCCATGCGCCGGACATTCCTGCTTGTTGCAGTTCTGTTGGCCTGTGCTCTGAGCAGCGGCGGGTGGCCCGGGTTCAAAAATGAAAAATTGGATGGCATATGAATCGGTGCGAGGATAACACTGCGGCAAGTTCCGAGGAAGCATAGAGAGACGGAGGGTGCCCCACGTTCGCTTTGCTACGTGGGTCTTGGGTTGGCCTTTTCTCTTCTCGAAAAAAGTGGTGCGCCCGGCGTGATTCGAACACGCGACCTCTTGCTTCGGAGGCAAGCGCTCTATCCAGCTGAGCTACGGGCGCACAAAATGCAAGCAGACAACTTCAATAGTTTATCCTGTCCTTCACTTCCCCGCTAGAGCGGTTGTTGTGCCGTTCGGGCCGGGCGGCGAGAGGGCGACCTTGCCGCTTAGCCTTTCGAGCGGTTCTTGATGTCGCGAGCGAGCTTCTCAATCTCTTCGGCCTTACGCACCAGGTTCAGGCTGAGCACCTTGCTCGAATCCGTCTTATCCACTTCCGCCTTCAGCTCGGTCGCGAGGTCGTAAAGCTTCTCGACCTTTTTCTTGATGTCCTTCTCGTTCTCCTCCAGCAACCGCTTTTCCGCGGAGGGCGCCAGCGGATTTTCGGGTGCGGCGTCTGGCGCGGTTTTCTGGTCCTGAGGGAGCTTGGGGTTTTGCCCCTGCACCGATTGACCAGTAAATCGGGTGGCCAATCCGGCCGTCAACAGCCCGCCCAGGAATGTTCGCCTGTTCTTCACTGCAACTCCTCCTTCGCCGCTCGCCTGTAGCCCCGGGACGCTGCGCCGCGCCTCCACCAATGTTATACTCGCCCCTCAACCAATCCTATGTCCAGTCTCCTCTCTTATTTTCCGGATACCAGCGTGGCAATCTTCTTCCGTCTTGTCGCCATACTCATCGTGGTGCTGGTGGTCAACCGCCTACTGCGCTTGATCACCAACCTGCTGATCAAGCCGGCCGGCTCCGAGGCCCGCGCGGCAAAAGCACGCGAGCAGCAAACGCGCACGGTCGCGGTGGTCCTGTACAGTGCGGGAAGCAAAATCGTCTGGGGGGTGGCTATACTGACCGCCGCCGCGCAGTTTGGGATCAACGTATTGCCCGCGGCCACGCTCGCCGGCCTGGCCAGCCTGGCGCTCGGTTTCGGGGCGCAAAATCTGGTGCGCGACGTCATCACCGGCGTTTACATCATTCTGGAAGATCAATTCGTCGTCGGGGACACCATCCAGGTCGGCGATACCATCGGGCGGGTCGAACACGTCACCTGGCGCCGAACTGTGGTCCGTGATTCCCGCGGCGCGCTCGTCACTCTTTCGAACGGCGACATCCGCACCGTCGCGAATCTCAGCCGCGACTGGTCGCAAGCCTTCGTTGACGTCGCTCTCTCTCCCCAGCTCTCGCAGGAAAAGGCCTTGCAGGCGCTGGAAGCCGCCGCTGCGGAGTTGCGCAACGATGCCTCGTGGTCGCAGGCGATTGTGGATGGACCGCGCATCCTGGGGCTTCAAAGTTTTGACCAAAACTCCTCAACCGTTCGCCTGCAGGTCCGCACCGCTCCGTCCCGTCAGGACGATGTAGCGCGTGAGCTGCGCCGCCGTATTCAATTGGAGTTCCAGCGCCGCGACATTCCCGTCAGCGGCGTGCAACGCGTGGAATTCAAACCTGCTCCTGTTTTCCAGGGTGACCCTGTCCAGCCTCCCTTGACATGAACTTGCGCATGGATATGAAAAGGAGTGTCACGCATGTCTCAGATCAGCTATGACGAAGTAAATCTCATGCTGCGGCTCTATGATCTGCGGCGGGAACCCCGCCTGCGGGAAGCGCGTGCGTGGTTCGTAGACCATTTCCACGCGGGAACGCCCGAAGAGGTGATGCAGAAATATCCGCAGGGCAGCCAGGAAAACACCTACATCCGGATGGTGATCAGTTATTGGGAGATGGTGGCGGGCATCGTGAACCGTGGCCTGATAAACGACGAATTATTTTTCGAAAGCAATGGAGAGATATGGGTTGTATGGGACCGAATGCGAACGATCGTTCCCACCTGGCGCGCCGCGTTCAAAAACCCGACACTGTTCTCCGGAATCGAAGAAGCCTGCAAGCGGCTGGAGGCCTGGCGCGAACGCCGCGCCCCCGGCTCTTCCGTGGCGATGCGGCAGATGATGGAACTCTCGCGCGGCAAAATGAAGTAACTCCGAACCGTCAACGAAATAATCGTTCGAAGATGCGGCTCAGGGCATCAGCGCCCGCGTTTCCTTTGGCTGTTCCTCAACCGGTTTGGCGATACCGGAAGGCTGCGCCACCCGCACGCAATTGCGGCCTGCCTCTTTCGCCGCATAAAGCGCCATGTCGGCGTGATGCATGATTTCCTCGACGGTGCATCCGGTGAATTCCGTCGAAAGCGCCAGTCCGATGCTGATGGTCACGGACACGGGCTTGTTCGCCGTCTGGATCGGACGCGACGCGTCTTCTCGCCGCAGATTTTCGGTCCGCGAGACAGCGCTTTCGGGAGGGGAACTTTTTCTAGCAGATTGAACGACTTGCGAGGTTAGAATTTCCTAGGCTTGCAATACAGTTCCACTGCGGAACATTTCACCGCGCGTAGATTCACCTCCGCGCACTTCCTGCATCTGCAGCTTGTCTCTTCTCAACTTTCAAGTTGCTGCACCGCCCTCCAAACACTCCCGTAGCTCCTTCCAAAACACCGTCACGGATTCGGCCCGCTGTTCCTCGTCATGCGCAAACGCGCCTTCGAAAAACGCCTGCCATCCGGCTGGCGCCCCCGGCAACAGTAGCGTCACCGGCGGGAATTTCACTCCTAAGATGGCGATTCGCAGCGACTCCGAATCGTCTCCCGCGAACGGAGCGCATCCGCAGAGCGCTTCATACGCCATCACGGCCAGCGCCCACAGGTCCCACCGAGGGGAGGCCGGGCGCCCGCGCAGTTGTTCCGGCGACATATACTTCATCGTTCCGACCACAACTCCCGTCATCGTGTCTCGCGTTTCGTCCGCGGACTGCGGCAGGGTCTTTGCGATCCCGAAGTCGGTTATCTTCACGGCCTCCCTCGCATCCTTTTGTGACAGAAAGACATTCTCCGGCTTCAGATCCCGGTGGATCAGCCCTCGCGCATGTGCGGCTCCCACTCCGGCGCAAATCCCTTCGAACAACTCCAGCGTCCTCGCCGCATCCAGCCGCTTCTTCCCTCGCAGTTCCTGCCGCAGCGTGATCCCCTCCAACAGTTCCATCACCAGAAATACTCTCTGGCCCGCCTCTACCCCAAAATCATACACGGTCACCACATTTGGATGAGCAAAGCTTCCTGTCACCTGCGATTCCTGGCGGAATTTCTCGATCGCCTTCCGGTCCGCGAAAAATTCATCCCGAATCATCTTCACCGCCACTTCGCGGTTCAACGACATGTCCGTCGCCCGGTAGACCTTTCCCATGCCCCCATGTCCCAACCTTTTCTCTAGGCGGTAGCGTCCCGCCAGCATCCGCGGAGTCGCCACCAGCGTCAACGCCGTGCCTTCTTTATTGCATCGCGTCGTTCCCGTGTCGTAACACGATCCACAAGCGGGACACTCCTCAAACGACCGCCCCGCTTGCATGCCGCTGCCTCGCATCAGCAACAGCGCCAACGCGCTTGCCACGTTTTCCAGCAACGCCGTGTCTTCCTGGCTGTAGGGCTCCTCCGACAACTTTCCTCCCAGCACCAGCAATGCCTCCGTGCTTCCCTCCTTTAGCGCCACCGGCACCAGCAACTCGACGTGCGCCTTCTGCAGGAAATCCTTGTCCACCTGCGGAAGTTGCTGCCCCACCCAGCCGGTTCCCGCCTGTGTGATCGGCACCGGACACTCCAGCATCCGCACGAGTGGGATTAACTTGTTCGTCGCGGGCAAGTCTGTAGAGAGCGACCCGGCTGGCGCTGCTGCTACGATCCGATAGACACTCTCGCCCGGCTTGCGCACCAACAATCCGCATCCTTGCGTATGCAATGCCTCCGCCACGCGTCCCACCACCTGTGGCGCCACTTCCTCCACGCTCTCCGCCCGGCGAATGTCTTCCACGATTTCGCGGAACAACTGCTGGGCGTCATACTTGTCCCTGAAAAATCTCCGGTCCAAGGCCGACAGCCATTTCTGTCTCTGTGTCGATGCCAGGGCCGCAAGCGCGGCGATCGCCACGTAACTTTCCGCATGGGTCTTCAGCACAGAAAACAGCGGCTGCCTTCCCTGGGCAACCACCGTCCCCACCAGCAGCCCGATCGCCACCACGGGAATCGCCAGCAGTACTCTCCGCGCCAGCGCGTACTGCACGCCTCGCCGGATGATTACCCGCACATCGAACAATCGCTGCTTGAGAATCGCATACGCAAACGACATCGGAAATATCAGCATGCCTACTGTGCACGCCATATAAACGTACGGCGAATCGAAGAATTGATAAAACCACGGGCTCAGATTGATCATCCCTGTGCCGATCACTCGAGGCAGATAAAACACCATTGCCACCAGCGCTCCAAACACCAGCACTCGGAAGCGGCGCCGGTCTGTCATCGTTTCCAGTTTCCAGTAACTCAGCGGCAGCGCCACCAGCACGACCCCCAGATACGCCAGGCTCTGCACGCCGAACACAAGCAGCACCCACGGCGGCGTCAGTGCCGTCAAATGCTCCGGGTCGTAGACCGTCCTGCCAAAAAGATAAAGCGCATACACCGTCGCAACGATCGGCCCGACCCAAAACCCCGCCCACAGCCAACGGTTCACGAACAACCGCTTTGGGTACAAGCAGAAAAATGCCGCCAGCAGCGGCGTGCGAAATGCAGCGCTCACATACACCAGCATCACCGGCACCGCCACAAACAGTGGCAAAGCCCGTGTCGCCGCCGAGAGCCCCCATTGGAACGCTTCAAACACCGTCGCCATCACCACCAACACCCAACCGCCCAGCCTCGACACAAAATCGCGCGGCCGGTTGAACACCACGAACAATCCGATCGCCAACGTTATCAATTTGTAGGTCAGGAAAATAACGTTCGAAGCCCGCCGTGTATTCGTCCACTCGTCCCAGATTCTCCCGTGAATCACCATCGTCAAGTCGAGAGTCTGCATCCCGCGCTGCACACGAATCGCTGTCGGCCGGTCGGCTTCAAAATTCATTCGTTGCGCCAGCCAGTCCACCACCGTCGCAATTTGCTGTCTGTTTACGCTTAGGATTTGGTCGCCTGCTTGAATACCGGCGCGCGCCCCGGCCGTTTGCTCACTTACATCCGTCACCACAACTCGTCCAGATTGTTCGTCGAGACCTACGCCGTCCGCCGCCAGCCCGAACAGCATGTAGTAGCCCAGAAAAGCATTTCCTATCAGGCTGATGGCCGCGATGGCCACGATGCGCCAAGGATATTGCGTGGGAACCATCGGAATGGCGCGATTATAGGTTCATCCCGCGCATCTTTCCACAAATCAAGTGCGGCCACACTTGCACTCTCGGTGCGCTTCGGCGGACGAACGGGATTTAAGTAAGGATTTGTGGTGGCTAGCTTGGAGAGGACGAACAAAAGAAAAGACAAAGGAACGAAAGCTATTGGAGGCGCGGGTGGGAATCCGAAGCGGGGTGCACGGCGGGTACACGGACGCGTCGTCACGATTCAACAAGGTCTCCAAGAAGAGATTTCCCAGAACCCCATCTGGATACCTGTCGAGCGGCCAGCCCAGCCCTCTAAGAACCGGACTGGTTTCGGTGCCGCTCTTGCGAGCGTGGGTACATTTTCCAAGGGCTCCAGAACAGTTCGTTGTCTCCCCGCTCTGCCTTGTAGGCTACGCGCGATGAGACCTGCGGTCTGATCGAGTTCCTCCTCTCCAGACAATCATTTTCAGCAGCTTTACAGGTCGCACTCCGGTTTACCGACCATCCGCACTCCAGGGTGTAGACTCTTCAATGCAGATCGGTTGGAACGGAACATTACATTAATTCCGAACGCATGGGGCAGCGGTCTAGTAGGGCTAAAAGTCTGTGGAGGTGCTTCGTGCAGCGGAGATCCTTCCTCAAAGGCACAGGAATTGTAACCGTCGCCGTCGTGGGTGGAGGCGTCTGGCGCGCCTGGGATCAAGGAGTCTTCAGCGTCGGTGAGGGGCCGGCTTACGAGCCGTGGAAGGACTGGCGCAAAACCGGAAACGATGCTCCACTCGCGCTGGTGCGCGCCGCGATTCTGGCCGCCAGCCCGCATAACACTCAGCCGTGGCTTTTCAAGATCACCAATTCTTCAATCGAGCTGCATATCGATACCCAGAGGAACGTCGGCGCGCTCGATCCTTATCTGCGCGAAGAGCATATCGGCATCGGTTGCGCTCTGGAGAATCTAATGCTGGCCGCGCCTGCCAACGGATACGCAGCCACGGCCGCGCTCCTTCCGGGAATACTTGGCCCGATTCCCGCCGAACCCAAACCACAGCTCTTGGCCCGCGTGAATCTCACACCAGGGAAACGCGAAGAAAACAAGCTCTACAACGCCATCCCGCGGCGCCACACGAATCGTGGTCCTTACGATCCGCTCAAAGCGATTTCGCCAGATTTCGTAGACGCACTCAACCATCTGCCGAGCGACTACGCAGATGTAAAGCTATTCCTCTTCACGGCTGAAGCCGATCGAAAAAAGATTGCCGAGATTAGTTCTGTCGCAAATGCAGAAATCTATTCCGATCCCGATGTCCAGCATGGCAGCGAACATTGGATCCGCACGAAATGGAATTCGGTCCAGCAATACCGCGACGGCCTCACGATTGATGCCTTCGGCCTGCCTCCCATTGCTACTGCGATTGCCAAGATGATGTCTGTGCGGATGCTCCGCTGGGCTGCTTCCCGGAGCACCGAGAATGGCTATTCGAATCTGATGCTCAGCGCACCGCTGATTGGATTCATTGCCGCGCGCGACAGATACGCCCAGGAGCAGTGTTTGCAGGTAGGCCGAATCTGGCAGCGCGCGCATCTCTTCGCGACTGCCCACGGACTTGCCGCACGCCCCTGTAACGAGGCCGTGGAAATGGTGGACCATGAGCGGGCGCTGGGCAAACCGGCCTCTCGCGCCGCGCTGCTTAATGAAATCACCGCAGATCCCACATGGCACCCGACTTTTGTTTTCTATATGGGCTATCCAAAACTGTCGGGCCACGCCAGCCCCCGCCGTCCTGTTCAAGCGGTCCTCGTCTGACGGCCCAGATCCCGCGCGCGCTCCTCGAGCGGGGAGCAGCCTGGGGAAACTCCGTCCATCGAGGCTGCAACCTTGCCGCTGATCAAGGGCGATTGCGTGCTTGTGGTTATCCATTTTCCTAAACAGGGCCGGGTTCCATTCAAAAAGGCTCGGTCGCCACTACGCGACAAGGCGGAAGCTATTTCCCACACCCCCTTTTTGTGGCCAAGTTCCGACAATCCATCCGGAATCGCGTCGGCACATGGAGGCAAGCGCGACAATCCTTCCGGGACGAACACTATTGTGGTTCCCCCAAGACAGCATTACAGCGGCGCCTTAGAATGATGACACTACAGCGATCAAAAATGGCCGCGTCAAAAGTGGAAAATCAGATCGCTGGCCACGGTAAGCTGATTGTGCCGTCGACCATGGTCGTAAGCCTTCTGATCCCAGGCACGCTCGAAACGCAATTCCGGACGTATCTGGACCGTTGTGCCGATCCAATGACACCACGTGACGGTGTTCTCTGAATATCTGGTCGCATAGCCCGTACGCTGGCCTTTCTTGTCGTCGAGAAAGTCACTGCGAAACGACAGGAAGTCATGCGGTGAGAGTTCCTTCTGCAGAAAATTGACCATGGCATATTCGGGAGCGGTGCAACGCTGTTCCCCTGGCAGGCAGTACGCGCCATTGGCGCCCGTTTCCGGCCGAATCGTGCCTCTCAAGGCAGGCACGTCGCGCTCATACATATACCAGGCTTCCGTTGCCATATGCACCGTCTTCGAGAACTTGTGATACCAAGTAGCGTCATACTGCTGAAGATTGTTGTACGCGTACTTGCCGTCATTGATCCCGTTCGCGCAGATGTAAACATTGTCATTCACCGACGCAGTTGTATAGCTCAGACAGCCCGTACCGGAAGGCTTCGCATCCGGCGTCCACAAGGCAACATCATGGCCGCCGGTAATCCCGAATTGCACCAGCCACTGGTCGCTCAGCTTAACCGTCGCAATCAGGCCCGTGTCGGTAAACGGGTCAATCGCATAAAGGAGCGAGTGGCTGAAGATGTAGTTGTTAGGCGCCAATTGGGCTTCGATCCCAGGCACGGAGATGAACCGGCCCAATCTTATATTCATGCCGTCCGCAACTTGCGGAACGTAAATATCGACATATTCAAGCGTAGGGTCGAAGCCATATTGGCGATGATGTTTCAGCAACTGGCCGCTCAGATAACCCTTCGCGATCGTAAAACGATAATCCGTACCGTAGAGAGCCGTGAGATGGTAGCCCCAGTCGACATGATCGCGTTGCACTGAGTCCGGCAACCGCTCGGCATAGAGCACCAGTTGGTTCATTTCAAGACGATTCGAGTAGACATCGTTCGCCTCAGGCTCGTTGCGATGTGCGGAGGTGCTGAAGTTTAGCGTCGGATCGACCCATCCATACACCTTCGTCCGGCTCCTGGCCTGGTTGATGGCGGTCATCAGTGGATAGTTGTTCGTGTCTGGCTCCCCGATAACCGGCGAACCACCGTATGACCAATCGGCATTTGGGAACGGCGGCGAATCCAGCGGCGACGGAAGCCCCCGCCGGGCGGGGGCTGGCGATGAAGCAGTCGTCCCCGACCAGTCCCGGCGGTAAAACTCCGCCCAGCGAGCAAAGAAGCCCTTCGTCTCGGGAATATTCGGTTTCGGAGCGTCCGGTAGCGGAGAGACATCTTCATTCGCCTGTTGTGCCAGAGAGAGACTGGAAGATAAGAACGCGACGAGTACGAATAAAAGGGAGAATTGGCAAAGACGGGAGTTGTTGTTCGGACGCATGAAATGTGGAGCCACTCAAGTCTACACGGTCTCGTTCGAATGCTTGCTCGTTGGTGCCGAAGTTCCCCGGCGTGAGCTGGCTCCTTCTAGCCTTCCGATGTCTATTCAGCGGCTGTTAGGGAAGTAACAGTGTTGGAATAACCTTACGTGCAACCAGCACCAGGAATGGACTAAACATACCATTTCACGGAGTGAGATCACTGGCCCGTTCATCGACCAATGAGTGGAATCTGCTGTCGACACGCAGCGTGCCCCATATCTTTCCTAGCCTGCCTACGCGCCGGAAGAGCCCACCGCGTTAATTAGGACTTGTCGACAATTCGGGTGTAGACTCTGCCTCATCTTTGCTCGAAGGTGTTACGCGAATCCGCTATCTCGGGTCTCCCGGAGCATATTGATTGCGATACATCATTCTGGCTCAAATACTGCTCTCTGCTTCCGTCACGTTCGCCAGCGACATACGTCCTTCCTGCGAGCTTGCGAAAGAAACCATTTTGAGCCGGTCTTCCTCCGGGCTCGCTCAGGTCAGCAACTTGGGGAGCATCCGCATAAGGCGCCGCGTTCCGGCGCGGCCATTCCCGACCAAACCGGGTGAGAGCCGAAACGGTCTTAGAGCAGCAACAACCGCTTATGAAATCTTGGCGAATGGTAGCAAGAAACTGGTGCCCTCAGAAGTCAACTATGTTGGAGGTGGAGGCGGCGGATTCGGACCCGACCCGGAACCAGAGTACGTAGATTTCTATGTGCATATTCCGCTTGACTCCGCAGAAGCTGATGCGGAGGCGCGTAGGTATCTCGCTAATCTCGAAGCGGCGATGACCCCGGAGCAGAAAAAACAAATAACGCAGGACGCTTGGGAGCGGGGGCTTGCACGGCTTCAACAGTTGGTCTACCAACATCGTGTCGGCCATTTCCAAGTGGATTGCCGGGTCTTGGATGGTTCCCGTGTAATGGGCGCCGACGTCGTCGAACTTGAGGTGCTATTTAAGGGACACTTCTCTGACGTCGGATTGCCGGGCTCTCACCCAGTTTAGAAACGGACTTTGTGGAGTCGAGGTGTGGCGCGGTGGTTTAGGTGGAGCCGAGGCCTGCTCGGCGTTTACTCACGTTACGGCCTGCACGCTCGCCAAGTCGTCGCTGGAGAATCGTATGGCTTATCAACCTATCGAAAACTACGGAATCATCGGCAACATGCGTACCGTCGCACTGGTGGGGATAAATGGATCCATTGACTGGTTTTGTTCCCCGCGTTTTGACTCTCCCAGTCTTTTCGGTGCGATTTTGGACAACGAAAAGGGAGGGCGATTCCAGATTTGCCCTATCGCCGAAGACGTGAGGCACAAGCAATTTTACTGGCCCTCGACCAACATTCTGATCACGCGATTCTTGCACAGGGATGGCATCGCAGAACTTGTGGATTTCATGCCAGTAGGCTTTCCTTCCGATTCGCCCTGGTATCACCATCTTCATCGCCAAATCAGGTGTGTCAGAGGTTCTGTTCGCGTGGGCTTGGCTTGTCGCCCCGCTTTCGACTACGGACGGAAGACCCATGAGACTACCGTCGATGCCAATGGTGCTGCCTTTAAGTCGGAAGGTTTGAGCGGAGCCCTCTCCTCTGCCGTGCCGCTGGTGCAGGACGGAAAAGGTGGAGTTACCACGGAGTTCGTTCTCGAGGAAGGGGAATCCCATACTTTTACCTTTAGCGGTGATTGTGATGAGGATTCTGGTCCCTGCCGACCTCCCACGGAATCAGAAGCGGAAGAGCTATTTCAGCGGACAGTGAAATTCTGGCATGGGTGGCTTTCTTCCTGTACCTACCGTGGTCGCTGGCGAGAACAGGTATACAGATCCGCCCTGGCCCTGAAGCTTCTTACCTTTGAGCCCACGGGGGCGATAGTTGCCGCAGCGACCACGAGCCTGCCCGAAGTTATCGGTGGCAGCCGGAATTGGGATTACCGGTATACGTGGCTTCGCGATGCCGCGTTCACTGTGTATGCCTTTCTGCGAATCGGGTTTCGGGAGGAAGCTGCCGGTTTTATGCGTTGGATAGGAGACCACGCTATGCGAGAGCCGCGCGATGAAAAGCCGACTCCGGTGATGTTTACCGTCGAGGGATCGAGTCAGATTCCCGAAATCATCTTGGGGCATTGGGAGGGATATCGCGGATCCGGACCGGTGCGAATTGGCAATGGCGCTGCTACGCAATTTCAAATCGATATCTACGGTGAGCTAATGGACTCTCTTTACCTCTACAACAAGTATGTCAGCCCGATTTCGTACGACTCTTGGGTAGGGGTTCGTAATCGACTCGAGTGGATCTGTGAGAACTGGCAGACCCCCGACTCAGGAATCTGGGAAATGCGCAATCGCCAGGAGCATTTCGTCTACTCGAAGGTGATGAATTGGGTTGCTTTGGATCGGGGCATTCGCCTTGCCGATAAACGCGCGCTTCCGGCAGACCGCGCGAAGTGGATCAAAGAGCGCGACCGCATCTATGAGGAAGTGATGACCCGTGGGTGGAACGAGAAGCGCCGGGCGTTTACGCAATATTACGGCAGCGACGATCTGGACGCATCGCTTCTGATTATGCCCCTGGTTTTCTTCATGGTGGCCTCTGATCCCCGGATGATCAGCACGATTGATGCAATCATGAAAGGCCCCCGCGATGGCGGGCTCGTGAGCGACAGCTTGGTTTACCGCTATCCGCCAGATCCCCGCGTAGATGGACTTCCGGGTGCGGAAGGCACGTTTAACATGTGTTCGTTCTGGCTCGTTGAAGCGTTGGCGCGGGCGGGGCAAGCGAACCCTGAAAAGCTAGATCAGGCCGGTCTGATCTTCGAGCGCATGCTAGGATACGCCAATCACCTCGGGCTGTTTGCAGAACAAACTGGCTCGCAGGGCGAGGCACTTGGGAATTTTCCACAAGCTTTCACACACCTTGCATTGATCAGCGCCGCGTACAATCTTGATCGCGCGCTTGGCGATCGGAACTGACGTTGTTCCGTACCATTACTCACTTGCCTGAAAATACTGCTCGGAATATTTTGCACGCTTTGCTAAGTCTCACCGTATGCGTCGTTTGCATACCATTCGTGTTGGCCCATCGATTGCTTCTATTCACAATGTCCAGTCACTTTCAACTATCGAGGTGACTCGTGATTCGAAAGGATGTTGCTAGACTTGCTGTTGTAATTTTCGCCGGGGTTCTCCCGCTGGCAGGTGTGGCGCTTGCTCAAAACCCGCGAACTCAACAGGATCGGCCCCAAACGCCACAGATGCAAACTCCTCCGCAAGAAAATAACGAGGATCTGAGAACCTACTCGGGGAAAATTTCCAGTAGTAGTGGCAAGTATGTCTTGGAAGGTGCCTCTCCGAGAGGCCCGTATCTCCTGGACGATCAAAAATCAGCCAAGAAATATGAGGGTAAGAATGTGCTCGTGACTGGCTTGCTCGACCGGTCAAGTAACACAATTCATGTTCAAAAGATCCAGGTGGCTGCTCCCGCCTGAGTGCGCAAGCCGAAAAGGGCGAGGGCCCAGGTAGGCCCCCCGTCCTACCTATCTGAATATCCGATTTCGAAGGTGAGCGTTCAGCGCTATTCGCCGCCGCCCAACGTTGGAAGATTGCCCTGCAGAGCAGCGACAGGGCTGGGAAGTCGCCGAAGTACCATTGACTCGTCCGTTTTGCAGTTCCAGCATGTGCCTGAGAACCCAACCCACTATCCTAATCGCTTGCTTATTAAGGGGGTACCCACTGTGTCCAAAGTCCTTTACTGTAACGATCTCGTTCCGGGTTGTACGTTCGAAGCACATGGCGACTCCGAAGAGGAGATTTTGGCCGCCGCCGCCGATCACATCACCACGGTGCACAACATGACTGACGTTTCAGATGATATTTTAGAGATGGTGTGTGCCGCGATTCACGAGGAAGTTCGGACGAAGACAGCAAACGCATAAGGCCCGGTGGCGTAATCGCTGGTGTGATGCCCGGCCAACTTTGTGATTCGAGCTGTACTCGAGGCTCAGAGATAAGAATGGGCGGCATTCCTCGCTTTCTCATGATCCGTTTCCAATACGAAAACTTGCCAAGACATTTTCAACTTCCGTGCGAAGGGATTGAAACTGTAAGCCTGGTCAGGATCGGCGGCAGACTTAGCACGATTAGGAATGTTTGCATCCCGCAAGGCTGCAACAATCGCTTCGAATTTGGACAGGCGTGGCCCTTCCCATAGAAGGACTGCTTTTACAGCCTCGGCCACGTCCAGACTGTCAACAAGGTCGGCAAGGCAATCCGAGCATTGTCTGAACTCTGGGCGATATTCGGCCTTGCAAATCGGGCAATACCGCATTCTTGCCTTCCTTCTCTCGGCGGATTCTAGCACAGGCAACCTGACGCTAATCGTCCGAAGGTGTTTTTCTACAGAGGGAACTAAAGTCGCCCATGGCGCGCCGAGTTCTTGATATGCGACGTGGTTGCTGCAGTAGGTCCCGATTAGCGGTATCAACCGGTAAAGTCAAGTACTGGGAGCCAAGTTACCGGTTAGGCGGGCATGTTGAGATAAGTGTCGTTACGTTTGATGGGGCGCGGCAGAGGATTGCAGCCTTTTTCGGCGTGCGTAATAAGCTCTCACGACGCCGTATGTGCTGACCGATGCGAGCGTTGGAACAATGACACCAGCATCCTTGCCAGCATGAGGAATTAGGAAAAGGAAGAGTAGAGAAACCGGAAGCGAGAAAAAAACCAACAGTACCCCCAGCGGCCCCATTCTGCAACACCGAATAGAATCATCACTGCACCCAGGCCGGACACTACAATCAAGGCTAGTGGGCTAGATAACCGTCTGCGTGATGGACAGAAGTCAGTCGGTCTATCAGCGTCACGAAGGCAAAGAACATCACCACGAAGCCAAAAACGCCGAACGTGATGAAGCGGACTGCAATCCAAACATTTCCGAGCAAGGAGTTCTCGGCCATCGAAGTGTTATTGTTGCTCCGAATCACGCCGAGAGCACGGTCTGAATGGATTCGATTGGCGTATCAGGTACAGCCGTTCGCGCACTCCCCGGTTTCATCTTTAGGCATCCATTTCGGGAGGTCTTAGCGACGGATGCCGCTTGCAAATCGGCTCAACGATTTGCTCAAAGACTTCATATACGACGTGCCCGACGCCGCGCTTGAAGGCTTTGTATTCTCCGGGTGAAGTTTGAAGCTCAACAGACGCGATGGCATCGTTCATCTGGCTGTTGATGCTAAGGAATACTTGGAGAATACGCTTGGCAGTTTCTTCGTCTTGAAACAAGTTCTGCTCCGTGGTTTGAGATGCGCGATTCGCTGCGAATCATAACGCACAAGTCAGAATGCCTGCTAAGTCTGTTTAACGCGCATTAATCAGAGTTGAGGCGATGCCCCGAGGTATACGAACCCGTCGCTGGCCTGTGCTTGATTGGGAATCGTCGTGTCACATTTATTCACGGGACAGGAGATGGTGTCTTATCCTGATTTTGTATGTACGACCAAAATTTCACAAAGCCAAAACGATGGTTGAAAAACCGGCGCAGCCAGCGGATTGATTTGAGTGTTTCCGTTGTCATCCAGAGAGCCCAAAGAGAAGGTCCGCAGTTCTGCGAAAGTACGAAGACACTTGTAGTCAGTGCGCATGGTGCGCTGGTGGCCCTAAAGGGCATGGTAGCGCCTAAGCAAAAACTCCTCCTGCAAAACACAGTCAGTGGGGAGCGGCAAGAGTGCCGCGTGGTCTGCGTGAATCACGAACTGACTGGACCGCCGACGGTTGCAGTTGAATTCACAGCGCCCAGGCCGAACTTCTGGCGTGTCGCGTTTCCGCCTGCCGACTGGACTGCCAGCGGCTAGGTTTCCGAAGGTCTCTCGCCATGCCGGGTCTGGAGTGGTTTTCCGAACAGCGATGTGGGTAATCCTGACCTGCGCGCTAACAACTCAGCTTCCAGGAGTTTTTCAATGTTGGAACAGGGTGTCTGGGCCGAAGTCAAGGTGGGTGGGGAACACATTCGACTATTCTCGGAGGAGAATGCGCTTGGAGTGCAAGCCTCTGTGTACAACGTAAATGCAAAGAACTGGATTGCGCCCTCCGAATCCGTAGATGATATCGAACAGGGAAAAGACAAAGCGGCGGAACACGCGAGGTTATACCTTCGGAAGGCCGCCAATTTGGAACTGCCTTCGTTAATATGGAAGCAATCCCGCTCGGTGTAACCTACGGAGCGTTAATTCACGCCTTCGTCTCAGCTTTCCCGCAAACGCGAATGCCAGGCTTCTTCCTCAGCATGTGCATCGCAGAACCACTTATGGCAGGCAGGTTTGACACTGGTCCCCTGCCGACTCGGATAACCGGACATTCGCAATTGAACTCCTACTGTCAGGCGTCCCGATTCTCGCCAGGAGCAACTCGAAGCGGACCTAACCCATGCATGGAAGAACGACCCTTGATCTCAAGCTCTGGCGAGGTACGCGGGAGGGACACAAGAAACAGATTATCTGTAACTTCTTCATTCCACAGCGAAGATTTTGGAGGCGCGGGTGGGAATCCGGCTTCTCGCTCCGCGCTGCTGAACGAAATCACCGGAGATCCCACATGGCACCCGACTTTTGTTTTCTATATGGGCTATCCAAAACTGTCGGCTCACGCTAGCCTCCGCCGTCCGGTTCAAGCTGTAATTGTCTGACGGCCCAGATCCAGCGCGTGCTTCTCGAACGGGGAGTATCCAGGGGAACTCCCTCCATCGAAGCTGGCAACTTGCCGCTGATCGCGGGCAAGCCGGAAGTACTGCCAACTGACCTGATTCGAGCCATTTCTTCCGGTTGGCCGACAACACACCCATTAACGTCTCTGTTCCGTGACGGGGTCAGGCACATGTTCTATGGCCAAGTGGGCGACGCTCATTGGGCAATGTAATCCCAGGCACTCTTCTTTCGTATAGTCTTAAAGATGGTTTCTGTGTCTCCGGTCAGTGAGCATTTCGGCTTTCACAAGATTCGAGAGGACATACAGGAGAAGTCTTCTACCGCCATGCTCGCTGTCCGCGACAATCTAGCTCAGTGCTTTAGTGCCCTGCGTGGGCACAAGCTGCGAGCCTCGCTCACAGTCCTGGGTCTTACGATGGGTGTGGCAACGCTCATCGCGGTCATGACCATCGTGCAGGGTGCAAACCTTTATGTTGAGCAGAAGATCGCCAACCTGGGCACGAACGTGTTCCAGATCGCGCGCACGCCGTTTGCCGTGACGGACTTCAACATCATCATCAGAGCGCTGAAGTTCAAGAAGCTTGAACTCGAGGACATGACCGCGATTGCCGAGGGATGCGGCGCTTGCCAGGAAGTTGGCGCCAGCATGAGCACCAGCGTCCGGGCACGATCCGGCGACAAGGAACTGCAGGATGTCAATCTCTATGGCCAAACGGCAAACATGGCGGATATTGATACACGAAAGACCGCAATCGGGCGCTACTTCACTTCATCCGAAGCCGACCATCGCGCCAATGTTTGCTTGATCGGCGACACGCTTATGCGGGAACTCTTTCTCGGCGTGGATCCCGTCGGGAAGTCGGTTCGTATCGGCAACGACGAATTCACGGTGGTAGGGGGGATGGAAAAGATCGGCAGCGTGCTCGGGCAGGACCAAGACAACTTCGTAATCGTCCCCCTCCCCGTTTTCCTTCGCATTCAGGGAATACATTCCAGCATTACGATAAACGTCAAGACAAGGACAGGGAACTTTGAAAAGGCCCAGGATCAGGCACATCTGATTCTGCGCTCGCGCCGTCATCTCTCGGGCAACATGGACGACGATTTTTTCATCGGCACCAAGGAAAGTTACATGGCCTTGTGGCGCAGTATCAGCTCGGCATTTTTTGCTGTATTCATCATGGTGAGCGCGATCTCCGTGGTCATCGGCGGCATCGTGATCATGAACGTTATGCTGATGAGTGTGACCCTTCGGCGGAGAGAGATTGGCGTCAGGCGCGCCGTCGGTGCAACCAAACGAGACATCCTGCGCCAGTTCATTGTGGAAAGCGTCATCCAATGCATTGCCGGAGGCCTCGCCGGCATCACCCTGGGATTCCTGGTCGCATTGGCGCTGCGCGCGTATACCCCGTTCCCTGCTTCGGTACAGACCTGGGTGGCAATGATGGGAGTGTTCTTAAGTTCTGCGGTTGGACTATTTTTCGGAATCTATCCGGCAGTGCGCGCGTCACGGCTGGACCCTGTTGTCGCGCTGAGGTCTGAGTGATGCGAATCATGGCGCTCGCTCAGGCACGGGAAAATTTTCTCGCCGCGATGGAGACCCTGCGCTCGTCGAAGGTGCGTTCCGCCTTGACCGTGCTCGGTATCGTCATCGGGGTCTCCTCGGTGATTTCCATGGCAGCAATCATTCAAGGGCTCAACAAGTTCGTGCAGGACAAAGTGGAATCTCTCGGCTCTCGCACGTACTTTCTTACACGATTTCCGCCGGGAATGGACCCTGCCCACATGCCGGAGCGCATCCGCACGCGCAAATATCTTGAATACAACTATGCCGATTTCATCCGTCAGGCCGCTCCGGACGTGCAGATAGTGACCACTGTTGGTACGCGAGGCTTTTTCTTTGGAGACAGTAATTTGATCACCAGTGGAGACCATAGCGTGGAGAAGGTTATCGTGCGCGGCGCCGAGCCGGAATATACGCAGGCAATTCCACTATTCGCGATCGCGCGCGGCCGCTTTATCAGCACCTTCGACCAGGAACACGCTCGTAGCGTCGTTGTGCTGGGCGCCGCCATTAGCGAATCACTGTTTCCCAACACCGACGCCGTTGGCAAGACAGTGCGCATCAACGGTGGGGCGTACGAGGTCATCGGCGTGTTCGAGCACGACCAAGGATTGTTCCTCGGTCCGGGAGTGGACATCTTCGCCATCATCCCGCTGAGCAACTTCAAGAAGCAGTATCCGGAGGCCAAAGAGTTGGTAATGTTATTTACAGTCCCCAAAAATGTGAACATCGAACTGGCACAGGGGGAAGTCATCCAGGCGATGCGCCGGTTGCGTCGCGTTCCCCCCGACAAGGACAACGATTTCGAGCTGAGCTCACCGGACTTTCTGAGTAATTTGTGGAATCAACTCACAGGCGCACTCGTGATCCTCACGACCGTGATCAGTTCTATCGGTTTACTGGTTGGCGGCATCGGCGTGATGAACATCATGCTGATATCCGTGACCGAGCGCACACAGGAAATTGGCATACGCAAGGCCATCGGCGCCCGCCGCGCGGACATACGTTTGCAGTTTCTACTGGAAGCCGTGGTACTAACCCTGGTCGGCGGTACTCTCGGCATCTTAATCGGGTCGTCCATATCCACACTGGTGCGCATTTTCGTGCCTTCGATTCCTGCAGCGCTGTCTTATATCTGGGTATCGATCGGTTTTGCGATCTCCGTCGGCGTGGGCTTGTTCTTCGGCTATTACCCGGCAACCGTGGCGGCAAACCTTGACCCCATCGATTGCCTGCGCTACGAGTAAAGATCCTTGCGTTTCACGGCCGAGACACGGAAGATGCAAGAGTTCGAATCTCTCGGTTATGGAATTTAGTCAATTCAGCGGCTCGAGGGAAGATTCGGTAGGGTCCAACGGCGATTGTGATCGGACGACAGCACAGCCGGAAACTACCGACTGCGGGCGAGGCTTGGATCGATCCACCGCCTCCCAGAATTGCGTACTAGTTCGGGTTAGGATCAGTTCCACTCATCGCGCTTCACGCGTTGGGTACGTGCGGGGTACACGGCGAAAACGGTCGCTCTAACTGATTCATTTCATTGCTTGAATTTTGGAGGCGCGGGTGGGAATCGAACCCACGCATAAAGGTTTTGCAGACCTCTCCCTTACCACTTGGGTACCGCGCCTCAATCTTTAATTATATCGAAAATCTTCGCCACCTGTCAGGCCACCCGCCTCGCTTCCGCGCCATAGTCGCCTGAAAGCCTCTTTCCCGGCCTGGAAACGCCCTCTTTCAAATTCACTTTTTGACGGGTTCTTCAATCTGCGCTTCCCGCAGAAATCGAGCAGACTCTTCCGGCGGCGTCGGGTTGATATAGAAGCCTGTGCCCCATTCGAAGCCGGCCACCTTGGTCAGCTTGGGGATGATTTCGATGTGCCAGTGGTAATGATCGTTGATCTCTTCGCCGATGGGCGAGGTGTGAATCATGAAGTTATACGCCGGGCGGTCCAGCACGGTGTCCATTCGCATTAGCGTGTCTTTCAGCATATTGGCCAGTGCACTGTACATGCTGCTCTGGTTGTTCTCGTAGGCCGAACTGTGCACCTTCGGCAGAAGCCACATCTCAAACGGGAATCGCGATGCGTAGGGAGCAAGCGTGATGAAGTGGTCGTTTTCGCCGACGACCCGCTCGCCTGTATCGCGTTCCTGCCGGATGATGTCGCAGAAAATGCACCGTTCCTTCTCGTCGTAGTAGTGCCAGCAATTGTCCACTTCTTCACGCACGCGACGCGGCACGATCGGCAGTGCAATCAGCTGCGAGTGCGGGTGCTCCACGGAAGCGCCCGCCGCTTCGCCATGGTTCTTGAAAATCAGCACGTACCGGAAACGCTTGTCGTTCTTCAGGTCCAGCATCCGGTCGCGGTAGGCCCACAACACGTCTTCGATCGATTTCTGCGGCAACTGAGCTAACGTCGTCTGGTGCTGCGGCGTTTCGATGACCACCTCATGCGCGCCGATGCCGTTCATCTTGTCGAACAGCCCTTCCCCTTCGCGGTCCAGCTCGCCTTCGATCCCGAGCGCTGGAAAACGGTTCGGCACCACGCGGATATTCCATCCCGGCGTGTTCGCCCCTGTTCCGTTCCGCCCGTAGGCCAGAATTTCCGGCGGCGTCTTCGCTTCATTCCCCGGGCAGAACGGGCAATTCTGCGGTGCTTTGGGAAACACGCTCTCGCGCAGAAAATCGTTCGGCCGTTTTCCACGGTCGGTCGAAATAATCACCCATCGGCCAGTGATTGGATCCTTGCGTAACTCCGGCAATGCATTTCCCCCAAACGAATACTATCAGGATGCTCTCTGCGGGCGCCCCTTGCTCGTTAGGTATTGTACCGCGAGTTATCGCGGAGGCCAGCGCCGAACGCGGAATCAGGCTCGCGGACCAAGGGCATCCTTATGAAGCCGCACGACTGGCGGCTTTCCCGGCGTGTTGTCGGTCCCCACAGCCTCGAACCGCACCGGACATTTCTTTACATGGCGTTCGCGCAGAAAAGCGTGAGCCGTGCGCACCAGCACCTAGTGTTTCTCCCTGCCCACGCTCAATTCCGGCAGCACGATCTTTCCTTTCACGGCCGCGCGTGTCCTCACCTCCACAAACGCCAGTATGCCCCTGATCAGTAACCTTCTGCACAAAGTACCGTACAGTGTAAACAATAATCCCGCAGCCGGCATGGTCTACCGGCTACGGGATTTGGCTCTTGCTTCCCATTATCTGAGCCGCTATCTGTTCACTCTTAAATCTTGCTCTCCGCCTCCCGGATCGACTCCTCCAGAATCCGGATGGCGCAATCCGCCTGCTCCTCGTCAATAATCAGCGGCGGCGATATCCGGATCGAGTTCTCACCCGAGCCCAGCGTCAGCAATCCCCGGTGGAACGCGTTGTCCACCACGGCATCGCGCAAATCGGCGGCGCGTTCCTTGGTACGTTGATCACGCACGATCTCTACGCCAATCATAAGGCCTTTGCCGCGCACGTCTCCGACAATTTTGAATCGGTTCGGCCAGTCGCTGATCTTGCTGAAGATGTAGTTTCCCATCTTCTCCGCATTGGCCATCAGTCCGCCTTCGATCAGGTCAAACGTGGCGGTCGCGGCGGCCAGGCAGACGGGATTCCCACCGTACGTCGTGCCATGCGCGCCGACCTTCCAGTTCATCACGCTTTCTTTCGCGATGAACGCCGCCACCGGCATGCCGCTGGCAATTCCCTTCGCGGTCAGCACAATATCCGGTGTGATGCCGGCGTGATCGTAAGCCCACCACTTTCCGGTGCGCCCCATGCCGGCCTGGACTTCATCCAGGATCAGCATGATGCCGTGCTTGTTGCAAATCCGCTGCAGTTCCTGCAGGAAAAATAGCGGCGCCGGAATGAACCCGCCTTCACCTTGCACTGGCTCGACGATGATCGCCGCAACCTCTTCCGGAGCGAACAGCCGTTTGAAGATCTGCTGCTCCAGCAACTCGATGATCTCTCCGCCGCAAGTTTCTTTCGTGTGGCCCAGCGCGCAGCGATATGCGTAAGGATACGGAATGTGTTCGACGCCGCCGAGCAGCGTCCCGAAATTCTTCCGCTGCGTGCTTTTCGAAGCCGTCAGCGAAAGCGAACCCAGGGTACGTCCGTGGAAGCAGCCGTAAAACGCGATCAACTTGTCGCGCTTGGTGTGGTAGCGCGCCAGCTTGATCGCACCCTCCACCGCTTCGGTTCCGGAATTGCCGAAAAACACCTTCCACTTCTCTGATTTCGGCATCGTCGAAACCAGTTTTTCCGCGAACTCCGGCATATGCCGGTGATAAAAATCCGTTCCGGCGATGTGGATCATCTCCGCCGCTTGCTTCTGGATGGCTGCCACCACCTGGGAGTGGCAATGCCCCGTCGAGCAGACCGCGATTCCCGCGGCAAAATCCAAGAAGGTATTTCCGTCCGGGTCCTCAACAATGGCGCCCGAAGCACGCTCCGCCACCAAGGGGTAGTCGCGCGTTAGCGAAGGCGACATGAATTTAGCGTCGTAGGCGATCACCTCTTTCGCCTTGGGCCCGGGCAATGCTGTCTTGATTCTGGGTAGTTTGGTTTCCGTGGCCGTAATCATGATGTCTCCAGAGTGCGTTTCGCCGGGGATTCGCAGGAAAAGTGTTGTTGCCGAAGGGAGGGAGAATGCAGGTTTGTGGACCGGCGCTGAATTGCCGGAACCTGGGGGAAACGCTGCTTAATCGACGCTATAAAGTCCGGGACGCAGGTTCGCCGGGCGAAACTTGCGGGGCACACGAGGACCCACGGCTACGCGGTCATGTTTGAGGAAGTGAAAGTGCTTCATTTGCGTTTCCAGCGGACTTTTCCATCCTTCGTGTCCTCCAAGATTATACCACGGTCTGAGAGCTCTTTTCGCACTCGATCCGAGGCCGCAAAGTCTCGCCGCGCCCGCGCTGCCTGGCGTTCCGCTACCAGTTTTTCGATTTCCGGGTCGCTCAAACCGCCGTCATCGCTGCCAAAACCGACCGCCTTCAGTTTTTCGGCGTCGTTGTCTTCTAACACCGCAAACACCTTGTCGAAGCGGGCCAGAAACTCCACCGCCGCCGCAACTTCGCCCTGCCGGAATGCGCCCTTGTCCATCGCGGTGTTTGCTTCGCGCACAAAATCGAACACCGCCGCCAGCGCCTGCGCGGTGTTCAGGTCGTCAGAAAGCCCGCCGTCGAAATCATCCGCCGCCTTTGCAATGCGCTCGGCCATTCCCCCCTGATTGCCGGCCGGGAATTTTTCATGCTTCAATCGGGCTGCGAAATTCCGCAGGCGTTCCACCGAACTCGTCGCTTGCTGCAATCCATCGAATGTGAAATTCAGCTGCCGGCGGTACGGAACGCTCGCCAGCGCGAATCGCAGCGCCGACGGCTTATATCCCTTCGCGAAAAGATCCCGCAGGGTGAAAAAATTCCCCAGCGACTTGGACATCTTCTCGCCTTCGACCAACAGGTGCTCCGCATGGAGCCAGTAGCGCACAAATTGTTTCCCCGTCGCCGCTTCGCTCTGCGCAATTTCATTTTCGTGGTGCGGGAACGCCAGATCGACGCCGCCAGTGTGAATATCCAGTGTGTCGCCCAGGTATTTCATCGCCATCGCTGAGCATTCGATATGCCATCCCGGCCGCCCCACGCCGATCGGTGTCTCCCAGAAATGCTCGCCCGGCTTCGGCGCCTTCCATAGCGCGAAATCCCGCGCGCTCTCTTTTTCGTACCGGTCGTTGTCCACCCGCGCTCCGGCCTGAATGCCGGAAAGATCCACCTTTGAAAGTTTGCCGTAATCCTTGAATTTCATGATGCGGTAATAGATCGAGCCTTCGCTTGGATACGTATAGGTATTTTTCTGTAGCTTCTCGATCAGCGCGACCATGTCGTCAATGTGATCCGTGGCGCGAATCCAGTGCTCGGGCGATTCGATGCTCAGCGTCTTACAATCCGCAAAAAATGCCTGCACGAACTTTTCCGTGTACTCCTGAATCCCCACTCCAGCGGCAGCAGCGTTCGCAATGATGCGGTCGTCCACGTCTGTCAGGTTCATCACGTGGTTCAGCTTGAACCCGCGCAGCTTCAGGAAACGGCGCAAAATGTCTTGAAACACGAATGTCCGGTAGTTGCCGATGTGCGCGTAGTCGTAGACCGTCGGCCCGCAGGTATACATCCCCACCTGCCCGGGCTTCAGCGTCACGAACGGTTCAATTTTCCCGGTGAGGGTGTTGCGCAGCTGGATTTCGTGCATCGCGTCTCGGCTAGGCCTTTCTGGCTACAAGCAAATAAGCGATTGTATCCGAGCCTCCGCCAATGCCGCAACGCGCTAACCCGCCGGTATTCAAGGCATGAGTGAACCGCTACGGCCATTGAAAACCATGGGAGTGGTTTCCGGCCCGCTATTGTTTGCCCAGATAGTCGGCCATTACCTTGGCGCAGCTTTCAATGAATTCCTGGTCCGATTTGCCGAATGTGTCGGCGAAGTAGCTTTCTATATCAAGCTCCGCCGCAAGCTTCTTTTTCGCGTAAATGGGAACAACGATTTCGGACTTCACCAGGTTCGAGCCCGCCAGATACCGCGAATCTTTGGATACATCCTGCACCGCTACAACCTGGCCGCTGCTGGCGGCCGCGCCGCAGAGGCCTCGGTTTAGAGGTATCCGCGCGTTGGGGGTAAAGCTGCCGGCATACGGTCCGACAATCAGGTAGCCTGCGTCCGCCGGATCGACCAGATAAAAACCCACCCAGTTGTAGCGCGCCATGTTTTCGTGCAGCCGCTTGGCGATCTGCTCCATGAGGGCTTTCGCCGCGGGAGCGGTCGCAGCGTAGCGTTGCAGTTCCTGGAGAAGCTCTTTCGGTGTCAGCGCCAAGTTTTTGACCTCGTGCGGAGAGTCAGGAACCTGCCTCACGGAAAATTTAGTCCAGGGCAGACTTCAGTTTCTTAGCCGTTTTTTCCAACTGTTTCTTCAGTGCTTCGACCCGCTTGGAAATGACCTTTAATTCTTCTTTCGCGATCTTGCTGGCTGCCGACACCTTGCGAGCCTTGATGTGGGCTTCGCGGTTGGCCTTGCCCAGCGCCGCTCCTACCTTCTTGCCGACTTCGGTGAATCTGTTTTTCTTCGCCATGATATGCCTCCTGTAAATCGTCTCATCGTATACCCAATCCCGCGGTTTACACCTGCAAAAATTGAGGCAACAGGGAATGATCGGCGATTGACAGCGTCGAGGAGTGGCGAATACAGTCGAGAGATTCCATTTGGAAGCGCAGACTCGGGGGAAATTGCAGATGCAAAAGCATGTCGCGGCTTTGTTGGGCATTACCGCGTTGGCGGTGGGTTCATTGGGCACGCAAGAAAAGACCGCACAACCCGCCGCAACTCCGGCGGCGGAGCAAAAGAAGATTCTCAGCCCGGAAAACTTCCTGGAACTGCGCAGCGTGCAGGATCCGCAATTTTCGCCCGACGGCCATCGCGTGGACTCTGTGGTCAGCGAGCAACTCAAAGGCGAAAAACGCATTCGCCACATCTGGCTCTATGACAAGAAGACCGGCGCAGTGCGGCAGTTCACGTACTCCGAAAAATCGGAGACCTGGCCAAGATGGTCGCCCGACGGAAAAAAGCTGGCGTTCCTTTCTAATCGCGGCGGTGAGGAACAACAAATCTACATCTTGAGCATGGCTGGTGGGGAAGCTGCGGCGGTAACCAAGGGCAAATCAAGCGTCAGCGCCTTTGCCTGGTCGCCCGACAGCCAATCCATCGCCTACATCGCGCCCGACCCCAAGTCCGAAGCGGAAGAAAAAAAGATCAAGGATAAAGACGACGCGCGCGTCGTTGACAAGGACGACAAGCAGCCTCGCCTGCGCATTCTGGACTTGGCGAAAAAAGAAGAGCACGCCACCACTCCCGCAACCTGGAAAATCGAAGAGTTAAAGTGGATGCCCGACGGCCAAAGCATCGTTGTCCGGGCTACCAACAAACCCGCGTCCGATCAATTTACCGATGGTCTTTATTCCATATGGTTGCGCGGCGGCATGGACGAACTTCGCCCGCCGCACGGCCCCATCAATGATTTGAAAGTTTCGCCCGATGGCAAATCGGTCAGCTTTGCGGCTGCCCGCGACGACGGTCCCAGTCCCCATGATCTCTGGCTGATCGGCTCTGAAGGTGGCGTGCCGCGCAATCTGACCGGCGCCAGTCTCGACCGCCCGGTCGGGAATTATCACTGGGCAAAAGACGGCTCGGTAACCCTTGTTTATGCCGAAGGGTTTCGCAATAAATTTGCGGTGTATTCCCGCACCGGAGAGAGAAAAGACCTCGCCGATTTGCCCGTGAACCCGGGTGAATTTGATGTATCTTCCTCCGGAGAGATTGCCTTCGTCGGGCAAACCAGCGCTGCTTCACCGGAATTGTGGCTGCGCGATGCCGAGGGCCAGGCGCAACAGGTCACTCACCTGAATGAATCGCTGAAATCTTACGGACTGATCACACCGGAGTTTTACAAGTACAAATCCTTCGATGGCACCGAAATTGAGGCTGCGTTGCTGAAACCCGTGGGACAGGACGGCAAATCCAAACCTCCGACCGTTGTCCTGGTGCACGGCGGGCCCACGGGGAACTGGCGCGACGCCGTGGATAGCTGGGGCCAGTTGCTCGTGGCCCACGGCTACGCGGTGCTCTATCCGAATGTGCGTGGCTCGGTCGGCTACGGCGAAAAATTCATGGAGATGAACCGCGCCGATTGGGGCGGCGGAGATTTCAAGGACGTCATGGCCGGCGTAGAAGATCTGGTCACCAAAGGAATTGCAGATCCGAAGCGCCTCGGCATTGGCGGCTGGTCCTATGGCGGATACATGGCGGAGTGGGCCGTGACGCAGACGGACCTCTTCAAGGCGGCTGTCTCTGGCGCCGGCATGGCCAATCTGATCTCCGAATTCGGCACGGAAAACGGCTCGGCCGAGGACGAGTGGTTCTTTGGAACTCCCTACGAACACCCCGAACGATTTCTGAATAGTTCGCCTTTTCTGTACATGAAAAATGCAAAGACGCCAACGCTCATTCTGCAAGGCGAAGCCGACCCCATCGACCCCCTTGGCCAGAGCCAGGAACTTTACCGCGGACTGAAACGTTACGGCGTGCAGACGGATTTCGTAGTCTACCCGCGCGAGCCGCACGGCCTGCAGGAAGCCAAGCACCGCGTGGATATGCAGACCCGCATGGTTGCTTGGTTCGACAAATATCTGAAGCCGGCAAAGTGAGTCTGTAGCTTTTTCCTGCTTCCTGATCGCTGCTATCGCCCCACGGAAAACAGCGAACAGCGATCAGATAACGGGAACCAACATCACATCGAGGATCTGCTCCTGGACCACGCCAAACTCAACGCCATCTACTCCACGCCGAACATGCAGCGGCGCTACGAGGTTTGGTTTGTCCGCTGCGGCCTAGCGGACGGCAGCGGCGCGTGGTGGTTCCGGTATCTGCTCGTAAACAACATAAAGATTTCTCCGGAGATGTCACCGCGGCGACATTTTCAGGTTTGGGCCACCTGGTTTCCCCGCGGCGCAGCACCGCAGAGTTTTATTGTCGAAATTCCGGTGGAACAACTGGACCCGAGCGCCCGGGGCCGTGTTCCCTTCCATTGCCGGGCCGACGAAAGCGGCATTGAAGAGGGCCGCTGCTGGGGAAATCTCCGCCCGGGCGACCATCACATTTCCTGGAACCTTCGCATCCACTCGCACTTTGCCGCGAAGTTGAGCGATAAACGCTGGATCGGTTTCTCCCGCTCGCCGCATTCGGACGCCGTCTTTTCCGGCGAAATTATTTTCGACGGCAAGAAATTCATTGGCGACCCGTTGGGCTTCGGCGTACAGGGCCATAACTGCGGTTACCGTCACAGAAGCTACTGGCGCTGGATGCACGCGTATTTTCCGCTGCCAGATGGAGGCAGCACGCTCGAAGCGCTGGTCTACGACTTGCCGCTCGGCCTGGTCTTTCGAAACGCCATCCTATGGCACCACGGGAAGCCAACGAGAGCGCAAAAAATAAGAGAATTGAAGATCGCCCGGTCAAATACTCAGCTAGATTGGAAGTTTTCCGGTCAGCTGGGCGATGGCTCCCCCATCGAAGCGTCCATCGAGGGCATCACACCGGGGATTCACGAATTGCCTTACACGAAGACCGACGGCTCCGGAACTTTCCCCGTGTCCAACGCGAGCCTGGCCCGGGCGACAGTAAAGTTGGGGCAAAGCGAAACCTTGGAGACGGAAACGGGAGCGGTGCTCGAAATGGGAGGAACCTAGCTTGGCAGAAAAAGCGAAGTGGGACGCGGGACTCTACGACGACAAACATTCCTTTGTCTGGAAGCTGGCCGTCGGTGTGCTGGAATTGCTCGATGCCAAGCCTGGTGAGCGCATCTTGGATTTGGGCTGCGGTACGGGCCACCTGACCGCCAGGATCGCCGAAGCTGGTGCGCATGCCGTGGGCGTCGATCGGTCGCCGGAAATGATCCGCCGGGCCACGGAAAAATATCCCTCGCTGCGGTTCGAAGTGATGGATGCGCGAGAAATCGCACTCGATGGAAACTTTGACGCGGTGTTTTCAAACGCGACGCTGCACTGGATCAAAGAACCCGAGCGAGTAATTGCCGGCATCAAGAAATTGCTTCGCCCCGACGGACGTTTCGTCGCCGAGTTCGGTGGCAAGGGCAATACGGGCGAACTTCTCAATGCCGTTCACCACGCGAGGGTGAAATTGAGGCTCGCCGGCCCCGCGCCGCATCCCTGGTATTACCCCAGCCTCGCCGAATACGCCGGCTTGCTCGAGCAGCACGGCTTCGAAGTTACCTACGCCACTCTTTTCGACCGCCCCACGCCGCTCGACGACGGCGTCCGCGGCCTCCGCAACTGGCTCGAAATGTTCGGCGGCTCTTTTGTCGAAGGCCTGCCGGAGGCCACCCGAGAAAGCCTGCTGACCGAAATCGAGCGCGATCTGCGCCCAAAGCTCTTCTACGACGACCATTGGGTGATGGATTACCGCCGATTGCGCATCGCGGCAAAACGCCGAGACTAGTCCCGAATAAGCGGAAAATAGTGGTCTGAAAAAATTGGCCACAACAGGTAGAGTAGTGCTTTACAGACCCCCACACGCGTGATACGCTTTTCTCCCGTACCGCCATCTTAGCGCCAGGCGGCTGGGCCTCTGACCGAGAACCTGCCAAACGTGTGT
>Ga0210405_10000554_pt1 | contig 48860 bp, 24 predicted proteins | sample IncBWH11MmetaG_FD_155492 | JGI IMG/M metagenome (GOLD analysis project Ga0210405, IMG submission 155492) | Forest soil microbial communities from Barre Woods Harvard Forest LTER site, Petersham, Massachusetts, United States - Inc-BW-H-11-M | ecosystem: Environmental > Terrestrial > Soil >...
AGCAAAACAATTCCGGCTGGCAGGGTGCCCGACGTTATCGTCCAGCTATAGGGAGACTTGCCTCCTGACGCGCTCAGCGGGTTCGAGTATGCCGTTCCGGCGGTTGCGGACGATAAGGATGTGGTGGCGATGCTGAGCGACGGAGGGAGACTCGCCGTTATCGTTACCGAAGCAGTTCCAGACTTGGTTGAGTCTGCCACGCTGGTCGCGGTTACGGTCGCGTTGGTATTCACGCTGACCGTGGGTGCCTGATAAAGACCTGTGTTCGAGACCGTGCCCAGGGATGCGGACCAGGTTACGGCCACGTTCGAGGTGTTGCTGACCAGAGCAGTGAACTGCGCGCTTCCCGCAGAAGCTACTGTAGCCGTCGCAGGGGTGACCGTCACCGCTATGGTGCCGGCATTGGAGACCGTCAGCGGGAAAGACCGGGTTGCAGTCTGTTTTGGCGACGATGAATCCGACACCTGGACCGTGAAATTGAACTGGCCTGTCTGGCTGGTAATTCCGGAGAGCGATCCAGCCGGCAGCAAAACAATTCCGGCTGGCAGGGTGCCCGACGTTATCGTCCAGCTATAGGGAGACTTGCCTCCTGACGCGCTCAGCGGGTTCGAGTATGCCGTTCCGGCGGTTGCGGACGATAAGGATGTGGTGGTGATGCTGAGTGACGGAGGGAGATTCGCCGTTATCGTCACCGAAGCAATTCCAGATTTGGTTGAGTCCGCTACGCTGGTTGCGGTTACGGTTGCGATTGTGTTAGCGCTGACCTGGGGTGCCTGATAAAGACCTGTGTTCGAGACCGTGCCCAGGGATGCGGACCAGGTTACGGCCACGTTCGAGGTGTTGCTGACCAGAGCGGTGAACTGCGCGCTTCCCGCAGAAGCAACCGTAGCCGTCGCCGGAGTGACAGTTACAGCGACGGTGCCGGCATTGGAGACCGTAAGCTGAAAGGGTTTCGAGGCCGACTGCGAGCCCGAGTCCTGAGCCGAAACTATAAAGCTATAGGATCCTGTCTGGCTCGGCATTCCAGAGACAGTGCCGGTGGTCTGGCTGAGAAGCAGGCCGACGGGCAGTGCGCCCGAGGTGACCGTGAATTGATAAGGGGCCTTTCCACCGCTGACCGCGAAAGTCGCGTTATAACTGACACCCTTCACAGCGGGAGGCAGCACAGCGGAAATCGCAAGGCTCTGTGAGGACGACGACTTACTTGTGGACGTGCTATTTCCCAAGAGCGAGCAACCGGCCAGGAAAAGTAGCGAGGACACTAAAGTAACCAGAATCGCGCAACGGACTATATCGGCTCGACTCCAGCCTTGCAGCTTCCGAGCCGGACTGAGTGCGTTGTTTGCCATCTGCCACCTCTCGAATGGGGGTTCAAGAGGACGCTCGACATTTGAGTGTCCTTAGAATGGACTTTATCGAGGTACTGGCGAAGCGGACAGGTAACGGAGGGCCGTGGTCTCGGAGCATCAGAAGTACATGTGTCGAGCTAACCCAGGGAAGAGATTTTCGCAGAAGGGTAACTACGCTCTAGTGTCTGGCTGTGGCTAGCGGAGGAGCAGTCTGGGCAAAGAGTCGATGTTGCCGGCGCATTCTCGACGTCGCTAGGCGGAATCAGCAATACCGGCGACGTAACCGCCGCAGCAACCGTGAACAATGTAGAGGTCCTCTACCTGGACATCCCGAGCCACTAGCTGAAGCGTTCCGGGCATCTGCCGATTGACCGCTCAGTGTCTGGCTACGCTCATCGGCGGACCAGTGCGGGCAACGACTTGCCGGGCGACGACTGGCGCCAGAGTGGGTCTCGGTTGCGGGCGAGCGACAGTGTCGGCTCGGACGGAGCTTGGTTGGCGCGGCACGCCGTTTCCGCTCAAGGCATAGAGCACCACTTCGACGCGGCTGGATACACCCAGTTTGTCGAAGATGCGGAAGAGATAATTCTTTACCGTGTGCTCTCGAAGCGTCAACCGATGTGCTATTTCGCGGTTGGAGAGCCCTTCGGCGACGCAGCGCACCACGTCAAGCTCGCGCGCCGAAAGCAGAGCGTTTCCAGTAACGCCGCAGAAGCGCATGGGAACCGGTTCTGCGATGGCTTCCAATAAGTAGTGGAGTTCACCGCTGCTGGCCCAGACTTGACCCGAATGAACACAGAGGATGCACTTGGCGAGCAATTTCAGAGATTCGGTGCGGAAGAAGACTCCGCGCGCGCCGGAGCGGAAGGCCTCGATTACGGTGGTCCGCTCGGAAGAGTCGAGCAGCATGATCACGCGAGTAGCCGGTGAACCCGAGCAGATGTCACGGCACAACTCGAACCCGGCCATGCCGTTATCTCCCTGCCGGGCGCTGATCACCGCTACGTGCGGGTGATCTCTCCTGGTCTGGAAGAGGATTTCGGCGGGCTTCGATGTCGACCCGGCCATGGTGAATTGTCCATCGCGGGCCAAAGCCTCGACCAGCATTTGCGTGTTCATGGAGGTGCTGTCTGCGGCCAGGACGCGTATCGTATTTTGCTGCAGAAAAGGGGTCAGTGGAGCCATTTGTCTCCTGTGGTGTCACTACGAAAATTGGGTTCGGTCGGGCGATTTCTAAACCGGGCAAGAATTTCGTGAAAAAAGGGTATTCGCTGCTCTGGGTGCCAGTAAATGGCACTTTGGGGCCATTGACGAGATAATTATCTGCGCTCAATCTCGATAACGGATTGGTAACACAGACCTTCTGGGCTCCGTTACTTTAGTATGCAAGTCTCTTCACGGAGACGATTGTCTCATTGACACGATTTCACGTCTGTACTAGGGTTGTGTCAATCGCGTGTCGTAATGGCACGCAAGTTTTGTATCCCCCAAAATCTCCCCTGTAGGATCGCGGCCGGACGTCCGGCTGAAACCGAACTTTTGTTGCTGAGAACAGGTTGGAAATCCATGCGCATTGACGATTCTCCTATCCAAGCACACGCGGGGTCTAAGTCCCGTCGACACCTTCCTCTTTATCTTGCAACCGCCGCGCTGCTGGCTGTGTCGCTTGCCGCTTTGATGTCGCGGCCGCCAGTGGTGGTTCATGGCACGCTGACGGCAACGGACCCGGGTCCGCGGCCGCTCCCTGCCGCGGCGGGCAGTTTCTATTCGGCGCTGACGCCCAATCAAAGCTCCATCACCACGCGGCTCACGCAGATTTTCACTGAGGTGAACTTCGTGGCCGGTGGCCCGCTGGTGAAGACCGTTGGCCTGGGACCACGCTTTAATTCCAATTCCTGTTCCAGTTGCCACGGCTATCCCTCGGTGGGAGGCTCGAGTCCACCGAACAATCCGCTCTTTGGCATCTACCAACTGCAGGGCGCTACCAACACCATGCCCTATTTCATTACCAGCACCGGGCCGGTGATTGTGGCGCGGTTTCCGTATAAGTCGGACGGCGTCACTCCTGACGGCGGCGTGCACCAGATGTTTACCATTTCCAATCGCACGGACGCCCCCGGTTGCACCACCATGGTTCAGCCCGACTTCACCACCGCGCAATCGAACAACGACATTATTTTCCGTCAGACCACGCCCACTTATGGAACAGGCCTGATGGAATTGATTCAGGAAAGCGACATCATCGCCAACATGAACTCGAACCTTTCGCTGAAGGCGTCCCTGGGAATTACAGGGCATGCGAACTACAGCGACGACGATGGCACGATCACACGCTTCGGCTGGAAGGCGCAGAACAAGTCGCTGCTTTACTTCGCCGGCGAAGCTTACACGGTGGAAGAGGGCGTGAGCGATGAAGCGTTCCCCAGCGAGAACGACGAATCGATTCCGAGCTGCCTGCCGCCGTTCCCAGTTCCGGCGGGGACCAACAAGACGAAGGGCGTTCCTGACGATCGCAACGACACGGGCGAGGCTCCCAAGGCTCCGGTAAACTTCCCGGGTGACCTGGAGCGCTTCTCGCTGTTCATGCGCTTCCTGGCTCCTCCAACGCCGGTGGCGCCGACACCCTCCACGTCCAACGGTTTTGTGCAGTTCCAGAACGTTGGCTGCAACATGTGCCACAACGTTTCGTTCACTACTCCGGCTTCTTCGATTGCGGCCTTGAGCCACGTGACGGCGACTCTGTATTCGGACCTGCTGGTTCACGATATGGGGCCGGGCCTGGCGGATAACGTCAAGCAAGGCAACGCCACTGGCGATCAATTCCGCACCGCGCCGTTGTGGGGCATCGGCCAGAGGTATTTCTTCCTGCACGATGGCCGTACTACCAACATCGTGACGGCGATTGAAGATCACCGAAGCTTCGCCAACGGCGTATATCCGAATTCGGAAGCGAATACGGTCATCAACAATTTCGACGCGTTAAGCCCGACGAATCAGCAGGATCTGGTTAACTTCCTGCGTTCGCTGTAAGGCATCGGCATGACGAATATTAAGGGGACTGCTATGTCATTGAGGACGAAAATGAATCAAGTGCAGGCTCAACTCAGCAAGCACAAGTGGCTGAAGAGCGTTCTGCCGATTTCTCTGTTGCTTCTCGTAGCCGCTGGTGCGACGGCATATTTCCCGAGATCCGCAAAGGGCGGTGTACTCGCGACGGTCACGGCCGTTGACCCCGGCCCCCGGCCACTGCCCGCGAACGCCGGCACTTTCCTACCGTCGCTGAGCGCCAACGAGCAGCAGATTGAGCCCAGCATCACCACGGAATTCAACCGCGTCCACGACGTCGTCGTCACGTCTCCGACCGATGGCGGACTGGGGCCACGTTTCAATTCCAATTCATGCGCCAGTTGCCACCAATATCCCGCGGTTGGAGGCTCCAGCCCGCCGTCGAATCCTCTGTTCTCCGTCTATCAGTTGAACGGCGCGACCAACACCATGCCGTTCTTCATTACGTCGACCGGGCCCATCCTGGAAGCGCGCTTCATCAATCAGCCGGGCACGACCACGCCGGACGGCAACGTGCACCAGAACTTTACGGTGGTTGGACGCAGCGATGCTCACGGTTGCTCGATCACGCAGCCTGACTTTACTGGCGCTGCCACGGCAAACAATCTCGTATTGCGGCAGGTCCCTCCAACTTATGGCGATGGCCTGATCGAAGTGGTCCGGAACATCGACATCGTCAACAACATGAATTCGAACCTGACCACCAAGGCGGCGCTGGGAATTACCGGACACCCGAATTACAGCGGGAATGACGGCAGCATCCAGCGCTTTGGATGGAAGGCGCAGGTTCGCTCCACGCTGCTGATGGCCGCGCAGCAAATGAACGTTGAGATGGGAGTCACCAACGAGACGTTCCCCAACGAAATCGATCAGACACCCGGCTGCGTTTTCAACGGGGTGCCGGAAACAGTCACCAACTTCACGCCGGGAATCCTTACGGAAATGTTCCCCGGCGATGCTGAGCGCACCGAGTACTTCATCCAGTGGATGGCGCCGCCGACTCCCGGACCGTCCTCTCCTTCCACAAACAACGGGAAGACGCAGTTTACCAACGCAGGTTGCGTGATGTGCCACACCACCTCGTACAAGACGCCGCCGACGTCGCGGCCGGCGCTGGGGAATATCACGATCAAGCTCTATTCCGATCTGCTGGTGCACCACATGGGTCCCGGCCTGGCCGATGGCCTGGCGCAGGGTGGAGCGGGTCCGGATGAATTCCGAACCGCACCGTTGTGGGGCATCGGGCAACGGCTCTTCTTCATGCACGATGGCCGCACCAACAACATCGTGACCGCGATTGAAGATCACTTCAGCCTGGGCAACAGCACGTACCCGGCGTCGGAAGCGAACCAGACCGTGACGAACTTCAACAACCTGAGTTCGAAGAACCAGCAGGATCTGGTGAACTTCCTGCGCTCGCTGTAAGTTCGAGGCTGTAAGTTCGAGTTCGAGAAGGGAATTTAGGCCGCGTCTGGATGGAGCCGAAACTGGCTCATCCGGGCGCGGCCTTGGTTCTTGTGGCGGGAGGCGAGTGCGCAGAATCTTTCACGTTGACGGGCTTCGGAGGCGGGTTCAAACTCTCTGGGCTGGCAAAACGTACCAGCACCAATCGAGGACAGTTCTATGCGCCGTCAAAATGCCTCACTCCCAAACATAGCCGTTCTAATGCTCGTTTTGCTCATGACCGCGAATCCGGTCGGAGCCCAGACGTCACAGTTTAAGGTCTTGCACAATTTCACCCGCGGCAGCGATGGCGCCTACCCGAGCGCTTTGGCCGTCGACAATTCTGGAAATCTCTTCGGAACGACCACCCAGGGTGGAGACATCAGCGCATGTTCCACCAGTGGCTGCGGCAACGTGTTTGAGCTCTCGCAGTTGAACGGACATTGGGGTGAGAGAGTCTTAATGGACTTCATCACACAAGAGGGTTTGCCTCAACCGGTTGGACCAATGGTCGTGGACGCGAAAGGAAATGTTTACGGCACCACGGTTCAGGGCGGCGATCCTTCGTGCAATTGCGGCGAAGTTTTTCAGCTGACCAAAGGCGGTGGAGTCTGGACATTCAATGTCTTGCATACCTTTCTCGGAGGGCCCACCGACGGGCAGAATCCAGTATCCGGCCTTGTGCAGGACAGTGCTGGCAACATCTATGGTGCAACTGGGCAGGGAGGTATGTACGGCCCCGGCTCGATTTTCGAACTTAGCCCCGCCGCAGGCGGGGGCTGGACATTCAGCATCATTCATTCATTCGGACTGGCCGGGGATGGCGGCGATCCGTACGGCCCGATCTCGATCGATGCTTCTGGCAACCTCTACGGCACAACCACTGGCGGCGGATTCTTCGGGTATGGCATGGCCTTCAAGTTCGCCCTTAGCAATGGCACTTGGACAGAGAGCACGCTTTACAACTTTACTCTGGACTTTGGAATGTTCCCGCAGCAAGACGGAGTCGTGCTCGGCCCCGATGGCAACTTGTACGGCGCCACAATATTTGGCGGTGAATTTTCGCTCGGAACCATATACCAGCTATCCCCAGCGACGGGGCTCTGGAACCGAACGGTGCTGCATACCTTTTCCGGAAATGATGGGGCGTATCCGTACGGAGGTCTTACTGTTGACACAACAGGCGCCTTGTATGGCACAGCAAGTTTCGGTGGCCTCCACGGCTATGGCACTTTGTACAAGCTGGTGAAAGGCGTACGCGGACAGTGGAACGAAGCAACCTTGCACAACTTCGCCGGCACCGATGGCGCTCAACCTGCGTCGGGCGTGGTCCTGGATCGATCGGGCAATCTCTACGGTGTGGCCACCAATGGTGGAACCAACAGCGTGGGCACGGCTTTTGAGCTCGTGCACTAGCGAGAGTCTCGCGCACCGCCTGCTCTCGATTGAATACGTGCCTGCGCAGCTTGGGCGGTCCGTCCTTGGGCATCGTACAAATCCGCGAGCCCTAGCCATAGTTTGTTATCCCTTGGTGCGAGCTTCACTGCCTCCTCCTGAAAGCTCACCGCCTTTACTACATCTCCCAATTGATACCAAGCCTTCGCGCGTCCCGTCGCGATCAGCGAATTGAAACTCGCGCCCAGGGATTCTCCGCCCTCGCGAAACGGACTCGACGCTTCAGCTTTGTCGAACGCCTCCAGTGCCGCTTGCGGCTGGTTCATCTGCAGTTCAGCTTGACCGAGCATCATCCACATGTCGTGCGGACGCGCAGACGAGTCCGCCGATCGCCGGAAGACTTCTGCGGCATCCGCGTAGCGCTTTTCAGTCATGTAGAACAGACCCAGGTCAAACCAGCCTTCATCGTTGGGCTCAAGCCGGAGGCTGTTGCGGAACTCCGCTTCGGCTTCCGCCGCGCGCCCGGTGTGCTCGAGCACGAGCGCGCGCGTGAGCTGAAGGTTGGCATTGTCGGCGACGATGGTTTGCGCGTGATCGAGATAAGCGAGGGCTTCCGGGTAGCGTCCGAGACTGTAGAGAATCCCCGCAGCATTCGCCCAGGAGTTGAATTGCTCAGCCCGTGTGCGCATGGAGGCATAAGGTCCCAGGTACGTGAGTGGAGCAAAAGAAAGTTTGTCACAATCAATCTGCAATCGATCGATCAGCGAAGTTGTTTGCGGCGTGCGGCGCACGAAGATGGCCGAGACTTCATCCATGTAGACCGGACGCCACAATTGGCTGTGACAGAAAGCGGGAAGCTGCGGAAACAATGAGATCCCTTGATAACGGGCGAGCGATACCAGGATAGTGTTGATGCCGCGGGCGTCGGCTTCCTGTTGCCAGGCCAGCGAGTCCGGAGGTTCCGTGCCCAGATCGTAAGCGCGAAAGAACAACTGCGGGCCGAAGGGAATGGCTCGGCTATCGATGTAGTCGGGAAATTCGGGAGACAATCGCCACGTCAAGTACCCGCCGAGGCTGTAGCCGTTGAAGACATTCGCAGGCAGCTTTTCACGCTGGATGAAATCGACTGCCCGCTCAGGAAACCACCAGGAGAGTCCCGTGCCGAAGAAAGACAACTGACTTGATCGCAAATAATAGTGGTTGGTGACGAGGTCCCAGGAACGAACTCCCGCCAATCCGGTCAGGGCCACTGCGAGCAGAAGCAGGCTGGCGCCGGCCCGATCGATCTGCCTGGATTTCTGCACGCTCGCTCGCGAAGCTGAGGACCGGGCTTCCTGAAGCATTGCCCCACCCACCACGACCACGACACAAGCAAACAAGGCCTGCAACCGCACATGTTGAAGCGTGAGACAGGCGGAGGCCAAAAGTAAAACGGCGGCTCCGAGCCTTCTGCGCCACATTGCAATGCCAGCGCCAACCAGAGCCACCGCAAGCAGCCACCAGAGAGAGCTTTGCGGATCGCGCCAGTCGAGTGCCTGTTGGAGGCTGGCCCACGACGGACGAATGTTTCCCCATTCCACAACCCACGCGGTGTGGAGACTTTGCTCCTGAGCCTGTCTGCCTAGAGCTGCATAAATATTAGGACCCCAGGGATTGGCAAAGGTGGCAATTCCAGTTAGCGTCAGCCATGGCCACGCACGCCGCAAGCGGGTTAGCGCAGAATTGCGATTTTCGGGGAAGGGAAGCTCCAGAAGCTCCAGGTAGACGTAAGCTCCGCAAAGCGCTAGGCCTGCGACAAATCCTAAATGGAGATTCACCCACGCAACCATCAGTATGGGCAGCAGCCACAGTGGCGAACGGCCGGCGTGCTGACCGTCAGTGCGATAATGCCGCCACAACAGGCTGAGGAATGCCGCGAACAATAAAGTCGTAAACATCTCGGCTCGCGGCTGCATCCGGTTCGCGATCAAAGGCACGGCAATGATCGTGAGCACAAGGCTGGTAATGCTGTCCCGCCGGAGCAGCAGGGCGACGGTTCCAGCACACGCCGCCGCCCCCATCCACGAAAGCAGCGCGTATCCGCCAGCGAGAAAAGTCAGGTAGAAAATAATTCCCGAGAGAACGGGATAAATCCAGGGCGCTCCGTGTGCGGTGTAGGAGAAGACCTCGGTCGAGAAAATCTGGTGACGCTGAAGAACCCAGCGTCCGGTGGCAAGCTGCCAGCCTAAGTCAAAGTCCTGCAGGGTGTGCAACCCGGCCAGGAGCGCGTAGATCAGGGCTACCGCCGCCAGAAACCATGCGATGTAACCCTCCGGCTTAAATTTGACCTTCTTTTCGGGGGAATCTCTGGGTTCTGATTGGTCGCTTGGCATCGGCAGAGTGCCTTAGCTCTGGGCAAATCGCGCCCGCTTTCACAGCGATGAAAATGACGAACCTTAACCGGCGCTACCGCTCACTAAGTGTTATACGCAAGTTCCTTGGCGCGTTGCGTCGCCTTCACCACCGCCTTGATCAGGGTCACGCGCAGCTTGCCTTCTTCCAACTCCAGAATCCCGTCAATCGTGCAACCCGCGGGCGTTGTGACCGAGTCTTTCAGTTGCGCTGGATGGTCGCCGGTTTCGAGAACCATCTTGGCCGATCCCATCGTCATTTGCGCGGCCAGCAATGTAGCCACGTCGCGTGGCAATCCTACCTTCACCCCGGCTTCCGCCAATGACTCCAAGATAATATAAATGAATGCCGGTCCGCTGGCGGAAAGCCCGGTCACCGCGTCCATGTGCTTCTCATCGACCACGACTGTTCTTCCCACCACGTCAAACAGTGAGCAGGCCAGCGCGATTTCTTCCGTGCTGACATACCGCCCTTTGCACAGGCCTGTCATGCCAGCCCCCAGGGCGCAAGGCGTGTTGGGCATGGCACGTACTACGGCAGTGTTCGCCCCGAGGACGTCTTCAATCTGGCTCGTCGGCACGGAAGCGGCTACCGAGATAAAAAGCTGCCCATGGGAAACGTGCGGTCGAATTTCTTCCATGACCTCTTGCACCGTTTGCGGCTTCACGCAAATGAAAATGATGTCCGCGCCCTGCACGGCTTTGGCATTGTCGGTGCCAACTTCGATGTGGAGTTTCTCCGCCAGACCCCGCACCCGCTCGGGATGGCGCACGGTGGCCCGGATCAACTCCTTCGACAGTAATCCTCCCCGCATCCACGCCTGCACAAGCATTCCCCCAAGCTTTCCAGCCCCGAGCACAGCGACCTTCTTGCTGGACAGATTAATCGCCATCGAACCCCGCCTCTCTCAAAACCGGATCATTCACCCAGATCGTTCACACAGCGTTATACCATTTTCACAGAACCAGGCAGAACCGCACTCCTAACCTTGCAAGATCTTGCACAGGAGAGGAAAGTCCCATCATTGAAAAGTCCTATCCTCTCCTTGACAAGGAATACTCCGCTACGTAGGCTTCAGATTATCTGTTTTTTCCCCCGCGTAACCACCTTTTCTACCCATTGGAGTTGCCTAGTGATGGTCCGCAGAACGGCTTTCTCACTCGTCTGTCTGCTCATTGTTTCGGCATCGGGCGCACGGTTGAGTGCGCAGACCTGGAGTCAGTACGGTCCGCTGGCGCGGTTCTCGCATACCGGCGTCTTCGACCCCGTCACCAGGCAGACCATCGTATTCGGCGGCCAGAACCCCAGCACCAGCACCGATCTCAACGATTTGTGGCTGGTCAGCACCGGAACCGATAAGCACATCACGGATACCAGCATGACCGCAAATGGCACGGCTCCAGCCCCAAGGTTCGGTCACGTTGCCACCTACGATTCAGCTTCCAACCGCATGACGGTTTTCGGCGGCGGATTGGGAACGCCCGGCACTTGCGTCAACGACGTGTGGGTGCTGGACGGCGCCAACGGCCAGAGTGGGTCGCCTACGTGGTTGCCGATGAGTCCAACTGGTGCGCTGCCCTCGCCGCGAGTACATTCCGCGGCCGCATACGATCCTGCGACCAATTCCATGATCGTCTTCGGCGGCAACAACTGCTCGAAAAGTTATTTCAATGATGTATGGGTGTTGAGCAACGCGAACGGCGAGAGCAGCTCTGGATGGACGAAACTTTCGCCCTCTGGAACCCCGCCTTCAGTGCGCGAATCCGCCGCTGTTGCTTACGACTCCACCAATAATGTGTTGATCGTCTACGGTGGCGATGGCAACAGCGTTGACTTCGGCGATGTGTGGACGCTCTCCAACGCCAACGGCACCGGCGGCACTCCAGTTTGGACTCTGCTGTCGCCGACCGGCACAGTTCCCATGGCGCGCACCGGCGTGTCCGCGATTTACGACAGCGTTCATAATCGCATGACGATCTTTGGCGGCTTTTATAAGACCGTTACGCTCACTGATTCGTTCGTGCTCACGTTCGCCAACGGCATCGGCGGCGCTCCCGCGTGGACGAAGATCACGCCCACCGGCACTGCGCCTTCGGTGGGATACTACAGCGCCTCTTACGACACCACGGCGAATGCCATGTACGTTTTTGCCGGATCGAGCAGCGCCAACAAGCTCTCGGGCGACGACCACGCCTTCATTCTCAGCAACGCCAATGGCATCGGTACCAGTGCCTGGACGCGGGGTGGTCCGGCCACTCGCTACGCCCAGTCCACGTTCTACGATTCGGTCAGCAATGGCATGTTTGTTTTCGGCGGGCAGCACGCCTTGACGAATACGAACTTCAGCGACTACTGGGAACTCAAGGGAGCGATCGGCTCCAATAACCTGAGTTGGGTGTCAGTCGTGGTCAAGGGCACTCATCCGGCAAGCCGGGGTGGCCACGTCGCGCTCTACGACGGCGGAAGCAATCGCATGATGATGTTCGGCGGCGAGAAGGGCTTCCCGGGCGCTTGTGCGAACGACTATTGGATCATGACCGGCGCCAACAATGTTGTTGGCGCAAAGCCCACCTGGGTTTCCGAGACCATCGCGGGCACACTGCCCGCGGCTCGTGCCCATCACAACGGCGTGTACGATCCGACCACCAACTCGCTTATCGTGTTCGGGGGTTACGATTGCACGGGCAACTACTTCAACGATGTCTGGGTGCTGAGCAACGCGAACGCTGTGTCGGGCACGCTCGCGTGGACGCAACTTTCGCCGACCGCTCCTGGCCCCAGTGCAAGGCAAAGCGCCAGCGCGGTTTACAACTCGACCACCAACACGCTTACCGTATTCGGAGGCGACGCAGGAAGCGCGCCTTTCGGCGACATCTGGATTCTCTCCAACGCCAACGGCACTGGTGGCACTCCTGCCTGGACGGAGCTCACCGCCAATGGCGGCCCGGGAGCCCGCTCCGGTCACACTGCCACCTACGACAGCGCTAACAATCTCATGACAGTTTATGGAGGCTGGAGCGGCACCGCCCTGCTGGGCGACGCCTGGGTTCTTTCCGCGGCCAATGGGCAGGCCGGCACTCCCGCCTGGACTCAGATCGCGCCTCTGACTAGTGCCCCGGCACGCCGATTTCACAGCGCCATCTACGACCCTGTCAGCAACCAGATGAATATTTTTGGCGGAGTGGCCAGCCTGGCTCCGTTCTTTCCCGACGACCATACTTTCGCCTTGACCGGCGCCAGTTTACAGCCATGAAATCCAAGGTCCCGAGCGTTTTTCTCTTTGCTTTCTGTTTCATCACGGCCTGCCCTTCAGTTGTGAGCGCGCAGAGTTGGACTCTGCTCGGCCCGCCCTCGCGGCACTCGCACTCTGCCGTCTGGGACCCTGCCAGCTCGCAGATGATTATTTTCGGCGGCCTTGAGACTTTCACCAACACCGACCTCAACGATCTCTGGTTGGGCAAGACCGCAACCAACCTGAACGACAGTTTCAGCGCGCTCACGCCCACCGGCACGGCCCCGCAGGGCAGATACGGCCACGTCGCGACCTACGACTCCGCAAGCAATCGCATGACGATTTTCGGCGGCGGCCTTGGACTCCCCGCGCCCTGCGCGAACGATGTGTGGATCCTCAATGGCGCGAATGGCCGGAGTGGCACACCGAACTGGATCGCCGTCACGCCTTCCGGCACTACGCCCGTGGCGCGCATCTATTCCGGCGGCGCCTACGATCCCAACTCGAACTCGCTGATTGTGTTCGGCGGCAGCGATTGCTCCACTGGATATTTCAACGATGTGTGGGTGCTCAGCAACGCCAATGGGGAAGTGGGGACCGCGGCGTGGACACAGCTCGCTCCTTCAGGCACGCCGCCTGCGGCGCGCGAAAGCGGCTCGGTTGTCTACGATGCCACCGACAACATCCTGATGGTTTACGGAGGCGACGCCGGCGGATCGCCTTTTGGCGATGTCTGGATTCTATCGAACGCCAACGGCAACGGCGGCACTCCGACGTGGACACAATTGACGCCAACTGGCACCGCTCCCATGTCCCGCACCGGCCAGTCCGCCACCTACGACGCTACAAATAACCGCATGACCGTCTTCGGCGGGATCATCAGCGGAATCACTCTGACAGATTCCTGGGTGCTCACTTTCGCCAACGGAATTGGAGGCACGTCGGCCTGGTCTTTGATCCCGACACAAGGCACCGCTCCCAGCCTCGCGTACCACAGCGCCGTCTACGATTCCAAGCTCAATAACACATACGTCTTCGCGGGCACAAGCAGCGCCGGTAAGCTGACCACCAACGATCACGCCTTTACCCTGAGCGGCGCCAACGGAATCTCCAGCAAAGGATTTAAATGGTTCCTGGGCGGCCCGCCCGTGCGCTACTCGCAGTCCGCGTTCTACGATTCCGGTACTAACAGTCTATTTGTTTACGCCGGGGCGCATTCCGGCACACTTCTTTTCAATGACTACTGGCAAGGTTCGGGAGTGATTGGCTCGACGAATCTTAACTGGATTCAACTCCTTCCCAAGGGGACGAAACCTTCGTCGCGCTTCGGCCACACTGGTTTATACGACAGCGCCAGCAACCGCCTGATGGTGTTTGGCGGGGGCACGTCAACCACCTGCTTCAACGACTACCATGTGCTCCAGAACGCCAACACGAAAGGCGGCACCATGACTTGGGTTACAGTTGTGCCCACCGGCACACTGCCGGGGGTGCGCACTCGTCATGCTTCCGTCTACGACTCGAGCACAAACACGCTGATTATTTTTGGCGGTTTCAACTGCAAGAGCACTTACTACAGCGATGTCTGGATTCTCAGCAACGCCAACGACCTGACCGCGACGCCCAGTTGGACGCAACTCGCCCCCACCGGCACACCTCCGACAGCCCGGCAAAACAGCAGCGCGATCTACGATTCATCGACCAACTCTCTGATTGTGTACGGCGGCGACAAGGGCGGCACTCCAACCGGAGATATCTGGATCCTCTCCAATGCCAATGGTTCTGGCGGAACTCCCGCATGGACACAGTTAACTCCGTCCAACAGCGGGCCGGTGGCGCGCTCCGGCCACACCGCGACCTATGATGCCGTGAACAATTTAATGACGATCTATGCCGGCTTCGATGGCGCCAACCTGCTCAGCGACACCTGGGTCCTATCCGGCGCCAACGGACAAACGGGCACGGCCACTTGGACCCAGCTAGCCTCCGGACAAGCCCGCCGCTGGCACAGCTCCGTGTACGATCCGGTTTCAAACCAGATGATCACCTTCGGCGGCGCTACCGCCACCAAGCCGCTGAACCCATCGTCGGATGTTTATGTGTTGAGCAACGGCAATGGATTGAAGAAATAAGTTGTTTGCGTTTCCATCTACGATCTGAGGCAGGAACATGAAGAGATTCACTCTGGCCGCCTTCAGCGTTATCGTTCTTCTAACAGCCTCACTCCTCGCACAATCGAATCCCGTACCCTTCGTGAACCAGCCGCTGGTTCCAACGACGGTGACTCCGGGAAGCCCTGCGTTCACGCTGACGGTGAATGGCACCGGCTTCGTCTCAGGTTCGGTTGTGAACTGGAATGGTAGCCCGCGGACTACGACGTTCGTAAGTAGTTCGCAGTTGACGGCTGCGATCTCGGCGGCGGATGTGGCGGTCGCAGCAGCGGCAACCATCTCTGTGACGAACCCCGCACCCGGCGGCGGCGTCTCGAACGCAGTCTACTTTCCTGTAAGGAACTCCAGCGAATCGGTCTCGCTTACCGAATCATACGTCGCGCCTGGAACCGCTCCAACGTTCACTATCGCAGCGGATTTCAATGGAGATGGCAAACTCGATCTTGCGACCGGCATCGCGAACTCGACCGTCGGCCTCACAATTTTGCTGGGCAACGGCGATGGAACGTTTACCTCGTCGCAGACGAGCCCGGTCAATCTTGGAGTGCAGGGAATGGTCGCGGGCGACCTGAACAACGATGGGAAGATCGATATCGCAGTTTCTGCAGGCAATGGCGGTGTGGCCGTGTTACTCGGCAATGGAGACGGAACGTTCCAGCCGCCTGTGGTGTACCCGGTGAGCGATACAAATTACTCGATTGCCGCCGGAGATTTTAACGGCGATGGCAACCTCGACTTGGCCGTGGCAGTGTTTGGAGGAACGAACCTCCTGCTGGGCAATGGGGACGGCACCTTTCAACCGTTTGTCAAGTACAGCATCGATTGCACCCCGGAGTTCCCCACGATCGCGGTGGGAGATTTCACGTCCGACGGCAAACTGGATTTGATCCAGATGGATCCCAACTGTGGAGTGTACGTTTTTCCGGGGCACGGAGATGGAACGTTCGGTTCTCCGATTGTGACGCCGGTTTCTGATGCCTATTCCGGTCCATTTTCCGTAGCGGACTTTAACGCTGACGGCAAACTCGACTTGGCCATCGCGAATGAAAAAAACAACACAGTAATGATTTTGCTCGGCAATGGAGACGGAACGTTCCAACCCGCGGTCAGCTACTCAACCGCTCAAAGTCCAGATTCGGTCTCGATCGCTGATTTCAACGGCGACGGCAAGCTCGATCTGGCGGTCTCCGGCGGCTATTCGCCTTTGATGATCGGCCTCACCTCCATTTCCATCCTGCTTGGAAACGGTGATGGTACTTTCCAGCTCTTCACCGCTTACGGGTCCGGCGAATACAGCGTTGCTGCCGCGGGCGATTTCAACAACGACGGGCTGATCGATTTAGCCGCCGGCGACTTGAGCGCTCAATCCGTGGCGGTATTCCGACAGGATAGCGGAACCACGGTTTCCCTTTCGCCATCGAGCTTAACGTTTGGAACGCGGCTGGCGGGCACGATCAGCCCACCCCAGTTCGTGACTTTAACCAATTCCGGAACGAGCACGCTCACGATCACCAGCATCACGCTCGGGACCCTGAACTTCGCGCTGATGAACAAATGCCCCGCTACACTGGCGGCAGGGCAGAGTTGCAGATTCGCGCTTTACTTCACGCCGACGAGACAGGGGAATCTCAGCGATACTCTTTCGATATTTGACAACGGTGGAGGCAGCCCGCAACTCGTCGCCCTGTCGGGAACGGCTACGATTTTGTCCGTTTCTCCCACAAGCCTCAATTTCGGCAATGTAACGGTCGGCAAGACAAGCCCACCGCAAAGAGTTACCTTGACGAATCACGGAAGCACAAAGGTGCAGATCACTAAGATTTCAGTAACCGGAACAAACCGCCTGGACTTCACTGAAGTGAATGCCTGCGGAACGAGTCTGGGCTCTGGAACAAGCTGCACCATTGACGTCTGGTTCACACCGAAAGCGACCGGCAGCCGGAACGCCACGCTGAGCATCATCGACAACGGCGGAGCCTCACCGCAAACCGTTCCCTTGACCGGAACAGGACAATAGGTGCCCTTATGCGCTCAGTCTTCATGATTGTTGCTGGGATATTGCTAGTGAGCCCTTCGCTGCTGGCTCAATCGAATCCCGTACCCTTCGTGAACCAGCCGCTTTTGCCCACCACTGTGGCTCCGGGGAGCCCTGCGTTCACGCTGACGGTGAATGGCACCGGGTTTGTCTCGGGCTCGGTCGTGAATTGGAATGGGGCCAGCCTGGCTACGACATTCGTCAGTAGTGTGAAGGTAACTGCGAGTGTCCCGGCAGCAGACCTCGTCAGCGCGGGCACAGCCTCGGTAACGGTCGCAAACCCAACCCCGGGCGGCGGTACGTCGAATGTGGCTTTCCTCCAGATCGTCGCGCCGGCTCCAGCCGTCGGGTTCCTCAGATCAGACTTCAGCCTGGCGCCAACCTCGGTATCGATCATCGCGATCACGGCGGATTTTAACCATGATGGCAAGCTTGATATTGCCACCGTGGGTGAAAATGAACCCGGCACTGTCTCCATTCTGCTGGGCAACGGCGATGGAACGTTCCAACCGGCAGTGTCCTACGCCACGGGACAGGAGCCGATTTCTGTAGCTGCGGGAGATTTCAACGGAGACGGAATCATCGATTTGGTGGTCGCCAATTTTCGCGACAGCACCGTATCCATCCTCCTGGGCAACGGGGATGGCACCTTCCAGCCGCACCTTGACTACGCCACGGGCGTTTACCCGGATTCCGTGATGCTCGGAGATTTCAACGGCGATGGCAAGCTCGATGTTGTGGTCACGAATTTCTATGGCACGTTCGGGCCGCCCTACTATCCTTCGATCTCGATCCTGCTCGGCAATGGTGATGGCACGCTTCAACCTCACCTTGATTACATCGATCTACTCACCAATCCTTATGCGATTAATATCGGGGACTTCAACGGCGACGGAAAACTCGATGTCGTGATGGCTACCGACACCTACGCGACGAATGGAGCTGCGGTCTACTTAGGCAATGGCGATGGCACATTCCAATCTCCGGTTGGGTACGAAACCGCTTCTTCTTCCATCTCAGTGGAAGTAGCCGATTTCAACGGAGACGGCAAGCTTGACTTGGCCGTAGGTACTGCAGCAGGAGTCTCCATCTTGCTGGGCAATGGCGACGGCACTTTTCAACCGCATACGGACTACGACACAGCCATCCGCGTATTCGGGTTAACCTCAGGCGATTTCAACGGCGATGGCAAACTGGACTTGGCAGTGACGAATCTGGATTCCAAGCAAGTAGCCATCATGTTGGGGAATGGCGATGGAACGTTTCAGTCGCCCCAGGATTTCGGCACCTTGACCGCGCCTTCCTCGCTGGCCAAAGGCGATTTCAATGGCGATGGTTCACTTGACCTTCTGGTCGGATACCAGGCGTCTGGGTCAACGTCAATCTTGTTGAGGACCGCGGCATATCTCTCGACCACGAGCCTTACCTTTGCAGCCCAAACCATTAACACCACAAGCGCCGGCCAGAGCGTCACGCTCACCAACACCGGAAGTACAACCCTCACGATCATGGGCATGAAAGCAAGCGGGAAGTTCGCCCAGACGAACACCTGCGGCAGCAGCGTCAGCGTCGGCGCGAGTTGCACCATTGTCGTGACCTTTACTCCTACCAAGCAAGGAACGCAGACAGGAACAATAACGATTACAGACAGCGCAGGCACGCAGACCATCGGCTTGACCGGTTCGGGCACGGTCGTGAGTCTCTCGCGCTCATCTTTAAAGTTTCCGCCGGAGAAAGTTGGAGTTACGAGCCCGTCGATCAGCATCACGCTTTCCAATGTGGGCACCACGACGATGAGCTTCTTCGGTACTTCGATTACGGGCACGGCCCGCCGGGATTTTGCTCAGACCAACGATTGCGGATTCACTATCGCAGCGGGGAAGAGCTGCACCATCAAGGTTACTTTTACGCCAAGCACAAAAGGCGCCCGGATCGCCTCACTGAACCTCTTTGATAACGGCGGCGGCAGCCCGCAGACGGTTCCGCTGAGCGGGACTGGCCAGTGACAACAACAGCAACGACGGACGATTTCAGGTGGAATCGGCTCACCGCAGAAGGTGACGCTTCAAGGAACGGGATAAAACGTTCGCGATAAAAGCGAAGTGCGGTCCCGATCGGCCGCCCGGCTCCTTTACATTTACGATCTGAGGCAGGAACATGACGAGATCCACTCTGGCCGCGTTCAGCTTTATCGTCTTCCTCGCAAGCTCACTAATCGGACAATCGAATCCCGTACCGTTCGTGAACCAGCCCCTGGTACCGACAACTGTGACGCCGGGAAGCCCTGCGTTCACGCTGACGGTGAACGGCACCGGCTTCGTCTCAGGTTCGGTTGTGAACTGGAACGGCAGCCCGCGGGCGACTACGTTCGTGAGCAGTTCGCGACTCACAGCTTCAATCCTGGCGGCGGATGTAGCCTCAAGGGGCGTCGCATCGGTGACGGTCGCCAACCCTAGCCCCGGTGGCGGGTCGTCCGGCATGGCTTACCTCGATGTTGCGAGTCCAGTCACCAACCTTACGTTCAGCAATCTCTACACGGGGGTGGCGGGCGACTTCTGGTATTTCATCACTACAGGGGACTTCAACAAAGACGGCAAGCCGGATATCGCGGCGGTAAATATCAGTACGGACTTTGTTGCAATTCTAATGGGTGGCGGTGACGGTTCCTTGAGTGCACCGACATACTACGCGACAGGGAGAGAGCCCGTAGCGGTAACGGTGGCAGATTTCAATGGAGATGGCAATGCCGACCTAGCGACGTCGAATTTGGATGGCGACAGTGTTTCCATCTTTCTCGGAAACGGAGACGGCACGTTTGGGCCCCAGACTACCGTGCCGTTTACCAAGCCAAACGGCCAAGCCACAGACCCGGCCGCGTCAGCAACGGGGGATTTCAACGGCGACGGCAAACTCGACCTCGCGGTCGCTCTCCAGAGTGCAAGCAGCATCGGCATAGTCCTTGGCAATGGCGACGGAACGTTCCAAAACTACGTCGCATACGATGTGGTCTCTGGTCCCTCCGGCGTAGTTGCGGGGGATTTCAATCAAGATGGGAAACTCGATCTTGCCGTATCGGATGGCAATGGTGTCTCGATATTACTGGGCAATGGCGACGGAACGTTTCAAACGTCGCAACTGGTTTCAGTTTTACCTCAGCTGGTGGGGATTATCGCGGCCGACTTCAATGGCGACGGCAAACTTGATTTGCTCGCAATTGCCGATGCTGGACCTTCGTCCGGCGTGTACGTACTACTGGGTAACGGTGACGGGACGTTCCAGCCGCCAACTGGCTACCTCACTGGGTCTTCTACTATCTCCGCTACTGTGGGCGATCTGAACGCAGATGGCATTCTTGACCTGGTGGTGCCGGTGGTTTCTTCAAGAACTGTGTTTGTTTTTCTGGGAAACGGCGATGGCACGTTCCAGAGTCCGCTAGAGTTTCTGGTGGGATCACAGTCGGTAGGTGGCGGGATGTACGCCGCTGCAGTTGCCGACTTTAACGGGGACGGGTTATTCGATTTGGCCATCCCATTCGATACTAGTAACGGAGGCGCTACTAGCATGGCGGTATTGGTGCAGGGGCAATTCGCGACGTTCGAAATTTCTCCGCCTTCCTTAGCGTTCCCAACGCAGATTGTCGGCACGAAAAGCGTGTCCCAGACGATGACTCTAACAAACACTGGACAAGTCACGGCTTCGATATCGGCACTAACAGTGGGTGGGGCAAACGCCGTGGAATTCGCACAGAGCAATACCTGCCAGAAGCCAATCGTCGTTGGGGCTTCCTGTAGCATCACGGTGAACTTCTTGCCGCGAGCGACGGGTAACCGAATCGCGGCAATTACCATCACCAGTAATGCCGTTCCAAGCACTCAGACGATCAACTTGTCGGGCACGGCGACGGTTGTAAGTCTCTCCCCGACTTCTCTGGGGTTCCCTGCGCGGCGAGTCGGCACTACCAGCCCGCCCTCAATTGTTGGAGTCACCAATGTTGGGAGGACCAGCCTGACATTCTCCGGCTTTAGCATTACCGGGAGGAACGCTAAGGATTTCGCCCAAACTAACAATTGCGGGTCAAGTCTCGCAGCTGGACATAGATGCTCGATTGGGGTGACCTTCACTCCGAGCGCCACTGGGACCCGCAACGCTTCGCTTAGCATCAGCGACAACGGCGGCGGTTCGCCGCAGAGTGTGACGCTGCAAGGCACGGGGAAGTAGTCCGTGAAAGAGGTCTACTTTCTTAGTCGCGCCGCAAACGCCAGGAACGACGGCGTCGCCGCGGGAAACAAAGGTGGGCCAGACACGCCTGCTTCCCACCCTTCAGCAACGAAGTGCGGGGAAAAGCGGGCCACACCTACTGCGGTATGCTGATCTTAAAGATCACCCCGTAGCCATTAAAGCCACGGTATTCCGTCGTGCCGTATAGATTGCCTTGATGGTCCGCTGCGAGGCTGCAGCATGGGCCTATTCCGTCCCCATTCCCTCCGAAGACGTGTAACACGGTAAAGTTTCCCAGCGGGTCAACTTTGAATACTGTGCCGCGGAAGTAACCGCCGGCTCCGTTGGTCTCGCCGTACAGGTTGCCTTTCCCGTCCATCACCAGCGAGAAAGGTTCTGCGCCGTCAGAAGAGTTGGTAAGCGCGTGCATCACGGTTTCGTTTCCGGCGGCGTCCAACTTGAAAACCGTGCCGCAGCCGAAGCTCTCGCAGTCATTAACATTGCCACCCTCTAGCGTAGTGCCATACAGATTGCCTGCAGAGTCGCGAACCAGAGTGCTGGCTGGAAACGTTCCATCGTTCGGATTGCTGTCAGGAAGAAAACTGTACAGCACAGTCAGATGCCCGGTTTTATCCATTTTGTAAACGGCTCCCCAACCTGTTGCTCCCCCAGCATAAGTGGTGCCATAAAAGTTGCCGGCGGAGTCCTCAATCAAGCCCGCTTGTGGACTCGCGCCATCTGTCTCGGTGAAGGTGTGCAGCAAACTAAATTTTCCGGCCGAAGAAATCTTGAAGATCGTTCCGCAGCCCTTGATGCCGAAGTAACTGCAAGAGATGTCGCCGCCCGTGCTGGTTGTGCCATAAAGATTGCCCGCTTTGTCCTGCAACAGACTGGCCAGCGGAACCGCGCCATCGGCGCCGCCGGTAAAAGTGTGGAGTATGGTTTCGTTCCCCGCGGTATCGATTTTGAAAACGTTGCCGGCGTTCGCGGTGGTACCGCAGTGGGATGTCGTTCCGTACAGATTTCCAGCATTGTCCCGGATCAGCGCCGCCCTCGGAAGACATCCGTCGCCAGAGCCGGTTGAGCCACCACTAAACGAGTAGATCGTGCTGTAGACGCCATTCGCGTCCAGATTGAAGACGGCACCCTCTTGATATTTCCCACCGCCGAACGCCGCGCCATAAAGATTGCCGGCGGAATCCCGAACCAGGCCTGCCTGCGGTTCGGTCGCGGATCCTAACGGATCGACCGGGTTGAAATAATAAAGGATGCTTTCATTTTGCGCGATGGAAGGAACAGCGGCACCCATCATGAGGAGCGCTGATAGCGCGCAGATCAGCGATTGGCAAATGCGGGAAGGTTTATACGGCATGACTCGGTCTCCTGGAGAAATGTGAGGGGCTTATCGCCGAAGCGATGGGGAGGAGAGAGGATTTTAGTGTTGTAGTCGCGCGTAAGTCAACAAGGGAATCGCAAGTTCGTGTTGCCGGTACGGATCGCCACGACTGAGGCTGCCCGCCTGGCGTGTTTTCGCAGGTCGGTACCACGCCCGGGCAATCTCCCCGCAAGGTTAAATTACTTCGCCCCCGGCGCCAGGAACCACGGTGTCGCCGTGTGGTCCGTCTTAAAGAATTGCAACACGTAAGTTGAAGCTTTGACCCGGCCTGCGGGATCCGACGGATGCGTTCCGTCATTCAACGAATCCTGGCACGACCACGCCAGCCCGTCGCTCCGCGTGTTCAGTCCGTCGACCCAGTAGTACGCGCCCCAGGCCATCCACGGTGCAACCACCGGACCCAGCGCCGGATTGAAATTCAGATTGGTATTGCCATTCATTTGATCCTGGATGGCCAGCTTGACGGCGAAGCCCGCCTGATAAGCGTTCGGCTCGTGGTAGAGGTTAATGACGCCATTCGAGTAGCCGGTGTAATTGACACTGGAGAAATATGCGATCTTGATGTTCGGGAACTTGAGCAGCAGGTTTTGCGTCATGAACTCCAGTTCCGACTGCAACCTCGAGATGGTCGGAGGTTTACCCTCCGCGTCGACGTCGTTCACCCATGCCGCCACCACCTGCTTCGCGGTAACGCCGGCATTCGGCAGATAGTTATTGGTCATGATGGTCCAGTAGTAGTTGTTGGGATCCTGCAAGTTTCCGCCACTCGCCCCGCCGGACGCCCCATTTACGATCACTAGGTTCTGATTCACCGACGGATCGACACTGGCGATCGCCCCGAATTCGTAAGCAATGCCCTGAGTGTTCGACTGTCCCACCGAGATCAGAACGTACTTGCCTGTGGGGCTCGGGTTGCCGTTGGCGTCCAGAGGCTGGATTCCACCCGCCAGCCCAGCCCCATAAGCATCGTGCGTGGGATCATCGACGTTGCTGCCGTTGGCATAGAGGCCGCCCTGGTATCCCATGTAGGTGCCGGTCCCGAGATCGATCAGAGGAACCAGAGGGTTTCCATTGTCCTTGATTTCTACGTTGTTGCAAGCCGATCCGGTGGGCGCGCCCACTGGCAGCGTAAGCGTTACTGTCGCGGTGACGGGTGGCGTCTCGGAATCGGTGGCCTGCACGGTGAAGTTGTAATTTCCCACGGCTACGCTCGAGGCCAGCGTTCCACTGATGCCACCGGCGCTCGACAAGACTAATCCTGCGGGCAGGCTTGATCCAGACGCCACGCTCCAGGTGACGTTTCCAATCCCTCCCGCTGAGGTCAGAGTGGCGAGATATTGCGCACTCTGAGTTGCGCTGGGCAGAGTTGGAAAAGTGTCCAGCGCAAACGTTGTGGCAGCAGTGGCGTTTCCCTTGAGACTGACTCCGGAGTTATTCAACGCGTTATACGTGATGAGAATACTGCCGACCGAAGGACCCTGGAGCCACGGATAATAGTAAATTTGCAGAGCCAGCGACTGTCCTGCCTTGAGCGTCGTGGAGTTGCCGCTGAAGCCGGTTTGCGCGAACGGCGCTGTGATAACGACACCAGTCACATTAAACGACGTGGTCCCGGTATTCGTGATCGTCAAAGTCTGCGGCGCAGCTGGGCTGCCCAGAGCCTGACTGCCGAAGTTCAGAGAAGTGGCGCTCAACGTCGCGATGCCCGTCGTGCTCGTGCCCACACCTTTCAGCGAGATCTTCTGCGACGGCAGTCCAGAGAAGTTGAATGTCATAGTGCCGGTATACGATTTGGCCGTCGTGGGCGAGAAAGACACAACGAAGTTCGCGTACTGTCCGGGCGCGAGCGTGACCGGCGTCGAGCCTGAGAGCAGCGTGAACTGCGGCAACGAAAGCGTCACGCTGGTAACCGTTGCCGACACTGTGCTCTCGTTGTATACGCTGATGGTTTGCGGCACCGCTCCGGTCGAGCCCGCCGGTACGTTGGGGAAGCTGACGAATCCCTGCGGATAAATCGCTACGCCGCTGAAGGCACCTGCCGGTACGGATAGCAGGAGGGTCGAACAGAAAAGCGCCAGGAAAAGTTTCCTCATCATTGCTCCCTGTGTGGCCCAGACTTCATCTTGGGGGAATGAATGAGTCCGAGGAAAGAAACTGTATGTTACACCATCTGAAGTGCGGCGTGTAGAGCCCATCTTCCGCCGGAAGTCCGTTTCCGGCATCCGAGAAGCGCTGCCGCGAGACGCCCGCCGCAAAAGATCCGGGGCGGACTTCGATCAGCCGCCCCCGAACTTTCACAAGTGAGTCAGGCCTTTAGGGCAACGTGCCGGTCTCCAGCAGGATCGGCTTCGCGCCAACGGGAACGGTTCCGCCACTGACAGTATTCTTGTTCCCTGCCAGATCAAGATACTCCGTGTATCCGCCCGCCGGAACGGTGAAGCTCGAAGTAGGACAGGAGGTGGTAGTGCAGTCTTGCCCAGCGTCCCAGACGGCGAGTCCCTTCCAGGTGCCGCTTGTCAAACCGCAACTCCAAACCGTGGAGCCGCCGCCGGGGGTGTTGGCAGTGCAGGCGCTGATGAGGGTCTTGCCGACGATCCACTGGTTCACTTCGCTCCAGGCGCTCGCGGCTTCCGTGGGTCCGCCGGATGAGGTCCATAGCGCACCGCCGTAGGTGTTCGTGGCATCCCAGCGGTACCAATAAACGCGGTCAACGCCCAACGACCGCTGGAGCAGGAAATAGCGCGCTAAAAAAGCGGCCTGGCGGTGGGGATCGGTGAAACCTTCCTCCGAGGCTTTGCTCCAGCCGCCTTCCGTGTTGAACCAGGGCTTGAGCGCCGCTTCGGTGGGGAAGCTGAGCACCGTGTTATTCAAATCATCCACAACCGTGTTCACATCTTCGGGGCTGGGACATACGCCGGAGCTTGCGGTCGTGCCGACGTAACCGTGAAAACCAATTACGTCCGCGAACATCCCCCCGCCAATTCCATCCACCTTGGTTCCAAAGAAGTCCGAAAGGTTGGTCGCGACCGAATTGAGATCATTCTGGAACGCGCCGACCGGCGATGGCGTGACAATACGCGCGGCAGGATCGAGCCCTTTTCCGCTGGGGAAGTTACTGTTCGAGTTGCATGACAACCCCACCGGCGGTCCCTCCACCACGCAGCGCGCATCCTGTTCCATCCGCACCAGCTGCGCTGTTGTGCCTTGCCAGAATTTTGGAATATTCCACTCATTCCAGATTTCGAAATATTTGATCTTGTTTCCATATTGACCGGCATTTCGCTGCGCGACAGCGGTGACCCAGTTGATCCAGTCCTGATCGGTACCACTTCCGTCGTTGTTCAGATCCTTTGGAGCCCAGCACTGTCCGTTGCCGCCGCCGTTGGGAAAGTCGTTGGAGTTGTAAGCGCAACTGCTGTCGCCGGGATTGGACGACGCCCAGTTCGGCGTGCGGGCCAGGTTATAAAGCAGATCTATGCCAGAGGACGAGTTGACGAAGCCATCGAGAGTGGAAAAATCGTACACCCCGTTCGAGGTATTGATCTGCGCCCAACCCGTACTCGTATCCCACAGACGCAGGCTCCCAAACGGGACGCTCACGCTCGGTACAAGGTCGGAGCTGCCCACGTGCAGATCCATGAAGGTCGATTGGCCTGAACTTCCAACTCCCAATTTCGCACTAGCAGAGCTTGTACTTGGAGCCTGTAGAGTGCAGGGGGCTCCGTTTCCCCCGCCGCCACCTCCGCCACCGCCACCAATCTGGCGAAAGGACGCGCCGCCGCCCCCGCAACTTGTTAGTCCGGTGAGCGCGGCCAGCAAGCCAATCGCGAAAGGAAAACTGCTCGAATCAAATAGTCTTGTCTTGGAGGAGGGGCTTTTCGACATGCTTGGAGTTCCTTTTGCTTCCTTTGCCAAACGTCTAACCGTATCTAACGCTAAACCTGCCATTTAGTTGCGGCAGTTCCTGCTCCAGAAGGCCTTGCCCTTCCGAATCCCTCGAATGACGGTTTTCATCCCCGATTCGAGGGTCCTCCTACCATCGGGCCCCCTATAGAAACACTCCAAGCGACGAGGTGAAACATTCTTCTCTAAACGTTAGTCTCCATGCAAAATTCTTCATCTTGACAGCAGTCACCTGGGCAGCGAAACTAAGGTTTCTCGTGTTGGCATTTGTACTCCTCCCCGCCTACCGAGCACAGCCCTAACAGCGCTGTTTAAGCAGTTTCGCACGGCTAGCAGAATTGCTGCTAGTGGGAATCCCGGCAGTGCCAGCAACAAGATCGATCAAACCACTCGTCACTCTACATTAGAGGAGATAATTCGTGAAGACTAGCCAACAGCAGACAGCCACATTCCGAGGCGCGGAAACGATCTCGCGCCGCCTGACCCTAACTCTTGCCGTGATCGTCATATTGTCGCTGGGCGCTTCGGTGGCGCTGGCTCAAGTCCCCGTGATCAACAACCCGCTGAAGCCTGAGCAGAAGGCTCCCGGTTCGACGACATTCACGTTGACCGTGAATGGCAGCGGCTTTCTCTCGGACGCCGTGGTGTACTGGAATGGCACTGCGCTCACCACAACTTTTGTGAAGAGCTCGCAGCTAACAGCTTCAGTCCCGACGGCTGACCTGGTCACGGCCGGCACAGCGATAGTGACCGTCAAGAATGGCACCGGCGTCGCTTCGAACGCCGCTCACTTTCAAGTCGTAAAGGGCAGCTACACCGTCGCGTACAGCAAGCTGGACTACACCACCGATACAAACCCGCAGGACGTGGTCGCAGCGGACTTCAATGGAGACGGCAAGCTCGACCTGGCAGTCGCCACCGCCAACAACACCGTCTCGATTCTTCTTGGCAATGGCACTGGAGCGTTTCCGACGCATGTGCAGTATTCCGTGCCCGGCGACCCGGTTGCGATCATTGCCGGCGATTTCAATGGCGACGGAAAAGTTGACCTCGTCACGGCCGACCAATTTCAAAGCCAGATCTCGGTGATTTTAGGCAACGGCGACGGCACCTTCCAGGCGCACAAGGAATTTGCGACCGGCACCAAGCCGGTGGCTCTGGCCACGGGGGACCTTAACGGTGACGGCAAGCTCGACATCGTCGTTGTCGACAACAACGCCAGCCAGATCTCGGTTCTGCTGGGTAACGGCGACGGCACGTTCCAGGCGCACAAGGAATACGCCACTGGCGGCGGGCCTTCCGGCGTGGCGATTGGCGACTTCAACGGAGACGGCAAGCTCGATCTCGTTGTAGCCAACAACAACGACAACACCGTCTCCATCTTGCTCGGCAATGGCGATGGCACCTTCCAGAGTCAGATTACCTATCCCACCGCAACCGCGCCCAATAGCGTGGTGGTCGGCGACTTCAACGGCGACGGCATACTGGATCTCGGTGTGGGCACGTCGAACAGGCAGGTTTCGGTGCTTCTGGGCAATGCCAACGGCACCTTCCAGAATCACAAGGAGTACGCGATCGGGGCGAACGCCGTGATAGTGGCCGCCGCGGACCTGGGCTCCAACGGGCACTTGTCTTTGATCTCGGCCAATTTCAATGACAACTCGGTTTCAACTCTGGGGGGAAATGGCGACGGCACTTTCAAGTCGGCGTCGACTTTCCCGGTCAGCAACGGGCCCACCGGCCTGGCTGTCGGCGATTTCAATAACAACGGCAAGCTGGATATCGCGGTTGCCGCCTCCAGCGGAAGCACGGTGTCCATTTTGACCGATAGCTGGATTTCACTCTCACCCGGCCTGGTCAGCTTCGGAACCCAGACTTCGGGCTTCAAGAGCTCGCCCAAGAGCGTCACCTTGAGGAACAACGGCACCACGGCCTGGACGATCGGGCCTGTCTCCTACGCGGGGTTGGACAGCCCAGACTTTACAACGAGTTCCCAGACCTGTCCTACCACCGGCAGCGTTGCGGCGGGCGCTTCCTGCACCGTCTCCGTTGTCTTCGATCCAACGGCTTGCGAAACTGCCGATGCCCAGATCCTGATCACTCCGGCTAGCGGACAGATCGGGAACGTGCTTACCGGCTCCGGCAACATTCCGCTCACGCTTTCGCCGCGCACCCTGACGTTCCCCACCACGCTGCTGGGTACCACCAGCGCAGCCAAGACAGAAACGTTTACCAACAATAGTGGCGTGAATATCGTCTTCTCGAAGATCGATTCCGAAGGAGCCAACGGAAGCGACTTCACAATCCAGCCGACTGGCTGCTCAGCCCTGAGCGGTGGTATCCTCGCGCCGGGGGCGACTTGCACCTCAAGCATCACCTACACCCCGACCATGCAGCCGCCGGGGAATGAGACCACGACCGAAGTCTTCTACGGCAACTTCTGCCTGGTGAAGCAGGGGTCGCTGCTCAACGGCGTTGGGACCGCGGTGAAGCTTACGCCCACGTCCTACACCTTCCCGACCACCAAGGTTGGAACCACCAGCAGTCCGAAGGTCTTTACCTTCCAGAATGCCGGATCAACCGCGCTGACTATCAGCAGCGTCGCCTGGAGCGGCAACAACGACTTCAACCAGACCAATACTTGTTACCCTAGCGTTCCAGCCAACTCGAGTTGCACGTTCAGTATCACGTTCACTCCGACGGCCATTGGAACTTTCACCGCGACCCTGAGTATCGGCGATCCTGATCCCACAGGGCCGCAGAAGATCACAGTCACGGGCACGGGCAACTAACGGACCTGGGGTACACGAACTCGGGCGGATTCTGGAGAGTTTGGCTTTCCCGAATCCGCCCTTTTCTTTTTGCCCCGCTCGGCCTGAATGGAATCAACGGCTTGCCTCTAAGCTATTGAAAAGACGATGTAATATTGCAGCGTCACAAAGGCCATTTGAATCAACAGGTTAGCCGTAAGTTATTGATTCCACAAGTAGCGCCGTATTTTACAAAGGCCCAAAGTATCGTTTAAAACCTCGCGTACAGTGGCTATCGGTGGGCCTAGGAAGCCCGTATAGCGACGAACCTGCCCGAAGGCGATCCAGATCGTCGCTGACTTCTGCGAGGCTTAAACTGGCTGCAATCGCATTATTATCCAAAAGCTATTGATCATCGGATGACTGTCTCGCGAAGGAGTAAGGAGTAAGCTAGGGACGATATATCCAGGTCTTCGCTGTGCTGACGCCGTGGGAATCGTAGCCACCGAAGATGCGGGTGCTTCCATCCATGAGCTGGATGATCGCGGGATAAAAGCGTGCTGTGTCCAAGGTCCCCGATACGGTACGGAATAATCCGCTTCTCGGATCGTAAATCTCAGCCGAAGCCGCGCCGCCCACGATCAGAACTCTGCCATCCAGCAGAAGCGTGGAATCGGCCAGTTTGGATCGCAGCTCGCTCAACTTTCCGGTCGGGAGGAAAGCTCCGCTGCGCGGTTCATAGATTTCCGCCGAGGCGAGAACATTGCTGGCGCCAGACGCTCCGGCTCCGCCGGCGATCAGCACCTTGCCGTTACCCAACAGCACCGACGTGTGGCTCGACCGCGCTTCGTGCAGGCTCCCGGAAGCGCTGAATGTATTGGTCTTCGGGTCGAAGATCTCGGCGCTGGCGAGTACCGAGTGATGTGCGCCGGTTCCGCCAACGATTAGAACGCGGCCATCGGAGAGCAGCGTAGCGGAATGATCGGCGCGAGCCGCCGTCATCTTCCCGACGAGAGTCCACTTGCCGGTTAAGACGTCATAGGTCTCGGCGGAATCGAGAGGTTGATTTCCATCCTCGCCCCCAGTGACGAGAATCTTTCCACTGCGCAACGTAGTGGCTGCCATATGCACGCGGCGCGCGTGCATGTTTCCGCGCACGGTGAACTCTCCAGTTTCGTAGTCGTAGTCTTCGCTGCTCGCGAGCGGAGTGCCGCCGCGGGTCATGCCGCCGGCAATGACTATTTTTGAGTCCTCCAGCACCGCCGCAATGTGCCCTTCGCGCGGCACAGACATTCTTCCGGCAGCTGAGAACTTTTCCGTCGTCGGATCGTAGAACTCCGCAGTCGCGAGGATGAGACCATGCGATTGCCGCCCGCCTATGATCAGCACTCGAAAGTCAGGAAGAATGGTGGCGGTGTGGCCGGCGCGTGCGGTAGTCATATCCCGGCCGGCAGAGATACTGCCAACCGGCAGAGAAGGATGCTTCGGCAGGCCGGTTTGCGATGGCGCAGAGCAGAGCAGGAGAAAGCAGATGCAAAATAATCTGGCTCTTCTCATCTGGATGTGACGAGAGGTGCTACGGTTGGAACACATAAGCCGAGCCTAATTGACAACCGCAATTGTTGACACTGGGCGCACCCAGCACGACCGTGCCACCCCCATCGGACAGAGAGAATCCGAAAGCGTCGTTCGCCTGACTATTGGGATCAGTGATCTCCGCTCCGAAACTCGAAGTTGTTGTCCAGCCGCCGGCTGGCTTGATGAAAACATAAACCGCACCTAGAGTTGGGTTGCCCTGGACGACGGTGTTAGGTGCTCCCACCACCAAATTGTTTTCTGTAATCGATACAACCTCACCGAACACGTCGCCGAACGCTGCCGATGCTGCGGTCAATTTGGCAGTCTCCGTGGCATTCGTCCAACCGCTGGTCGGCCGCACGTACACGTAGGCTTTTCCCGAACCGGTGCTTGCCCGCTGGGGCGCGCCAACCGCGATCGTGTTCCCGCTGATAGATACGCCGTAGCCGAGCTCGTCATACTGCTGCGCGTCCGAGGAGGTCAGTTTGGCCGTCTCGGTCATGCTTCTCCAGCCGGCTGGCGGACTCACAAACACGTACGCAGCACCCTGTTCCTGACCGAGAGCTTTGAAAGGCGTACCAGAGACTACCGTGTTGCCACTGATAGCGATGGAGCGGCCAAGTTGATCAGTCTCCGCCGCATCTGAGGCACTCAATTTGGCGTTGTATCTCGGTGTGGTGGCCCACCCGGCTGCTGGCTTTACGAATACGTATGCGTTTCCAGCCTGTGACGAAACGCCCGGCGCGCCAACTGCAACCGTGTTGCCGTTGATGGCAACGGAATAGCCGAATCCGTCGCCCGCCACGCCGTCTCCAGCCGTCAGCTTTGCCGTTTCAGTCATGTCGGTCCAGCCGCCAGCCGGCCTGACGAAGACATAGACCGCACCGCGGGTGCCCTTCCTCCCGGTTCCAGCGTTGGGAGCTCCAGCCACGATGGTATCGCCGCTAATGAAGACAGACGTTCCCAACTGATCGCCCAGCAAGCCGTCGGAGGCAGTCAACTTGGCAGTTTGGGTCATGGCCGTCCATCCGCCTGCCGGTTTCACAAACACGTAAGCCGCGCCCTGGTAGCTCTTGCTGTTGATGGTCGCGCCAGACGCTCCAACCACAACGGTATCGCTGCTGGCCGCAACGCTGAGGGCGAAACTGTCATACAGCGCGCCGTCGGACGCAGTCAGTTCGGCCAATTGCACGGAGAGGTTACTCCTGGGGCTGTTGGACACGACGGATCCCACAGCCGTCGGCAAACCGGCTGGGTGGGAACCTCTCGATTGACCAGACGCGACGACGACCAGAGATGAGACGAGCAACGAAATCACGACATGATTCAAGCGCAGCATGCCCATAAACCCACCTCCTAAATAGCTCTGCGAAGCATAATCTTCTCAGCGGGTATTCTTCAAACGGCAAAAACAACTCCGGCCGGTGGTCGATCAGTTGATCCCGTAAATGTTCAGGTAGCCCTGCGCGGTGCCCCCGGTCGCTCCCACGAAGACTTGTCCGTTGGCCACGGTCGGTACCGTGAACTTGATCGCGTTGCCTACGGGTTGATCGGCGGTGGAGACGCGGGTGCAGGGAGCGCCTTGTCCATCTGTAGTGAACAGGCAGGTGAGGGTCGATGCATCGAACGCCCACAGATTTGCGGGGCCGCCGTTCGGGTTGGTGGCATTATGGCTGTCAATCAACCAAACGATGGCCTTTGCCGAAGCGACGCTGGGAGCGGACACCGTAGGCGTCGGTCCCGGCCAGGAGAATATGTGGGCGGATTGAGCGGTCGGGGTCTTGCAAAAGCCGGCGCCACTGGTTCCGGTGCAGCTTGAGCCCGTGGGATAGAACTTGAATTGCATCAAGGGTAGGCTCTTGGCTCCCCAATAAGCGTAGCCCGAGGAGCCGCCGCCGCCGTTGCCAGTCGTCCACCAGCCGGGAGCGCCCCAGATGCCGCACTCGACCTGCGGAGTGATTTGATAGCAGAGGACACTCTTAATATATTGCGTCACCTGGTCGGCGCTTCCGCCGTTGTAGCCGCCCATGTAGCCCTTGTCGGCCCGCAACAGATAGATGCTGCCTTCCTTGCCGGCCTGGGCGAGCAGGTTCTGCGGGCTGCCGTTGGACTGGAAGGGAAGCAGCATTACGCCGCCGGAACCGAGGTCGTAATCAAAATTGTTGCGCGACTTCCAATCGAAGACGGTGAAGAAATCCTGCACGGAAAAGGTTGCGGGAGTGCCCGACAACTGCATTCGCAAAATCGAATTGCCGTAGTCGCACGGGGTCTGGCTGCAGGAAGTCGGCTTGTCATTCGGCGGTGTGCTGACGTTGACATTGGCGTTGCCGTTCCCAATGGAAAGATAAATGTGGCCGCTGCTGTCGAGGGCTGGGCCCGAAGATCCCTGCCAAATGCCGCCCTCATAGCTGGTATCGGAGGGCACAGAGGTCCAGATGCTGGTCTGGGTGAGCGCGTTTTGCGCCGAGTCTAGCTGGTAGGCCATCATCCAGCCGTTGTATGGGAAGTTCGCCGAATCGCAGTGCGCCGCCCAGGTTATGACCACTTGCGGATTCTGCCCGGTGTAGGGAATTGCTACGAGCGCGCCGCGCTGATTTTCATTGAGGGCGTAAGCACTGTCCCAGGTGATGCTGACCGTTCCGTTCTTGTATGTCCCCCCAATTGCTGTGGAGGCCATGACCGTGCCATCAATTACGCTGATGGCATAAAGCGTCTGCACATAGGTGACGGGGGAAGATTTGGTCTTGGTTCTGGCCACAAGATAGAGAACGCCCGACGTGATTGTGTCGTTCTTTCCAGCGTTCTGACTGACATCGATGACTGGCGTGCCCATGATCCCGATATCGCCGGGAGTAGGCAGGATGTCGGTGCAATTGAGCAGATCGACGGAGCCCTTGAGATAGGCGTAGCCGGTAGGGACAAGATTGTCCCGCCAGAGAATCTTGCCGGTCGTGGCATCGATAGCATAGACCGCGTCCTGCTGGGTCGCGACGTAGGCGACATTGGTATACGTTGTGCCGTTCATCACCACATTGGGCAGCACCAGCGGCTGCGCATAAATCGCGCCGTTGAGCTGAGTTGAGAACTGCTTGTGGAAGCTCTTGCCCGTCGTGGCCGTAACCACGGTCTGCGTGAGAGCGGGCTCATTGGGATTGAAGCCACGCCGGCTCACCCCGCCCTGAAATGTTGTATAGCAGACGCTGCTGCCGGAAAGGGTCGGGCAGCCCGTGACCGTGGTATCGAGGTCCTGAGCGCCGCATGTGGCTACGAGGATGATGGCTGAACCGAGGACACGTATGACGACGTGGCCAAAGATCGCTGCGAAGTGGCGCTTCAGAGGGCCTCCGGCGGGGGCTGGAACTAGGCCTAAATGTAAGGCGGTTGGACCACCGGGTCAAGAGTGAAAGTTTTTGCAGGTATCCAGAGAGGGCGCGTTGGGAGCGGGTTCCGAATGTGAGGGGGGCAGTGTGAAAATTTCTGCATCTTGACTGAGCCGCCGTCGCAGCATACAAACTAGAAGGAGCGCCAGTGTGAATGGCCGCGCTTCTACGCCCCCACGTATCGCGGCGGTCCTGAAACCCGGGTCCTTTAAACATCTGAATCGGCCGCAAAGCCTCAACTTTGCGTTCGTGGAGACCGTCATGAGTGCGCGCGTCATTGTCCGGAGATTTCTTCCTGCACAGACATCCGTGAAGATTTGCGGTTACGTTGTTGCGCTGCTCGCGGGTGTGCTGACGGTAGTGCCGTGGGCGGCAGCGCAAGCGCCGACGCTGACCTTCACGCCCTCAAGTTTGACGTTTAGCAGTATCGTCGTGAACACGACCGCGAGCTCGACAGTAACGGTAAAGAATACCGCTACGGGCGCGAACCCGGTTACCTTCACCAGCATCGCGGCGAGCGGATCCACCTATTTCAGTCAGACGAATACTTGTACTGCGGCCAAACTGGGCACGGGCAAGACGTGCACCATCACGGTGAGCTTCACGCCCGCGAAAACGGGGACATTCACGGGCACAGTGACGGTTACCGACAATGCGACGGGAAGCCCGCAAAAAATCAGCCTTACCGGCACGGCGATCCAGGGCGGCACGATCAACGTGATCCAGCACATTGTCTTCATCATTAAGGAGAACCGAAGCTTCGACAATTATTTCGGAACATTCCCTGGCGCCGACGGCGCGACCAGCGGAAAAGTGTCAAATGGAAACACCATGACGCTGGGGCATACCCCCGACCGGGTGCGCGACATGGGGCACGGCTGGAACGATGCCATCACTGCGGTCGACGGCGGCAAGATGGATAAATTCGACCTAGTGAACCATGGCAACTACGGCGGGGATTACATGTCGATGACGCAGTTGTACCAGTCTGACATCCCCAACTATTGGACGTACGCTCAGCAATTCACCTTGTCCGATGCAACCTTCGAATCGACGAAGTCGGCGAGTTTTTCCAACCACCTTTACACGATCATGGCGGACGGAGCGGAGAGTATTTCCAACCCGAATGAGCCCGGGCACCCGCAATATGCTTCCTGGGGCTGCGACGCTGTGGCCGGGACCACGGTGACCTTGCAGAACACGAGCGGCAAACAGTCTTCGGTTTTTCCGTGTTTCAGCAACACCACGATTGCAGACCTGCTGGATACGGCGGGAATTTCGTGGACCTCCTATGCTCCGGTACACAATTCCTCGGGCTATGCCTGGAATTCCTACAATTCGATCAATCAAATCCGTAATACTTCCTTGTGGACTCAGCACGTAGTGCCTTTCGGCAACTTCGTGTCGGATGCGCAGAACGGCAAACTGCCCGCGGTCAGCTGGCTGGTTCCCGACACGAACAACAGCGATCATGCGCCCTCCAGCGTTTGCACTGGTGAGAATTGGATTGTGCAGCAAATCAACGCCATCATGCAGGGACCGGAGTGGAACACGACGGCGATCTTCCTTACCTGGGACGATTTTGGCGGCTTTTATGACCATGCAGTGCCGGCCAGCCCCGACTACTGGGGGTTCGGGCCGCGCGTGCCCATGATCATCATTTCCCCGTACGCGCGTGCCGGGACAGTCGTGCACACGCAATATGAATTTTCTTCGGTGTTGAGGTTTATTGAGAAGCGCTTTGGCCTGAGTACGCTCACCTTGCGTGATTTGGATGCCTCCGATATGACCGATGCCTTCAACTTCGCGCAGAATCCTCTGCCGGCGTTGATTCTGAGCACGCGCACCTGTCCCTCGGATGGCGCCATTGTCGATTTGGGGAACGACAAGGTGGACTTCGGAAACGTGGTGGTTGGCAAGAGCGCGACGCTGACGCGCACCATGAAAAATACCGGGACCGCGTCGCTGAGTATCACGAGTGAGGTGATTCCCAGTGGGGCTCCTTACACTCAGACCAATACTTGCGGGTCGACGCTGGCGGCGGGGGGGAGTTGTACCTTTACCTTTGTATTCACTCCGACGAAGAACACTACGCAAAACTCAACCTGCACCATCTTCGACAGCGCTTCCAGTAGCCCCCAGATCTATAACCTATATGGCGCGGGTATAAATGTAGCCGGAGGGTCTCCGGTAAAGCCGGCTGCGGGCGAGCAGCCTGACGATGATGACGGCGATTAGGACTGATCCCGTCGTTAGTTCGTTGGTCGTTTGCCAAAGCACGACCAACCGATAACGTTTGGAATTCTTAAGAATAAGCTGGGGGCAGACTCCCGGCGGGATTTTTCCAACCGAAAAGTTTCTGGGAGTGCCCAATGAAGGTGCGCCACTACGCTTCCCCTCTGGCGGTTTTATTGATCTCTCTACCGCTGTTTGCTCAACCCTCCGTATCTGCTCCGGCCGTGAAGTTGGTGCCTACCAGTTTGACCTTTGGGCAGCAGGTGATTGGGACGGTGAGCGGCGGCCAAAACGTCACCTTGACCAACAGTGGAACTGCGCTGCTCACTTTGACGAAGATCACGGCGACTTCCGGGTATGGCGAGACCAATACTTGCGGCAGCAGTCTGAAAGCAGGGAAGAGCTGCACAATCACGGTTACGTTTGCGCCTACGGTTGCCGGGACTATTTCGGGCACGATCCAGGTTTTTGATAACGCGAGTGGCAGTCCGCAGAAAGTTGTTTTGACCGGGACGGCGATTCGCGGCATTGACCAGATTCAGCACATCGTCTTCATCGTCAAAGAGAATCGCAGCTTCAACAATTATTTTGGAACGTTTCCCGGCGCGACCGGCGCTACGAGTGGGCCGGTCTCCAACGGGACAACGATTGCGCTGAACCACACTCCGGATCGCGTGCGCGATCTGGGCCATGGCTGGAATGATGCGAAGACTGCGATCAACGGCGGCAAGATGAATCAGTTCGACCTGGTGGCCTACGGCAACATCAACGGCGATTACATGTCGATGTCCCAGATGTACCAGTCCGACCTGCCGAACTATTGGAGTTACGCGCAGACCTACACATTGTCGGACATGACATTTTCGTCGCTGCACGGCGGAAGTTTTCCCAATCACATGTACACGATCGCCGCCGACAATTTCGAGGCGACCAGCAATCCCGCCAATCCGGGGCATCCGAAGTTTGGCTACTGGGGTTGCGATGCGCCCGTGGGCAGCACTGTGACGCTTACGACCACTTCGGGAAAAACCTCGAGCGTATATCCCTGCTTTGACAATCAGACTTTGGGCGATCTGCTCACTACCGCCGGCGTTACCTGGAAGTACTACGCGCCGACCGAGAACAGCGCGGGCTATGAGTGGAACGCGATGGATGCGATCAACCACATCCGCAATACATCGGTGTGGAGTTCAAATGTTGTCAAGTATTCGCAATTCGCCACTGACGCGCAGAACGGCACGCTTCCGGCGGTGAGCTGGCTGGTGCCTTATACGGCGGTGAGCGAGCATCCGCCTTCGAGCACGTGTAGCGGAGAAAACTGGACGGTGGACACGCTCAACGCCATCATGCAAGGGCCGGACTGGGCCACCACCGCCGTCTTCATTACATGGGATGACTTCGGCGGCTTCTACGATCCGGTTGCGCCGCAGAGTCCCGACTATTACGGATATGGGCCGCGCGTGCCCATGCTGATCATTTCTCCTTACTCCAACGGGGGCAAGGTAGTTCATACGGTGTATGAATTTTCTTCGGTGTTGAAGTTTGTGGAGACGCGTTTCAATCTTTCGGCTTTGACCCTGCGGGATGCCGGTGCCTCTGACATGACCGATGCGTTCAACTTCACGCAGACGCCGCTGCCGGCGCTGATTCTGACGGACCGCGTTTGTCCGAAGGGACCGATTGTGTCGCTGGACAATAAGAATGTCGATTTCGGCAGCGTGACGGTCGGAACTACCAGCTCGCCGATGACCCGCACCATCACCAACATTGGCGACCAGACGCTTACTTTCACGAGCCTCGCGGTTACAGATCCGACCTACGCGCAAACCAACAACTGTACGAGCCTGGCGCCGAACGCCAGTTGCACCGTCACCATCACGTTTTCGCCCACCAAGACTGGGCAGGATAATCAATTCATCAACATCACCGACAATGCCAGCACCAGCCCGCAGGAGTTTGATTTGTTTGGGACGGGAGCGAGTGGGGCGGGGAAGAGTGTGGCTGCACCTTCTTCTGACACGACGGTGCGAAGGACGAACACCGATGAGGATGACGACGACTAAATCAATGAATTCCATGCGCTCGCGGATGGGCCGCATCACACTCGGGCAACTACGTAGGGATAGCCAGCTACGTCAGTTCGATGAATGCTGCAGTATGTATCCGGTTTTTTTGGACCAGGGTCGCCGTGGGCCTGCACAGCCGCGCTCTCTTGCGTAAATATTCGCTGAACGTCACGATGCCTCCCTTGCTGACGCTTGCGATACTGGGTGCGGCCGCGTGGTTTTGTAGGCACTGGGTGTTCCAAGCTTGAAAAAAGGGGCGCATCTAACCGCGCCCCCTGAATCGATTCGAAGTTAATTTAACAGTTGTCGCGTTAGTTAACCGTCAACTGCACCGTCACGGTCCGCGTGATGCTGCCGCTGTTGGCGAGGACTGTGATCGAGTAGGTTCCCTTCGCGGTGGTCGATCCCGCAGTCACCGTCAAGGCTGATGTTCCAGAGGTCTTGATCGAGCTGGCGCTGAGCGTCGAGGAAAGTCCCTTCACTTCAGAAATTCCATCTAGCGTGAGGTTCGCGGTGCTGGTGAAGTTCAGCGGAGTCAGTGTCAGGTTAAACGTTGCCGATTTGCCTGCCGTGACGGTTAGAGCCGCGTTATCGACTGTAAACCAGAAGTCGGTGCCCACCGGCGTCAGGCTGCACGCGGCGCCGGGGTTGCCCGAGGGCTGCTTGAAACTCGAGTTCGAATCCTGCAGGGTTGCGCCCTGCCAACCGGGGAAATCGGACTTGCTGCCTTTTTTCGGGGTCGGCACCACGAACGGCGTGGTCGAATTCTGCGAGTTCCACCAGGTGTTGCTGGAGGACTTCAGTGTGTTCTGAAAGCTCGTCCAGTCTGAATTGTTTAAGTAGCTGTCCTTAAAGAGTCCCTGGCTGCTGGTGTTTCCCTGGATCGTGTTTGAGGTGTTGGTGAAATTCTGAGTCACCAGGTTGGTGGTCTTCCCGGTTACCCAATTGGTGACACTGATGCCGCCCGCCAGTCCGATGACCGTGATCTGATTGGGCAGGTTGTTCATCAGCACGCTGTTGGTGAGAGAAACGCCTTCCGAATTGCGCAGCACCAACCCGCCGACCGCCATGGACGAGTTCTGATTGCAGACATAGGCGCCCGAGAATGTAATCGGGCCCTCATCTTTTTCCACGAACAGGCCGCTCATCATATTGCTGGTGGCGTTGATTCCGGCGGTGCTGATGTTGGCGTTGTCCGTGTCCCAATGGATGCCGTAGGCCTGATTGAAGCTGACGGTAAGGCCGTTGATGGTGTCGTCATGCACCAGCCAGGCATGGAGGCCGCCGGTGTTGCAGGCGTAGTAAGCACCTTGCGCTCCCCGCCAATTGTTGTAAGAGGTCGTATCCGATTGCCACAAGCCGTATTGGGTCTGCGATTCCTGGAAGCCGGCATCGCCGTTGTGCTGGGACACGGTGTTCTCGACCGTGAAATATGTGGTCGGGTTCGAGATGCTCAGGCCCTGGGCGTTATTCCACTGGAAGGTGTCGCTGTCAAACAGGATGTTGCTGGAACTGCCCTGGACCTGGACGGCGGCCAAACCGCGGCAGCTATTGGCGTATTGGAATGTCAGTCCGCGGACCACGATGTTCGATTTGCGCTGAATGGTGAAGAGTGCAGGCAAAGAGGCTACATCTACGGTCGCTGTGCCCATGTTCGTTCCGGATTTCGGCCAGACGTAGATCAGGTCTGATCCTTCATCCACGTAGAACGTGCCCTGCAACATCTGCCCGAGAGACATCACCTGCGTCAGGACGGTTCCGTTTACGGCGACCATCTCTTGCCGCAACATGATGTTCTGCTGAAAGGGGCAGGAGGTTAGCTGCGGGCACTCGCCCCAGTTGTTATTCCAGCTATTGGTGTAAATGCTGTTGTTCTGGCTGTAGGTGGCCCAGCCCGAGTAAACGGTCGCGCCGCTCACGATGACCGTCCCATTGGTAGCAGCCTGGAACGTGACGGGGAGGCTGGTGTCTTTGTTGTTGTGGCTCAGCGTCACGCTCTCGCGGTACGTTCCGGGATTGATGATCACCTTGGTCCCGATGGAGCTTTGATTATTGGTTTCGGCCAGGGATGCGGCGGCGCCAATGGTTTTCAGCGGTTTCGACTGGGTGCCGGGATTTGAATCCGAGCCCTTCGCCGTGTCGACATAAAGGGTGGCCGTTTCCAGGCTTTCGTTGACATTGGCTTGTCCGGAGGCGCTGGTCAGGAAGAAAAGGGGCAACAACAACGCGAGGGTGAGTTGAAAAAAGTTGACTGGAACGAGCGACTGGCGACTGGCCATGGGGGAAGTGGCGGGCGACATCTAAAAACTCCTCTCGAAGGGGGATTTTCGGGAGGACTACTCAATAGGGTGAGTGTCCTTACACGGACTGTAAATAGGCACTGCCCAAGTGGCTAGGTCTCGAAAGTGCATAGGAATGCAATACCGGAAGTACATTAGATTGGCAGGAAAATTCCCTTAAACTGGCACTGGGCGTGGGTTTTGGGGCAGGACCGCTGGGACGTCGAATCGAAGATTTGCCCAAAATGGGAAGCGCTGCGAGTGAATTCCGAACAGATTCTGGCGGCGTTTCCTTTTATCCACACCCGCAAGACCACCCAGGCCCGAACCTACTCGCAGAGGTATCCAGCGGCTTATGGTATGACCGTCTCCGTAAATGTAGCGGGTGTCAGATTGGAGTAGGACGCCGTGATCGTCACTGTTCCTGCCTGCGACGGAGTGGTGTAGGTGACGGTGGCTTTTCCCGCCGAGTTGGTGACGGGTGTGGTGGTGGAGAATGTCCCCGCGGCACCGTTGTCGGAGAAGGTCACGGTGAGGCCCGCGATTCCGTTCAAGTATTGATCCGTGACCGAGACGATCAGGCTCTTGGGCAGCAGATTATGAACATGCGCCGTCTGATTATTTCCTTGAACGATGTTGATCAGAGCCGGTGGACCGGCAACTGCGCTTTCGGTGATCTTATCGGTCACGCTTCCATTCGATGCCGTGGCAGTGATGGTCTTTGCCACCGTGGGAAGCGTATAGGTGACGCTCACTTGCCCGTTCGACCCGGTGGTCGCTGGATTGGGGACGAATGTCCCCCCGAGGCCGTCATTGAACGTGATCGAGGCATTCGGCACTACATTGCCAACTGCATCCTTGGCTTTCACCACGATGGGCAAGGGCAAAGTGGTTCCCACCGTCCCCGATTGTTTTCCGCCCGATACCGTAGAGAGCGAGGCCACGGGTCCAACCACATCGCTCTCGGTGAAAGATCCAGTGGCATAGCCGGGACTGGATGCCGTGATGATGATGGTCTGGGGAGTCTTCGGTAGCGTGTAGGTTGTGGATGCCTGGCCATTACTATCGGTGGTTCCAGTAGGACTGCCGAAGACGCCACCCTTGCCGCCGTCGCTGAAAGTTACGGTTACGCCCGAGATTGGAGTTCCGGTGTAGGGGTTGGTGGCCGTGATGGCGAGCGCTGTGGGCAACGTGGTGCCAGCGGCGCCGGTCTGGCCATTGCCCGCGGTTGCAGCGATGACTGGGAACAATCCGTAAGTGACCAGTTGAGTTTGCGTCCCGGCGAACACTTTCCCGTTGGCCACTATAGGAGTTGCAAAATGACCAATGGTTCCCAGGGTGTCGCGCCCCGAAACCATGCCGGAGTCGTAGAGCAGGAACAAAGTGACGGCATCATAGGCGGAGAGCTTCGGCACACCGCTGACGTTTCGCACCAACCACACGATGCCATTGCTGTTTCCGTTAGCTGAGATCACGGGCAGCCCGAAGTTTGTCAGCTTGCCCACCGTCTTTGCCACCGGAGTGGTCGAGAGCGCGGTAACGCCGCTGTTGGTGCTCAGCGAATAAGACCTGAGATAGTCCTGGTGAGCCAGAAAATACACATAATTGTTCCAGTAGAGAGGACTGCCGAACAATTCGCCGAGAAGAGCAGTGGGAAGATATTGAACGATCTGGTTGTTATCGGTTGGGTTGTACCCTCCCATATTGTCGCGGTTGATCAGGTAGATGTCCGCGTCCTTGCCGGAAGCAACCAGCAAATTCGGAGTAGTGCTGCCGGCTTGGGGGGGCAGAAGAATCGGGCCCCCGGAGCCCAGATCGAGGTCTTGCGCGGCCATGTTGGCCTGATCGAAGGGGGTGAAAGAGTCCCCGACTGCGAATTGACCCGAGCCGAATGTCAATCGCAATACGCTATCCCCGAGGTCGTTGGCGCTGAAGTTGAAGAGTCCATTGGCGGTGGAAAGATAAATATTGCCGTTACTGTCAGCCGCCGGACCTACGCCGCCCTGCCAGATGGAGCTGCCATAGCTGTTGTCGGGCTGCGTGGTCATCACCCCCGGTTGCTGCTGCAGGTTGGAGGCACTGTAGGCGAAAAGCCAGCCGCGCGCGCTAAGGTCGCAACCGTTGGATCCGAAACCCATGAAGATGGTGCCGTTCGAGAGCAACAACCCCGGCCGCTGAATGTAGTTCAGAGGAGTGAAGTTAAGAGTTCCGATCGTGGCCGTAATGGTAGCCGGTCCACCAAATTTCTCGAGGCCAGTTGTGACGTCCAGAGCATGCAAGGAATAAGCGGCTGGCCCGGATCCCGTTCCGTACGTTTTGGCGGTGAGGTACATCGTGTTGCTGCTGGGATCGATAACCGGAGTTGCTAGAATGCCGATTTGATTGAAACCGGTGACGCCGCTGCAGCCTTCGGTTGCACTGGGAACCGGGCTGCCGAGGTTTATCTGCCAGAGCTGAGCGCCGCTGTCGGCGTCAATGGCATAGACGCTGTTATTCAGCGTAGCGACGAAAACCACATTGTGCGTTCCGCCGTTGATGCTAAGTCCGTACATGTACAAAGGCTGCGCCTGGATGTAGCCATCGACGTTGAAGGTAGAAAGCTTGCCGAACTGGCTCGTGGTTACATTCGCGGCCGAAAGCAGCGTTTCGCTGGAGTTAAGTCCGTCGCGCGCGTTGTCGTACTTGTTGGTGAGCACACTGACTTGCGCGGACGCTGCAGGGAAAGACCCCGGAGACGAGAGAACGGCAAGGGCCGCCAGAACAGCGGCACCGAGCGTTGTCGCGAAACGGTGATAAGTCATGGGCTCCTCTTTTTCAACAAAACTGCCAGTACGTTCGGACCCGCTTGCGGCCAGAATCAATCAATCTCGATCAATCAATCTCAAATCAAATCAACGCACACCTTCATCACTTGACCGTCTCGGTGAAGTTGACCGGTCCCAGCGTTGATGTCGACGCTGAGATGGTTATGGTTCCCGCGTTCGCTCCGGTCGTATAGCTCACTGAGACCTGTCCGTTCGAAGTGGTGACGGGCGCACTATTGGAGAATGTCCCTCCCGCTCCGTTGTCGGTGAAATTTACGGTAACGCCCGCGATTCCGTTGTTATATTTATCGGCGACCATCACGATCAGTTTCTTGGCCAACACTGTGTGGGGATTGGCTGACTGGTTATTCCCTTGAACGATGGTAAGCGCGGTGGCCGGGCCGGGAGTGGATTGCTCGGTGATGTTGACGGTTGCAGGGCTATCGGTTGCGGTTACCGTGAAAGTTTTCGCCGAAGTGGGAAGCGTGAACGTAGTGCTGGCTTGCCCGTTCGAACCGGTGATTGCCGTAGTCGGGGAGAAGGTGCCGTTTAAGGTTCCATCCGCGAAGGTGATTGGTGCTCCCACGACGATTCCTCCCGACGAATTCTTTGCTTTCACGGTGATCGGCAATGGCAACGTGGTTCCAACGGTTCCAACCTGTTTCCCGCCCGAAACCACGGTGATAGTGGCTACGCTCGGGGTCGCTGTCTCGGTGAAAATTCCGGAGGTATAGCCCGTGGCACTTGCGGTGATGGTCACGGTCTGCACAGTTGAGGGCAACGTATAAGTTGACGATGCGATGCCGTTGCTGCCTGTGATCGCCGTGGGAGTGCCGAACGTGCCGCCCTTGCCGCCATCACTGAAGGTTACGCTCAGGCCCTGAACGGGATTTCCGCCATTGGTGGCCAAAACCGCGAGTGCAGTGGGCAGCGTCGTGCTGACTTGGCCACTCTGATTGTTGCCCGCGTTCACGGCCAGAGTCTTGGCGGCTGAAGTGATGGTCTCGGTGAAAATCGCGGAGGTATATCCGGTGGCGGCGGCTGTGATGGTCAGCGTTCCCGTTGACATCGGAGTGTAAGTAGTCGATACCTTGCCGTCGCTGCCGGTGGTGCCCGTGGGAGTGCCGAACGTGCCGCCTTTGCCGGCATCGCTGAAGGTGACGCTGACTCCCGAGATGGGCTGGCCATTGTTGAGATTCGAGGCTAAGACCGTGAGCGGAGTGGGCAACTGAACGCCTACTGTACCGGTCTGATTGTTACCAGCGGTGGGAGTGAGGGCCAGAGTCGGCACCAGATACCACGGGATGGTCGTGTCGTCGGTCTTCAGGAAGTTGAGTAACTGGGTTGCGACCTTCAATTGCCCTAAACGTCCGGTGCTGGAAGCGGGATGAGTTCCATCCGCCGAGAAGTCGGCGCAATCCCAGATCAACCCATCGTTGCGGCCCAGCATGCCGTTGGACCAGTAATACGACCCCCACGACATCCACGGCGCAACCACCGGTCCTAGGAGCGGGTTGTAATTCAAATTCGAGTTGCCATTGATCTGGTCCTGGATCGCCCACTTCACCGCAAAACCAACTTCGTAGGCGTAAGGCTCGGGATTATCCGGTTTGCCCACGCCGTTGGAATATCCGCCATACACCCGCGTCCCGAAATACACCAGCTTCAAGTTCGGGAACAGGGTGTACAGGTTGTTCATCATGCTCTCGTACTCGGATTGAAGGGTGGTGATATCGCTGGGGAAGCTTCCAGTGGCGATGCCATCGGTGTCTTCTATCACGACCGCCACGACCTGCTTCGCCGTCACACCATTCTGCGGCAGGTAGTTGTTGAGGACCATGCCCCAGTAGTACGAGTTGATGTTGGCAAAGTCTTTCGGCGTAGCTCCGCCCTGCGCACCGTTCACGATCTTCAGACTGCTATTCTTCGCCGGATCGGAATTGGCAATGGGAAGGAAACGGTTGAACTCGTTCTGCAAGGTCGATTCTCCCAGGGCCATGAGGACATATTTTCCCGTCGGACTGGGGTTGCCGTTGGAATCGAGCGGCTGAATGCCCTTGGCGAATGTGACGCCATCGGAGTCATGCGATGCCGGACGCACGTTGCTCCCACTGGGATAAAGCCCGCCCTCGGAACCCTGATAGGTTCCGGTACCGAGATCGGTGAGTGCAACGATAGGCGTCGATGTGTTCGGGACGTCGAAAGAGGTGTCGTTGCAGTTGTCGCCAAGGTTGGCAAAGACGGCGAGCGAGAATAGTGTGCTGGCCGTCTTACCGGACGTGGTGTCCTTCACCTGGATTGTGAATGTGTAGGTGCCCGTGCCCACGGTCGATGCCAGTGTGCCGCTGACGGTTCCGGTGCTGGACAAAGTCAATCCCGAAGGCAAGGTCGATCCACTTACCAGGCTCCATGTAAAGGGCCCGCCAGAGCCGGTTGCATTCAAAGTCCGTTCGTAGGCCGCGTTTTGCGTCGCGATCGGCAAAGTGGGCAACGTAGAAATGGCTAGCGCCGTTGCCGCCACTCCGTTGCCGCTAAGGCTCGCTCCCTGATCGGGGAGAGAGTTGTAGGTGATGTCGATCGCGCCAGTCTCCGAAGCTGCCGCGCTCGGCGTGTAGTAAACCGGAATCGCCAGCGTGCCTCCGTCCTTCGCGATCGTGAAGGGCAGAGTCACGGGGCCAATCGTGAAACTGGGTGGCGACAGCGTGATCGACGTAACATTCACGGTCGAGCCGCCGGTGTTCGTAACCGTCACCGTCTGCGGGGCGCTCGTGGTTCCGACGGCCTGATTGGGAAACTTCAACGAACTCGGACCTACAGAAGCAACCGCTGTGGTGGTTACTCCAGTACCGGTCACAGGAACGTTTACGTTAGTTCCATCCCACATCGAGATTACGAAATCACAATTGAACGTTGTTGCCGAATCTGGTTGAAAGAAGACGGAATAATGGGTGATGGGATTCGGCTGCCCGACAGTCAAAGTGAAGGGCGCCACTCCGGAAGCCAGGCCATACTGAGGGCAAGAGAAACCGACACTGGCGATGATCGCGTCGGTGTTGAGCAGATTGCTGATGGTGAGGGTTTTTGAACCGCTCACCAGCCCAAGGTAGGTATTGCCAAAAGACAACGAACTTGGGCTGGAAGAGACGTCCTGCGCAACCGCGGTCGCGGCCACCGCACAAAGCAGAAGACAAAAAATGATAGCGCGCAGATTCCTATTGTTGCTCGAGCCCATTGTCACAAAACCCTCCAATTGATCAGCCTGACGTCAGTTATGGGGAAACATCTGGCTTCAGTCGAAGCCCGCCTCGGTTTGCAAGTGATTACAGCCGTGCACTGACGTATGAATTGATCTCGCAATTCAACTGGATCTCTACGAAATGCGGCGCAGTCCATGCCATGCAGTAGCAGTGTCCCTTAATAAAGCAACTTGAGATTCGGTGGCGCCAGGGGAGGAGAAACTGCCCAACCGGAAGGTTCCGCAAAACCGATTGGAGTCCTACTATTCTTGGGTGTGTTGCAGTTTCTGTCAAGGATGAAAGTTCTTGCATACTCCAAGGTCTTCAACCCGGACTGGTGGAGAAGAAAGTCTCCTACCCAAGTGCCTGACACTCGCAATCATCTGACCGTTTCCGTAAAGGTGAGCGGTCCCAGCGTCGACGTCGACGCTGAAATAGTCACCGTTCCCGAGGTTGACCCGGTGGTATAGGTGACGGAGGCCTGCCCAGTTGTGGTCGTGACCGGCATCGTGGTGGAGAATGTCCCTCCGGCGCCGTTGTCGGTGAAAGTTACCGTAACCCCCGAAATGGGATTGCCGTATTGATCTTTCAACGACACGACGAGATTCTTAGACAACTTGGTATTGCGATTCGCCGATTGGTTGTTGCCGGAGACAATGGTGAAGCTGGTGGCGGGACCAGCCACCGACGTCTCAGTGATGTTGACCTTTATGCTGCCATCCGAGGCCGTGACGGTCATCTTTTTCGCAACCGTGGGCAGCGTGAAGGTGGTGCTGGCTTGCCCGTTCGAACCAGTGATGGCCGGGTTGGGCGAGAAGGTGCCGCTTGTGACGCCATCCGCGAACGTTATCGGGGCGCCTGCCACTCCCTGGCCGGACGAATTCTTGGCTTTCACGACGAGCGCCAAGGGCAAGGTGGTTCCCACTGTTCCAGACTGTTTTCCGCCCGAGACGACTGCGATACTAGTCACTGTCGGAGTGGAGGTTTCAGTGAAAGTTGCCGGTGTATATTGCGAACTGGTCGCGGTGACAGTCACGGTTTTGACGGTCGCAGGCAAAGTGTATGTGGTCGACGCAGAGCCACTGCCGTTCGTGGTCGCGACGGGAGTGCCGAACGTCCCGCCAGCACCGCCATCGCTAAAGGTGACGCTGACGCCGGAGACAGGGCTTCCATTGTTCGACGCCAAAATAGTTAGCGCTGTAGGCAGGGTGGTGCTCACCATGCCGGTTTGATTGTTACCTGCCGTTGCCGTCAGCGCCAGGACTGAGGCGGTCTCGGTAAAAGTCGCCGACGCATAACCGGAACTGCTGGCCGTAATCGTCACGGTTTGGGCAGTTGCGGGCAGGGTGTAGGTGGTGGATGCATTTCCATTCGCGTCTGTTGTCACGGCGGAGTTTCCAAACAGGCCGCCCGCACCGCCGTCGCTGAAGATGACGCTGATGCCGGAGACTGGACTGCCATTGCTCGACGCAAATACGGTCAGTGCCGTGGGCAGGGTGCTGCCTACGCCGCCGTTCTGATTGTTACCCGCGGTCGGACTCAGCGCCAGAACGTTCGCCGTTTCTGTAAAGGACGCTGATGTGTAGCCTGAGCTGGTGGCCGCGATGGTGACAGTTTGCGCGGTGGGCGGCAGGGTGTACGTTGTCGACGCCGTACCATCCGCGGCTGTGGTCGCGACCGGAGTGCCGAAACTTCCGCCGGCGCCGCCATCGCTGAAGGTAACGCTCACGCCCTGCACAGGTGTGCCGTTACTGGTCGCAGTTACGGTGAGTGCAGTCGGCAGGGTAGTGCCGGTGCCGCCGCTCTGGTTGTTGCCCGCGGTCGGACTGAGAGTCAGGACAACGGGTGCGGTGGCTGTCTCGGTAAACGAGGCGGGTGTATAGCCTGAGCTGCTTGCACTGATCGTTACAATTTGAGCTGTCGCCGGCAGGGT
>Ga0210405_10000556_pt1 | contig 48843 bp, 40 predicted proteins | sample IncBWH11MmetaG_FD_155492 | JGI IMG/M metagenome (GOLD analysis project Ga0210405, IMG submission 155492) | Forest soil microbial communities from Barre Woods Harvard Forest LTER site, Petersham, Massachusetts, United States - Inc-BW-H-11-M | ecosystem: Environmental > Terrestrial > Soil >...
TCTATCCTCAAAACTTTCTCGGTTTCGTTCAACTCGCTTGCCTACTTATCCTCTTCAGGCAATTTTGAGATAGGTTCTAGTGTCCTGATTCCGAAGTTCGCATTATTTTGCAGCGACCGGGTTTGCGAACTTCGGAATCGAAAGGACACTAGCAAATCATTATTTCTAGTGTGGCTTTGGTTCAGAAGTCCGCATCGCTAACTCGCAGTAACAATGATGCGGACTTCTGAACCGCCACACTAGTGGAGTTTAGGATTTGACATTCGCGTTTCACGAGCTTGCAGCTAGTGCTGCCGATTTGAAGTTCCTGCGGTGCAAGCGGCGCATTCGATCCAGGAACTTCAAACCGAAAAGCGGCACTAGAGTCATAGGTTTTCTAGTGCCCATGACTTTCCGAAGTTCGTGAAAGGTGGGTGCTGCAACGGGATACGAACTTCGGAAAGTGGGCACTAGCTGGGTAGCGAATGTCAAATCCACTCCACTAAAGCACGATGAAGTTGGGTTCGATTAGAGTCGCAATGGAGGTATGCTCCCTCTCCCTTTGGGAGAGGGTTGGGGTGAGGGGTTACAGTCTTTCGTGAGGCGGTGCCCCTCACCCGGATCGCGCTGGACGATGCTTTCGCATCGCCAGGAGCGATCCGACCTCTCCCCGGCGGGGAGAGGTGAACTGCTCGACTGACAAAGCGATTGAACCAAAAATCATCACGCTATAGCGCCGATCGCGGACGCTCACGCGGCCGACTTGCCCTCATAGGCCTTCTTCAGTTCGGCGATGTCGAGCTTGACCATTTTCAGCATCGCCTGCATTGCGCGCTCCGCGCCCGCGCGGTCCGCTCCGCCGAGCAATTGCGGCAGGACCGACGGCACGATCTGCCAATAAAGGCCATAGCGGTCGCGGAGCCATCCGCATCGTTCCACCGACCCGCCATTGCAGGACAGCGCGTCCCAGAGATGATCGACCTCGGCCTGGTCCTTGCAGTCGATCTTGAAGGAGACCGCGTGGGTATATTCGAACCGCATGCCGCCGTTGAGCGCCATATATTCCTGGCCGGCGAGCGTGAACTGGACCACCAGCACGGTGCCGGCCTTGCCGGCGGGACCGTCGACGGGGTTTTTCTGGATGTGCTCGATCCGCGAATCCGGCAACAGCGAAACGTAGAATTTCGCGGCTTCCTCGGCTTCACCATCGAACCACAGGCAGGGCGTGATTTTTGACATGGGTCAGGCTCTCCTCTGATAAGGCCGACCACAGGACGAACGAGCGGACCCCGATCCGACAGCGGCGTTTGAATTTTTGCCCGCCGCAAGGCGGCCGGGAACGCTTCATTCCGGGCCGCTCGAAAACCCGGAATGAAGCTTTGGAGCATGATCCGGACCACAAAGGGCCGCGTTAGCGCAAAGTGGAAACCGGTTTTTCCTCGCGACAAACGCGGAACACGTTTGCGCGCAGATCATGCTCAAATAAAGAGAAAAGATCATGATGCGATTCCGCTTAATCGCATCATGATCTAGCCCTTACGTGCAATCGGCGTCGGCATGTCGAGGAACGCCCGCGTCGTATGCCAGAACAATTGCCGGTTGGTGGCGAGCACAAGGGAATGCGCGGTACCCGGAAGGATGATGAACTGGCGGTCGCCGTTTGGCAGCGTGTTGAAGAACTCCTCGAGGTCGGCGACGGTGGCGATCCCGTCATATTCGCCGCGCACCAGAAGCACCGGCGACATCACCTTCTTGGGATCGACCAGCGGCAGATTGGCGACCATATCGAGATAGGTGCCGGTCGGAACCTGATCGCCGAACTGCATCTCGACATCGGCCAGCGCCTCGACCGCCGCCTGATCGCTGGTTCCGGGCTTGTCGCGGGTGGCGATCGAGCGAATCATGTCGCGGTCGCGCTTGCGCATGTTGTGGGTGCGGTAATAATCGACCTGCTCGGCGCGCTTGGCGAGCGTCGGCGATCCCTCGCCCTTGTAGGTGAAAGCCGCCAGCACCAGGCGGTCGACGCGCTCGGGCGCGACCATCGCATAGGCGCCGGCGCGGATCGCGCCGGAGGATTCCCCGATGAAATGAAATTTCTGCCGGCCGGTTTCCCGGGCCACGACTTCGACGGCGGCTTTCAGGTCTTCGACGCCGCTCTTGATGTCCGAATTGCCGGAGGTCTTGCCGGATTTGCCGTAGTTTTCATGATCCATGGTCCAGCAATCGAAGCCGTAGCGGGCGAATTCATTCATGACGGACCACTCGGCATGGCCCGGCACGTTGATATCGAAACACCGCGAGGTCACCGAGGAACCATGCACGAAAAACAGTACCGGCTTCGACGGCTCGCCGGGCTTCGGCGCGCCGACGCGCTTGCGGAACATCCACAGCGGCACGTCGCCCTTCTTTGCCCAATATTCGCTGCTCCAGATCTCGCCGCCTTCCATCGCCGCAACCGCATGGTCGGTTGGAAGCGCAGCCGAGACGCCGCCGGCAACGAGGCCAAGGCCTGCACCCTTGATCACGGTGCGGCGGCCAAGCGATTGATTGAACGGTTTCACGATTTCCTCTCCGATTGATTCTTGGGGATTTTCTTAACGCCCTGCAGCGCGGCGTCAATTTGAAGACGAAGCCATCTGAGGTTTCCACGGGCGACCGCAACCTATCAGACCGCGCCCTCAGCCGGAAGCCGTCCAACCTGGCAGGGCTGGGGCGCAAGATCGCATACAAGCGACCATGACGGCGGGCCTACTTCTTCTCGGCCGGGTCTCGGTGCACCGGATCGATCCACAGCACGGTCTCGGGTTTCTCGACCGGCTCGATGTCGAGATTGATCGCCACCGCCTCGCCGTCGCTGCGCACCAGCACGCACTCCAGAACCTCGTCCGGACTGGCGTTGATTTCCTGGTGCGGCACATAGGGCGGCACGAAAATGAAATCGCCGGGGTTGGCCTCCGCGGTGAATTGCAGCCGCTCGCCCCAGCGCATCCGTGCCTTGCCCTTGACGACGTAGATAATGCTCTCGAGATGGCCGTGATGGTGCGCGCCGGTCTTGGCGTCCGGCTTGATGGTCACGGTGCCGGCCCACAATTTCTGGGCGCCGGCGCGCGCGAAATTGATCGCGGCCTTGCGGTCCATGCCAGGCGTCGAAGGAACGTTGGGATCGAGCTGGCTGCCGGGAATGACCCGGACACCGTCATGCTTCCAGCGCTCTTCGCCCTGATCATGCGAATGATCGGAATGGGAGTGACCGGAACGGGAGTGATCGTGCGCCTTCGCCATGTCGTGCTCCCGAAGTATATCAGCCCTTCACATCCAGCAACTCGACGTCGAAGATCAGGGTTGCGTTCGGAGGAATGACGCCTCCGGCGCCGCGGGCACCATAACCGAGCGCAGGCGGAATGATCAGCGTGCGCTTGCCGCCGACCTTCATGGAAGCAACGCCTTCGTCCCAGCCGGCGATCACCTTGCGCTGCCCGATCGGAAATTCGAACGGCTCGTTGCGGTCGACCGAACTGTCGAATTTCTTGCCCTTCTTGCCGTCCTCATAAAGCCAGCCGGTGTAATGCATCACGCAGATCTGACCGGGCTTTGGCGTTGCTCCGGTACCAACCTTGCTGTCGATGATTTGCAATCCTGAAGCGGTGGTCATGGGTTTTCCTGCGGTCTGGGCTGATGCGGCGGTCGGCATCAATGCTGTCATTGCAAAAAATGCCACCGCGACAGCAACCAATATCGGGGTCGTCGCACCCGGAAAGCGTCGCATTTTCTTCAAGTCCTTCTGAAGCGATCAGAGGGTTGTCTAGCCCATCGCTCGAAGCCTTGCCAGCCCGTCCGGTCATGCAAAAACACTTGAGGCGAGATCGCCTCCCCCTTCAAGAGGCAGGGTCGAAAGAGCGCAGCGCCGTTACGTCAGCTGGAACCAGGATCAACAATGCCACGCTGCCGACCGCGGCGAAGGCCGCCCCAAACAGGAACACGCTGGTATGTCCGACATGGTCCCAAAGCCATCCACCGACAAGGCTCGCCACCAGGCCGCACAGTCCTACGATCGTATTGTACCAGCCGACCCCGCTTGCGCGCAGCTCGGGTAGCACATAGTCGCTGGCGAGCGCCTTGCCGACCGCGCGGAATATTCCCTGATAGAGGCCGTAGAGAACGAAGAGTGCTCCGATCAGCGCGACGTTCGGGCTGAGGGCAAAACCGAGATAGGTGGCAAGGAAGATGCCGAACGCCGCAAGCAGGACGTTCCTGCGGCCGAGCCGGTCTGACAGAAATCCTGCCGGGTAGGAAATCAGCGCCGCCACCAGATTGTATCCCGCATAGATCAGAATGGTCGTCGTCAAGGAAGCGCCGATTTCGGTGGTCTGCAGGATCAGGAAGGCATTGCTGGAATTGCCGATCCCGAATAACGCAACCGCCAGCAGATATTTCCAGTAGGCATAAGGAAAACGCCGCGGGCTGACGTCGATTCTTGCTATCGCCTCGACCGCCGCTGGCCGCTCCTCGACCAGAAGGACCATCAGGAAGCCGAGGAGACCGGGAATGATCGCCAGATAGAAAATGAAGCGGATATCGAACTGCAGCACGATCAGCAGCAGGATCGCGAGCAACGGTCCGAGGAATGCCCCGGCATTGTCGCCGAGACCTTCGAGCCCGAACGCCCGGCCGCGATTTGCCTCGTCCACCGAAGCCGCAATCATGGCATCGCGCGGCGCAGAACGGGTGCCGGCACCTAGCCGGTCGAGGAATCGCCCGCCCATCACACCTTCCCAGACCGTGGCAATTCCGATCAACGGCTTGCTGATCGCCGAGAGCAAATAACCGGCCAGCGCAATGGGTTTCCTCCTCTGCAATCGGTCGGACAACGAGCCGGAGAAGCCCTGGACGATGTTTTGCGTCGCAGTGGCGATGCCTTCCACCAGTCCGATGATCGCGCCGTCTGCCTTCAAGGTCTGTGTCAGGAAAATCGGCAGGATCGGATAGACCATTTCGGTCGAGATGTCAGAGAACAGGCTCGACAGCGCCAGCAGGAACGAATTCCGCGACAGGCCGGCGAAATACCGATCTCTTATCTTCGCCATGACGAACTCCCCGGCGCCGGCGCGGAACGCAAGGTCAGCGTGCTGCGCCACGCGCAGTGAAGCAGAGGTTCGTCACCTCGTGCAACCAGGCGCGTCTGCCGTCGCTGGTTTGGCTGCTGCGTCAATAGCCGAGCGCGCAGCCATCCTTGCGGGGATCGGAACCGCCCGTGAGCGTACCCTTCTCCCAATCGATCCAGATCGCCTGCCCGCCGCCGAGCGGCGGAATGATCTTGGTGGTCTGGTGCCCGAGCTTCTTCAGCCCATCGACCACCTCTGCAGGCACGCCGTCTTCGAGCTGGTAGACATTCTCATAGTGCAGGCCGCGCGGCATATCGATCGCTTCCTGCACATCGCAGCCATAATCGAGCATGTTGGTCAAAACGTGCACCTGCCCGACCGGCTGGTATTGCCCGCCCATCACGCCATAGGGCATCACCGCGCGGCCACCTTTGGTCGCGAGCGCCGGAATGATGGTGTGGAGCGGCCGCTTGCCGGGCGCGATGCAGTTGGGATGTCCGGGCTGAATGCGGAATCCCGCGCCGCGGTTTTGCAGCAGGATACCGGTCTTGTTGGTGACGATGGCCGAGCCGAAGGAGTGCGCGATCGAATTGATGAAGGAGCAGACGTTGCGATCCTTGTCCACCACGGTGATGTAAACCGTGGAGGGATTCATCGGCGGCGATACTTTCGGCAATTCAAGCATCCGGTCCATGCGGATCTTGCCGGCGTATTCGTCGGCGAATTCTTTCGCCAGAATCCGCGCCACATCGACCTTGACATGAGCGGGATCGCCGATGTGCTGCTCGCGCATCATGTAGGCGACCCGCGCGGCTTCCGCCTCGAGATGAAACCGCTCGACGCTCACGGGTTTAAACTTCGTCAGGTCGAAATGCGACAGGATGTTGAGCATCACCAGCATGGTGATGCCCGGTCCGTTCGGCGGGCATTGCCAGATATCGAGCCCCTTGTACGTGGTGCCGATCGGCACGGTCGTCTCGGTCGTGTGCGCGGCAAAATCTTCCAGCGTGTGCAGGCCGCCGATGCCGCGCAGCGTTTCGACCATGTCTTCGGCGACGGCGCCCTTGTAGAAAGCGTCGCGGCCGCCCTTGGCGATCGCCCGCAGCGTCTGACCAAGCTCGGCCTGCCGGATGACGTCGCCGGCGAGTGCAGGCTTGCCGTGCGGCAACAAATAGCGCTCGGTGTTGGTGCCCTTTTTCAGCTTCTCAAAACCGTTGTTCCAGTCGAAGGCGATTCGGGGTGCCACGACATATCCCTCTTCCGCCGCCTTGATCGCCCGTTGCAACAACGTGTCGAGGCCGAGCTTGCCGTGGTCGCGCAGGATGGTCGCCCACCCATCGACCGCGCCGGGAATACTGACGGCGTGAGCCGAGGTCAGCGGAATCGCGTGCATGTCGCGCTCGAGATACCATTCCGCCTTCGCTGCCATCGGCGCGCGACCCGAGCCGTTATAGGCCACGATCTTGCCTTCACCCTTTGGCTGAATGAGCGCGAAGCAGTCCCCCCCGATCCCGGTCGACTGCGGCTCGATCACGCCTAACAGCGCGCAGGCCGCGACCGCGGCGTCGGCGGCCGTACCGCCCGATCGCAGCACATCGATCGCCGCCAGAGCGGCCAGCGGGTGGGACGTCGCCACCATCGCGTTCTGGGAATGGACCGTCGACCGGCCGGCGAGATGGAAATTTCTCATGCCAAATGGCTCGCTTTTTTCGCTGATTTCAGCGTGGACCTCGGTGCATGCCGGGGGCGCTTTTTCCGGGGTTACTTGGCACATTCATCCCTTGCTGGGCAATGCTTGGCGTGCATGACGGGGCGCATTCTTCCTGCTTTTCGAAAGGCTCAATTCGCGGGCCGGGCTGGAGATCCGGTCGGCCTTTCCCCACCGCAGGCGCCCTGATAAACCACCGTCATGCCTTTCCAGGTCGTCGCCTTCTACCAATTTGCCGCGCTGCCCGATTTCCGCGACCTGCGGGAGCCGCTGCGGGCGCTTTGCGCAAATCTCAAGCTGAAGGGCAGCGTGTTGCTGGCGCAAGAGGGCATCAACGGCACGCTGGCGGGGACGGCGGACGCCCTTGCTGAACTGGTGCAGGCGTTGCGCAACGGCGATCTGTTCGACGGCCGGCTCGACAAGCTCGAACTGAAATTCTCAAGCGCTTCAGCACTACCGTTCAAGCGCCTGAAGGTCCGGTTGAAGAAGGAGATCGTGACCCTGGGCGACGCGGAGACCGACCCGACGCTGCGGGTCGGCACCTATGTCGACCCGGCCTGCTGGAATGACCTGATCACTTCACCCGACACAATCCTGATCGACACCCGCAATGCATTCGAGGTGGCGATGGGCACGTTCGAAGGCGCCCTCGATCCCGGCATCAGCAGTTTTGGCCAGTTCAAGGATTTCACCGCGCGAAGACTAAATCCGGCCAAGCATCGGAAGATCGCGATGTTCTGCACCGGCGGGATCCGCTGCGAAAAGGCGTCAAGCTATCTGTTGGCGCGCGGCTTTGCCGAGGTCTATCAGCTGAAGGGCGGCATTCTGAAATATCTGGAAACCGTGCCCGAACACCAAAGCCGCTGGCGCGGCGAATGTTTTGTCTTCGACGAACGCATCGCGCTCGGCCATGGATTGCGCCAGCGCCCGACAGGACAACATTGCGATGAGTGACTCCAAGACGCTGATTGATCGCATGGACAGGCTCGAGACAAGGCTGACGTTTCAGGACGATGCCATTGAAACTCTTAACAAGACCGTCACCGAGCAATGGACCAGGATCGACGCGCTGACGCGCCAGCTCTTAATTCTCAACGAGCGCCTGCAAGAGGCCGAAACGCACATACCGCGGCCCGCAAACGAGCCGCCGCCGCATTATTGAGATGAGACAGGCTCTCCGCGATCTGCGCTCCGTGATGGTCCGGCGGATCACGCAGCCTGTCTTTTACGGCCGCGTGCCCTTTCGCCTTTGCGGTGCGGCTTTGATGGCGCCGGCTGTGCCACACTGACGGGATCGGAGGCCGGAAAACTGTCTTCCAGTCCGGTATCCAGCCTTTCGTGCCTATCGCGGCCGGCCGCGCGGGCGCTACCGGGCTTGTCGGCATGCTTGTCATGCGGCGCGGGATTGAATTTGTCAGCCATGTTGAGCCTCCATGTCCGAGATAACGCGGGGGCGACACCCCATGTTCCGGGCGACGGAGCCTAGCCAATGGCTTTCGATCCCTTCTTAGCCTTGGCCTTGTCCGCGTCCACAGTGTAATCAGAAGCTCATCTCGTCTCCCGATTAACGCAGCGGACCAAGCGTTTGCCCCGGAATCATACTGTTAAACCGTTTCTTGAAGTGCTTTCCGGCCGCAGGCAGGCGATACCGCCGGTCTGGATGATGCGGCAGGCCGGCCGCTACCTGCCGGAGTACCGCGAGGTCCGCGCCAAGGCCGGCGGCTTCCTCGATCTTTGCTTCACGCCACAATACGCCACTGAGGTCACGTTGCAGCCCATTCGCCGCTTCGACTTCGACGCCGCGATCATCTTCTCGGATATTCTCGTCATCCCCCACGCGCTCGGCCGCTCCGTACAATTCGAAGCCGGCGAAGGCCCGCGGCTCGATCCCCTGGATACGCCGGAGAAGGTCAAAACATTGGCTTTGCATGCCGACTTCGACAAGCTCGAGCCCGTGTTCGAGGCGCTTTCCCGCGTCCGCCAAAAGCTCGATCCAAAAATCGCGCTGATCGGTTTCTGCGGCGCGCCATGGACGGTCGCCACCTACATGGTGGCTGGACAAGCCACGCCGGATCAGGCGCCGGCGCGGATGATGGCCTATTGCCACGTCGATGCCTTTTCGAAAATCGTCGACGTGCTGGTCGAGAATTCGATCCGCTATCTGCTCGGCCAGCTCAAGGCCGGCGCCGATGCCGTGCAGATTTTCGATACCTGGGCCGGCGTGCTGCCGCCGCGCGAATTTGCGCGCTGGTCGACCGAGCCGACCCGCCGCATTGTCGAAGGGGTGCGCAAGCAAGTCCCTGACGCAAGGATCATCGGCTTTCCCAGGGGCGCAGGCGCGTTGCTGCCGGGATATGTGGAGGCGACAGGCGTCGATGCCGTCAGCATCGACTGGGCAGCCGAGCCGTCATTGATCCGGAAGCGTGTGCAGAACCGCGTCGCGGTTCAGGGCAATCTCGATCCGCTGGCGCTGATGGCCGGCGGCGCGGCGCTCGATCGCGCGGTCGACGACGTGCTCGACGATTACGCGCAAGGGCGCCTGATCTTCAACCTCGGCCACGGCATCCTGCCGGAAACCCCGATCGCGCATGTCGAACGGATGCTCAGGCGGGTGCGGGCGTACAAGGCATGATCCGGACTCAAAGCGCCGCGTGAGCGCAAAGTGATGACTACCGCAGTATCGCTACGGTCTCATGCTCCGGCCCACTCTAAATCCAAGCGTGTCGAACCTGACTTTTCTTTCCCGATCGAACCGGACAGCGGCACGGACGAGTTCGGTCTCGTTGTGCCAGGATCCGCCTCGAATGACGCGATAATTGGCATCGCCGCCCTGGAGCCATGCCGAACCATCGACTGGTGCGCCATCGTAGCTGTCGTGCCAAATGTCTTCCACCCATTCCCAGACGTTGCCGTGCATGTCGAAGAGCCCAAACGTATTGGGCCGGAATGACCCAACCGGCGCGGTTTGCAGAATAGGGCCGTCATTGCAACCGTTGCAGTTGGAGTTTCCGATGCCAGGCTCGTCTCCCCACCAATAGCGCGTGTTTGAGCCAGAGCGTGTCGCATACTCCCACTCGGCCTCGCTCAGCAGTCGGTACTCTTTGCCTGTGACCCGCGAGAGCCAAGCCACATAGAGTTTGGCGTCGTCCCAACTTACATTGATCACGGGCATGACGCCCCGCCCCCACGCGTCCTTGGCACTCGGGCAGCCCGCGGCTTCCACGCAGGCATCCCACTGATCGAACGTTATCTCGTATTCGGAAACGGCAAGGGGTTCGGCGATCGTCACTTCGTGCTGAGGACCTTCGCCCGCAGTCCGACCCACCTCGTTTTCAGACGAGCCCATTGTAAATGTGCCCGCGGGAATCACCACCATGAGTGGACAGGCAACCGCGCAATCCCTGAACTCAGAAACGGCTTTGCCGACGCCTTTCGCCTGGTTCTGAGTAAGCACGATCGGGGCAGCCGAGGACCTCTGCTTTGCAGTCTCTGCCGGTGCTCCCGTTTCAACCCAGGTGAGGGCTCCAAGCCAAAATAGGCTTGAGATGATGTAAATAAGTGCGGTCTTGGTCCTCATACAAATCCTATCTGACAACAGTTAGGAAACTCAGCAAGTGGTGCAGCTGACCTTATCTCTTTCTGCTTCTGGGCCCTTGGTGGACATGCCGCGAGATCGGTACAACGTCTGCTTTGGCAAGCACAATCGACAAAGGTCGATATACGTCTGCTTGGAGCGCCACGAATCCATGAGTACAAGGCCCAAAGCGCGAGGTGCCTTGGAGATTATCGCGGCCGGCTGCGTTCGATGATGTCGGATGCGCCCTTCGCCAGCAATTCCAGGGCGACCGCGCGGCCAAGCTCGCGCGGGCGGTCGGCGGGCCCGCGGCCGGAGGCTTCGATGAACATGAGGCCTGCTTCATCGAGCACCGAGGCGGTCAGCGACATCTGCGCGCCGTCGATGCTCGAATATCCCGCGATCGGCGAATTACAATGGCCGTTGAGCACCCACAGCACTTCGCGTTCGGCGTCGGCGCATCGGTGCGTTTCGAGATCGTCGATGCAAGCCAGAATGCCCCGCGTCTGCCAATCATCGATGGCGCATTCCACCGCGACAATCCCCTGCCCCACCGCAGGCAGCATTTCCGCGCACGAAAATTCATAGGCGATGCGCCCCGCAAGGCGAACGCGCTCCAATCCCGAACGCGCCATGATCAGGGCATCCGCCGGACCCGTCTCGCCGCCGCCTGGAAGACGCTGCTTTTGCTTTTGGTCGAGCTTGCGCATGCGCGTGTCGGCTGCGCCGCGAAAATGGATCACCTCCACTTCCGGAAACAGCCGGCGCGCGTAAGCCGCACGCCGCACGGCATTGGTGCCGATCTTGAATCCCTTGCCGCGCGACCGCCGGAATTCCTCGAGCGAGATACCCGGCCGCAGCACCAGAACGTCGCTTGCGGACTCGCGGCTCAGCGTCGCGCCGATCACGAGCCCAGGGGTGTCCTCGTTGCCCGGCATGTCCTTGAGCGAATGCATGGCCGCGTGCAACTTTCCCGCGCGAACGGCATCGCGGATTTCGGCGACGAAGGCGCCGCCCTTGCCGCCATGCTGCAAAAGCTTGCTGGTCTGATCGATGTCGCCAGTGGTCTCGAACTTGACGATCTCGACGTCAATATCGGCCACAGCCGCGGCAAGCTGCCGAGCAATCTGCTCGGTCTGCACCAGCGCCATGGCGCTTTTGCGCGTGCCGATCCGCAGTCGAATTGCCAAGAGCTCCTCTCCGAATTGACGTGCGGAAAAAACCGTGGTTATCCGCAAGTTTGCAAGATAGAACGCGCTGAGGCGGGAAGCAAACCTGTCCGGAGCGATAGTTTTCTACCGCACGTCCTGCAAGATCACATCGGAGGCTTTCTCCGCGATCATGATGACCACCGCGTTGGTGTTACCTGAGACGAGGTCGGGCATGACCGAGGCATCAACGACGCGCAGGCCTCCGAGCCCGCGAACGCAAAGCCGCTGATCGACGACGGCAAGCGGATCATTTCCCATCCGGCACGTCGAGGTCGGATGATAGATGGTTGAGCCCCGCGCGCGGCAAAACTGCAATAGCTCCTCGTCGCTTGCGACCTTGGCCCCCGGATCGATCTCCTCGACGACATAGGGTTTGAGCGCGGGCGCGGCGAGGATTTTGCGCAGCATCTTCAAACCCTCGACATTGGCGGTACGGTCGGCTTCGGTCGAGAGATAGTTGATCCGTATCTCCGGCGCAGCTTCCGCCTCCGCGCTTTTGATGCGAAGCGAACCACGGCTCTCGGGACGCAACTGGCAGACCGATGCGGTGAAGCCCGAGAACGAATGCAGCTTTTCTCCCATCCTGTCGGTCGAAAACGGCAGGAAGTGAACCTGGATATCGGGCGTCGCCAGGCGCGGATTGGTCTTGAAGAAGGCGCCGGACGTGCCCGCCGCGATCGTCAGCGGGCCCTTGCGCAACGCCGCATATTGCAATCCGGTGAGAAACTTGCGGGTGGGAGAATTGACGACGTCGTTGAGCGTGATGGGTTTGGAACAGCGCATGATCACCCTGACCTGCATATGGTCCTGCAGATCGTGACCGACGCCCGCCGCATCCATCACGACTTCAATGCCGTGCCGGCGCAACAATTCCGCAGGGCCGACGCCTGAGAGCTGCAGTAATTGCGGAGAGTTGAAGGCACCGCCCGAGACGAGGATTTCCCTGCGCGCCCGCGCGGTCTTCTGACGTCCCGCCTGGCCATATTCGACCGCAACGGCACGGCGTCCATCGAAGACGATGCGCCGCGCGAGCGCTGAGGTCTCTATCCGCAGGTTGTTGCGGCGCCTGGCCGGACGAAGATAGGCGACCGCCGCACTCGCCCGCCGGCCATGCCGGGTCGTGGTCTGGAAAAATCCGGCGCCCTCCTGCGAGGCGCCGTTGAAATCGCGGTTGACCGGCAGCCCGGTCTCGGCCGCCGCGGCGATGAAGGCGGCAGAAAGCGGATCGGGATGCCCGAGATCGCAGACCGGCAGCGGGCCACCGACGCCATGAAAATCATCCGCCCCGCGTTGCTGGTCTTCGGCTTTCTTGAAGTAGGGCAGGACGTCGTCAAAACCCCAGCCCTGGTTGCCGTGCTGGCGCCAGCGATCGTAATCCTCGTGCTGGCCGCGAACATAAAGCAGGCCGTTGATCGAACTCGATCCGCCCAGCACCTTGCCGCGCGGCTGAAATACGCGTCGTCCGTCGAGCTCAGGCTCCGGCTCGGTCTGGTACATCCAGTTGACGGTTTTTTCCTTGAACAGCCGGCCGTAACCGAGTGGCACGTGAATCCAGAGGTTGGTGTCCCTTGGACCGGCTTCGAGCAGCAGCACCGAATTCTTTCCATCGGCGCTCAGGCGATGGGCGAGCACGCATCCGGCCGAGCCCGCGCCGACGATGACGTAGTCGAATTCGAGAATTTCGGCGGCCGGTGAAGCCCTTCGGCTCATGTCATTTCCTCACTCGCGACGGCGCTGGCGCGACCTGAAATGTGGTGAACGGCGCGCTTGGGCCATATCTGAGCGCAGGGTCAGCCGCCCGGTCAATGCACGGAATCTCGCGCAAAGAGCAAAACGCCCGGGGGGCAAACGCAAAACTTCACCGCCGGCCACGCAGAGGGCCGCCTGATCCGATTTCAACGACCAGACGGCCCCTGAAAAGAACTCGAAGAAAATCAGTGGGCGGCGGCGGGCGTGCCCGCCTGCTTGATTTCGACCTCGCCGACCTGATTCACGAGGCTGTTGGCCATGACGGGATCGCCGTTGGGCAACAGGGACATGTTGCGCACGATGTCGCCGCCACCGGGAATCGCCCAGCTCTGGAATTTCTCCGTCGCCGGATCGAAGCGGACGATCGTATTCGGCTTGGCGCCGGACTCGTTGTACCACACCGCGCCCTTGGTGAAGACCATGCCGTAAGGTTCGGACTTCGGTCCGCTCGGCGACGGCCACTCCTTCACCGCGCCCGTTGCCAGATCAAGCTTGCCAATGAACCCCCGCGCGAAATCCGCATACCAGATCATGCCATCGGGACCGATGGCGAGGCGTCGCGGCCGTACGGCCGCATCGGGCAGCGGGTATTCCTTGATCGCGAGCGTCTTGGGGTCGATGGTCGCGATCTTGTTGCTGCCGAACTCGACAAACACAGGCACGCCCTGCTCGTTGATCTGGATGCCGTAGGGCCGCGATTTCGGGGTCGGCGAAGTGACGAGCTTGATTGCGCCGCTCGCGGGATCGAGCCGACCGACCATGTTGGCCTGCTGGACCGTGAACCACAGAATTCCGCTCTGGTCGAAGGTGAGGCTGTGCGGATCCTTCGCGTTCGGATCCGGCAGTGGATATTCGGTGACAACGCCGGTGTTGGGGTCGAGCTTGCCGATCAGCCCCGTGTTGTTGCCGGTGAACCAGATATTGCCGGCCTTGTCGTCGACCAACCCGTGCGGGCCGGTGAACGCCGACTTCAGGGTATATTCCCTGATGGCGCCGGTCTTCGGGTCGACGCGGCCGAGCTTGTTGACCAGTTGACCGGTCCACCAGATCGAGCCGTCGCGGGCACCGAGCGGATCGTGCGGGCGCGACCCTTGCGTGGGCACGTCCCACATTTTGATGTCGACCTTCGCAGGGCCGTCGATGATGACCGCCTCGGGACGCTTCCGCTCCGGAAAGTTCTTGATGAGGTAGTCGGTCATCGCGCCCCACTCTTCGGCTGGGACAGGCGCGTTCATATTCTGCATCATGCGCACGACCGTCAGCCAGCCGTCGGGAGTGTATCCGACACGAACCCGATTGATGTCGTGGCAGCCGCCGCACGTATCGGCGAATCTCTGCTTGCTCGATCCCTCCGGCCATTCCTTTGCCGTGTACTGCGCATGGGCCACGGGCATCCCAAGGACCATCATGCCCAAGACAAGAATGAGTGATTTGCCGCGCGTCATTATCTCTCCCCAAGCTTTATTGGACGAAGGCTCTGTTGGAAAAACGCTTTGTTGAACCAAGCCGTCTGGATATTTTGCGGCGCCAGCTAAGCTGCGCGGGTGCCCGCCGTCAAGCATTCGGCGCGCAACAAAGGCATGCAATGAAGTTCAACTTCGTTCCTGGTGTCATCCGCTTTTAGTTGAATGTCCCGGCCACGGTTGCCGAACAAAGCGACAGGCCGTGCAATTCACGCGATCGCGATAGCAGCGTTCCTCGCAAGGCTTCCTATCGGTATCGCGGCAAGTTCGTGATAGGAACTTCATATTCAAAGCCGCTACTCAAATCACCAAGTTGCCAGAGCTCCTTTGATTCCGAAGTTCGCATCAGAGCCCGTCACGACAGCTTGCGAACTTCGGAATCGGAGCTCCAGGTCAATGCGCCGAGCGCGCGCAAGGCTGGCGATGTCGGTCCTTGAGGCGTCGCGCGCAGGCGACCTGGTTGGCCGGAGGGCCGAAATAGACTTCGGACGGATAACGCCATGGCGAGCGGTACGGATTGCTTTCGAGGAAGCCGGCCGCGCCGATCGAGGCTTGCCATGGGTCTGCGGCAAAATTACCAGGGAAGAATCCATTGCTGGGAAAGTCGCGGTCGTCGTTGCGGGCGTCGAAAGACCAGCTGCTGGTGTTGCCGTAACGGAGAGGACGCGGGCCATAATAATCGCCTGCCAAAACCGGCGTGACGAAGACAAACGCCGCGAGCACGGCAAGCGACATTTTTCTTGAACCGAATGCGATCGACGCAAGTCTTTCACTCATGGCCGGATCGTCCCCCAATCGCCCTTCCATCCGGTGAGCCGGCCTTTGCGAAACTGAAGGTAGAGTCCATCGCTGCGAAACGACAAGGCGGCGCCCTTGACATTGGGAATGGCGAGCAGCAGTTCGCTCCCACGACTGCAGCGCACGCAATAAAGCGGTACGCCAAGCGTTTGCGATGCTTCCTGCGGCGTCATGCCGAAGCTGAGCGCCACGCGGTTGGAGGGCGCGACGAACGTCTGGCCGAAGGCGGGCGCAACGGCGATGCCCATCGCCAGGAGGATGGTGACTGGATATCGCGCAGGCATGGTCTCACTCCGCAAAAGCCGAGCCGGAATCGATCATGCATCATTCCCCGATAAACGTAAACATAATGACGCCGGGGAAAGCTCGCCTCGGAGATGCAGGTCGAGATGAGACAATGAACGGACGGCCAATTGTAAGTAGCCGCAAAATCCTTATGATCCGCCCGCGGGTTCGCTCTTTGCCGGAATTGGCGGATCAGCCTGCTCTCGCCCATCCTTCGTGACGCGTTTGGGGTCTTGCATGTTCGTGCCGAAGTCGCTTGCGGTTTTGGGCCTTGGTTTGCTCTCGGCAGTCCCTGCCGCGGCGCAGACGCCTTCCCTTCCCCCGCTGCCCGATTTGAAATTCGCGGAAATCCCACCCGCCGCGCGCGCGAACTATCTCGGTGACCGCTTCAGCTATATGGAGGCGGGACGCCAGGACGCACCCGCGATCGTGCTGTTGCACGGTGTCGGCTCCAATTCCATGCACTGGCGATTCCAGCTCTCGGGCCTGTCGGACCGCTATCACGTCGTGGCCTGGAATGCGCCGGGCTATCTGCTTTCCGATGCCTTGAAAACCGACAATCCAGACTGCGAGACCTTTGCCCACGCACTCAAGGATTTTCTCGCGGCATTGAAGCTCGACCGCGTCAACCTCCTCGGCAATTCCTTCGGCAGCCGCGTGGCGCAGTGCTTCGGCATTTATTATCCCGGCCGGATCGTCAAGCTTGCCATGACCGGAACCGGCATCGGGCCGCACAACATGAGCGAGGAGCAAAAGAGCCAGATCCTCGCCACCCGCGAAGCGCAGATCGCCAAGGGCGGATATGCGTTTGGCGCGCGAAGCAGCGCACTGCTCGCTGCCAAGGCTTCACCGCAGACCATCGAACTCGTCAGCAATGTTCTGCGTGCCACCAGCCCGCGCGGCTTCATGCACGGCGTCAAGCTCGGTCTCGCCAATGGCTACAGTCCGCAGGAGATCGCCGGAAAGCTGAATTTTCCGGTGCTGATGATTTCCGGACGCGAGGATCAGGTGAATCCGGCCAACGACAACGCGGCCGTTCTGGTCAAGGTGTTGCCCCAAGGCAAACTGGAAGTTCTCGACGGCGTCGGTCACCTTCCGGAGGTCGAACGTCCCGACATCGTCAACAAAATGTTGCGGGACTTCTTTGGCTGAACGAAGCCTCGCGCGCTTCACGCGGCTCAGGCAGCGGCCAGCATTTCCCACGACGTCTCGGCATGCACAGCCGCCCTGGCTGTGGCGATGTCGCAGGTCTTGAAATAAGCCTCGAGCTCGCTGACCGCCAGACGTTCCCACTCCTCGGCCTGGTCCAGCAGGGACCATTTCTGCACCGGACGGAAGGAAGCGGTCTGCCGATACAATGACGCGATCGCCCGATATCGTCGCACGTTTTCCATGACAGCCTTGGCGCTCATGACATCCCCCTGTTGCTGTTTGTCAGCAGCGACTTTGATCGGTACGATTTTCCAAATCGTTAGCAGGCGCTGCAGAAACGGCGAATGGTTTCCGCCCTGTTGACAGCGGAAGGGACAGGGGCCGAACGCGGAAGCGACATGCAGGAAAGAGGCGGCCATGCAAGCGCCATGCTGCAGCGGAAGCGTCCGATCATCGGCCAATTTGCTGGACCTGCATCTGGCGTACCTTGAGGAGTTGGGCGGGCCGGGCGCCGTGGCGACAAACCCCGAGCAGTTTTCGCAGCCGGCTAGGCGGCCTGTTTCGCGAGCGCGCTTTTGCGGGTTGCGAGAGAACGCAAGGCGCCGATGCGGGAATCCAGCGTCGCGGCCCATGTGACGATCGGCCGAAATGAAAAGGGCTTTTTCGAGCTCGCCGTCAAACTCGAAATCTCCGCGCCGGACCGCGACCAAAGCGAGATTGAGGAATTCGTAAGGATCGCGCACGAGCAAATCTGCCCGTACTCGCTCGCCACGCGCGGCAATAGATCTGAAGGTCGATTGATCAGTCGATCGGGGCGTGACGAAGCTCGTTTCGAGCTGCATTTGTGCCCCGCCGCCGCCCGGCGGAGCGCCAAATTCGAACACGCCACCGCCAAAATTATTGCCCACGCATTAACCATAAGCCGACCATCGGTCCTTTGTGTTGATGCAGTAGAATGCTCGTTGCAAAAGCAAGATTGGCTGCGTTTGCGTTCATGCTCGTCTCGTTGCCGGCGCACGCCGACACGTTTCAGCAAATCTGGATGGGTCGCATCGCGCGTCCACCCGCCGATAACGAGGAAGCTTCTGTCTATTGGGAAGACAAATGGGACGCGCGCGGCAAGCGCTTCCATCCCCACGAAGTCTCTTGCGCTCACCGCACGGAAGCGCTCGGCACGATCTTCGTCGTCACCAATCTCGAGAACGGCAAAAAAATCGAATGCCCGGTCCAGGACCGCGGGCCTTTTGCGCACGGCAGGGTGCTGGATTTTTCGCTCGGTGCCGCGCGCAAGATCGGGTGTCACGGCTTGTGTCGCGTCAGGGTGCGCCGCGCCGGTTACGAATGAGAAGCTAGCCGATCCGCTGATGTGTTGCCGGAATTCGGTATTGGCGGACCGTTGCCAACCGTCACCAACCGTCACTCCAGAACGATCTGTGCGGCTTTTTTGGAACAGTCGGTCAGGATAAGCATTCGCCGCAGTTTTGCGAATCTTTCGCCACGAATCAGGATTCACTATCAGCCCGCCATTCCGAGGGGGCTGTCCCGTGGGGTGGTCAGGGCCCGACGGCTGTTGTCCGGACTGCTGGCGGATCGGTCCCTTTTGCTCACGGGTTGAGTCCGGACCCGAGTTGAAGGATTGACCCATGGCGATGATCGAGAAATTTCCGAGAACCAAAGCAGTGGATATGACCAAACTTGAAGCAGAAGTCACGGCGGCTTCCGCCGCGTTGCCGATCAGGACGGCAGCGGCGGTTCCGTCCGAGCCCTTGCCGGACTATGTCGAGCATCGGGAGGGCGTGTCGCGTGTCGGCGCGCTTTCCGCCGAAGCCGTGGTGCGCGACTATGAGGCCGCAGCCAAGGAGATCGAAGCGATGGGCGCCGAGCTGATCGGCGCGGCGAAGAAATGCGAGGCAATGACCGCCGACGTGCACAGTGCGATTGCCTATATGCGCGATACCGCAACCGCATATCGCGAGGAAGCCAAGAAGATCTTCAAGCGTATCGAGGAATGCGCGCTGTTCACCGAGGACGTCCGCAAGACCTGCGAAACCGTCAAACGCAAGATGATGGAGGGCAGCAGCATCGCCTGAAGCCGCACTCGTCCGGCCACTGGCTTGCTCGCTCGCGACACGGGAGCTGGGTTGCGTTCCGTTGGGGGGTCGTCGAGCGGGTCTGCAGGACCCCTGTTCATCGTCCGGGCGCTATCGCGTGGTCGTGACCGGCGGCGATGCGGACGCCGCGAAAACGCGCAGCCTTCATGATCGCGGTGGCTGCGACGCGGCCATCGCGCTGAAACCCGGTGCGGATCAATTCCTGATCGGCGTCATCAGGCGGTCAGTCGGACCGACTATACATTCAGGTTTCAGCTTCGCGATGCCCCAAACCGGCGATCTCATCTTGGCCGGCGACAGCGGGCTTCGAATGAGGGCTAATTATTCGTGGAGCAAAGGCGCATCGCGCCCGATCAGCGACCGGCTTCTCGAGCAAGCGCAACAGAACGGGACGTCGCATTGGCAAAATCGCAGCCGGGTTTTTCCGGAAACGTCTGGACTGTGGATCAACCTGTGAGCGGGGATCGCTGGGCCGTGACCTGAATTGCCAATTTCAGAGATTCGTGCTTGTTCTTGGCGACGTGCAAGGGGGCACAGTCTCTTGTGTTCATTTGTAACACATCGAGGAGATGTGCTCCTGTCGCACCTTGTTTCGCACAGGGAAAAATCCAATCTGCCGGTGTTTCTTCGGGCGGATGGGGACGGGGCAATGCCAATCAATCGCTTGCTGAGGAGCAGCGGGCTCGACCCGGATAAATTCGAGCTGTTGGACCGAGCGTTCGAGCTTGCCTTGCGTTCGCTTGGCTTGGTCGATCGCAATGATCCGATGACCGAACTCGTTGCCGAAAAGGTGATTGAAGTTCACGAGCTTGGCGTGAACGATCCGGCAGAGATCGCCGACATAGCTGTAAGGCGAATCGGAACCTAGTTCCACGGGAACAAGCTTTTCCATTTGATCACAACGGCCCTCACCCGGTTGGTCCGCAACCGCCGGGCGTTCGCGTAGCCGCGCCAATTCGGGACAGGTGGGCGATGGACCCGGCAATGACCAGGAAGGAAGGCCAACTCCCCGAATCAAGCGATCAGGCGACACGCCCTCGCTGTCCGCTTTGCAACGCGCTTCCGGTCCTTGTCGATAGGATGCTCGACCCCCGAAAGGGCAGGATCGTGCGCCTGTACAGGTGTTCGTGCGGGGAGCGCATCTGGGACGAGTAGACTCGTGCGTCGCTTTTGGATTTTGTTCAGCCCGCTCGGCATTGAGACTTGGACCGTGGCTGCGATAGGCTTGATGCAATTTCGCCCGTCGCGGACCGCAGCATCAGGTGCCGCGTTTAATCCACGGCCAAACCAGAGTAACCCATGGCAGAAGAATTCAGACCAGCCACTATCAAGCCGACGGTCACGCTGGATGATCTGAACAAGCTCGATATCCGCGTGGGAACGATCGAACGTGTCGAGGATGTTCAAAACTCCGCCAGGCTCATCCGGCTAAGGGTCAATTTCGGCGATCATCAGCGCAGCATCCTTGTGGGGATGAAGAAGGAGCGTTCGAACCCGCGTGCTGAACTGGAAGGCAAGCAGTCTCTTTTCGTGGTCAACCTGGCCGCGCGCACGATGGCGGGCGAGGTGTCCGAAGGAATGCTGTTCGATATCGGGTTTGCCGACGGAATTATGCCGCAACTCGCCGTTCCCGAAGCCGAAGTCCCCAACGGTGCTCGCGCCGGATAGATTTGCTCCGTTCAACCAAAAAGCGAAGGGCGTTGCGCAATATCTCGCATCGCTGGTCGACTTGGCGGCGGGGGTCAGCTACATCGCGAAACCCACTGCTTCCGAGCGCGAAGTCCCGCGGGTTTTGGCCGGCAGAAACATTCCGATAGAGCGGCTGACCAAGAAGGCGGATGATTTGCCGGGAACGGCAGGCCTAAGCAAATCAACGAGCTAGACTGAATTCGGTTGGGGATTCCAGTCGGGGGAGCGCTGCACCGCAACACCAATATCCCAGAAGCTCTGTTTTCTCAGACGGAGCGCTCGGCTAGTCTAGGCTATGTCGTGCGTAATGAGCTTACCTCTATTCCATCTCTACGGCGATCCGCCTGACGAACAGGCGTTCGACTTCATTCATATCGAAACGATCTCGTCGCGGAGTTCAATCCACGATTGGACGATCGATATCCACCGCCACTCCAATCTCTTCCAAATCCTGGTGATCGAGCGCGGGGGCGGCAAGATGCGGTTTGAGGTGACCACGGCAACCTTTGCTGCGCCGGCCGCAATCCTGATCCCCGCCAGGGTCGCGCACGGCTTCTGGTTTCAGCGATCGACTGAAGGCTGGGTTCTGAGTTTTACGGAGGACGTGACTCAGATGTTCGGCAATCGGTCGAGTGCGGCGACTGCGCGGCTCAATGCATTGGCGGTCGAGCCCGTTGTCCCCATGACCGACATCGAGCAGGTCAATCGGCTGTCCGCGCTGTGCGCCGGTCTGCAAGAAGAGCTGCTTTTGTCCCGCGAAGGGTTCCGACTCGCGACGCGCGGTTATCTTGCGTTGATCTCTACAGAGGTTACGCGCCTCGCTGCGGCGCGAGGGCCTGCAGGTGCAGTAACACTTCAGCCAGCGGACCCGATCGTCGATAGGCTCCGTGAACTGGTCGAGAAGAATTTTCGTAGCGAGCGGCTGCTCGATTTCTACGCGGCGAAGCTCGCCATGACCCCCGACCGCCTCAACAATCATGTCAAGCGCGCAATCGGGATCACCGCAGGACACCTCATCAGACAGCGGGTGCTCACTGAAGCCAAGCGTCAGCTTGTGTTTTCAAACCAATCAATCCACGAGATTGCCTACGATCTTGCGTTCGCCGATCCATCACACTTCGTCCGCTCCTTCCGAAAATACACCGGCGTTACACCGCAGGTCTTCCGTGAAAGAGAAGGAAAGATGGGCTGATGTTCCTGGAGGATGGCCCTCTCCTTCCGGCTCGATCAATCGCCACCTCCCGTACTTCGATGCGGCGTGAGAGAAGCCGATGGAGAGGGATCGACCTTCGAGCGCGAGCACATTCTGTTGACATCGGGAGATATTGGACGCATTGAATGTGTTCAACGAGGTACCCCGCAAGGCGCTATTCGAGCTCGGGAATTCAGCCGCGACCCTGGAGCTTTGCAGTTGGCTTATCTTGTCAATCGAAGACCGACCACGATCGAGTGGGGTCATTGCGACCCTTCTGGAGCGCTCTTCAACAGCCGCTACTTCGAGTTCTCGGACTGGAGCACGGCGCTGCTGTTTCAGGCGGCTACTGGCATGAGTAAATCAGAGCTTATGGCCAAATACGGTGCCAATATGCCCTTGGTCGATGTCCGCGGCCGTTTTGTCCAGGTGCTAAGACTTGCGGATGCGATAGAGATCGCGTCCACGATTCGCGAATTTCGGCGGTCGAGCTTCGACGTTACACATCAGTTCCTGAAAGATGAGGAGGTGATGGCCGAAACGCAGGAGACCAGAGTTTGGTGCGCGATCGATTGCGAAAGTCCGCCTAATCTCAAGCCTCTGCCGTTGCCGCCGGAATTGATTCAACAGTTCAAGGTCAGCTGATCAGTGACCCCTCGTGATTTTAGCCGAGCCTGATGACGAAGACAGCCAAGCCTGCTCAGCGAGCGCGTCGTCCTCCAAATTCGTCGCCCGAAACAATCGACCTCGGTCATCTTCCCGACCTTGTTGGATATGCCCTCCGGCAAGCCCAGCTCGCCGTGTTTCGCGATTTCTTGAGAAGCTTTTCCAGATTCAAAATCCGTCCGGTGCAATACGGCATATTGACCGTCATCGAACGAAACCCGGGCCTGAAGCAACAGCACGTTTGCCTTGCGATCGGGATCAGGCGTGCAAATTTCGTTACCCTCCTCGATGATCTCGAGCATCGCGGCATCGCACGACGGGGCCCGTCCGCCCACGACCAACGGGCCAGCGCTCTATTTTTGACCAAAAAAGGTGAGGCTCTGATGCGCAGGCTCCGACAAGCAAACAAGGACCATGAGAAGAGAATTGCTGCCGGCCTAAGCGAAGCCGAGCGCAAACTCCTGATTCGACTGCTCAGCAAGGTCAAGACTTCGGCCGACAGTTCCGACAGCTGAAGCGAGGCCTGCCGGTACAGCCCGTTCCAAGATCTTGCGAAATTGAGGGCGGGGCGACCGCCCGTTCTGCTTCGGTTTCGATTCCGTCGCCGTGGGCTGGTCGGTTTTCCTGTCGGAACCGGCGCCTGTTTCCGAAAAGCGCCTCGCCAAGGCTCGATCATTTAGTTGACATTTTGTACTACTGTAGAACAATATTGTTATGCGAGGGAACAAATAGGCCCTTTGAAGCTCCGCAACGACAAGCGCAGCCATAAACACGAAAGAACGAACTGGCCACCAGTATTTGGACAAGCAGCATGACATATGTAGTCAATGAAAGCTGCGTCAAATGCAAGCTTATGGACTGCGTCGAGGTATGCCCCGTGGATTGCTTCTACGAGGGAGAGAACATGCTCGTTATCCATCCGGACGAGTGCATTGATTGTGGCGTCTGCGTACCTGAATGTCCCGTGGAGGCAATCCAGCCAGACACCGAATCGGGCGTGGAAAAGTGGATAGCCCTCAACGCGGAATATGCACAAAAGTGGCCGAACATCACCGCGAAGAAAACGCCACCTCCCGATTCGCGGAACTGGGAAGGCGTTTCCAACAAGTTTGAGCTGTACTTTTCGCCGAATCCCGGAACGGGAGACTAGTGCGGCGAATTTGAAGTTCCTATCAGCGTCGCGGCAAGTTCGTCACAGGAACTTCAAATTCAAAGGCGCACTAGAATGAATAAAATTACCAGAGCTCCTTTGATTCCGAGGTTCGCATCAGAGGTACCGCGAACAGTTTGCGAACTTCGGAATCGGAGCTCTAAATGTCGCGTCGGTTCGGTTCATAACAACGAAGATGAACCTCGGTTGGCGAAACGGCACTCTGAATTTGGAGCCTGACATAAGGGAGTGACGCCGATGGCAAAATTGCTCGACGTGATCCTGAATGGACGGAAGCGGGTTGATGCGGCTCCCGACAATCTCCTGCTGCTGGACTATTTGCGGGAAGTCGCTGGACTGACTGGCACCAAGACGGGCTGTGACGGCGGGGAATGCGGCGCGTGCACGGTTCTGGTCGACGACAAGCCGACCTTGTCCTGCCTCACCCTGGCCATCAGCGTCAGGGGGCGCCGCGTCGATACCGTGGAATCGCTGGGGGAGAACGGTGGCCTGTCCGCTGTGCAGCGCGGGTTCCACGAGAAACTCGGTTCTCAGTGCGGCTATTGCACGCCCGGATTCGTCATGGCCTCTGCTGGCCTGTTGCGGCGCAATCCAAACCCGAGCGACGCGGAGATCATTGCAGCCCTGGGCAGCAATATCTGTCGCTGCACCGGTTACGTGAAGATTATTGAAGCCGTCCGGTATGCAGCCAAGCTCAATCTGGCGGGAATTGCGCCATGAACGAAATGCTGCCTGCGCATAACATCGGAGAGTATGTACCGATGGTGGACGGGCCGGAGAAGGTTTCCGGGCGGGCGAAGTACACCGCCGATCTGATAGCGCCGGGAATGTTGGCCGCCCGGATCTATCGCAGCCCCTATTCGCACGGAGACATTATCGAAGTTGATATTTCTCGAGCGCTGAAAGTCCCCGGGGTGAAGGCGATTGTCACCGGAGCCGATTGTGATCGCGGCTTTGGAGTTCTGCCGATCGCTCGCGATGAGCGACCATTGGCCCGGGATCGCGTTCGCTACCGCGGCGAGCCCGTAGCGGCCGTCGCCGCCATCGATGACGCCACGGCGCGCGAGGCGATCCGGCTGATCAAGCTCAAAGTTCGCGAATTGCCGGCCTACTACACTTCGCAGGCTGCACTTGCGCCTGACGCCGTCGCCTTGCATGAGATGAAGAAGGGCAACATCGAACGCGACGTTCTGTTCGAGCTTGGCAACGTCGAGGGCGGTTTCGCCGAGGCGAACCTTGTACGGGAGGAGACTTATAATTGCCCCGAGGTCTGCCAGAATCAGATGGAAACGCACGCGGCCTTGGCCGAATGGGATCCGGTTCGTGGTCGGATGACGGTCCATGCCAGTACGCAGGTGCCCTACTATGTCCATCTTATGTTGTCGCAGATCCTTGACCTTGAGATGTCCAGGATCCGGGTCGTCAAACCATACGTCGGCGGCGGCTTCGGATGTCGCACCGAAACGCTGAACGTCGAATTGATTGCGGCTCTGCTCGCGCGCAAGTGCGGCGGCACCGTTCGTTTGGTGATTAACAGGGAGGAGACCTTCATCACCCACCGAGGCAGGCCGGAAACGGACATCCGGCTCAAGATCGGCATGAAGAAAGACGGCCGGATTACGGCCGTCGAGTGCGAATGCCATCAGCGAGGCGGGGCTCACAGCGGTTACGGCGTCGTGACCATACTTTATGCCGGCTCGATGCTTTATGCGATCTACGATCTTCACAACGTCAGGTATGTCGGCAAGCGTGTTCTGACCAACACGCCTCCCTGCGGCGCGTTTCGCGGTCACGGTACGGTCGATGTTCGTTTCGCGTTCGAAAGTCTTCTCGACCAGATGGCCGCTGAGCTCGGTATCGATCCGTTCAGCGTACGGCGTCAGAATTTTTTGAAAGCGCCGACGTTTACCGACAACGATTTGATGGTGAATAGCTACGGCTTGCCCGAATGCCTGAACTGGGTGGAACAGAGAAGCGGCTGGCGCGAGCGCAGGGGAAAGTTGCCGCGAGGCAAGGGGCTCGGCATGGCCTGCTCCCACTACATCAGTGGCGCGTCGAAGCCGGTCAACTGGACCGGTGAGCCGCACGCGACGGTAAAGATCAAGGTGGATTTCGATGGCTCCGTCGTCGTGCTCTCCGGGGCGGCTGACATCGGCCAGGGATCATCGACCATTCTGGTGCAGAGCGTCGCCGAAGTGCTCGGCCTCGACATCTCCCGAATCCGCATTGTCACCGGCGACAGCGATGTGGTCCCGAAGGACAACGGCTCCTACTCATCGCGCGTAACCTTCATGGTTGGTAATGCGGCAATCGATGCAGCGCAAAACCTCAAGCGCCTGCTGATTGCCGCGGCGGCGCGGAAGCTTGACGCGAAGCCGGAAGATATCGAATGCCTGGGCGAACTTTATCGCGCCGGTGCACAGGACAAGGGCGCGTCGTTCGATGAGGTCGTCGTCGAGGCGCTCAAGGACAGCGGCACGATTGCGGTGACAGGTAACTATTCCACTATCCCGGAGTCGCACGGCGGCAAGAAGTATCGCGGTGCTGCTATCGGCGGAACTATGGGCTACAGCTACTCCGCGCAGGTGGTCGAAGTGAGTGTGGATGAGGAAACCGGCATCGTGACCGTCGATAAGGTGTGGGTCGCTCACGACTGCGGAAAAGCTCTCAATCGCCTGACCGTCGAAGGCCAGGTGCAAGGCTCGGTGTGGATGGGGATGGGTCAGGCCATGAGCGAGGAAACGGGGTATCACGACGGCCTGCTCGTCACTGGGAACATGCTCGATTACCGCGTTCCGACCATTCAGGATTCACCGCCCATCGAAGTTGGCATCGTCGAGAGCATTGATCCTCACGGCCCCTTCGGCGCGAAGGAAGCGGGCGAAGGATCGCTTGCCGCATTCCTGCCGGCCCTCACGAATGCAGTCGCCGACGCTATTGGCGTTCGCTTCAACAATCTGCCCGTGACGCCCGATCGCGTATATGAAACGATGGTGAAGCGCCGCCGCGCGCAGGCCCGAACCAATGGCTCACGGCCAAGCTCGAACGGGAGGGCCTAGTGCGGCGAATTTGAAGTTCCTATCAGTGTTTGCGGCAGGTTCGTTATAGGAACTTCAAATTCGCCGCACTAGAAATCAATAAGTTGCTAGAGCTCCTTTGATTCCGAAGTTCGCATCAGAGGTAGCCGCGATTTCATGCGAACTTCGGAATCGGAGCTCTAGTGGACGCACTTCCAGAATTCGAGGTCGTGCAGCCATCCACTTTGGATGAGGCAATAGCATTGCGGGGCAGACATCCTGAGAGCAGCCTGCTTGGTGGCGGCACCGACCTCATCGTGAACATCCGGCGCGGCATTGTTGCGCCGTCCATGCTCATAGAGCTGAACCGTGTCTCCGAGTTGCGCGTGATCAAGGCCGATGCGCGCACACTCGAGGTCGGCTCGTCAGTCAAGGTTGCCGACCTCGCGGCGCATCCCGATGTCGAGCAACACTATCCTGTTGTCGCGCAGGCCGCCAAGCTGATCGCTGGGCCTACTCATCGCAACATGGGCACCGTGGGCGGCAATATTTGCCTGGATACCCGCTGCATCTACTACAACCAAAGCGAATGGTGGCGGGGTGCGAATCATCATTGCCTCAAGACAACTGGCGAAATCTGCCATGTCGCGCCCAAGAGCCGCGGCGTCTGCTTTGCGACCTACAGTGGCGACCTGGCGCCCGCCCTGCTGACCCTGGCGGCGGAGATTGACCTGATCGGGCCATTGGGGAAGCGCACGATCCCCTTGAGCGGCCTGTACATCGGCTATGCCCGCCAGGACCAACCGATCACGGAATCGACCGGAGACGGCAAATACTATCTGTCGCTGCGCCCGGGTGAATTCGTTGCAGCTGTTCGCGCCAGGAATACATCTGGGCTGCGCTCGGCTTACGAGAAGGTCCGGATCCGGCGATCGATCGAGTATCCGGTCGCAGGCGTAGCGGTGGCACTGCGCCGTGATGGCGACAAGCTGATTGATCTGCGTGTGGCGATCACCGGCACAAATCCCCGTCCCGTTCTGCTCGATGGTACCGCGGAGATTTGCGACCGCCCGCTGGACGATCGCACGTTCCAGCGGCTCGACGATCTCGTCCGGGATCAGGTCATGGCGATGAAGACAACGTTCACGCCAGGCCATTATCGCCGAAGGGTCGCCAGTGTGTTGGTGAGGCGAGTGGTCGAGAGACTGTTCGCGGCCTGATCAACCAGGGTCCGCTATCGCGAGCCGATCTCGCCTGACTCTTCAGCGCGCAGCTTGAACCGCTGGATCTTTCCGGTCGCCGTCCTTGGCAGATCGGTTCGAATATCGATCCAGCGCGGATACTTCCACGGTCCGGCACGCTCCTTGACATGAAGCTTGAGATTTTCGAGCAAGCCTTCATCTCCCGCGTAGCCGCTCCGCAGTACGATGAAGGCTTTCGGCTTGGTCAACCCATCGGCATCTTCCTTACCGATGACGGCCGCTTCGAGTACAGCTTCGTGCGAGGTGAGCGCGGCCTCGACGTCGAATGGCGACACCCACATTCCGCTGACCTTGAACATGTCGTCGGTGCGTCCACAGCAATGAAAGTAGCCTTGCTCGTCACAAAGGTACTTGTCGCCGGTATAGGTCCACTCGCCGATGAACGTGCGGCGACTTTTCGCCCGCTGGTTCCAGTAGCCCTCGCCGGCGGAGGGACCTCGTACGATAAGCTCTCCTACCACGCCGGGACCCTGCTCGCGGCCATTCTCGTCCACAATCTTGACCTCGTATCCAGGCACAGGCTTGCCGGAGGATCCATAGCAGATGTCGCCCGAGCGGTTGCTCACGAATGTCTGCAGCATTTCGGTAGACCCGAGACCGTCGAGGACATCCACTCCGACCAGCTGGCGCCAGCGTTCACCCAGATGCGCTGGCAGAGCTTCGCCTGCGGAAATGGAAAGGCGCAGCCGGTCTGAACCAGCGCCGCTGCATATATCGTTGTGCGCCAGCAAAGCTGCATAGAGCGTTGGCACTGCAAAAAAAAGGGTCGGCCTGTGGCGACGCATAATTTTGAAAACGGCATCGGGCGTCGCCCGTTGCGGCCAAAGCACTGCGCTGGCCCCCACCGACATGGGAAACGACATTGCGTTTCCCAGACCGTAGGCAAAAAATAGCTTTGCCGCCGAGAACACAACGTCGTCTTCGCGAATTCCGAGGACGCCCTGCCCCATAAGCCGCGCCGTCGCCATCGGGCTCGTGTGAACGTGCTTTACGCCTTTGGGAGCACCCGTCGAGCCTGACGTGTAGAGCCAGAACGCAACCTCATCCGAGCTCGTGGCCGCGACGAAACAATCACCACTCTCACGCGCAAGTATTTGCTCGAAATCATACACTCTGACACCAGCGAAGAGGGCACTATCCTCAAGAGCTGCCGCGACCAGAACGATCGTGCGCAGATTTGGCAAGCGATCGAGAACCGGGAGAACTATCCTTGCAAGCGGTGCCGTCGCAATCATCAGCGATGCGCGGCAATCGTCCAGGATATAGGCGTATTGCTCGGCGGTCAGCAAAGGATTCAAAGGCACGGCAACGACACCGGCGCGGATCGCTCCCCAGAACGCCACTGGATGGTCGACCATATCCGGGAGCAGCACGGCTATCCGCTCTTCCGGGCGCACCCCCAGCGTTTGCAATGCGCGGGCCAAACGGCAGGTGCGAGACTGCAGCTCAGCATAGGTGATCGATCGATCGGGATCGGTGAACGCCACCTTGTCGGCGAGACCGCGCCCGATGTTGGCATCGATCATGTCACTGGCGGCATTGTAGGGGCGTCGCCGGAGGAACTCATCGCCAAGCGTCATCCCGTCTTCCTCACCAACACAAGGCTGGGCCATGGGCGCGCGCTGGCAACGGCCGACCGACGCACGCCGAAGATTGAGACCGCGCAGAAAGCGGCCGACTTCCGCTGACAAACCCAGCTATGGAATGCCAGAAATTACCAGTTCGCTTCTCGTCAGGCGATGAGTGACTTGATGTTGGGCTCTTCTGGCACTACGGAGGCTGGCTTCGCTGCCCAATTGCGATCTTCGGCGCCCGTTCGAGAACTGCCAACATAGCCATGTTGAAAATTAGTGACAGGTAAAAAGCCGTGGTTGCGCAGAACAAAACCTCGAAGAAGGGACAAGGCAGCGAACCATCACCCTCGACGCTGATCAGCCTCTTAGACGCTTTTTTGGTAGCGGGGGAGGCTTCCAACAACCATTGAAAACATTGTGCTTTTTGAACTTTACAGGGATTGACCCACGATTTAACCCCCGCTTCGCATTCAGACGGCAAGTGGATTCATGCGGCTCTGCGTTCTGGTGAGCTGGTTGAAGGGAAACATGAGTTTTCGGCGTTGGGCAGGGTGAATTGAAACACTGCTCCGCGAGGTTCATTCGCCTCTGCCCATATCCGGCCTCCATGCGCATCAATGATGGACCGGCAGATCGACAGTCCCATCCCCGTTCCGCCGGACTTGGTGGTGTAGAAAGACTTAAAAACGCGCTCGCGATCATCCGGTTCAATGCCCGGTCCGGAATCACCCACGGCCACGAGGACCCCCATCTGATCTTGCTCGGTCCTGATCGACAGCTCTCGTGGTCCCGCCTCGATTGCGCCCATTGCTTCGACCGCGTTCAGGACCAGGTTCAGCAAGACTTGTTGCAATTGAACGCGATCACCCGCAACGAGAGACAGTCCGTGAGCAAGCCGCATCTCGACCAAGACGCCGTTCCGGTTGGTGGCGCTTCGCGCCAATATGATCACCTCATTGATTGCCGCATTAAGGTCGAAACGCTCCTTGCGCGGCGGCGCCTTCTTGATCTGCTCGCGGATGCGGGCGATGATTTCTCCTGTTCGATCAGTATCGCTAACGAAGGAGGCGACTGCTTCCCTGACCTCGCCCAGGTCCGGAGGCTCCATCTCCAGAAAATTCTGAACGGCACGGGCGTTGTTGCGCGCACTGGCGATCGGCTGCATGATCTCGTGAGAGAGCGAGGCGGCCAATTCCCCCAACATGCTTACGCGGTTCATGTGGGCAAAATCGGACTCCAGTCCGCGCAGCGCCTCTTCCGCCCGCTTTTGCTCGGTCAAATCGAGCACGAAGGCGACGCCCTCTTTACCATTTTCTTCGAAGGTCGCCCCACCGACAAGCACCGGTACGCGGCGGCCGTCCTTCCGCAAATACTCCGTCTCGTAAGGCTGTATGGCTCCGGTCCGCTTCAGATCTTCGATGGCACGAGCGTCGCGATTGTGCCATTCCGGTGGAGTCAGGTCCGTCCAGCGGACGCCGCCTGAAACGAGTTCCTCCCGGCCATAACCCGATATGCGGAGAAAGGCGTCATTGGCCTCGAATATCTGGCCCGCAGCGTTACCGATGAAGACGCCCACAATGTTGGCGTCGACGAGGCGTCGGATCTTGGCTTCGCGCCCGGCGAGATCGCGGTATAGTCGGGCGTTTTCCAACGCGCTCGCCGCCTGCGAGGCCAGCAGTTTCAATATGGCGATTCTGGCCGGAGTGAATACGTGAGAGGCTAGACTGTTCTCAAGGTAAAGTATCCCGATCAGGTCGCCCTGCTTCACAAGGGGAAGACAGAGCACCGAGCGCGCACGATTGAGGCCCAGGTACTTGTCAGCCGTGAACGGCGTCTTGGCCCGAGCATCGTCCATAATGATAGGCTGTTGCGTTCGGCGGACCTGAGCGAGAATCGACGTGGGCAGGTCAGGCGCCAGACCGTCTTCATCGATGAGCCTGACCTTGATCGTCTCAGCCGTGCTCTTTGCCTCGGCTTCGACCCGAAGGTCGTCGTTGCGCGGAAGGACTAGAAGGCCGCGGTCGGCACCCGCATGCTCGATCGCGTTGGTCATCAGGGTCTCGATCAGCCTGTCAAGCAAGAGTTCGCCAGCCACCGCCTGCGACATGCGGATGACGGTCGCGAGGTCGAGCTGCTCGACCGGGGTTTCGACGGTCGGGAGGTGTGGCTGGGAATCCCTTGGCGCGATATCGGGATAGCATTGGTCGAGTTGGACGACCTTGGCCCGCGCGCCCCAGCGGCGGTAATAGTCGCGCGCTTCGGATCGGTAGATCTGCGCCATCTTCTCCAAGCCACGACGCGCGAAGAAGTCGGCCGCAAGTTCGGCGCCGAGAGCCGCCTCCTGGATGAAACCCTTTTCCAGCGCAGTGCGGACGGCCTGCTCATAGAGTCGCATGGCCTCCAAGTCGCGACCTTCCACGCGCGCCAGCTCCGCGCCGGCCAGCGCATGCTTGTGAGTGTAGGTGTGGGGCGCGCTGCCCGCCAGCGTTCGGAGCGCCGCGAGGCTGGCCTCCAGATCATCCTTAAGCGCGGCCGACTCGGACGAAGGTGCAGATCGCATAACTCCCAATAGCGCAAGCGCATGATAGAACCGAAACGTACCTGTCTGGATATGGCATCGCGCCGACCAAAGGAATGGCTTGGCCTTCTCCGCGGCTTCGACGGCGCCTGCAGGATCTCCCATCAAGTAGCGGAGCTGGAGCTGAAGTATCCGGTAGAAGCATTGGACGACCGGGATGCCCGATCGCAAGAGCGCCGCTTCATCGGGGATCAGGCTGCCGTTCGCGATGTCGCCTCTCAGCGCCGCGATGAATTGCTGGATCGCGAGCAGGGTATCGACGATGTGCGCATATCGCTTTTTGCGAACGAACGAGATGGAGTTGATCGATTCGGACCAGACCACGTTAAGGCTCTGGCCGCGGGCCAACAGGTTGGTGACACGGTGCTGTGCGCTGATGCAGGCGAACACGACCTCGCCGGTCTCCGCAGCGGTCCGGTCTGCCGAGTCCAGAGGCGCCAGCGCCTCGTCGATCGTGCGGGTCCATAGCGATGCCATCTGCAGGAGGAGGTAGGCGGCGGGTCGGTGCGCCTGGAAGCCGTGGCGTTCGGCAACCGCGACGGCCAAACGGGCGAACCGCTCGCCATCCTCGAAGCGGTCGAATGCGGGACCGAGGATGATCCCCAGGCCTCCGTAGCCGATGATGCTGGACGAGCTGTGACCGAAGTCGATCGAAAGCTTGACCATCCGGAAGGCAAACATGCCATAGAGATGCTCGTCGACGTAATAGGAAGACTGGCCGAGGATCAACAATATGCTGCTGAGCGCACGGATTTCAGGATCCTCCATTGGCGGAAGATCAATCAGGCTCTCGATGGATCGCGATCCCATCCGGCGCTGCAGGTCTTCGTATTCATCGCGAACATTCTCGGCGGTGGGGCGTTCCGGAAACGTCATGTTGAACATTTTGAGACATTCAAGCGCCGTCCGAACGGCCAGCGCCATATCACTGTTGAGCAATTGAAGCGTAACTTTGAGCCTATATCCCTCGGTGCGGTCCACTTTCGAACGCGCCTTCGTGAGCAGCACTTCGATCAGCTCGCCGGAGACGACCAAATTCCCGCGGAGGAGCTCGCACTCGGCGCGTTCGAGCAATAGCTTGAACGCCAGCTCGTAAGCGTGGTCCCAGGCTTCGTCGGCAAGCGTCGAGAGGCCAAAGGCAAAATAGCTGCAGGCGGATGCGTACGCCGTCGAAGCCTTTGCTCGCAGGCCCGCTTGAAGATTGAGCCGGGCTATTTGTACTTTCTCAGTTGGATCGCTGGCGGCCAGAACGCCAGGGTTCAGCTGGTTGACGATGTCGAAGACTTTTTCGGCGACCTCCTCATCCTTCAGCGCGGCCAGGAGCCGCTGTCCGATCTGGAAGTGAAGGGCCGGACGCTGGCCATCGGGGATAAGTGCGTAGGCCGCTTCCTGCACGCGGTCGTGGAGGAATCGGTAGTTCCCCCCACGTGAGATGATAATCCCGGAGTGGACTGCCGCACGCAAGCTTTCGATGATTTCGGCTTTCGCCACGCCTGTCGCGAGCTCAAGCGTTGCAATGTCAGCATTGCTGCCGAGGCAGGCGAGCAGCTTCAAGGCATCCTGCGCGCCCGATGGCAAGCGCTGCAGCCGTCCTACCATCAGATCGACAAGGTTATCGGTGAAGCCCTTGGCATCGATTCCCTCCAGATCCCAGTTCCACTCGAGCTTCTTCGGATCGAGGCTGATGAGGCCCTCTTCGGCGAGGTTGGTGAGGAACTGCACGGCGAAGAATGGATTGCCTCCTGTCTTGCGATAGATCAGGCCGGCAAGGCTTCGCGCCCGCGTCGGAGTGCAACGCAGGGTGTCGGCGGCGAGTTGGGTGATGTCGGGGAGCGAGATCGGGCCCAGGGCGATTTCCTCGACAGGCGTGCCCGCCTGCCGAACGGCGGCCACCATGCGCAGCAGCGGATGGTCGGAATCGACTTCGTTGTCCCTATAAGCTCCGATGAGCAGCAGATGCGTGGTCTCTCGATGAGTGGCTAGCTGTTCAATGAGCGCAAGCGTTGCGGGATCAAGCCATTGAAGGTCATCGATGAAGATCAAGAGGGGATGCTCTTGTCGCGCGAACACGCTCACGAAACGCTGGAATACGGCTTGGAAGCGAAGCTGGGCATCCAGCGGCGCAAGGTCAGGCACGTCCGGCTGCGGACCGATCATCTGCACGAGCTCAGGCATCAGATCCGTGAGTAACCTGCCGTTGGTCCCAACCGCCTCGAGGACAGCGTCTCGCCAATGTGCGATGTCGCTTGCCTTTCCATTCAGAATTTGCCGAATCAGCGTTTGGAAAGCCTCGGCCACGGTCGAGTAAGGGATGTCGCGGCTGCGCTGATCGAACTTGCCGGAAATGAAAATGCCCCGCGGCAGGACGATCACCTTGTGCAGTTCGTTGACCACCGACGACTTGCCAATCCCGGAATAGCCTGACACCAGCACGAGCTGCGTTGCGCCGCTCGTGGCGACCCGGTCGAAGGCGGCCAGCAGAGTCGCTACCTGACCTTCGCGCCCGTAAAGGCGCTCGGCGACAAGGAGCCGCTCAGGCGCGTCGCTTGCCGCGAGCGCGAACGACTCGATCCGGCCGGTCGCTTCAAGTGCGGCAAGGCAAGTCCGCAGGTCGGCCTCGAGCCCGACAGCGGTTTGGTATCTGTCCTCGGCGGCTTTGGTGAGCAGCTTCATCACGATTGCCGAGAGCGGCTCGGGGACGCCCGCGACCCGCTCATTCGGCGGCATCGGTTGCCGCGCGATATGGCAGTGCACCCATTCCATCGGATCGGCTGCCGTGAAGGGGAGCTGCCCCGTCAACATTTCGTAGAAGGTGACACCCATGGCATAGAGATCGCTGCGGGAGTCCACCGAGCGGTTCATCCTTCCAGTTTGTTCCGGCGCCATATAGGCGAGCGTCCCCGCGATCACCTCCGGCGGCGCCGGAGTCTGGCGCTCGCGCGGCAGGCGCGAAGCAATGCCGAACCCCGTGAGCCACACCCCGCCGCTTGCCGAGTCCACCAGTATATTTGCTGGCTTGATGTCCCTATGGATCAGCCCTCGCTCGTGCATCTGGCGGACCGCCCCCACAAGCGGGATCGCAATGTCCAGGAAATGCGATACGTCCAGTGGCCGGCCAAGCAGTCGATCGAGCGGCGTACCGCCGGGATCCTCAAGCACCAGCGTCATACGGCCGTTATCGTGCGTAAGCGCGACGGGTCGCGCCGCCCAATCGGCGTCAAGTTCGGACTTGAGCGCATATTCCTGTTCGAGTCGCTCGACGCAACCGGGCGAGCTTTCTTCTGCGGCAACAAGCAGGATCGGCGTCAAGCCGTTGCCAGAGCCCCGGTATAGAGCGATGTCGCCCTCCCGCAGCGACGAGAATACGTAACCCGAGAGCTCGTTCATGAAGGCCTCCTGGCAGGAGACGCCGTTGGCATGAGCTAGTCGCTGCCTGTTGGGCAATGTTTCGCGCGTTGTCCTCGGTTCGGTAAAATCGGGCAGCGTTTCCCAGGACGAGGGTGGTGTGAAACTCTCTGGTTCTGCTGGATACATGTGCTTTGGCTCCCGATGTTCATCAAGACTAGCACTTCTCTTCCGCTTTCTCGGATGTCGCTCCGCTCATCCGAACTGCGCTTTTTGCCATCTACCGCGGACTTGACCCGACGCACGCGGTCGAAACAGATCTCATGCTGCGCTGTAAGCCGCTGCCTGCAAGATCAGTTTAGCTGTCTCCTCAGGGCGCGCGAGCATGGCTACGTGGCTAGCTGCGACCTCGATCGTTTTGGCATTGATGGATTTGGCCATCGCTCGCTGGAGGGTGACCGGGATGGCGCGATCCGCGGTCGCAACCAGATACCAGCTCGGCTTGGTTCTCCAGGCTGGCACCGACACATTCCCACCAAGCGCGGCGCCAGCGGTGGGTGCCTGGGCCGAAAAGAGCACGCCCTTTTCGGTCGGTGTCAGATCCTGCGCGAAGTCATCCTTTATTCCGGATTCAGTAAGTTTGAGGAATCCTTCCTTATCCGCGAGGACCTCTGCAGCCAAAGCAGCGGGCTCAACGCTCGCGCCGAGCGAGCCCGCCGACTGGCCGGCATCCGGCGCGAAAGCCGCAATGTAGACGAGGCCTACCACCTTCGGGGCATTGCCGGCTTCCGTAATGACGGCGCCGCCGTACGAATGCCCGACGAGGATAGCGGGGCCATCTTCGAGCGCGATGGCGCGCTTGACGGTCGCTACATCGGCATCAAGGGAGTTCAGCGGCAGTTGGACGGCAGCCACCGGAAACCCACGCCACTGCAAAAGCGGTATCACCTTCGCCCACGACGAGCCGTCAGCCCAGGCGCCGTGCACGAGAATGATACTGGACGCTTTGGGCATGCTGCTTGTCTCCGTTCCTGGGTAAGCATTGTAGGCCTCGTCAATGAGTCGGTCCTTGGGGCTGTGCTGAATCGTTCTTAAGAGTTGTTCGGCGTTCTTGCCCGCTCGCCAGCGCAGCGCGAAAGCGAGGTCGCCGACAACCCTTGGTACTCGTTTCGTTGTGTCGACAACCCGACTCGACAATCAGTCCTTAGCCGGACCAATGTTGCGGCCTCTGCCAATTTCTGAAAAAATCTGAAAAATCCTTGAGGAGGCGCGCGAAGTGACTGCTCAAGATCGATTGCTGTATCAGGCAGGCGAATGGGAGGTCGATCTCGCCCGCCGTGAGCTGCGCGCGCGAGGAGTGCGGGTCCCCATCGGCGAGCGTGCATTCGACATCATCGAAGTTCTGGTTGAGGCGGCCGGCGACCTCGTCAGCAAGGATGAACTCATGCGGCGCGTCTGGGCTGGCGTGGTTGTCGGGGAAAATACCCTCCACGCCCACATATCTGCGGTCCGCAAGGCGTTCGGCGGCGATCGAGGAATGCTCAAGACGACGTCCGGCCGGGGTTATCGCCTGGTCGGGCCTTGGACGGCCCGGCAAGACAACTCACCGGCCGATCCGATTACCGGCGAACCGCCGGGCAGGCCTACAGAGTCGTTCCAGAGCAATCTGCCCGTGGCGACCTCGGATCTGATCGGGAGAAGCCGCGATATCGACCGTCTTGGCGACTTGCTCTCTGCCCACCGTGTGGTGACACTGACGGGGCCTGGCGGGATCGGGAAAACCACGTTAGCGCTTGAGGTTGCTCGCAACCTGTTCCCCAGTTTTCGCGGTGACGCCTGGTTCGTAGACCTGGTCTCGTTAGCGGATCCGGGATTGGTCCCATCAGCGGTCGCTGGTGTGCTCGGAGTTACATTGGCGGGCACCGAGATTTCTCCGCGTGCCGTCGCCCGGGCGATCGGCGACAAGAAAACGCTGATTCTTCTCGACAATTGCGAGCACGTCATTGACGCAGCAGCCGGTCTGGCAGAAACCATCGTGCGCCTGTGTCCGGGCGCAACCATCCTTGCCACCAGCCGGGAGGTCCTGCGGATCGACGGCGAGTATGCCTTCCGCGTATTCCCCTTGGACGTGCCTTCGGAGCGTGGGGAGGAACCAGGCGATCTGCTCAGGCACAGCTCGGTCCAGCTTTTCGTCGCCCGGACCAAGGCGTCGGATCGTGATCTCCCGGCGGACGGTGAAGACCTGCCGGTGATCGCCGCAATTTGTCGGCGCCTCGACGGCATTCCGTTGGCGATCGAATTTGCCGCCGCGCGAGCGGCAACTCTCGGGCTGCAACAGGTCGCCGCCCGCCTGGATGACCGTTTCGCGCTGCTGACCGGCGGCCGCCGAACGGCCCTGCCGCGGCATCAGACGCTGCGCGCGACGATCGACTGGAGCCATGAACTCCTATCGGAGGATGAGCAATGCCTCCTGCGCCATCTCGCCATCTTTCCCGCCAGCTTCGCGCTCGAGGCGGCGACCGCCGTCGTGCGCGATACGGGTCAGGACGGGCTGTCGGTGATGGAGGGCATCGCAAGCCTCGTCGGTAAATCTTTTGTCATGCTGGACGGCCCGGCATCGGTCAGTCGTTGGCGGCTGCTCGAGACGATACGGGCGTATGCACGCGAGAGGCTCGATGCAAGTGGCGAACGCGATGCGTCCGCGCGACACCACGCTCAATATTTCTGCAAGCTCTCCGAGCGCGCCGAGCTCGAATGGGCGACGGTGCCGACAACCGAATGGGTTACGCTCTACGAGCGTCATCTTGATGACATTCGGATCGCTCTGGACTGGGCGTTTTCTAGTAATGGCGACCTCGCGCTCGGCGTGGCCCTCACGGTCGCCGCCCTGCCTTTGTGGTTCCAGCTATCCCTCATCAATGAATGTCGCGGTCGAGTCGAGCGCGCCCTCGCCTCTGTCCGCTCGCCCCCGGAACGGGGGGACATGCGTGCAATGAAACTGCACGCCGCCCGCGGCTGGTCGCTGATGTACACCGCGAGCGAAGCGCGTGAGACCGGTGCGGCGTGGGCAACTGCGCTGCAGCTCGCGGAAGAAAATAACGACATAGACTATCGTCTGAGGGCGATGTGGGGACTTTGGGCCGGCAACATCAACAATGGGCGGTTTTCGGAAGCACTGGCGGTTGCCAGAACATTTGACGATCTGGCTTCAGCCGAAGCGGACGAACCGGACCGTTATATCGGCGACCGTTTAATCGGAGTCTGCCTTCATTTTCTTGGCGACCAGCACGGCGCACGGCTGCACATTGACCGCATGCTCGCTCGCTATGTCACTCCCGCGAGCCGCTCGGATGCGGTGCGCTTTCAATTCGACCAACGGGTAACTGCGCGCATTACGCTTGCTCGCGTCCTCTGGCTTCAGGGATTTTCCGATCAGGCCATGCGCGTGGTCCAAGACAGTATCGATCATGCCCTGTCGACCGACCACATTCTGTCCTTGTGTAACACGCTCGCCCAGGCAGCTTGCCCGGTGGCGCTCCTGGCCGGAGCGATGCCCCAGGCGGAGCGGTTCACTTCGATGTTGCTCCAGCTGACCGAAAGACACTCGCTCCAAATCTGGCATCACTACGGCAATTGCTTCATGGGCGAGTTGCTCATCAGGGGCGGGAACCTGGACGCCGGACTGCCTCTGCTCAAGGCCGCGGTGAACGATCTTCGCAAAGCGAGGTTTGTCCAGTATTATACTTCATTTCTCATAGTACTCGCCGATAGTCTCGGGCGGGCGAGATACGTCGCTGAGGGTACAGAAGCCATCGACGAAGCTCTGGCCCGATCGGAGGCGAACGAGGAGCGTTGGTGCCTTCCCGAAGTCTTGCGCGTCAAAGGCATGCTGTTGGCGCAGGCGGCGCGGCCAGATGCGGCTGCTGCAGCCGAGACCTGCTATGCTCAGTCGCTCGATTGGGCGCGCCGGCAAGGGGCGCTCTCGTGGGAACTGCGGACGGCGACAAGTCTGGCCAGCTTGCGGCTCGGGCAGAATCGACCGGACGGTGCGCGAAAAGAGCTCGCATCAGTACGCGATCGGTTCACGGAGGGATTCGAAACAGCGGATTTGCTCTCGGCAACGGCGCTGGTCGACTCACTCGCGCGACCTAACGCCCGGCCTGCGAGCTGATACGGCCGACCGTTACCGTGAACACCTCTCCGACCGGAACAGCTACCGAGGTTGAAGCGGATCAATCAGGGCGCGGGGCGTCAGTCCCGCGTTACCTGTCCGCATCGCTTCGTGCCGGGCGGGCCTGGCACACAGGTTGTGCGGCGCACGCGCCTAAGCCCGATTGCGGACATCTCAGCAAATTTTAATTGACGCCCCCCAGATCGGCGACAGAATCACTTTATGGGCCAGACTGAGCGACCGACTTGCCCTAACTGCGGGGCACCCTTGGTTTTTGCGCTACCTTTCGATGGGAAGGGAAAGCGCAAGCTCCAGTGTCTTGATTGCGACTGGCCCGATCCTATGAAAACCGAACGAGTGACGGGCTGGCTCAAAAGTGAGCTACAGCCGCCGACGTAAGGCGACCGCCTGGGGCGGAATTAGAACGAGGCCCGGTGTGCATAGGAGTCCGGGCCTCGTTACCGGAACGACCCTTGGCAGATCGCTCCAACGCCACGAAATGAAAGAGGCCGCCGCTCACAAGAAAAGGCCCGGCGCTGATACACCGGGCCAGTCATCATCTCGATTTGCCAAGCAAGAACCGGCTGCGCTGGCATGGCATTCATCATCGACAGTCGGCTCAACCGGGATAGCCACGCCCCTGGCCGGAACTCCCTTGACAAGCCAGGTCTTGGCCGGCGTGTCGCAGGCCATTTCCTTGAAGGTCTTGAACGGGTAGCCCGCCGAGGTACGGCGCCGGTCAATCTCGAGCGCCTTAAGCGCCGTCGCTAGGTGTGGCGATGACTTCCGCTCTGCCTCATGGCGGCTAACTTGTCGAGGATGGCCCTGCGCGGTTAGACCGCCACCAACGACTCTTTTGGTCAGAGTGTCGGTGCAGGATTTGAGTCGACGACCCGCTCGACAGCCAGGGCGAGAGACAGGAGGTCGCGATCGCTGGCAGATGGTCCGTCCAATTCAATTCCGACGGGTAATCCTGACGTCATCCCGGCTGGAAGAACAACGCTCGGCAGGCCGGCAGAGCTGCTCGGTGCAATGTTGCGCGCAAACGCCACCCGCGCAGGAACCGCAGTGCCATTTATCTCAACATCGAATCCGGGCGATGTCAGAGACCGCGGCAATCGCGGCGCAGGCATGCGTACCACCGGAGAAATTACGGCGCGCACGCGATGCTCGCTGAAATAATTGCGCCATGTCTCCTGCAGCGCAGGAAGATACTTCTGGATGGCATCTTGGTAGGCTTGCTCCGAGATTTCATTAGGAGCGCCTTCGACTACCCATTCTTCAACCTGTTTCCGTATTTCCGGACTTAGTTGGGACACGAGTCCAGCAAAATCGACCGGCGCGTCCTGTTCCGCAAGAAAGCGGGAGATACTGCGTCGAGCCTCGTAGTAGATAATTGCAACAGTCACTTTCCCCACTAAGGCCCCAAGTTCCGGTATTTCCGCTTCCACGATCACGGCGCCGGCTTCGCGAAGGCGTGACAATACCGCGTCCATGACCCGTTGCACGCCTGCGTCAAGGTTGGTGAAGTAGTGTTCGCGGGAGACACCAAAGCGGACCTCGGTCAGATCCATAGGCGATGTCACAATCGGATCTCCCGTGACTACCGAGTCAAAGAGACATAAATCGGAGATCCTTCTCGCCATCGGGCCGACAGTGTCCAGCGAGGGAGCAAGCGGCATCACCCCAGCGCCTGGATAACGCCCATGTGTCGGTCGTAAACCAGTTATGCCGCACATGGCCGCTGGCACACGGATCGAACCGTTGGTGTCCTCACCAATGCCGGCTGGCGCCATTCGTGCCGAGACCGCTACGGCCGTTCCGCCGCTGCTACCACCGGGAATACAAGCGAGATCGTAGGGGTTTCGTACCGGACCATAGACTTGGTTGGCGCTGGTCCAGCCTAGCGACATTTCGTGCAGGTTGTTCTTGCCCAGCAATATGGCACCGGCCTGGGACAGGCGCCGCCAAACGGCTGCATCTTCCTTCAGTTGAAATGAGCGCAGCGAGCGTGTTCCACACGTCGTCGGCAGTGAAGTTGTGCCGATACTGTCCTTGAGTGGGATGGGTAATCCGGCTAGCACTCCGAGTGGTTTCCCTCCGTTCCGTCGCTGGTCGACCTTCTGCGCAGCTTCTAAGACGGCGTCCTGATTTAGTGAAATGAAGGCGTTCAGCCCTTTCAATTGGCTGCACCGGTCGAGTAGTGCGCGGGCATAACCCTCAGCAGATAGGTCGCCGCGTCGAATTGCGGCGACCGCCTCTGTAGCTGATAACTCGTTCAGAGGATTTGTAGCGGACACGGCTATTTCAGGCATTGCTGAAAATGCCGCCAGCGCGCCGCTCTTTGCAAGAAATTCGCGCCTAGTCTGATTTGCAGAAGCTCTCATGGGCTACCCCCCGAAGTATAACGTGGACCGCCGCGAGTCACGGCTCAATTGAGCGCTGGGACCGTCGGAATCTCAGGGGCTGCGGCACATACACAATAACATTTCCCTACGCGGTTCATCAAGGTTCAAGGCACAGAAGCAAACCCGCTTGGCGCTGACCTTTGAGAGTCCGCATAGGGTCATTCGCGACCAGATCGAGCCAGCAAGCAAGCGCGACCATGTCCGCTATGCCCCGATACTGTTGCAAAAGTCGAAAATCGAACGGCCTCGAAAATCTCGCGAAAGATGATTTCTCGACATCTCTACCGCTGCAAAGCCCGCAGGGCCGATACGAAGCTCCGTGGTCGTTTTTCTGGTAAGCGATGTGGTCCCTCACGTCTCTGCGCACGAAGCGCGTCAGCGGGCCTAGAAAATTTCGTTCGTCAGCCCCAAAAGACTTTTGCAACAGTATCGGCACTTTTCGGACATGGCGCGATGTCTGACTACGAGTCCGTTATGCGCACCAAAACCGGACATGGAAGCCGATCAGGATCGATCATCGCGGGCTCCGCGTAGCATCAGGTGTGCATCGCCTCGCCTTCCGAAAAGTGCCGGTGCCAAAGGCTGAAGGAGGTAAACACCCCCGGCACCGGCCTCGCGATCAGCGGCCACGGGGGCGAGCCGCGACGCGATTAGAATTTTCAAAAACAACTAGGACCGGTCGCCGCAGTAGGTGGGGGAAATCCATCTTTCTATGGACCTAACGCACCGGCTGTCGTGGTTACTTGTATCGCGGCACTCATCCGACTTGCACGCGCCCAGAGGGAAATGAACAAACCCTCCGGGGATTTTTGGGGTAGCAGCAGCCAACCAACTCTCAACCACTGCCACCCTCGCGACACGGGCCGACCGGGTTGAAAGGATATGGCCCCGCCCGGCTTTTCCTTTGTGTCGCGAAACTGATTCATCGTTGTAGCTCACGCCCGATGTACTGGACGCTGTCGGCCTCTTAAAAGCCCTCGCCACGATCGGCCTTGTTGGCTGGGTCTGCCATTACACGAATAGCTGCTCAGACGTCAGTGTCGGCGCAAGTGCCCGCGTTTCCTCGACAAGCGCCGCCAGTTGCGCGGATGCCTTCCAGCTATCGTCGGCTACTGATGTATCGCCAACCTCGATTGAGACTGGTTCGATGGATATCAGGTTAACCCTTGGCGACGCCCTAGGCCGTCTGAAATTTTGGGAATACTCTGGCGAAGGCCTGTGCGTCGCTTTCACCGTCGCGTTTGTTGAGCTTCGCGTGGCCCATGATAACTTCGGAAATAACGTGCTCACTCGCGCCGCTCGACTTGATAAATTCGATAACGCTGTCGGGATTATGCAATTTCATAATATCTACGGTTGGCATCTTGGTTTCTCCTTTGGAGAGATTGTTCAAATGCTCGGCCAACCTGCGGCCATGGGCAGTGTGTAGCAGGTGATACAAATGCTCTTCTTCACTTTTTGTCGGATCGGCCTTGACCATTGCCGCGACCTTGCTCTTAGTTTCGGCGACACCTTGTCGTCGTCAGGCTCATCACGCGGGCCGCGCAGTGGATCCGATACGTCGGCCTTGGCGATATTCAATTTGCTAAATGGAATTTGCTCGAACATCTTCTTGAAACCCCAGCCGCTGTGACTGATGTTATCGTCCCACATTTATGCGGCCTCCTTCTTGGGCGGCAATCGACCGACAATCTGGTTACCGATCTGCGCGTCCCATGCCTCAGCTAGATTTTTGAAATACTTTTTTTCGTTCGGTGCGAGGAAATGCGGTGCGCCCTCGTACTCTTGTACATTCCACGGACAGGCATCAACATCGTCTTCAGCGCCAGCACGCTATTGATCCGAACACTGTCATGTGAAGGGGCAGTGACGCCCAGCCGGTGCATTTCGCTCAACAGCGCCTTGTTCTCAGTGGTGCATTCGGCGATCTCCGCGCAGGCGTCGACGAAGTGCCAGCCTCAGTGCTCAGGTTCCTCGAGACGAACAACCGGCATTGAGGATTTTAGCGCTCATCATTGCTTGACTGGGGGCGATGACTGCCTTCTCTAATAAAAAACGGGCCCGCTCGCGGCCTGAAGATCCAAGGCTTGCGGTCTACTTGGTCAACCGAGTTTGCCGGAGACCTTTTCCATAAGGTCCCAGGCGGTGGGGCCGTATTTCTGCTTCCACTCCGCATAGAAATTTGTACTGGCGAGCGCCTTTCGGAAATCGTCCTGTTGGACATCGATAAACGTGATGCCCTTGGCCTTCAGGTCCGCCTTCAGGGTGTCACTCAATTTAGCGATATCGGCCCGCTGGTCGGCCGCCGACTTGTCGAGTTCGCGGGTGATGAGTGCCTGCACGTCGGCCGGTAGCTTGGCGAAGGCACGTTTGTTGCCAAGCACCCAGTAGCCGTCCCAGACATGCGCCGTCAGGCTGCAGGTCTTCTGCACTTCATAGAGCCGTGCCGTCGCGATGATGGCGAGGGGGTTCTCCTGGCCCTCAACCACCTTGGTCTGAAGCGAAGTGTAGACTTCGTTGAAGTTGATTGGCGTGGGCGCGGCGTCTAACGCCTTGAACAGGGAAGTTAGGGGAGGCGCTGGCGGCACGCGCAGCTTGAAGCCCTTCAGGTCGGCCGGGCCCCTGATTTCGCGGGTCGATGACGTAACATGGCGGAAGCCGTTGTCCCATATCTTCGAGACGGTGAAGATCGGCGTTTTCGCGATCTCGGAACGGATATGGTTGCCGAGTTGACCGTCCATGGCTCCCCAAACTTCGTCATAGTTCTTGAAGGCAAAGCCGACGCTGGTGATCCCAGAGATCGGCACGAGAGTCGCCAGGATGAGCGATGACAGGTTGAAGAACTCGACTGAGCCGTTCCGGACCTGCGTCAGTAGGTCCGTGTCGGAGCCGAGCTGGTTAGCCGGAAAGAGCTTTATGTCGACGCGGCCCGAGGTCGCTTCGCGGATTCTGGTCAGCGCTTCCTCGGCGCGGAGGTTGACCGGATGTAGCCTCGTGGCTAGGAAAAGGCTATCTACGCCCGTCCTTTCACTTCCAACCTTGGTCTCTACTAATGACGAAATGGCTCGAAAGGCGTAGCGGTTGGTCACAACATCCCGAAGATGCCCGCGGCCCCTTTGATGTCGATTACGCACGTATAGTGCACTCGGGATCATTTCGTCGCCTTCAGGGGAAGACCCAAATCCTAAATTTGGGTGACAGCGACTTTTATCGAACGCGTCTCACGCATTCACTGGAGGTGGCGCAGATCGCCGGGAGCGTAATGCGTCAACTCAAGCAGGAATATAGCAACCATCCTGCGTGCGCTTTTCTCCCACCGTTGAGCCTCATTCAGACAGCAGGCTTCTCCCACGACCTTGGACACCCTCCATTCGGTCATGGGGGCGAGGTTGCCCTCAATTATTGCATGCGAATGCAGAATGGCTTTGAGGGCAACGGTCAGACATTGCGAATACTTGCCCGGCTCGAAAATTTCTCAAAGGAACATGGAGCTGACCTCACGCGCCGCGTCCTTCTCGCAGTGCTGAAATATCCAATTCCGTACACGCGTGCGGTAAACCCAACCCTCAAACCTGGCCTCTATCAAGCGACAACCTCCATTCGGACACTCGACCGCAAGAGCTGCAAGCCACCTAAGTGTTACTTTGATGCAGAAGCGGACGTTGTCGCTTGGATTTTGGAGCCCCTATCTACAGCCGACCGAGATGAGTTCCAAGCCTCCGATCCTAAGACTGGTAAGCACAACAGCCCGCGGCATAAATCATTCGATTGCAGCATCATGGACTTGTCCGATGACATTGCGTACGGGGTACACGATCTCGAAGATGCGATCGCACTCAAACTGGTCGATGAAAAGGATTTTCGGGCGCTCGTGAGTGAAGCGGCTTGTGCGCCCTTCCTCGACGCCCTGAAGAAGAAATACCCCAGCGAATGTGGAAACGATGTTTATGGCCATTTCGTCAGCAAACTATTTTCTGACAGTAGGGAACGTAAGCACTTCATCAGTCGGTTGGTGCACCACTTCGTAACGAACATTGAGCTTCTCACGCTAGATCAGTTTTCCGAGCCGCTGATCAAGTATCGAGCGAGCATCAAGCAACCCCAGCGTCAATTTCTTGATGTGCTTCAAACGCTCGTTGAGCAGAAGGTGATCTTCAGTGCCAACGTCCAGCACCTGGAGTTTAAGGGACAAAAACTCGTCGTGTCGGTCTTTGAAGCCATGCAATCCGACCCGAAATCCCTGCTCCCAGCAGATGCTTACAGTCGGTTTGCGGAATCCCAGGACGTGCGCACCATCTGCGACTACGTCGCTGGGATGACCGACGACTTCTTATTGAAGACCTACGACAGGCTGTTTAGCCCCCGCATGGGATCGGTTTTCGATAAGCTGTAACCTGGTAGCCGAAAAAATCAGAGGCACGCGAAAGCGAGTTATGGGGCGAATGGGAGAGCGCGGTGCGTCATCGCTGCGCCCTCCCGCTCCGGACGCGCAGCAACTCGCCGACCCGATGCGTGCAACATATTGCGGCGGACTCGGTTGACGTCGTCGAGCGGGGACACGACATGTCCTGTACCCTCGATCCAGCTCACTGCTCAGGAGCAAGATATGAACGCGCCGCCAAAAATCGATACCGCGTATTCTGACAGCGACGTTGTGCACTGGCTGACAAACGACACGCGCGACGAGCGCTTCATTGACAATATTTTCGCTGAGCTCTGTGTCCGGCTCCAGCGGGCGGGCATTCCCGTCAAGCGGGCGTCGCTCCATCTCCTGATTTACCATCCCCAATGGCTCGGCGCTCGGATTATGTGGGCCGACGGCATGCACGAGGCCGAGCTCGCGAGAGTTGACTACGATGTCAGGGAACGATCCGAATACATCAATAGTCCCGCCAACGAAATCCATAGCGGTGCCGCTGAGGTACGAGAAAATCTCGAACGCGATCCCTCGCTGGGCCGCAAGCACGCCGTCTATGACGAGATGCGGTCGAAGGCCTGACCGACTATGTTGGCATGGCCGCTGTACCATACGCTCGGCAAGCGGCATATGGTGACCTTTGCAACCGACCGGCCCGGTGGGTTCGACGACGCGCATATCGCTGCCCTATTGAAACTGCTGCCGATCCTGGCACTTGTCAGCGAAATCCGCATGAAAAATCGGCTGGCGCGAACGCTGCTCGAAACCTATGTCGGTTCGCATGCCGGCGAACTCATTCTGGCTGGCGCCACCAGGCGCGGAAGCGGAACGACAGTAAGTGCCGCTACTATGATCTGCGATCTGCGTGATTTTACCAGAATCTCCGACAACTGGCCGCGCGATGACGTCATCGATCTTCTGAACGACTATTTCGATGCGATGTCGGAGCCGATTGCACGACATGGCGGGGAAATATTGAAATTTATCGGCGACGGTCTGCTCGCAATTTTTCCGCTCAACCAGCCATCGGCCTGCGCAGATCTGCTGCGCGCGGTGGCCGAAGCCCGTCAGGCGATGGTTGCCCTGAACAAAAAGAACAGCGAAACCGGTCGTGCGCCGTTGAATTATGGCATCGGCGTCCACGTCGGAGACGTCATGTATGGCAATATCGGGTCGCGCACCCGGCTCGACTTCACCGTCATCGGTCCTGCGGTCAACATGGCGTCGCGTCTCGAAACCTTAACCAAACAATTGGGGAGAACAGTACTGCTGTCCCGCGCGTTCGCCGACTTCGTCGAAAGCGATTTCGATCTCGAACGCGTCGGCGAATATCCGGTGCGCGGCTTCAGCGACCCGATCGAGCTGTTTGCGTACCATGGCTGAATGCCGGGGCGTGCTGTTCGGCCTTTGGCGCGGCGACCGTGCAGACCGATCCACCCATTCTCCGTCGGGCATGCCGATCACAGCCGCCTCCTATTGGAACCGTGCCGGTTGGCGTTGGCGCGGGCCAAGCGACCTAGCCGATGACTGTTGCCCAACACTTGCCCAACATGGCGCAAAGTGGAATCATAGCTGAGACAGCGCCGGATCGAACGGTCAACAGCGAGCTGAAGGCGCAACAAGTATTTTGCCGCTGCGCCAAGAGCTGATGGCGAGGCGCGTAGAACGGCACACACACAGACCGGGGAGGAGAAGATGGCGAATGCTTCGGAGCGGCAGTCGGTGGTTCGCGCAGCATGCCCACACGATTGCCCGGACACCTGCGCGATGCTGGTGACGGTGGAAGATGGACGCGCGGTCGCGGTACGGGGCGACCCCGACCACCCTTTCACGCGCGGAGGGTTGTGCGTAAAGGTCAACAACTACGAACAGCGGGTTTACAGCCCGGATAGAGTGCTTTACCCGCTCAAGCGCTCCGGATCGAAAGGGAGCGGACAGTTCGAGCGCATCAGTTGGGACGAAGCCGTCAGAACTATCCGCGATCGCTGGACCGGAATCATCGGCAAGTATGGACCAACCGCGATTCTGCCGTATAGCTATTTAGGTACCGAGGGCATCCTTAACGGGTTGAATGTGGGCGACGCCTTCTTTAACAGGCTTGGCGCCACCATTAGCGAGCGGACCTTCTGTGATTCGGGCTCCTGCACGGCCTATTTCATGACAATAGGTCCGTCTCCCGGCATGGACCCAGAAAGCTTCAAGCATTCGAAATACATCATTC
>Ga0210405_10000557_pt1 | contig 48827 bp, 48 predicted proteins | sample IncBWH11MmetaG_FD_155492 | JGI IMG/M metagenome (GOLD analysis project Ga0210405, IMG submission 155492) | Forest soil microbial communities from Barre Woods Harvard Forest LTER site, Petersham, Massachusetts, United States - Inc-BW-H-11-M | ecosystem: Environmental > Terrestrial > Soil >...
GCGGCGGACTCGCTGCCAGCTACATCTTCTACTTTGACACCGCGTTTCAGGTGTGGGACGACTCGCCGCGTACCGGCGCGTTCATCGACACTCTTGCGCGGCCAAGCGGCTACTAAGCAGCCGCGGCTTGCAACTGGTGAATGGATGCACGAATCACGCAACCGTAGGGGCACGACAAATCGTGCCCCTACAATTTCCGCTACATCGCCGCGCTTACGCCATCGGCGCGAGCATGCGCCGACAAGGGTTCTTGTCCTACGTGAATCGCATGAGACGCCGGAAAACGTCACCCGGCGGCTCGAACGTGCCGGCGGGATCAACCGTTTCGGCGAACCCAATTATCGAGCTGTCTGGGGATGGAACCGGCTCGCGTGGATTGGCGGAAAATTCGAGGAACACGATCCCGCGACGGGGTCTTTGCTCCGCAAAGTCGTCGAGTTACGGCAGGAACCAAAGTATCCAGCCGTCAATCGCTGGCACATCGAGCGGTGGGTCGGGCCGGAAGCCTACGGCTCGCCGCGCTTGTGGTACGCACAGACCATTGAACGTGAAAACGGCATCAGCATTCCTGCGCTCGGGCCGTATCCATCTCGCGGAGAATACGAGCATTGCTTCACGCTCGAGGGGCCAAGGGGAGAATTCTTGCAGCTCACGCCGACGGCAGCGGAGCACATCGCGCGTGCCATCGAGTTTTCACGCCATCTGCCACGTTCCAGGAAGCGGAGCTCCGTGGATGACCGGGAGCGGCGTGAAGATCGTGCCTATGATGCCTGGGCGTACGACCAGTTGGATAACGCCGTCCCGGCGTTTCACAAGCAACCCTTTGTGACAGTGGGTTAAGTCTGCGCTTGCGTTGCTTTCTCGATCGGAGGCCGGAAAGCCTGGCGGAAAAAGACTGAAGAGAGCCCGAGATTCCAAACTGCCGAGAGCCACATAAACCATGCCGGCATCCAGTCGCGGAACCGATACAGAACCAGCACGGTAAAAATGATAATAAAAAGGCCGACCCCGAGGTTGTATCTGTTGTAGATCTTCATGTCGCACGCCGAGTGTTACGACCAACACTAATTCTAACAGAGGAACCGATCCGGCAGATGCACATCTGGTTGAAAGGCATATTCGCTGCGGCCATCAGTGGCGCAGCCGGTGGCGTGCTCACAGGATTTGCGGCAGTAGGAATCGATCCTCAACATTTTAATTTGCAGACAGGTATTGGCGCGACGTTGCGCATTGCGCTCGCGGCCGCATTAATCAACGCCGTCATCGGCGTCGCGGCGTATCTACAGAAGTCACCGCTGCCAAATGATTGAGCCGGAGTCGCCGGGAAAATGAAAGGGCAGCCAGAACGGCTGCCCTCAACATCATTTACGCGTACTGGACGCGCCTGCCAAGCAATTTAAGTATACATCTCATCGGGAGATCCCGAAATGCCAGTCGTAGGATCAAGCGCGTGCAACTCGGCCGGACAGATCACATCGCTGGTGCGTTCGCTGTTAAACGACGCGCAAGGCAATTTGTTCACGGACACGGTGCTGTTGCCGTATGCAAACTCGGCGTACCGCAAACTGCAGCGCGCGCTCGGCAACGCGGGAGGTGGCGGGTTCATCCAGGACGACGTGCTGCTCGTCGTGACCGCCGTCACAGAGACAGATTCATCGCTGCAAGTTTCAATTACCGACGCCACCGCGCCGCCGAATCAGCTGCCCACCGATCTGCTGGTCCCGGTGAAAATCTGGGAGCGGCCTAATGGTTCGACAGACGATTTTCTGGAAATGGTGGACCTGACGCAGCACGGCGGTTTGCCTTCGCGCGTCCAAGACGTAACCCTCAGCGTCTGGGAGTGGCGCGCCGACGGCATCTACTTTATCGGCGCCACGCAAGACACGCAGATTCGTCTGCGTTACTCAAAAGCGTATCCCGACTTTACGGATTCCACGTCGCCAGTTCTGGTGCGCAATTCGCAGGAAGCCATCGCCTACGCCACGGCTGCGCTCGCAGGCTGGGCACGCGGCGGTCCGCTTGCGGAAAAGTGGGACGACGCGGCAGCCGACGCGATCGAAGACTTGGTCAGCGCAGCCGTGCGCCGCGAACAACAATCCGCGCGGCGGCGCAGGCCATTTTCTTCGCGCAGCGGCTACACGCCGTTCTGAACGATTTTGTAGCGCCGGGCTTCAGCCCGGCATCTTCGGTTTCGCACGATGTGGTATTCGCAGGACGTGCCGCCCTGAAGGGCGGGGCTACACATTCTTTATCGAGGTCACAAATGCCAATCACGATTACGCTTTTGCCGAGCAATGAAGACGGCTCGGGCAGCAACTTGTTTTACGCCATCGGGACGCTCACATTTTCTGGCAGCTACCCGACCGGCGGTGACACGCTGGACTTCACCACCGTCGCCGACAAACTGCCGAGCGACCAGATTATTCAGGTTTTTGCGGACAGCCAGAACGGCAATGCGGGCTACTACGTGCCGGTGCAGGGAACAGCGTTCAACAATTGGAAGCTCAAAGCTTACTCGGGTGGCGGCACGGAGCTAACCGCCGGCGCATACCCGGCGAGCGTCACGACCGACATTGTGCAGATCACGATCACAGCTCGCAAGCTACAGTGATTATCAAACTAGGAGTTCGAGCTTGCCTTTATAGTGAGTCGTGAGGATCTTACGCAGACTTTCAATCTCGTTGGGATTTTCGAAGCATCGTTTCGGCAAGATCTGAGCAAAATTGGACTGCGTGTAGAAAAGAAATAAGTCCATGGTCTCCAGAATCCGCGGATACGCTGACCACTTTGATGCTGCGTTTGCGTGGGGGCTTTCATAGTTTACGCCATCGGCGTTGACGGAAACTTTGCTCGGCCCCAGTTTGTCTGGATTTTTCTTAACAAACTGTCGACCACCAAGCCACGGCCCAAACAATTTCGCGGATAAGACGAACAACAAGAACATGGCAACTCCGACTACGGCCATCACTCCGTTTAAGAAAGGTGTTTCGGAGTCGCGTAGCACGAAATAAACCATACACCCTAAGAAAGCGACGCTAATCCAAGACAGTACTCGTTTTGCCCAACCGGTTCGATGCTTGGCGAGTTCCCTCAGTGCTGTCGCGTAGTCTTTTTGCGTCAATCTGACGGTGATTGTGACTTGTTCGCTGTCGAGCATTGAGTTGGGAATCCTAGCATGGATTCAATTCTGGAGACGCGTCCTCTTCTAGGACAAAGGACCTCAATGGTACCATCACACATCGCGCTGCGGCGGTTCGCCCAGGCTCGCTTCGCGCGCGCCAGAGCTATGACGTTTTTCTTGGGATTGATGTTGCTAGTGCTGCACCTCCTTCCTGGGGCGATCGCGCCACTCCATGCGCAGGGCACGCGCAAGGACGATATCGTCTTCAATTCGCGCGGCATCCCGCTCGCGGGGGCCACTGTGCGGGTCTGCAGCATGCCTGCGTCGGGGCAGCCTTGTGCACCACTCGCGCTGATCTATTCCGATGTTGGGCTGACGCAAGCCCTTGCCAATCCCACGACCACCGACGGCCTCGGCAATTATTTCTTCTACGCCGCGCCGGGACAATATGAAATCGAAGTCTCCGGGCCGAGCATCACGACCAAACAGCTTCCCAACGTCATCTTGCCGAACGATCCATCTTCGCCGACGTTTAGCGGAGCCGTCAGCGCCTTCTCACTGAGCCTCGGTGGAAATCTGACGGTTTCCGGCAATACCACGGTGGTTGGCTCGCTCGCCAGCGGCACGCTGACATTAAACAACCAGAGCACGCCGCCAGGCGCCGCCGGCACCGGCACGGTGAACCTCTATACCAAGACCGCCGACATGCGGCTTTACTACAAAGATCAAACCGGCACGGAGATCGGTCCGCTTGGTCCCGGCAACGGCGCGCAGACCAACGTATCCAACACCTTCACCGCGGCGCAAAACATCGACGCCGACTTCCATACCAAGGGCCCGAACCCGTCTTTCGACCTTCTGCGCTACGGAGGCTATTACAGCGGTGTCACGCCGCCGACGATCGCTTGCAATACTACGAGCAGCAGCAATCAGATCACCTGTTCCGGTGGAGTGGGCGATTTTCTCATCGGACATGGCCTCGCCATTCCGCTAGCCGGTGTTGCACCCACCATGCTCGCCCCCGGTGCACCGTTTCCCATTTCAAGCATCAGCGTGGCAAGCAACGTCGCGACAGTAACACTCGCGAACAACGCCAGCTTCGCGCCCGGCTCCAATGTGGTCATCGCCGGTTCCAGCGACGCAACCTTCAACGGCTCGTTTCCCGTTGCGAACTTGACGAATTCGCTTATCTTCACTTTCAACGTCACGCACGCCAACTGCTCGCCCTGCACGATCGGCGGAAGCGCCACAACACTCGCGCAGACACCGAGCGCCGTTACGCCCCAAGGCATCTTGAACGGCACAACGACGTGGAACTACAAAGTGGTGACGGTCGGCTTCCACGGAGAGCTGAGCCCGGCCAGCTCCGCGTTCACCACAGCCACAGGGGCGGCCACGCTCGGCCTGAACAACGCCACGATTGCGGTCAACGGTTGTGTCGAAAGCAACGGTGTGGTCACCTTCACGACCACTGCCGCACACAATTTTCAGAGCGGCGTCCCCATCAACATTCCGCGCGGTACAACGGGCACAACCGCCGTCGAGGGATCCTGGACCATCGCCTCGACGCCCAGCTCCACGACATTCACGGTAGATATTGCGACGCTGGCTAACGGTACTTACTGCTCAGCCGGTGGAACTGCCCAGGTTGTCGCAAAGAATTTAGTGCAGTGGACCATGCAGCCTTACCAGGTAATGGGCTACTACATCTACCGGGCGCAAGGCGCGGGCGCGTATTCGCTCGTCGGCGTTAGCCAGGGAATGGACAGCGCGTTCATCGATTGGGGACTGCCTGCTCCGCACATTCCTACCTATGTCCCAGGAACACCGCCGAGCAGCCCCACAAACGGCATCCTGGCCACGACCATAACAAACATCGTCGGAAACACGATTACGCTTGCGAACAACGCGGTCACCACGTTGAGCGGAACAACCGTCTTTCACGACAATGCGCCGAATGTGCTAGCCGTGTGTGGTTCCACAACCATGAACACCACTGGCGGGACGATTTTTGTTCCCGCCTCCAATCCGCAGGGCTCTCTTTATGTGATGAACTCTCCCTTGAGCCTGGCGACCGGCTGCCCACAAAACACCCGTCTTCAACTGGGCGCGCAGCTCTTCCTCAATTATCCGATCATTCCCGGCACTTCCAATGTCGTCGAAGGCACCATTCAAGGAGCCGGCGGAAACGGCACCGGTCCCTCGTTCGGCAAGTATGTGACCACACGCATTTTGGGGTATGCGTATCCCTTTTTCCTGCTCATACCGGGATCAAGCAATGACGTAACATTTCTAAACCTGAACACCGAATGCCTACAGGCCTATCAGACCTGTTTCGTCCAGGACCAGGACAACACTGGGAATAACGTCACTACGATCACCTACGATAACGTTTACATGAGCGGCGGAAATTACGCGCAGCCTTTCAAAATGGGTGGCGGTTTTAATTTCAGTTTTCGCTACGGTGGAATCGGCACGGCCGCGCTCGGCTGGGGCATCCCGCCGTCGTTGTGGGACGTCGTGGATATGGGCTTTGGCGCCTACAGCCAGCAGCTCGGCGGCATACTCGACTTCTACTATTCAAACATGGGCGGCGGCGAATGGCTTTTTGACGCTGCGGGCCAAACCGGCCTAATCGCAGGCGTCGGGCACGCCTCCTTCCACGAATTGCTGAACGAAAGCAGCTACTACCCTTCGCTGCGGTTCAATACCGGCAATAACACCATCAACGCGATTCGCATCGAACGAATGAGTTATGCCGACCCCGTCGGCGGGCTCTCAACTCCCATGGTGGATTTGACGAATGCCCCGTCTGTCAGCAACATCCGGGTGATCGAGCCATTCTGCGGAACGGGCTCGCAAGCCTTTTTTTCTGGAGCTCCTGCGGGAGGCATCCAGTTTGTCACGGGATTCTCCGGTTGCGCGACGGGATTGCCTTCGACCACACAAATCATCAACACCAGTCTGAGTGGCGGCAGCACCGCAGAGTCCTTTTCCAATGTGCCGGTAGCCGTCCTTGGTACAGGCCAGTTTTATTTTCCGATGGCCGTGCCTGTCGCTCCCGCCTCCGCGGTGGTGAGTAGCGGCGGCTCGGTTCCGGTTGGCGCGCATACGTATTCGATCACGGCTATTGACGTAAATGGAAAAGAGAGCACGATTGGCGCGCCCATCTCCGCGACGACTACCACCGGAAACCAGACTGTAACTTTATCTCCGGGCGCGTTGCCTGCTGGAGCGGTTGGGTACCGGCCGTATCGCGATGGCTTGCTGGACAACATTACGCCGTGCACCACTTTCATTGTGGGAGCCGCGCCTTACGTGGATACCTTTGCAGCCGAGTGCAGCAATAATCCGCCAACGACGAATGCGGCCGTGACCTCTTCCTTGAATTCCAGCGGCATCACCACGTATCAGCTGAAGATGGCGAACAATTTTACGGATCTCATTTCGCCTGCGCCCCTCACGGCCAGCCGCACGCAGACCCTTCCGGACGTCACCGGAATTGTTCCGGTATCGAGCTATGTGAACAGCGGCTACGACAACGCCACGCGAGCCAACGGCGCAATCGGCTCAAATTGGACCGTCGAGCAAAATGGGCTAAACATCGCCTCTAATCAAATTCAAGGAACATCTACGGGCGTGAACTCCGCTTTCTGGAATGCCGGCGCGTTCGCGACCTCGCAATTCGCGCAGGCGACGATCACGGCGTTGAACGGAACGACGGACTTCCCTGGTGTCAGCGTCCTGGCGAGCGGAACGGGAGCCAGTTCGACGTACTACGATTGCCTTGAAAATTCCGCCAATATCTACATCCAGCGGGTTGTTAACACCGCGGCCACAAACTTGACGAGCGCGGCTTCCACGGGAGCCGTAGGAGATCTTCTGCGGTTGGAAATTGCGCCTGGCGGCGCGCTCACTTGCTACAAAAACGGTGCGGTGGCACTGACAGTTACCGACACGCAAATTACTTCCGGTGCGCCAGGGCTTTCGGTCTCCGGCAGCGTGGCCACGCTGAAGAATTGGTCCGGCGGAAATTTGCATCCTCTGGGGCATCTTGACGCTGAGCAGGATTGGACGAAGACGCAGCATTGGCTCGCGAATGGCGGCGCCTGCACGATGAGTGCGGGCACTTCCTGCACGGTGACTTTGAGCGGGCAGCCCACCACGCCGGCGCTCACCCATTGTCTTGCACAAGTCCAGGGCGGGACGGCTATCGCGGCGGCATGCAGCATATCCGGGACGACGGCTACGGTGACGGCGGCAAGCTCGAACTCGGCGACCTGGGCGGTCTTCATTTTCTAAAGAAACAAGTTTTCCAGTCACATCCCAATCTCTCGAAAGGCAACTCTATGGCAACGGCAACGGAGAACGGCACAGTCTCGCTCGTCAATATCTCGATGGAAAAATGGCCCCCGCGGCATCGCACCTATTTCGGCTCGCTGCAAATCATCTCGCCGCAAGAGGGCGAAGCATTTGCAATTACCCCGATCCGCGGCTGCCATGGCGTGATGGACCTCGGCGACAAACGCCTCATGGACATCCCCATCACGGCCCGCGAAGTTGCCGAAGATATCGCGCGCGAGATCAACGGAGATTCGGGTGACGGAAGTTTTCACGGCGTGTTTGTGGCTGCCGGCGAAACGCCTACCGAAGGTGAACTCGCCGATGCGCGCAGGCGTCTCGAGGAGTTTCAGCGCCGTTTGGTTGCTGCTGCCGACCTCGAATGGGAACGCACCCGCAATCCCATGTTCATCACCGACCTCGAGCGCCGCGCCGCGCGCGAACTCAAATTGGAAAAACCGTGGCTGTACGATTCCAAGCCGCTAGCGGAATGTCCCGTCTGCGCGGAGAAAATCAAACACGGCGTAGCCGTCTGCCGTTCCTGCGGCGCCATCCTCGATCGCGAAAAAGCCTCGCAGTACGGTTTCGTGACGCATGAGAAATCGAGGAGAGACGCGTCAGCGAACCATGACAGGACAGGGAAGTAACCGCACGAAGCAGGGAAGCAGCAGGGATAGCACAGGCACTCCTGCCTGTGCGGGTCTCGCAGAAGCGATAACAAATTCGGTACAAAAAGAAAAAGGGCGGTTCCGAAGAACCGCCCTTTGTGTTCCCAATTTCTGGGCACGCATGAGAAACGCAAGATTATTGTAGCACGAATTGCGGAGCGCCAACGAAGCACGTTGAGGGAGAGAGCGGAGAGTGGGAGACTCGAACTCCCGGGGCTGCAGAGCAACCCTCAACGTTTCTCATTCGTGCCCAGTACCCCCACTGGGAGCACTCTCCGAAGCACGCCTGAGCGGCATATGTATACCATAGATATAAGTACACCTACAAGAATATGACCACAGCAGGATCACTCGACGCACCCATCGAAATTTTCGGCGGGCTAGTGACAGATATGTCTCCCGCCGATCTGCCGCACGGCGTCTCGCCCGATTGCCAGGATGTCGTCTTCGGCAACGGCGGCGTGCTGACGCGCCCAGGATTGCAGGCGCTCTTCGGGCCGGTCGCGGGCAATCCCACCATCAACTACATCAAGACCTACGAAACGCTGAACGCCACGATTCGCACGATGGCGCTGGACTCGAATGGCGTGCTCTACAAAGAAAACCCGCCTGGAACGCTCGCAAGCATTGCCACCGGCCTCGCCGCAAACTCGTACGGCAACTCGACAACCATCTTTGGGCGCGAGTATCTCGCCATCAGCGATGGCAAAACCGGCAACGACTTGCCGCGCCAGTATGACGATACGAATTTCGATCGCGTCAGCCAGGGTGGCCCGGGCGGCGGCCCCACTGTCATTGACGAAAATGTTCTGGTTACCATCTCGGCTAGCCCCAGCGGTGCCACCCAGCCTGCCGCAGTGGCGATCGCAGCCAGCCCCAGCGGCGCCACGGAGAACGGTTTTCTCGTCACCATCACGACGACCTCGGCGCATGGCCTCTCCGCCGGCCAATCTGTAACGATCGCGGGCGTAGCCGTCACAGGCTACAACGGCACATTCCCGGTCGTCGGGATTCCCAATCCCACAGAATTCACCTACATCGCAGGCGCGTCAGGGCTCGCAGCTTCGGGAGGCGGCACGTCGGCTTCTGCTACCGCCACGATTCAAACAACGACGGCGCATGGTCTCGTTGTGGGCCAACTCGTGACGACCGCTGGCATTGCCGTGGCTGCCTTCAACGGCACGTTCCCGATCGCTACGGTTCCGGATCCCACACACTTCACGTTTACAGCGAACAACGGCGGCCTTGCCGCGTCCGGCGGTGGAACAGCCTCCGCCGCGGGCAGCGTCGACACCGGCGTGCACCAGGTCTGCGTGATTTTCAAGACTCGACAGGGTTACTTGACTGCGCCTGGCCCCGCCACGTCATGGACGGCGAGCGGTGGCCTCCGCGCCGTGGTCACTAACATTCCCACCGGTCCATCGAATATCGTCGCGCGCATTCTCTGCTTCACGGGTGCAGGAGGCGCGAGTTTCTTCTACGTAGGCAGCGGAGCATCTCTCTTCAGCGGAAACATGGTGATCAACGACAACACCACGACATCCATCACGCTGGACTTTTCCGACGCCATTCTCCTCGCTGGCACTAACGTTGACAATCTCTTCCGCCTTATCGAACTCGGCGATTGCGCTGGAGTCACCGACTACTCCGAGCGCCTCTTCTGGTGGGGCGAGCGCAACAAAATGAACAACTGGGTGAATCTTGGTTTCGATGGCGGGTTCACCGGTCCGTCACTTCCGCACTTTCCATTGGGCTGGACGCCCGACGCGGTCTTTGCGCCCGGAGGCACGGACGAAGAAAGCTTTGTCGCATGGGGCGCGGCGTATTCCATTGTCGGAAACGGCTCCACGCCGACGCGCGGCTTAATGACGCAAAGCGCCGTGCAGGACTCGCTGGGCGCTCAGAGAATCGTAGCGAATACGGATTACACCGTTCGTGCGCACTGCGCGGCAGGCGCCACTCTCTCGCAAGGCACGCTGCACATTCATCTCTTCAGCCAGAGCGGCGGAATCAACACCGTGGGTCTGCAGCTCACCGCGGCGCAACTCACCACGAGCTACGTCGAGTATTCCGCTGAGTTGACCGCGCCGCTCGCCACTATTCCCAGCGATCTCGTTCTGCGGGTCTATGCTGACGGCACCCCGAATACCGGCGGACAGTTCTACATCGACAGCATCGAGATCTTTCCCACGTCGACTCCCGTGAACTCTTCCATCGTGCGCGCCAGCCGTACCGAGGATCCCGAGAGTTACGACGGCGTCGACGGCTTCATGAGCGTCGCCGAAAACAACGGCCAAGCCATTCGTGCCGCGTTCAAACTTCGCGAGCGCCTCTATTTTGTGAAAGAGCATTCGCTTCACGTTACGCAGGATGACGGCACGAATGAGCCGTCGCTCTGGACGATTTCAGAAGTCTCGCGGCGCTTGGGGACGCCGTCGGTGCGCGGCGTGGGCGTTGGAGAAGACTGGGTCGTCGTCGCGCACCGCACGGGTCTGTACCTTTTTAGCGGTGGCGAACCCATCAAAATCTCACAAGAGATTCAGCCTACGTGGAACGAAATCAACTGGCAGTACGGCCACTTGCTGTGGGTCACAGTGGATGTAAAAGAGCGACGCATTATGGTTGGTGTGCCGCTTGGCACAGCCACGACTCCCAACACCATTCTGATGCTCGACTACCATGACCTCGATGATGCGAGCGACATCGCCACTCGGCCGCCGGTAAACGTCACCTACACCGGCCGCAAAGCCGCCACGGACATGGCTCGCAAATGGTCGCCGTGGTCGATCGCAGCGAACTCTTGCGCACAGATCGAACGCACAAACGGCACAGCGATCGTCGCGGTCGGCGGAGGATTGCCCGGCGTGGGCGGCGGTGGCGCGACAGGAAAAGTCTATCAACTCAGCGACACGCAACTCTCCGACGACGGCAGCGCGATCCCGAGCTACTACAGGACGCACTTTTTCCCAGAGCGCGCCGTCGAACAATCGCTCAACCTCGGCGCGCACCGCAAACTGTTCAGCTATCTGACGATGTTTGTCGAAGGGGCAGGGAACTTGTCGCTGACCAGCTTCGTCGATTCGCAGAGCGCCTCGCAAGCCCAGCAACCGCTGGCGCTCAGTTCGCCCTCGCTTGAAGACCTCGAGCTGCCCATCAATATCTTGGGCGAGCGCGTTGCGTTCCAGGTAAGCACCAATCAACCGGGCGCGTGGTTCAAGCTCCAAAAATTTACGCCCTCAGTCCGCGTCGACCCCTGGGCACCAGTCCGTGGTATGAACTAACATTTTCGATCTTTGGAGAATTACGTCTTCAGAGAGGGAGACGAACTTGTGAATCGACAGTCGGGGAAGACTGGTTTGGATTTGCAGGATCCGGGTGTTCGGAGAGAAAACGATCAATTTTTCGCATGTTCCAGTAGCCGACCATCACACAAGTAAGCATCAGTAGCACGGCGGGCAAAATTGGAAGAAAACCTGTCACCATAAACCTCTTGCGAATAGTTTACACTTCTTACGCTCGATATACACGTCCCATTCGATGCCTATTAGCAGGCCGACAGCCGATGCAGCCCAGACTGCGAGGGCCTTTGCCAACGAAATCGTTCTAAAAATCTCGGCGATGGAGACAGGGCCAAAGATTACTAACAGTATTCCTGCTTCGCGGAGCGATTCCGCCCAGCGCGAGAATCGAACGATTCGATCGCGAAGGTCTCCCGGCATGACTGCTATGAATGATATCGCATACGTGCTATTAATATCAAGTAACTATAGCTATGAGTGCCACACATGCTGACTGTCGCGCAACTCGCTCCAATCAAGGATCGCGATCCGTACCTCTACGAAACGCTGACGAAGATTGTCGCGTCCGTAAACGCCACGAGCCAGGCAGCGGGCGTCGACCCCAGTACGCCAGCTCCCGCGCCGACGGCGGTCGCGTCAATTAACGTGCAGGCCTCGAATGGCTGGTTCGATCTCTCTGTCACCGACCCGTCGAACGCGCGCCCCGGGCTTTTTTATTTTGCGGAATCGGACACTACGCCGGCGTTTAATTCGCCGCGCGTCTATTTCATGGGTGCGTCGCGAAACTTGTACCTGCAACTCGGCAATCAGACGCTCTACTGGCGCGCCTATTCGCAATATGTCGGATCGCTCCCGTCCGCGCCGATCACGCTTGGTTCGCCGCCGACAGCGGTGGTTGGCGGCGGCGCAACTGGCCCCGCTCCGCTCCCCTCCAGCGGCAGTGGCGTCCTCCCAAACGGTTTGCTTCGTGGAGGAAACGGTTTCGGCATTAATCCCGGGTCGCGCATCACGCGCCAAACGGTTCTGTAGGCACCGGGCTTTAGCCCGGCATCGAGATCAGCTGGTGCAGCCGCCATCGGAACAAATCGAAATGCGTGTCCGCGAATATACCGAAAGCGACCTCGAAGCGTTACGCGCGATTCACTCAGCACAAGGCTTCGAGTATCCGCTCCCGGACTTGAACAATCCACTCTTTGTAACAAAACTGATTCTGTCGGAGGACTCGCGACTAAGTTCCGCTGGAGGCGAAGAAGCCGCCAGCACAGCAGGGGCCGCCCACCCCGCGCCGTCAAATAAAAAAATCATCGGTGCCGCGCTCCTGCGTCTGACCGCGGAAGCATACCTGCTCCTGGATCCGAAAGTTGGCACGCCGCGTGAGCGCTGGCGGTGGCTGCTCCAATTGCACGCCGCCACCGAGCGCGACGCCTGGCAACGCGGCCTCGAAGACGTCCACGCCTGGCTACCGCCGCCCATCGCGAGCAAGTTCGGCAAACGCATCGCGCAGCTCGGCTGGAATCGCGACGACACTTGGACGCCATATTGCAAAAGATTGACTTCGCCAAAAAACAATTCCTGTCCGTAGGGAAACAAGTTCACGCAAGGAATAGCGCACACAATTTCAAGAAGAATCGGAGGCCCCATGAGTCGCGCCCAAACGCAAACGCTGAACATGACTGATCAGCAGCTCGCCAGCATTAACGCTCAAAACCAGCAATTCCTGAATCAGCAGCAACAGACCGGCAATACGCTCACGTCGCAGTACCAAAGCATCCTGAACAATCCCGGTCTCAGCCCCGCGCAGCAAGCCGCGGTCACCAGCCAATCGCAAGGCTCGATCGCCAGCGCATTTGATTCTCTGCAACAATCGGCGGCGAATCGAGTCGCGGCTACAGGCAACTCCGCCGGCTTCAGCGAACTGACTGACGATCTCGCGAGGCAGAAAGCCGTCGCGGAAGGGAATCAAGCCCAACAAAACCAGCTTGCCTTCGCCAACACAGCCTATCAACACCAGATGTCCGCGCTGCAAGGCCTTTCCGGCCTTTACGGCGTCGATTCCAACCTTCTCGGCAAAACGCTTGGCATTCCTTCGCAACTGCTGAACGTCCGCGCCAATGCCGGCCGCAACGGCCAGGGATTCTTCACCTCGCTCGGATCCGGACTCGGCTCCACGCTCGGCGCTCTGCCCAGCACCCTGTTCTAGCTAAATGGATTTCAACGAACTCAACGCGAATTGAGAAGCAAGTGAGCCAGCAAATAAATCATTTCGCGCAGAAAGGAGGACACCAATGCCGAATACCTACACCGTCGCGCTCAGCGATGGAACGCACAACGTGAGTCAGAGCGGAGTGCCCGCCAGCTCCCATGAAGAAGCGGTGCGCAACGTGCTGCAAACCGCGCCCGCAGACTGGGCGATCATCAACGATGCGGTCACTCTGACGATCACCTGCACGCAACCCTGATAAATCGGGGAGGTAAAAGACGTCAAGGAAGCAAATGAAGTAATGGATCAGGAGCCCGCCGCCATGCACAGCGCCAAGCTCATCGGGCTTTGATGAGCGGGCTCTTGTCCTCTCCCTCCGTTACTTCATCAACTTCCTTAACCTCAGAAAGATCTTCCATGCCCATCCACTGGTCCGCGATTGTGGCCGCCCTCGTTCCCGTCGGCGTGCAGTTTGTCCTCTTCTTGCGCTGGTTGCACCGCCGCATGCGCAATGACGAAATCGTTCGCGCGTTCGTCCGCGACATCGCCACAAATCATCTCCCACACATTTATGCGGCGCTACACGCCATTGCACGCAAGCAGGGAATTGATGCGTCCGAGCCTCCCATGGTGCGTTTCGTAGAACTCCACGGGCACAGACAGCGCGACTGAACCCTTCTTGGTACTCGCGCAGGCAGAGCGCGCAGCAGGTGCAACAAGCAGATCGATCCATGACTTCCCCGCCTCAACTCGTCGCGCTGGCTCGCAAAGCCGCCGCTGCTCAATCTCTCGACCCGGCGTTGGTCTGTGCCGTCGTCGAACAAGAGTCGTCCTGGAATCCCTGGGCCATGCGTTACGAACCGGCCTTCTTCGCCAAGTACGTCGCGCATCTCTACACAAACAACAAGATCACCGCATCGGAAGCCTACGCCCGCGGCTTCTCGTGGGGCTTGATGCAAGTAATGGGTCAGGCGGCTCGCGAAATGGGCTACGACGGAACGTTCCTCTCCGCCACCTGCGATCCCGAACAAGGTTTAGCGATCGGCTGCAAGCTACTGCGCAAGAAACTCGACGCGATGGACGGCGACACGACGCGCGGCCTGCTCGCCTGGAACGGCGGTGGAAATCCCGCCTACCCGGCACAAGTCCTGGCCCGCCGCGCACATTATTTGTAACTGTGCCGAGCGGAAGTAGCACAAGGCGTCAGCTGTGAGGGTTTTCTCTTTGCGTGAAGCGCCGAATAACCCATCCAAGCCCGAAAAAGAAAGCGCCCGCCGCAAAGACTGGCAAGCGCGGAGGATTGTTCCAAGTCTGATCAAAGTCCATGCCGAGATTCAAGAGTGGCCATAGCAACAGTCCGCCCGTGCCGAAGTCCTGTACGACCTGCGCCGCTTGCGCCGGAATTGACGGAAGTTTTTTGTGTTTTATAGAAGCGCCCAGCTCCGCAAGTTCCATCTGTGAGAGACCGATGCCTTCTGAAGACGGCCGGAGCAGATAGATTCCCTTGCCCAGAAGCGGCAAACTGCCAAGTGCGAAGACAAGTGGTACCGGCGTGAATTTGCTTTCTGCCGGCGAGAATATCCAAAAACTGGCGGCTCCGGCTGCCAGGATCAAATAGATTGCGGCTCGGCGCGGATGGTATTCCAGGTCGCCGGCAAAATTCTCCAGAAAGAACTCACGGAGGTTCACGCGAGTGATCGCCTCGCGCCGAGCCTACTACGATGCAACCGTGGAGTCATCCATGCTTTCCCGAATCTGGTTTAAGCTCGCTGAGATTCTTGTCCCAATCATCCTGGCCATTACCATCTTCGTGTCCTGGCAAGCGGACCGCCGTGATCGCGCACAGCTTGCCGCGCAACTCGCTGCCGCGCAGCAAACCATTTCCCAAGCCACCACCAGCCAGCACGATCGCGACACCCAACTGAACCAAACCCTTGCACGAATCGCCGCGCAGAAACAATCGTCCACGACTCCAGCTCAAATCCTAAAGGATCTTCCAGGCTCGCTTTCACTCCCCGCGCCCATCACGCTGAGAGCAGAGCCTATAGAGTCGGTCACCAGTAAGACTCCTGGGGCCCCCTCGCTCCCCAGCAATCCCATCCCTAAGCCCGGGCAAGCTGCAGACGCCATTCTTCCGGCAGCAGATCTGAAACCGCTCTACGATTTCGCCCTCGACTGTAAAGCCTGCCAGGCCAAACTCGCCGCCTCGCAAGGGGATCTAAACGACGAGAAGGTCAAGACTGCCGCGCTAACTAAAGAGCGAGACGTAGCTGTCCAAGCCGCCAAAGGAGGAAGCGCCCTGCGCCGAATTGCCCGCGCCGCAAAATGGTTCGCGTTGGGCGCCGCCGCCGGAGCCATCGCGGCCAAGGCTACCCGCTGATTCTAACGGTCAGCGATCGCCCGCCGCGCGCTTACAAACCCAGCAGTTTTATAGGGTATAATCCGCGCACTGAATCGCTCAAATGTCTCTCGCCGACATTCCCGCAAGCGGAGCCAATCCTGGTGCCGAAGGGTCACCCCTTCTCGGCAAGAAACTGGTTTCTTGGAAAGAGATTGCCGGGCACCTCGGCCGAGAAACTCGCACCGTCCAGCGATGGGAGAAAACCGAAGGGCTTCCCGTACGGCGCCATGGGCACCAGAAAAAATCGACTGTCTACGCCTACGCGAGTGAGTTGGATGCGTGGTTCAAAAAGCGCCAACCTGCGGATGATCCCGAGGCAGATGCCGCTTTCGTCCCGGAACCAGAGACCGCATTCGTCACCGAGCCCGGCCTTGACTCGCTTCCCGAAAAAGAGAATGGTGGAGCAGGCCCTCCGGTCGTTGTCCAAGTTCCTTATGCTGATTTCGAAGATCTTGCCTACGTGGAGCAGGACAAACCGCGCCCCAGCATCAGGCGGCAGGTTGTCGTTGGTCTGGGCGCTTTCGCGGTCGTGTGCATCATCGCCTATGCAGTTTACCGGCTGATTCAAACGAAGATTCCGCCACCAGATAAAGTCCGTCTCGTCGTTCTGCCTTTCAAAAATCTCAGTGGCGATCCCAAGCAGGACTATTTTAGCGCAGGCCTGACCGACGAGATGATCACGCGGCTGGGCAGCCTTGATCCGCGGCGTCTGGGAGTGATTGCCGCTGCATCTTCCAACGCGCAGTCTGGCAAACCTCTCAAGGAAATTGGCCGCACGCTTGGCGTCCAGTATGCCCTGGAAGGCAGTGTGCGCCGCGAAGGCAATCAGGTGCGCATCGATGTCCATCTCATTCAGGTCAGCGACCAAACCGATCTTTGGGCGGATTCCTATAACCGCGATGTCACCGACATCTTGTTGGTACAAAACGAAGTTTGCACTGCTGTTGCGAGTCAGATTCGTAGGGTCATAGCCATCGCTACCGAAATGAGTAGCTTTAGGGTGGATACGCGCTCCGTCAATCCGGAAGCCTACGATGCCTACCTCTCAGGCAGGTTTTACTGGACCAATCGCGGCGACCTGCACAAGAGCATCGAGTCCTATCAGTTGGCGATCCAAAAAGATCCGCAATACGCCCTCGCCTACGCCGGCCTTGCCGGCTCCTATGCTCTGCTTGGGCAGGTGCCTTACGACGATATGTCGCCGCACGAAGCCAAACCGAAAGCACGTGCGGCCGCCGAGCACGCCCTCCAACTGGATCCCTTGCTGGGCGAGGCTCACGCCGTCCTCGCTAATGTGGCCTTTAGTTACGACTGGAATTTTGACGTCGCGGAGCAGGAATTTCAGCGGGCCCTGGCACTCAGTCCAAATAACCCCACTCCACATCTCTGGTTCAGCCACTACTGCATTGTGCGCAACCGCCTGCCGCAGGCGCTCGAGGAGAATTCTCGTCTGCTTGAGATCGAGCCCGTCTCTCCGCTGTTCAATATCAATCGCGCGGAAATTTATTACCATGCGCGCAACTATGACGCGGCTATCACCACGGCAAGCCGGGCCATCGAGCAATATCCAAACTATTGGCTTGCCTATATTTGGCTTGGTTCCGCTCTTCGCGAGAAGAAAATGTACAAGGAAGCTCTGGAGCAGTTTTCAAAAGGCCGTACAGCCTCCCACGACCATCCCGTCATGATCATGTTGTACGGACATGCGCTTGCTCTCTCTGGGGATGCCGCAGGCGCGCACAAAGCTCTCGACGATCTCCAGCAGCTCGCACAGTCGCGCTACGTTTCTTCGCTTTACTTCGCTGCTGTTTACACCGGCCTCGGGGAAAATCGCACGGCTCTCGACTGGCTGGATCGTGCGTACACGGAGCGCAACGACCGACTCGTTTATCTTGGCAGCGAACCCATGGCCGACCCGCTTCGTTCCGATCCTCGCTTCGCGCGGCTCCTCGCCAGGATCGGCGTGCACTAATCTTTGCGCCGGGACTCCATTGCAGGGAGGCGGAATCCCGGCGCCGTAGCAGCACTTCCTGTCCAGTGGTTGTGCTACTCCCGTTCGACCACCACGTGCGCGGCAACTCCGGCGTGGTCCGATGGCCAGAGTCCGCCGATGATCCTATCCACGGGATCCGCGCCAAACAGCGCAATGTTTCGCACTTTGACGTGCCCCACGGTCAGAATCAAGTCGATGCGTTGATAGAGCTGCGATTCCGGGTTGTTATCCGCCTCGTCCTGACAACAGGTGAACCCCGGAACAAGTGGAAAGTTCTCAGTCCACCCATCGTCATAGCCCGCTGCAATGAAATCCATGTAGGTCGGGTCCTGCGGCAGCGGTGCCGCTGGTGCGTTGGAGTCCATCGCAAGAATCACGGGCAGTGACGTGTTTGCCGGACCGGCACGCAGCTCGGCTCCTTGCGCTTCGCGGATTGCTGGAACTACAGATTCCAGATGCGTCCCGATGTATCGGAAGGTTTTGTGGTCAAAGGTTGCGTCTACAGACACCCAGGCTCGCGGCAGCGGCAGCAGCCCAATCGGTGAAGGGAACTGAAGCATCGTGGCGTATTGGGCCGATTGCGGATTGCTCCACTGAAATCTTTCAGGATCGAGATCGGTGCGCGCCAGAATCGCTACGTGATTGACGAGCGACACGCACAAATACGTGCTTGGAGGGATGAAGCCTGGTATCAAGGGGAACGCGTACTGCTGTGCTTCCTCGGCTAACGTATAGTGCGCCCCTTGCGCGGCCAAAGCATCCTGAAGCTCCTGAAGCATCGCAAATTCCAGTGTTGGCGTACCGCACGCGCCCGTGGACGGATTAAACGACGACGTGTACCACTCGTCGACTTCTTCCAGACTTACTAGCGTAGGGTCGGCGTCGATAATCTGCTTTGCGACTGCCCGCATTCGCGCTGGAGGGTTGGTTCCACGCACCTGCGTGATCGTTTGCCCTACAGCGACAAGGAACGAATTCAGGTCCGTTGCGGCTTGGATCTGTAAGAAGTCAGTGCCTTCATTCACGTTGTAGGTCATCACACGCAAGTCTCGCCTGTCCTTGTCTTTCCATGGCGACTGCGCGGCAGCAGGCGTGGGTCCTCCTAGCCAGCCCAGCAAGCTGAGGAGCACCGATCGCGCCACCCACTGCCGAGAAACACTCTTAAACCTGGTCGACGCTCGACAAACAAAAGTCTCTATGTATTTCATGACCTTCCTTTCGCTCTACGATCTCTCGCGCCGACATGGTCGCCTGATGTGGCACCTGCCAGATCGCGTTTCCTGCACTTCGGTTTGTCCCACTTGAACCCGGCAATCAATACCTCGCGCGTCAGGCATCCCGCGAGACACGCAGCATTAGCCCTATCCAACGGGCTTTCAAGCGACAAGGAGCGCCAGACATGGGATTCGGAAGGGTGTCGCGAGATGTCGCGGGTACAGGGTGGCTTATAGGCGCTAGGGGACGCGATTCCGACTAGAATCCGGCAGGGAACTGGCTTCCCCGCTCACAGATTCAACCCGAAGCCTGAAAACTGGAAAAGTACAACTGTCCCTGCGCACTGCGCACGTCTTTGGAATCATTCCAACAGCCTTGAACTCCAGGCCGCCACTGTGGAATTGCAAACCAAAACCTGGACGCTTTCGACGAATTTATGTGTTTGTTTCAGGAAGTAGCTGCCTCGCGGCGATCTGGCTGGCGCACCCCCCGCGCCAGCCGGATCACTCCTCAAAGGGGCTAGTCATAGATGGAGAGGAGGTGCCCGAAACCAGTGGAAAAGCACAAAATAACCAAAGATTTCTCTTGACACTGCGTCTGATAAGTAATATTATGTTAACTACTAAATTGGGCTGACTTTCTCCGCCTTGTGCCCCCTGGCTCTGCCCTCCCAGGCACCTATGTCGATTCCCGTCGCTCCAGGGCTTAATTCTTGCTGGTGGCTTTTTGCGCTTTCTGTTGGTCCAACTCGTACTTGATGTACTGTTCGAGTGTGTGAGGATCCGCGCCGACAATGCGCCGGCCGTTTACAAACATCGTCGGTGTGCTGCCGACTTCAAGCAAAATTCCGTTCGCGCGGCTGGCGTCAACCGCAGACCCAGCTTCCGGGCTCGCCATGCAAGCCTTGAACGCGTCCGCATTTAGTCCAGACTGGCTCGCGAAGTCCGCCATTTTGCCCCAGGCATTTTCCGGTGAAATGAGGTCCTGGCTGTCGTAAATAAAGTCATACATTTTCCAAAAAGCCCCGGGGTTCTGCTGGTAGGCGCAACGCCCGGCGAGGGCTGCCGTCCGCGCCCAGGGATGAATCTGCTCCAGCGGGAAGTCCTTGAAGACAACGCGTAGCTGGGGATAGTTAGGGAGCATGCCGCGGAGCGCGTCATGCAGGGCTCGGCAGACAGGGCACTCGAAGTCCGAAAACTCTACCAGAGTAACGGAAGCATTGCCGGGGCCGAGCGAGGGGCTGTCCTTCGTCTGTAGCTGGGCGCGGTTATCCGCCATGGGATCTTTGGAGAGATCGGATAACTCTCCGCGAAACATATATTTCCCATCCTTGGTTACATAGACTTTGCCGGTTTGCTGATTCTCGCCGATCTTGACCTCGACATCGACTTCCAGCAGCCCCTGAACACCTATATCCTTCGGAGCGCCGATCTTGACGATGGTGTCCGCGTCGAACGCGTAGAGATTTCTTAGGTAAGCCTCGACGGTCTTTTGAATCGGCGACTGCGCGGCGGACGCGGCGGGAGCAGCGGCTGCAGTCTGCGATTGCTGCGCGCGCGCTGCGGGAATAACAACCAAAAAGGCAACGACGACTGTGAGGGACAGCGATTTCTTCACGAAAAACCTCGATTCTTTATGGAATAAACCGCTGGGCAATCGGAAACGGCCTGCCAAATCCAAAAGCTCGCGACGTAATCTTAAGCCCGGGAGCAGCCTGCTTGCGCTTGTACTCAGTCCGGTCGACGTGCAGGGCAATGTCTCGCACAAGTTGCAGGTCGAACCCATAGTGGTCGGCGATCTCCTGGGGGCTGTGCAGGTCCTCGATATAAGCCTTCAGGATGCGGTCCAGGACATCGTATGGCGGAAGGCTGTCCTCGTCCTTCTGATTGGGGCGTAGCTCCGCGGAAGGCACCTTGTCGATGGAGGAGCGGGGAATTAATTCCCTTTCGCGATTGATCCAGTTCGCCAGCTCGTACACCATAAGTTTCGGCACGTCGGAAATCACCGCGAGCCCTCCGGCCATGTCGCCATATAGCGTGCAGTAACCAACAGCCAGTTCGGATTTGTTGCCAGTGCTCAGCACCATCGAACCGAACTTGTTGGAAATCGCCATCAGATAATTGCCGCGAATGCGCGCCTGGATATTCTCTTCCGTGACGTCGGCCGCTCTCGAACCGAATGCCGGCGCAAGCGCCTTTTCGTAGGCGTCAAACACATCGCCAATCGGCAGAGTGATAAGCTCGATGCCCAGGTTCTGAGCCAGAGCCTTCGCATCAGACTTGCTTCCTTCCGATGAGTACGGTCCGGGCATGGACACGCCCAAAACATTGGACGCGCCGAGAGCGTTTACAGCGATGCTAGCTACTACGGCAGAATCGATTCCGCCGCTGAGGCCAACTAGAACCTTCTTGAAACCGCATTTGCGAACGTAGTCTTGCGTCCCTGTGATCAGAGCGCGGTAGGCATACGCAATTTCTTCGTGCGGCTGTTTGTGAATCTCGCCCTCACCGGTCACTGTATCGAAGAGGACCAGATCTTCCTCAAACGCCAGAGCTTGCGCCGCAACCCGGCCATCGGCTGTCAAGGCCATGCTGGCCCCATCAAAAATCAAGCTATCGTCGCCACCCACTTGGTTGACGTAGACGATGGGACGGTGCTGATTCACCGCGATAGATTGCAGCATTTCAAGCCGGAGCGCGCGTTTGTCGATCGTGTACGGAGAAGCGGAAATATTCAGAAGCACGGTAATTCCCTGCCCGATGAGTTCAGTTACGGGATCGCGGTCATACCGGCACTCGGCCCAAAAGTTCTTATCGTTCCAGACGTCTTCGCAAATCGTGATGCCGAGCTGCTCCTTGCCGAATCCGTATGCAAATTGTTTGCCCGCGGGCTGAAAATAGCGGGATTCGTCGAACACGTCGTACGTCGGCAGAAGCATCTTGCTTTGCTCGAACACCACACGCCCGCTGCAAATCAATGCCGCTTTATTGGCGATGGATTTGCCTTTACCGTTTTTCACGCGGCCCGCGTATCCAACGACGGCCGGCAGCGGAAGCTTTGCTGCGAGATCTTTCAATTCCTGATGATTGCGATCGATAAAGGAAGGACGTTCGAGGAGATCCTGAGGAAGATAACCGCACAAACAAAGTTCTGAAAAAACGGCAAGGTCGGCCCCTCGCTGCCTGGCGGTCTCCGCCAAGCTTAGGATGCGAGCCGAATTTCCTTCGAAATCGCCTACTGTGGGGTTGAACTGCGCCAACGCTATCTTCATGCCCGCACTTTAGAATACGGATGCACACGCGAGATTGCAAACATCGGCGCAATACGTTGTGTCCGATTTATCGGCAAGGCGCGCTATCCAACTTGTACCGGTTTCTGTGCAACTAAACTGGCGATTCCCTGCCCGGCGTTCAGCTCCCGATAGAACAAAATGTGCAACCCGGGAAAAGCCGTTCGCAACTCGCCAGGTTCCAAAAGGTAAGCAGGATTGCGCGGACCACCCGTGTAGTTGAGCTGCGCGCGCGTGAAAGTTTCAAAAAGCAGTACGCCGCCAGGCCGCAGAGCGCTAACCATCTGCGTAAAAAGATAACGCTGCAAGTACTGGAGGCAAAGAATCAGGGAAAACGAAGCAAGTGGAAGCCGAATCTCCTCAAGGTTCGCCTGGACGAGCCTGATGCCGCGCGCCGGTGACTCGGCCAAGTCAGCAGAATCCTCACGGCTGACTCGAAACTTGGCTTTGCGCGCTCGATCTTCCAGAATGTCGAGCGCAGCTCCTGACCAATCGATCGCCGTTACCGGCAAGTCCTGAGCAGCGAGCAAGAGCGTGTGGCGCCCCGTGCCGCAAGCAAGGTCCAGCGCCGGACCGCTCGGAAGCAACGGCAGCCATTCGGAAACTATGCTGGCGGGTTCCGCTGGCGAGTTTTGTGCGCCCTCGCGGTGACGTGCGTCCCATTCGGTTACGTTAGCGGGCATAAAAAGAGGCCCTTGAACGGTGCGTTCAAGAGCCTCGAATTCTTAATAAAAATCTCATCAACCGACCTCATCTGTTCCAGTCCTTCTGAGACAGATAGGTGTAAATGCAGCCGACTAAACGCTAAAGGAGCTGCCGCAGCCGCAAGTGCTCTTCACGTTCGGGTTGTTGAACTTGAAGCCGGCGCCCTCAATGGTCTCGATGTAGTCGATCTCGACGCCATCCAAATACATCGAACTCATCTGGTCAACCGCGACCTTGAGCCCGTTAAAATCGACCACTTCATCGGTCTCGTTGGTCTGGTTTTCAAAAGCCATATGGTACTGGAAACCGGAGCAGCCTCCGCCGACGACGGCAACGCGCAACGCCACCGGTACAGGATTCTGCATGCCCATGATTTCCTTGACCTTGACACTGGCAGTAGGAGTCAGACTAATCATAAGTTCCTTTGGCCTCCGCATCGCAGGTAAGCCCGCGACGCAACTCTCTAATGAAGTATAGCAAACCTTTTCCACAACTGCACATGGCACTTGAACGGGGAATTTCTTGTCTGGAAACTCCTCCGTTGAGCGCGTTTCGACAACCCTATAACCTTCGCATACAATAAGATGCAGCCATGAGACACAAAGTCACGTTGATCCCCGGAGAAGGTATCGGCCCAGAAGTCGCGGCGGCTGTGCGGCGCATATTGGAAGCTGCTGGCGTCCAAATCGATTGGGAAGAGGTCGAGGCGCGCTCTGAGAAAGCGTCTGCGACGGGACAATTTGTCACGGAAGGTGCCGTCGAATCCGTACGGCGCAACCGCGTGGCGCTGAAAGGCCCGATGGGCACTGCCGTTGCCGGCGGAGCGCCCAGCATCAACGTGGCGCTACGGAAAACACTCGATCTATACGCGAACGTCCGGCCAGTCAAGAATCTTCCTGGCGTGAAATCCCGTTTTGAAAACGTGGATGTCGTCTTAATCCGGGAAAATACAGAAGATTTGTATTCCGGCCTGGAACACGAAGTGGTTCCCGGGGTTGTGGAGAGCTTGAAGATCATCACGGAAAAAGCTTCCACGCAAATCGCGCAATTCGCCTTCAAATACGCGATGCGAGAAGGCCGAAAGAAAATTCACGCCATCCACAAAGCCAATATTATGAAGCTCTCGGACGGACTTTTTCTGAAGTCCGTCCGCATTGTCGCTCCCCAATATCCCGACATCGAATATAAAGAAATGATCGTGGACAACGCCTGCATGCAGATGGTGCTAAATCCGCAGCAATTCGACATGCTGCTGCTGCCGAATCTCTATGGCGATGTGATGAGCGACCTCGCCGCAGGGCTCGTCGGAGGACTCGGCGTGGTCGGAAGCGCGAACGTCGGGAACGAAGCAGCTATGTTCGAGGCCGTGCATGGCACTGCGCCAGACATCGCCGGGAAGGGTTTGGCGAATCCTACGGCACTTCTCCTGAGCAGCATCATGATGCTGGACCATCTTGGCGAACGGTCTGCGGCCCGCCGGATCGAAAGCTCCCTCGAAAGAGTGCACCGCGAGGGCAAGCACATCACCCAAGATGTGGGTGGCAAGGCCGGTACGAAAGAATTTACCGACGCGGTCATCTCTTCGCTTCACCCAAGCTAGTTCCCTTTTGCTGTTTTTCTGGACCGCGGGCGGCCCAGACGGCTGTAAACCCTTGTTATTCTTACTGAAACGTGGCATTCTCCGAGCGTTGTCCCCCGTCCAAAGGCGGATGAATGCATCGGTCGAGATACCCTGAGAGGCGTCGCACGGTTCGGATGACGCTTCAAATTCCCCTAAAAGTACGTTGCCAGATGCCGGAAGGTGAAGCTATTGATTTGAAGGCGTTTACGCAATTTGTAAGCGCCCACGGGGCGCTTATCGTGATGGACGTTCCCCTCTTGCCTGGACAAACCGTCCGACTTTTCAATGAGATGACGTCGGAATCCGTCGAGTGCTTCGTGACTTCCGTCCGTGAAAAACAGGACCGGCGCTTTATCGGCCTGGGTTTTGCAACGCCTAGGAATGACTTCTGGCATGTGGTTTTTCCCAAGTCGGGGACACGGCATGCAGTACGCTCTTCGCAGACCGGGTCGCTCGTCGAGCCCGGGAAGACGCAGAACATCCCTCCCCAATCGTAACGACAAATCTAAATTAGTGGTTTTAGCTGTGGGTATCTCGCTCTGTTAGCAAGGGATACCATAATTCTGCGCAGGGTTTGTGTTGCTCTAGCCCACGTGAGGGGCATAGACCTGGTAGACAAGAATGTACACGATCACGCCTGTGACCGAGACGTAGAACCACAGCGGCAGCGTCCAACGCGCAATTACGCGGTGCTTATCAAATTTCTCGAGCCAAGCGCGGCGCAGCGTGACTAAAATCATTGGCACAATGACGATGGCAAGAACAGTGTGCGAAATGAGCAGCGTGAAGTAGACATCTCGAATCCAGCCTTGCCCTTTGAAAACCACATGACCCACGCGAATGTGGTAAATCACATACGAAATCAGGAACACGGTGGACACCACGAAAGCGGAGATCATGAAAGCCTTGTGGACTTTCATTTTGCCGTTCCGGATGGCGATATACCCGCAGGCCAGCAAAATGGCGCTGGTACCGTTTAGAGAGGCGTTGAGTGCGGCCTGTGAAAACATCGGTTTGCGAATGTCCTTCCCAGTGGCAGCCGCTCAGCGCGGAATCTTGTCGTAAATCATCAAACCCAGAAGAATGGGAATGTGCATTACGGTTGCGTGCATGAGCCACTTGGCGCGTACATTGGTCCTCGAGGCGGCGGCCCACAAGCACACCTGCACCAAGGCCGTGCTGACGAGCAGCGCGCCGAAGAAGTAACGCACGCCTGCCAGTCCCATCACCGCGGGAAGCAAGCTGACTCCTACCAGAGCTATGGCGGTAAGTATGATCTGGCGAAACGTACGCGTTCCTTCGCGGTCCACGACCGGAAGCATCAGAATGCCAGCGCGAGCATAATCTTCCCTGTATATCCAGGCGATGGCGTAGAAATGCGGAAATTGCCACAAAAACAGAATGGCGAAGAGCAGCCAAGCGCCGCGATCCAAAGTGCCGGTAGCAGCAACCCAGCCAATCATCGGCGGGATCGCTCCGGGAAACGCGCCGACAGCAGTTGCCCAAACCGTGCGTTTCTTCAGCGGCGTGTAAGCAAGCAGGTAGCTCAGAGAAGTGAGAACGCCGAGCCCGGAAGCAAGAAAACCCGCAGTGAAATACAGATCGAGCGCGCCGCCAAGGCAAAGAATCAGGCCGAACCACAGAGCTTCGCGGGGCTGGAGTTGGCCACTCGGCAGTGGGCGGGACGCCGTGCGCCGCATAAAACGGTCCGAGTCGCGTTCGATGTAGTGGTTCAGGGTGGCCGTGCCCGCGGCAATCAAGAGTGTGGCGAAAACGGTTTGAATCAGATGCAGCCAATCTACGGCGCCTCTCGCGCCCATGTAATATCCAGCGGCGGTGGTCATCAACACGAGAAAGGAAACGTCAGGCTTGGTCAGCGCCACATAGGCGTTGGCGCGCGAAGCCAGTGTGATTTCCGTTGTGCGAACCGTGCTCATCAGATCGCCACCCGTCCCTGTGACGATACGGCGACTTCACCCGCGCGCGGGACTAAGCGATAGCACACGAGAATCGTCAGGATAGATACGGCAAACAGGAGCGCGCCAACTACAGTGTGCGTGACCGTCAACAAAACCATCACGCGCATGGGTTGCGGCGCGTTCGCGGTCGCAATGCGCGACCAGTACGCGCCGATACCGAGCAAAAATTGCAAGCCAAAGAAGGAGTGAAGCAGGATCCGCATTTTCGTGAGCTCACGCGAATTCTCAAAGCGTTTGCGAAGAGCTACGGCCGTCCAAATGACCATCGCCAGGACCGCCAACGAACCGGCAGCATGCGGCCAGATGGGAATTTCTTTGTGGCGGAATCCAGCTCCCAGAAACACCTGGAGAAAAATCACTGCAGCATTTAGTACTGCCAGGGAATGTATCGAGGGCGAACCGCGATCCTCGAGCTGAGGACGCTCCGAGACCCACCAATTGCTGGTGAAGACGGTGATGCTCAGAAGCGCTCCGAACATGATTTGGGCGAAGCACGCGTGGAGCACGGGCAGCCAGTAATGGAGCAGCTGAATCACGACCTGGCCGCCGAGAAGCGCCTGTGCGACGATGCCGCCCACCGCGATCACGGCGAACCAGCGCAGCCAGCGTCGTTCCTCTTTGACCCAAATCAACACGGCGAGGATGAGAGTCCAGACTCCCAAGACCCCAGCAATGACGCGGTGGGAATGCTCGTAAAAAACACCGCCGACCATGGGCGGAGTCCATGTGCCAAACGATTTTGGCCAATCCGGCACGGAAAGCGCGGCGTCGTTGGAGGTAACCAACGCACCAGCAATCAAGAGCAACACCGTCCAACATACGGTAAAGACAGCGAAGCGGTGTACGCCTGCGTGGTAGGTAGCTTTCATAGCCGTTGTCCCAGCGCGAGATTATACCTTGAGTCCCGCGCATTTTGCGAAACCTGAATCTTCCCGGATGGCCGTCGGCTCTCTGAGGCAGCAGAAGCCGGCCGCTGCCCCGCGCTGTATAATCGGCCCATGAGTGACAGCAAGCTTGTTGTATTGCAATCCTTCGCTTCGCAAATGGAAGCGGACCTGGCCAAATCTGTCCTCGAGTCCGCTGGTATTGACGCTCTTGTTCAAGCCGACAGAGCGGGCGGTATGCGCGATCATCTCGCGTGGAGTGGTTTCGGGTTCAAAATTCTCGTGCGCGAGGAAGACGCGGAGTCGGCTAACCAGCTGCTTCATCCTCCCCACGCGGTTCCCGATGGCAATTTGGTCGTCCTGCGGATCTACGGAATCAAATACGACGCCGAAATCGCCCAAGGCATACTCGAGTCCGCCGGCATTGCTGCTGCGATAGAGACGGAGCCTATCGGAGTTACCAGGTTGCCCTTCTCCCCCGTGGAACCCTTATTCCGTCTCTTGGTTCGCGAGGAGGACGTAACGGCGGCTCGAACCTTGCTCAGTGAGTAGAATCTCTGGGACGGGCGATTTTTAGAACAACTCCGCAGACTCAAACCGTTCCACGGCTCGCTTGCGCCGACTCGCTGGGCATCGAAGATCGTCCTTCTTCGGCGCCCACGGCGCGCAACACCAGATCCTTTAGCGCGGCGATGAAAAGTGGCGAATCACCGACGGCAGGCATCATCCGGAAGACTTCCACGCCAAATTTCCTGGCATCTTCGCGCGCCTCGATGTTGATTTCGTGCAGCGTCTCGATGTGCTCGGTAACGAAGGATATGGGCACAACCAGCATTTCCTTGACGCCCTCGGTCCCAAGCCGCTCGATGGTTCCGGTAAGAGGCGGTTGCAGCCACTTTGAGGGCCCCACCCTGCTCTGGTAGCACAGCAAGTGGGTTTGCGGCCAGCCGGGAATCTGCTTTCTTCCCTCTTCGCAGACCAATCTCACAGTGGTCTCGATTTGATTTGGGTACGGATCACCTTTTTCGACCAAGCTCATGGGCAGCCCATGTGCACTGAAAACCAAATGGATGCGGGAGCTGTCGGCGAATTGCCGTAAAACGGAGCCGATGCGTTGCACTATCGCCTGAATATATAGTGGATGGTCAAAAAATTGGCTAACCGTACGCTCCGGCGGGCCCGCTTCCGGCTTTCCGTATACGCGGCGCCATTCCTTGAAGCTGCTTAGAGTTGTAGCGTAAGAAAACTGCGGGTAGAGCGGCAGAAGCACGATCTCATCTAGTGGACCGGCTTTGCGCAGCGACTCGACGGCTTCCGCTGTGAGTGGGTGCCAATACCGCATGGCGATCACGGCGACAGCATTAATCTCGTCGGATAGTGCTTCGACAAGCGCGCTTCGCTGCCGCTCGGTCAAGGTTCCGATGGGCGAGCGACCGCCGATCTCGGCATACTTGCCCCGCACCGGAACAGAGCGCCGCGACGAAATCAGCTTTGCCAGCGGACGCCGCAAGAAGCCGAGCGGTCCCATGGGAATAATGTCCGGGTCGAGAAACAAGTTCAGCAGAAACGGCTCGACGGCCTCCAGCGAATCCGGCCCGCCGAGTTGGAACATAACGATGCCGACTTTTTTCTTGCGTGCCAATTACTTTCCCTGGTTCTGTGAATTCTTCAGGCGCTCTATTTCGTCGTGCAACGAGGACGTGCGCTTTGCCACAGTCAGGTAAAAGACAAAAAACACGGCCCACCCGAGGACGTATGCGGCGAAGACGCTCTGCAAGCTATTCATGTTGCCTCCGCTTCGCGGCGTAGGACTTCAAATTCCGCGCGAAGTTTTTCAAGCCGGTAGCGTTCCGCGATCAGGAACACCATCAGCGTGTGCAGGGCAAGCACGCTGAAGAAGAAGACCGCGCGCATCGTGGGTTCGAGTCCGGAGCCAGGTCCACCCATGATGACCGGCGCCGGGTGCTGCGTCCTCCACCAGCGAATCGCGCCGAATACAATCGGCACGTCGATGAAAGCGAAAATTCCGAAGAGGGCGCTCAGGAGAGCGCGGCGATCCGGCTCTTCAATCATGGTGCGCAGCAAAAGATAGGAAATATAGAGAAGCCAAAGAACGAAAGTGGAGGTTAGACGCGCGTCCCAGGTCCAATAGATTCCCCACGCAGGCTTGGCCCAGATCGGCCCGGTAATCAGCACCACGGTTATGCAGGCTACACCTACTTCAGCGGCAGAAACGGCCAGCCAATCCCACTTCTCTTTTCGCAGCCACACATAGGCAAGATTCGCAAGAAAGCACACGCCGAAGGCTGTTTCTCCTGCCCATGCTGTCGCCGCGTGAAAATAGAAAATCTTCTGAAGAACGTGCATGGTCTTTTCTTCAGGCGCGATGAAGAACGAGGCGTACGCGGCCACACCCATCAGAGTGACGACCACTGCGGCCGTCAAAGCACGTTTCCACATGGTTGCTTCATTCCTCCAGAAGATATTCGCCGAAAAGCCATAGCGCCGTCAAAAAAACCACGTCGAAAACGGCCAGAAAACCGATTCCCGTCCATTGGACGGAAGGTTCGCGCTCAAAAAGCCGCTTCGTGACTTCCGTGCTGGCCACCAGAATGGGCGTCAGAAGCGGCAGCATAAGCAATGGCAACATCAATTCGCGCATGCGGGCTTGCGCGGAGATGGCGGAGAGAGCCGTACCTGCAGTGGAAATACCCAGGCTTGCGAGAGCAAACACCAGCAGCAGCCAGTGCATCACTCGGATGACTGGCACGTTGTACATCACGGCAAAAATCGGCAGGAGCAGCAATTCGGTCAGGAGAAGAAACAGCGTGTTCGCCGCCACCTTGGCTAGAAAGATGGCAAACGGATCGCTGACCGAAAGGCGCAACGCGCTCAAGGTGTCGTTGTGCTGCTCGCGCAGAAAACAGGGTTGCAGCATCAAAGATGAAGCGAAAAGAAATGCCAGCCAAAGAAGGCCCGGGGCAAATCGTCGCGATTCGTCCGAGGTCGGATCAAACGTAAAGCTGAACAGCACGATCACAATCAGGATGAAGACAACCGTGGTCGTCAGCAATTCGCGCGAGCGGAACTCCGTGCGAAGCTCTTTACCGAGCAATACTGCCGCGTTGGAGAGCAGGCTCATTCAGGCGTCGGCGAACGTGAGAATGGAGCGAAACGTCGAGCCGGTGCGAGTATCCGCCGCGATCGAGCCTGCGTCCAGGCGGATGGCTCGCGTACCTAACGAAGATATTTCCGATTCACCGTGGAGGCTCATCAAAATCGTGCGCCCGGAATCTCGCAACCGGCGAATCGCTTCGGCGAGCCAGGCGACTCCCTGGGGATCGAGGCCGGTGGCGGGCTCGTCGAACAGAAGGACCGCCGGTTCATGCAGCAAAGCACGCGCGATCGCCACGCGCTGTCGCATGCCGCGCGAGAAGGTTCGCACGAGGGAGGCGCGGCGCTCGGACAAGCCTACTTCCTTCAATAGAGCGTCAACGCGATTCTCTGGCTTCTCCACATCCTGGAGCCGCGCGAAGAGCAGGAGGTTTTCCTCGGCGGTCAGTTCGTCGTAGACCATAGTGGCGTGAGCTACGAATCCGGGGCGGATCGCGTCCTCTTCCACGTCGCCTGTCTTTCCAGAAAAACTCACGGAGCCTCTCGATGGCCGCACCAATCGCGCGGCGATGCGCAAGAGAGTGGTTTTGCCCGAGCCGTTACGTCCTGCAAATACGACGCATTCTCCGGGCGCGATGGCGAGAGAAACACTTCGCAATGCCAGGAGTCCGCCGTAGCGTTTATCGATATTTTCAAAGCGAAGACCAGCGGGAGAAAATGCCGGGGGCGTCAACGGAAAGCCTCACTCAGGAATGTCGCAGAGAATGGAAGGAGACAGTCAGGAATTTCTGCCCCACTGTCGGGAACAATGGACGGATCAGGGAGCGGGGCCACGCCTCAGCCTCGCACAAGATCGCGCAAGACTTTTTCGGCGCGAGCGCGTTCCTGGTTGTACTCTGCTTCCGAAATTGTTCCTGCGTGGCGGCGCAGTTCGAGCCGGAAAAGGGTGTCTTTCAGCGCGTCCAGACTTGAGCCAACCGCTGCATCGACCTCAGCCAGTTTCGCCGTCTGAGTTACAGGCGTCGCAGCCGATGAGGGCGGTGTCTTCTTACCGGATTTCGCAGGAGAAGCTGCGACTTCCGCAGAAGGATCGCCCGCAACCGCAACCACTTGTTTGCGTGCGAGGAGAACCGCTAGAAGCGCGAACATGCCCAGGAAGCAGCCCACGATGGGCCACTTCAAAACATCCAGCCTGCCTGGAACTACTTGAATAGCCGCTCCGGCAGACGGACCGCTTCCCTGCTGCGCTTCGCGATTTTGCGGACCCGCATCTGCCGCGTCCGCCGAGTCATTTCCGCTCGGTGGCGGCGCCGTGCCGGAAACACTGACGGTAAGCGTTGAATTGGCGGCGAGCCCGTCGCGGCTGTAAAGGCTCATGCCCTGCTCTTGTCCATTGGATTGCAGGCCTTCGCCGGTAACCTGCACCGTGGGCGGCGCAACAACGACGAGGCGCGCTTGAGGATAAACGGTAGGCAGTTTCACCGAAGCGGCATTCCCTGTGTACGGCAGCTCGTACGAAAAGCGCACTCCGTTCTCACCGGGACGAAAGGCATACGCAACACTGTATTTATTCTTGCCGCGATCGATAGGCGCTTGCACCACCGGCATGCCCGAAGGCCCTTGCGCCGCGATTTGTTTCAGGCTTGCGTCATCTGGAATCGCAAAATCAAAATTGCCGTCCGCACGAAAATAGGCTTGCGCAGGCTGGGAATCATTCTTGATGGCATATTCTTCGCCAACTTCGAGCGTCGCGCCATTCGGCTGGAAAATCACGAAGTGCGTTCCCACGGAAATCGTCTTGGGATCTTTTGAAGGCTCGAAAACCTCGACTTGTAGCTGATTCTGGCCGGGAGGCAGCGGCTGATGAAAATTAATTCCCCGATAGACGGCGCGGACCAGCATCGGTTGTGTACCGATCGCGGGGTAGTCAAATGTGAATTGGCCTTGCGCGTCAGTCTTGGAATTGAGAACGGGCTGCATTCCGCCCTGCAACTGGATCAAGATCACTTCGACGTCAGCAGCAGGCTTGCCGGTTGTGCCATTTTTCACGGTGCCGTGTACCGTAGCGCCATAGGCGAAAGAAAACGGCATCAGCAAGCAGACGCCAAACGCAAAATGTGCAACGAGACGCACCTTCACTGAGCACCCCGGTCAGAAGCTGCCGGTTTGATGGGCCGAGGACGCCGTACCTGCGATTCAGTAACTTGATCTATTTCCGCGAGCACTTGGGCCGCCTCGTTCTCCAGAGAGATCTTCATCGCTTCAAAGTCGTTTTCTGCATACTTTCCTGACCGAAACTCGAACCGCAGGTCGCGCAAATTGTCGTAAAGCGTGTCGCGGCGCTCGAGCAGTTGGTCGAGCTTCGAGCGGCGCGGAGCCAGGTCCGACGCATCGGGCTGAATGTAAAAAATGAAGAGACCAGTCGCAAGCGCCAACGCCATGCAAGCGCCGAGGACGGACCAATCCGCAGAGGTAATCAGGAAAATAGAGGTCGCTATGGTTGCCGTCAAGATCAATCCTCAGTATCGCGGGCAGCTTGCGCGCGCGCGCGGTCCAATAGTTCGCTCGAAATCGGAGGTGCGCTACCCGCAGCGGCCAAAGCAGGCTGGGCCGTAGGGGGCTTTCGCCATCGGGAAATGACAGTTAGCACCAGCACAAATCCGCCGATGAGCGCGAGTGCAGGAATCCACCAAGCCACGCGTCCAAATCCGCTGTGAGGCGGCTCTGTGAGCACGGCCTGCCCATACTCCTGCACGAAGGATTGCACGATGAGGTCGTCGGAATTTCCTTGCGCAATACGCTCGTCGATTTTCTTCAGCATCCCCAGCGCGGTATCGCAGGGGCCGGAGAACGCGCCACCTACGTGATAGCAGCCGCCGGCGGAATCGTTGCAACCGCCGCACATGCAGCGTACTTTCATGCCCAACTGGTGCGTGTGATCCAGTGCCTGCGCATCCCCAAATGCAGACAAGAGAGGTAGCATCCCGGCAAAACATACCAGGAGCGGTAGCACGAGCAAACCTGGACGCTTAGTCGTTCGCGATTTAGTCATGGCCTTCTTTATAGGTGGCCGCGGGCGCCATTCCATGCACTAACGGCTCTGCCGTCGGCTGATTCACGGTGGACAAAACCAGGACAGCTCGACGATTTGGCATCAGTGCTACGAGCGTGCCGAACACCACGATCACGCCACCAAACCAGATCCACTTCACAAGCGGATTGAGGTACGCGTGAATGACCGGCAATTTGGTGTCGGGGCTTTGGCCTGCGTACACGATGTACAAGTCTTCGCGAAGAGTGGAATAGATCGCGACCATCGTGCCGGTTTCGCCGTTTGTCTCGAAAATGCGGCGCTCGGGATAGAGCATCATCAGCGGCTTATTGTTGACGAAGACTTCCACATTGAGACGCAGTCCGGTGTAGTTCGCTTCCGGCTTGCTATCGAAACTCTGGAGTACGAGCTTGTACTTCCCTAGCTCCATCGAGGAGCCAGGCTGCATTTCTTTCTGCACGTTTTGATTGAAGGCGGCCCCAGCCAACCCGACAAAGATAAGAACCATTCCCATGTGCACGATGTAGCCGCCATAGCGCCGCGTATTGCGCATGGTCAGTTCAACGGCGGACGTCAGATAGGAAGCGCCGGAGCGAACGCGAATAACCTTCGCGCCCCGGTAGAATTCCATGACAATCGTTGCCGTAACGAAAAAGCACAGCGAAAAGCATATGAGAGAATAAAACTCGCGATATCCAAGAGCAAAAATGATCGCGCCTGCCACTACACCGACAATCAAGGGCCACGCAAAATTTCGTTTCAGGCTTTCTACCGAAGTCTTTCGCCAGGCGAGCAGCGGTCCTACGCCTGTCAAAAATAGCAAGAGCAGGCCGATGGGGATGTTGACCTTATTGAAGAAAGGCGCGCCCACGCTGATTTTGGAGCCCGACACCGCTTCCGACAATACCGGAAACAGTGTGCCAGAGAGAACGGCGACGCACGAAACCAGCAAGATCAAATTATTAAAGAGAAAGCTAGATTCGCGAGAGACGATGGCGTCGAGCTGGTTTTCACTCTTCAAATAGTCGCGATTCTTGAGATAAGCAATCAGGCAGACCGCGAAGATAATCACGAGGAAACCGACAAACCAAGTGCCGATACTCGACTGCGCGAACGCATGGACCGAGCTCACGACTCCGCTGCGCGTGAGGAAAGTGCCTGTAATGCACAAGAGGAACGTTGTAAACACCAGCCAGACGTTCCACACCTTCATCATGCCGCGCTTTTCCTGCATCATCACGGAATGCAGGAACGCAGTGCCCGTGAGCCAAGGCAGCAATGAGGCGTTCTCAACCGGGTCCCAGCCCCAGTAACCGCCCCAGCCGAGAACCGCATAAGCCCAGTGCGCGCCAAGTAGAATGCCCGCGGTCTGAAAACCCCACGCGATCATCGTCCACTTGCGTGTGAGATGAATCCACTTCTCGCCTGGATAGCGCGCCAGCAGCGCAGCTAGCGCAAACGCGAACGGAATTGTGAATCCGGTGTAACCCGAATAAAGATTCGGCGGATGGATCACCATCTCCGGATATTGCAGCAGCGGGGTCAGACCGTTGCCATCGGCGCGGGCCACAAGATCCATCGCGCCATGAGCCCCCGGCACAGCCAACGCCTTGAACGGGCTGGCCACGAAATTATTGAGGGTAAGGAAAAATATCTGGACGCCGGCAAGAATGACGCCCACATAGGGCATCAATTCCCCGTTTTTATTGCGGTAAGCGATCAAGACGGAGAAAACGTAAATCGAGAGAAGAAAACTCCAAAAAAGCAGCGAGCCTTCCTGGCCGGCCCATAGTGCGGCAATTTTATAAAACGTGGCGAGCGCGCGATTGCTATGGGAGACGACGTAGGCTGCGGAAAAATTGTCGGTGAAAAAGAGGTATTCGAGGCTAAGGGTAGCGGTAAATATCAGACAGCAGGTGGCTATGCCTGCTTGCCTCGTGCTTTTAACGAGAAGCGGATGACGCGTGATGATCGCGGCAATTCCGCCCCCAAACGCAAATACCGCACAAATGAACGCCAGGAGTAGTGCGAACGAACCGAATACATCCACGGGGCCTCCGCCTATTCCCGGGCCAACTCGAGCCCGTTACGTGTCGCTTTAGCGCGTCGCGGTGGAAGGAGTGGCAACCGTTCCTCCCGGAGCCGCCTCGTACTTGGACGCGCACTTCGCCTGGACTACTTCGGCGACAAACCGTCCATCCGTCTCTCGGCCCTCGACCAACGCTTGCGATTTATCCACAAACGTATCCGGCAAAGGGTCGCTGCCAACATAGCTTACTGGGAGTGACTTCCCCTCCCCATCGAGCACGAAATCCACCCGACCTGTGAAGCGGTGAATGCTGCCGGGCGCCACGGTTCCACCGACTCGAATCCGGTGAGAAAGATCCGCGCCTCGAAGAGTCTGCAGCTCCGCGATGGTGTGATAGTACGTCTTACTCTCACCGTAGCCAAGCCAAGCCAGGAAGGCCATCGAAACGACGATCACGGTAACGCCGATACCGAATTTTGCCTGTTTCTTCACGACTCGACTCCTGCTCTGACTCCACACTATCCAAGTTTTGGATTCTATCATAGCCAGAAGCTTCGAAAGCTGGTCGAAGTCCAGTTCTCGACCTGTCCCCTAGGGCTAGGGATGCTGGCCGCCGGCTTACTTCGCGGCGATAGGCGCGGCAAGTGCAGCCCGGAGATACCGAGTTGCACTCGTGACGTCGGAAGAGTCCAACCCGAAGGGCCGGCCGCGATCGAGGATCACTGGGCATCCCAATTCTCCACTCGAAAGTCCTGCGACCAGCGGCGCGAGCGATTCGGAAATTAGAATGACGCGTTTGGGCTTCAGCGAACGACGAACCCGCGTCATCACGGACGAAATGCGTTTCACAAGGAGCGACTTGCATACAAGCGGTCCGGCCTGACCACTTTCGAGGGGACACTCGAGAAGATGCGTCAGAAAGAAACTGCCACGCTGAAACTCGCTCAGCACGGTCTCCGGCGGCTTCCCCGCAGGAGAGATTCCAACTGCATCCAGCAATCGACCCGCTTCCCCGTCAAATTTTCCGGAATAGAGGAAGTCGGCGTCGGCGAGCGGAGAAAATCCTCCGAGGAGAAGCGTAGCTATGTGAACGGGCCGGTATCGGCTAGTCCATTCCAATCGCTGTAGCCGCCGTGCAATGTGTTCGGGCGATGCGGGTTGGCCGCAGCCGTCGCAAGCTAAGGGAACCGTGGGCATGGTGTGTAAGGGAGAATCGTAGTCCACGGGAGATGGGAGTGCAAATCGCCCAGAATGCCTTATCGGGCGCCTCCCTAACTTGCACGGGCCACTGGAACACTTCCATACTCGCCAACGACGGCTGTGCGCCGGGGATGGTAATTTGGGTTTTGGCGTCGCACAGCGGCCGTCGCGAGATGAAACGTGTAGCTTCTGCTTCAAACCCTCCGCGAGAGCAAAAGTTGCCCTTCGCGATATCTATTTTGCGGGTTGAATTTGCGAGACTTAGGAGGAAACCGTGGCATCAGCTGGCAGCTTGGACCGGAGGCACCACTTGAGCTCCTGGCTCAATTCGGTGATTTCCATTCCGGGCATAACGATAAACTTGCAGCTCAACATCTCACGCGGCTCATCGTCATCGGGCAACTGACAGGAGACGCGGCAATATTGGCAATCCTGATTCCAACAAAAACGGCCATACGGAATCGTTTCCGGGCTGATGAACTGAAAACATCGTAGTAGCGAATTGCGCTCCGGCACCTGAAACTTCTTGCCCATCACGGTGATTTCCACGAGCTTTTCATAGGGGCGAAAGGGTTCCGACATAAAATGAGTCCTGTCCTCCGAAGACGGGTGGCCGTGAAAGCGCGGAAGTTGCCCCGAACCGGATCACTCTGATGGTTGCTCATCCAGAGTAGCCCGGGCCCTCAGAAGCGACAACGATTGCTGTCGGGAGAGTTGCGAATGTGCTAAGGGGTAGACCCAGGACTAAAACTGCCCGTAGAAATGCTACTTTAGCTGCCAAAATCGAAGAATTGGCCCATTTTGCGGAATTTCTCGTAGCGGGTATCCAGCAAATCTTTCGTGGGCTGCTGCGTCAGGGCCACCAGCTGCCGGTCAAGCACTTCTCCGAGAAGCTGCCCTGCACCTTCCGGGTCGACGTGCGCCCCTCCCTCAGGTTCGGCCACGATTTCGTCGACGATGCCAAGTTCCTTTAGATCTTTCGCCGTGATTTTCAACGCGGCAGCGGCTGTCTCCGCTTTTGTTGAGTCGCGCCACATGATGGCCGCGCAGCCTTCCGGGGAAATCACGGAATAGAAACTGTTTTCCAGGATATTGACGCGATCCCCGATGGCGATCGCCAACGCCCCGCCCGAGCCGCCTTCGCCCGTCACGGTCACAATGATCGGCACAGGAAGGCGGGCCATTTCGCGCAAATTGCGGGCGATGGCTTCAGCTTGCCCGCGTTCTTCGGCGTCGATGCCCGGATAGGCGCCAGGGGTGTCGATAAACGTGAAAATGGGCCGCCCGAATTTTGCGGCCAGCTGCATAACGCGAAGCGCTTTGCGGTAGCCCTCGGGCTTGGGTTGGCCAAAATTGCGCAAGAGGCGTTGTTTTGTGTCGCGGCCTTTTTGATGACCGACGATGGCGATCGGTCGTCCATGAAACTTGGCAAGCCCGGTAACTAAGGCCTTGTCATCGCCGTAGCCGCGGTCACCGTGCAACTCGATAAAGTCTGTGAAGAGCATCGCAACATAGTCCAGCGGATAGGGGCGCTGTGTGTGCCGTGCGATCTGGGCACGCTGCCAGGGTCCGAGATGGCTGTAAAACTCCTTGCGCAGCTCAGCCACCTGCTGGCGGATGCGTTCTAGCTCCGCGTCGGCTTCTTGGTCGCCCGCGAGTTGGCGCAATTCCTCAACGTCCTTTTCCAGACGTTCGATCTCGCTCTGACGATTCGCCTGCGCTGCGGGGCTCTTGGCCTTGTCTTTGGACTTCATCACATCACCCGCTCAATCGATTCGTCGCCCATGCATTCTCGGATTGCGGCGACCAGTTCGGGGCAGGTGCGGACGCGCTGCTCAACCTGAAGCGTCGCCGTCGCCCCCTTTGTGTCAGAAAGATCAAGCGATACCAAGCTCGAGCCTCGATACGAGGAAAGGATTTCTTCCAGTCGATCCAGCAAATCATCGTTCAAATTTTCGAGTTTGATGCGGATGCGGAGGCCCGACGGCGACTTTTCAGCAAGGTCACCCAACCGCGCCGCTTCCTGCAACGATAGCCGCGTACCAGCTTCCTCGACTTGAACGCGAACCTTCAGCAGGAGCGGGGTCCCGGCTTTGAGAATCTGCTCCAGCCGGGCGAAGCTCTCTGGAAAGGCTAGCAATTCCTGGACCCCGGTCATGTCTTGAATCGTATAAATGGCCCAGCGAGCGCCTTTTTTGGAGCGCATGGGACGCGTGCCGACGACGAGCACCGCGACCGTGATCTCTTTGCCGTTGCGTTGGCCTTCAACTTGGTCGAGCGAGACGCATTTCAATTCCTGCAATCGCGAAGCGTACTTGGCGAGCGGGTGCCCGGACACATAAAAGCCGAGCATCGCGTATTCACTGGCAAGACGCTCGGCCTCGCTCCACGGTTCGGCCGCGTGCAACTCAAAAGCTATGTGTGCGGGCGCGGCGGCGGCCCCGAATAGCCCGTGCTGTCCGGATTCTCGCATCCGCGTGGCGCGCTGCACCGCCGCCAACGCATCGTCGACGGACGCAAGCATGGATTCCCGAGGCCCAAGAGAGTCCACCGCACCGGACTTGATTAAACTCTCAAACACCCGCTTATTCAGAAACTTGGCCTCGATGCGTTCGCACAAATCATAGAGCGTTGTGAATTCGCCAGCGGTAAGCCGCGAATCGCGGACGGCTTTCGCGGTATTCTCGCCAACGTTTTTGATGGCGGCGAGCCCAAATCGGATGGACTCTCCAACCGGCGTGAAATAGAGATCGCTCTCGTTCACGTCCGGAGGCAGGATGGAAATGCTCATGCCGCGCGCTTCGTTGATGTACTTCACAGCCTTTTCCGCGTTGCCCGTTTCCGACGTCAGCAACGCGGCCATAAATTCCACCGGGTAGTGCGTCTTCAAGTACGCAGTTTGGTAAGCCAAAAGCGCATACGCGCAGGAGTGGGACTTATTGAAGCCGTAGCCGGCAAACTCTTCCATCAAATCAAATATGCGCTCGGCTTTTTTCTCCGCAACCTTATTGGTCAGGCAGCCAGCGATGAACTTTGCGCGTTGCGCGGCCATTTCCTCTTTTTTCTTCTTGCCCATGGCGCGGCGCAGAATATCGGCTTCCCCGAGCGAAAAACTCGCCAGCAGGTTCGCGATTTGCATAACCTGCTCTTGGTAGAGGATGACGCCGTAGGTTTCGTCGAGAATGCCTTTGAGCTGAGGGAGTTCGTAACTGACTTTGGTCTTGCCAGTCTTCCGGCTGATGAAGTCGTCGATCATGCCGCCCTGAATCGGCCCAGGCCGGTACAGCGCGTTCAGCGCAGTGAGATCCTCGATGCGCGACGGTTGGTAGCGGCGCAAAATGTCGCGCATGCCGTGCGATTCAAACTGAAAGATGGCTGTCGTATCCCCGCGCGCAAAAAGTTTGTAGGTCTGCTCATCATCCAGAGTCAGATTATCGATGTCGACCTTCACGCCGCGGTTTTTCTGGATCATGCCTACGGTATCTTGGAGGACCGTCAGTGTGGTCAGCCCGAGGAAATCCATCTTCAGCAAGCCGATGCGCTCGAGCGCATTCATGTCGTATTGCGTCGTGATTTCATCTCGATTCGTCTTATAAACCGGAACCACATCCGTCAGCGGACGTGGCGAAATAACCACGCCAGCCGCGTGTGTCGAAGCATGCCGCGCCAGTCCTTCGAGGCGCAGCGCCACGGCCATCAAATCTTTGAGCTTTTCGTCGCTTTGAATGGCGGCCTTTAGTTGCGGTGCTTCTGAGAGTGCGGTTTCCAAGTCGATGCCGAGAGTTGTGGGGATCAGTTTCGCGAGCCGATCCACTTCGCCGTACGGAATGTCCATTGCCCGGCCAACGTCCTTAACCGCGGCCTTCGCTGCCATGGTGCCGAACGTAATGATCTGCGCGACGTTTTCGCGACCGTACTTTTGCGTGACGTACTCGATCACTTCGCCGCGCCGCCGCATGCAGAAATCGATATCGATATCCGGCAAAGAGACGCGCTCCGGGTTCAAAAAGCGCTCGAAAAGCAAGTTGTACTGCAAGGGGTCGACATCCGTGATGCGCAGAGCGTAGCTGACCAGGCTACCTGCGGCCGATCCACGTCCCGGTCCAACCGGAACATCCTGTGCGCGCGCATAGTGAATGAAATCCCAAACAATCAGGAAGTAGCCCTCATAGCGCATCTTCTTGATCATTTCGATTTCGGACGTCAGTCGCCGTTCATACTCGACCAGTGGATTGTGCAAAACGCCTTGCTGCAAAAGCCGTTCCAGGTACGGCACGCGCGTTGCGAATCCTTCCCGGACCACTTTCTCAAAATAGCTGCCCGCTGTATGACCGTCTGGAACCTTAAACTCAGGGAACGGATTCGGGATGCGTTCAATCTTGACGTTGCAGCGCGCCGCGATGTCTACCGTCCGGCTCAACGCATGGGGCAACTCACCGAACACCTGCGCCATTTCCACCGCAGACTTAAAGTAAAACTGGTCGGTAGCAAATTTCATCCGATGAGTGTCGCTCATCGTTTTTCCGGTCTGGATACACAGCAGAACTTCCTGTGCGTGCGCATCGGTGTGATGCAGGTAATGGCAGTCGTTCGTGGCGACCAGCGGAATGCCGGTTTCTTTCGATAGACGGACGAGTTCGCGATTCACACCCTGTTCGATTTCGAGGCCCTGGTCTTGAATTTCCAAAAAGAAATTGCCTTTGCCGAAGACGTCTTGGAGCCGATACGCGTTTTCGCGGGCCTGGTCATACTTTTCATCGACGACCGCTTCCGTCACCGCGCCCCGTAAACACGCGGAGAGAGCGATCAGGCCTTTGTTGTGCTTGGCAAGAAGGTCGTAGTCAATCCGCGGCCGGTAGTAGAAGCCTTCGAGGAAGCCTGAAGACACCAGTTTAATTAAATTATGATAGCCCTCGAGCGATTCGCAGAGGAGCACCAGGTGGTTGCTCCCGCGCATGCCGGGCTCTGCTTCGCCGCGGTCTTGTCCGTTTGATCCGTTTGTTTTTTCACCGCGGTCGTGGCGGCTGCCCTTTGCCACATAGACTTCGCACCCGATGATCGGCTTAACATCACGCTTGCTGGCTTCGTTGAAGAAATTGGCGGCCGCGAAAAGATTTCCGTGATCCGTTACGGCCACGGCGGGCATTTTCTGCCGCGAAGCCTCATCGAGCAGCTCGGAGGTCTCGCAAGCCCCGTCGAGCAGACTGAAATCCGTGTGAACGTGAAGATGAACAAACTGCGGCTGACCCATGGATCTCGATTCTAGAACGCTCGCGCGAGAATTGCGAATCGCATTCTCACAATTTGCACAGGCGCGGACTTCCCTTACTGGTCCTTATTTCCGGCCACGCTTCTTGCCCGCCGGCGCGTGCTTCGCTTGCTCGCGCGCCGCTTTATGTTTCGCAGCTTGCTTCAACATCACCGGATGGTTCTTATGCGATTGCCCGTGCGCGACCTTGGCTGGCGCGCCTTTTTCCGGAGCTGCTGCGGCGCCAGGAGCCGCGGCTGGCTTCTCCGCGCCCTTCGCCGGTTTCTTTTCTTTTTCTTTCTTCTTTGGCTGCTCCTTAATTCCAGACAATTTGCGCAGAATCTTTACGCGCTCTTCCGGCGTCTTGCCGCGTCCAGCTAGTTGCATCCCGAAAACCTGCTCGACGATGGCGTCAAACTTTGCGCCGCGGGCATAGCCCAAGGTTTCCAGCTCATTGGCAACCATAGGCAATGCAGCTCGAATCGGCCGCCATTTATGCAGATAAGCACGAATCTTTGAGAGCGCCGCCGAATTGCTAGATTCGGCCAGAAGGTGCGCAATACGTTCAACGGGCAGCCTTTCCAGAAACTTGTAGGCATCCAGAGGCGCATTCAACTTGCGTCCGATCAATTCCTTCTGGTCGGCAAGCACTTCTTTTTCGAAGTTTAAAATGGCGTCAGCTTCCGCTGAACGAAATCCTGCCTTCGAAAGAACGCTGCTCTGTTCACGGTCCTTGAGCCGGCCTAGAATCGCCAGCATCATAGGCGTCGCAAGTTTCGGCCGAACGCCCGCGGTAAACAGATCCTCGCGAACCTTCATCAATCGTGCGATGGCCTCGTAATTCGGATGGCGTTTCGCAAGAATAGGGTGGATCGCTTCGAGCAAGTCGTGTTCTTCCCATGCCTTCAAAACTACTGCAGGGCGCTCTTCCCGAGCCGCTGCACGCAGTTCCGCTCCCGCGTCTTCCGGCGCGATGGTGTGGTGCAGATCGCGCTCGATGGCCAGGTCAAACCACTCTTGCGTGCGTGCTTCGATTTTGAAACCCATACGCGCGGCAAAGCGCAGAACGCGCAGCAGCCGCACGGGCTGATTCGTGAAGCTGTGAATGGTAAGGGCTCGGACTTCGGCGCGTTCGACGTCCGAAAGGCCGTTTGTGGGATCCAGCAGCAATCCGCGCGAAGCCGGATTGAGCGAGATGGCGATCGCGTTCAAAGAGAAGTCCCGCCGCCGCAAATCTTCCATGATAGTGGACCAGCGGATTTCTGGCCGCGTACCGGGTCGCACGTAGTGGTCGTCGCGCGCCGCCGAGATACTGCCATCGCAGTCTCCCGCAAAGAGGATTTCAACGATTCGAAACTTTTCGTCCTCGGAGAGGATCTTTGCGCCGCCTTTCTCCAACTCGCGGGCGATCTTCGAGGGGTTCCCCTCCACGGAGAAATCGAGATCGCGCAGCGAAGCTCCGGTAACGAGGTCGCGCACCGTTCCACCGGTCAGGTACACGTTGAATCCCATGGCGGCAGAGAGCTCCTGCACGCGCATCATGGCCGCTCGCTGCTCGGGTGACAGCCGGCTTTCCAGCAAAAACATATAATCTGGCATCGCACTCCTTCACGTTCTGGATGCCCGCGCTGACTGCCGCGGAGGCAACCGCAATTTTGGCCCTGTAACTCCGCGCTTTAAGCGCGGGGGTGATGCGCTTTGTAGATTTGCTTCAACCGCTCTTCCACCACATGCGTGTAGATTTGGGTTGTGGAAATGTCTGCGTGGCCCAGCATGAGCTGTACCGACCGCAAATCCGCGCCGCGTTCCAGCAAATGCGTCGCAAAGCTGTGGCGCAGCATGTGCGGCGTCAGTGCGACGCGGAGACCTGCGCGCCTGCCGTACGCCGAAAGAATCTTCCACACGCCTACTCTGCTGAGCGACCCGCCTCTCCGGTTCACGAACAGCGCCTGGCTGGAGACGCCGTTTCCCAAAAGTTTTGGCCGGGCTTCGCGGAGATACTTTTCCACCATACCCAACGCCTTCCGGCCAGCCGGTACAATGCGTTCCTTATCCCCTTTGCCAATGCAGCGAATGCAGCCCACCTTGGCATCGAGGTCCGTAACACGAAGCCCAATCAACTCGGAGACACGCAAACCAGTCGAATACAACACCTCCAACATGGCGCGGTCGCGCAAACCGGGCGCTGTCTTGGCATCCGGCTGTGTCAGCAAACGCTCCACTTCCTCAAGCCGCAGGTAGCCCGGCAGAGTCCGCCGAATCTTGGGCGACTCGAGATTCAGAGAGGGATCCGTGGTGATGAGCTCCTGAACTTGCGCGAATCGGAAGAAATTCCGCATCGTAACCAGGTGCCGCGCCACGGTCCTGCTCTCCAGTTTTTCCCGGTACATCCCGGCCAGGAAATCCACGAGATCGTCGCGGGTGACACCCACGAGCGTCAGTTTTCTTTTCTGAGCGAATACATTGAATTTGGCCAAGTCGCGTTGATAGGCAGAGACGGTATTGGGGGAAAGCCCCTTCTCGACCTTCACGTGCGTCAAAAATAGCGAAATGGCTGGAGTAATTTCCATTAGAGCTCCGGAGCACCGTCTCCGGCACCCGCGCGCCGGCGCGTAGCGATGCCGTAAACCTCGTGAATTTCACTACAACGGAAAAGCCAGGCGAGGCCTAAATAGAGCGCCGTCGCTCCAAAGATCAGTCCAGAAAAAACGAGAAGCTGAACGAGGAAGCGCGAGTGCATCGTAAATTCTGTATAGCGATTTCCAAACCAACACGCTACTCCCATGATGCTCGCGCACAAGGAAGTCTTTCCGAAGGATCGCAGGATTTCCATCGTTCCCATCTGCCCGTAGCGCAAACGAAAAATAACAAACAACGCAAAGAAATCGAAAAAACAAGCAATGGCCGTGGCCAGGGCGGGGCCTCCATTCTTCACACGATTAAAGAAAAATTGCATAAATACGATATTCAAAACGACGTTGATGACCAACGAGATGGAAGCGACAATGACTGGCGTTTTCGTATCGGAGGTGGAGTAGAAGGCGGGTACAACCAATTTCACACTGGCCAGCGCCGGCAAGCCAATGGCGTAGTACAACAACGCCCGGGCTGTCAATCTCGTCGAATTTGCGTCGAACTGCCCGTGCTGGAACAATACGCGAACAATAGGCTCGCGCAGGATCATGAGCCCCAACGCCGCCGGCACTGTGATGAACGCCACGATGCGCACAGCAAACGCGAGCGTCTTCTTCAGCGATTCGTAGTCTTTCGCCGCCGCCTGATGCGACATCATCGGCAGGATGGCCGTCGCGACGGCGATGGCGTATCCCCCAAGGACCAATTCCATGGTACGGTCCGCAATGATCAGCGCCGACAAACTTCCGATCGGCATAATTAGGGCCGTTGCGAATCGCGTATCAACGAATAAATTGATCTGCCCAATGCCTATCCCGAACAACCTGGGAATCATCAGCCGAGCGACTTTTTTGATACCGGGATGCGAAAAGGAAATCCCAAAATTGAACCTCATTCCTTTTTGCACCAGGAGCGGCACCTGTATCAGGAACTGCAGCACGCCTCCTACAAGTACTCCGACGACGATCGCTGTTGCAGAATCCTTGAAATGGCTCCGAACAGCCGCAAATGTGAACAGGATCGTCGCCAAATTCAGGAAGACCGGAGTCGCCGCAGGCAGGCCAAAAACATGGAAACAGTTCAATATTCCCATCGCAAGCGCTGCCAATGAGATGAAGAAGAGATAAGGAAATACGATTCGGTTCAGACCTGTCGCTTGGGCCTCGGCAATGTTTTTTCCGGCAAACAGGTGGACAACCGTCGGCGAAAAGACCATTCCGAGGACGGTAATTACGGCTACTACAAGCGCCAACGTCCAGAAAAGTTTGTTCGCGAATTCCCAAACCTCTTCCTTTGTCTTGTCCCGCATGTAGGTAGTGAAAACCGGGATGAACGATGCGGTCATCGACCCCTCCGCGACCAGTCGGCGGAAGAGATTGGGAATCCGGTAGGCAAGATTGTAAGCGTCGGCTATAGCAGTTGTTCCAAGCAGGAGGGCGATGCGCTGGTCGCGCACGTAGCCGAGAACTCGACTTACGATAGTAACCAGGGAGATGATCGAGGCCGATTTGAGGATATGCTTTTTATCGGTCAACGGCCGGCGCTCCGGGACCTAACCCTAATGAAAACAATAGGTTGACAGGCAAAACGCGCTTAACATAACATACATCTTGATTAATCGCAAATTTCGCTAATTCCGTACCTTTGCAAACTGATTTCTTTGAAAAACAGAGCCCCAGCCTCTACTCACAAGAAAGTTGTCCTTGTCCTTGCCGACAAGAAGCCACTTCGTGGCTATTTGAACCCCTCGCGCCTCGGCCAAGCCGATCCCATCGACTTGCTGACACAGGACGGCGAACATCAGGAGATTCCTCTCGCCAAGGTGCGCTCGATTTATTTCGTTCGCGAGTTCTCAGACGAATTTGAACCAGAGCGTAAGGCTTTTCTTAGCCGGCCAAAACTGGATGGACTCTGGGTTCGCCTGCGCTACAGCGACGGGGAGACGATCGAAGGGGTTGTGCCGAATGATTTGCTTACCATGCTCGACAACGGCATCCAGATTACTCCGCCCGATCTCAATTCCTCCACAGACCGCATCTTTATCCCTCGCTCTGCCCTAACTGAATTGACCGTGCTTGGCGTCGTTGGTATATCTCGCCGCAAACCCGCAGCCGCTGCCGCCACTGCAATCCAGCCGCGCCTTTTCAACGAATAGTCCCACTCGGCTGTACTTCCCTCTCTGCGCTATGCGAGACTCGCACCGAGCATTAAGGAGCTGTATTTATGCCGATGAACCTCTCAGACATTTCCCAAAAACTTGGTTGCCGACTCGATGGACCCGGCGAGACTCCCATCCACGGAATCGCCGGGATCGAACACGCCGAGTCCGGCCAAATCACTTTTCTTGCCAACCGTCGCTACTTCCCTCTTCTCAAAACGACCCGCGCCTCTGCGGTGCTCGTCGAAGAAGGAATCAACATTGAGCGCGACGCCAGCCTTCCCCGCCTCGCTGCCTTGCGTACGGCGAATCCTTACCTCGCGTTCGCCCACGCGATCGAACTCTTCTACCAGGCTCCCCGTTACGCGCCCGGATTCCACCCAACGGCACTCATCGCGAAATCCGCGAAGATCGGCGCAGGCGCCCACATCGGGCCCTATTGCGTAGTGGGAGAGGATGCTCACATCGGCCGCAACGCCGTTCTCCACAGCTTCGTCACCATCTATCAGGGCGCCCGCATCGGAGATGATTTCTTCGCCCACTCCCATGCCGTGGTGCGCGAATTCTGCCGTATTGGAAATCGCGTCATCCTGCAAAACGGAGCGATCATCGGCGGCGACGGACTTGGCTTCGCGAAGCAGAAAGACGGCACCTGGTACAAGATGCAGCAGTCCGGTCCCGCCGTTCTTGAGGACGACGTCGAGGTGCAGGCCAACGCCTGCGTCGATCGCGCCACCGTCGGAGAGACCCGCGTCGGTCACGGAACCAAGCTCGACGACCTAGTCATCGTTGGCCACGCCTCGCGCGTAGGGGCCAACACGATGCTCTGCGGCCAGGTAGGCCTCGCAGGATCGACGAAGGTGGGCGACGGATGCATTCTCGCCGGCCAGGTTGGTACTGCCGGACATCTAACCATCGGCGACGGTTCCGTCATCACCGCGAAGAGTGGGGTCCCCAACGACGTCCCGCCTCGCTCCATGTTTTCCGGCTATCCCGCAGTGGACAATCGCCAGTGGCTGAAGACCGTCGCAGCCCTCAATCGTCTGCCAGAATTACAGAAGCGTGTGCGGGAATTGGAGGCTGAACTGGAGCGCCTGGGCGGCCGACCGCGCACTTCTAGTTCTCGCTAAACTCTAGGAAGCACCGGGAAATCCGACAGGGCGCTGATCCGGCGGCAACCCTGCCGCCATGGCATCGTGAACCCGCTTGTTCAGGAGATCCCGTTCCTCCCAGCTGTATTTTGAAGCATCAATCGGATCGAGAAACTCCACCAGAATCTCTCCAGGGTTAACCACCATCGAGTGTTTTGCCATCACTCGCTGCGCCCCAGAACAAAGGACTGGAACGACTGGAACACCGGCTTTTATGGCCAGTACGACGGCGCCCTTCTTGAACTCCTGCAATCGCCCGTCGGGGCTGCGCGTCCCTTCTGGGTAGATCAAAAACGACTGTCCCGCCCGCATGGCCGCCGCAGCTTTTTCGACACTCGCGATCGCCGAATCTCGTTCTTTTCGATTGACCGGAATAAAGTGCGCCAAGGTAAACGCCTGGCCAACAATCGGCCATTTGAATAGCGACTCTTTCAGCAGAATCGCGATGCGCCTGGGGATGGCTCCAACTACAGCCGGGGCATCCGCCGAACTCGTGTGATTGGCCACGAAGAGGCAAACTCCGCT
>Ga0210405_10000559_pt1 | contig 48741 bp, 45 predicted proteins | sample IncBWH11MmetaG_FD_155492 | JGI IMG/M metagenome (GOLD analysis project Ga0210405, IMG submission 155492) | Forest soil microbial communities from Barre Woods Harvard Forest LTER site, Petersham, Massachusetts, United States - Inc-BW-H-11-M | ecosystem: Environmental > Terrestrial > Soil >...
GTCGGCGTGCGCTTCCGCTTCGCGCTGCATCTTGTCGATTTCTTCCTTGCTCAAGCCGCTCGAACCGGTGATGGAGATTTTCTGCTCCTTGCCGGTGCCGAGATCTTTCGCGGAGACGTGGAGAATGCCGTTCGCGTCGATATCGAAGGTGACTTCGATCTGCGGAACACCGCGCGGGGCCGGCGGAATCCCATCGAGATGGAATGTGCCGAGGTTCTTGTTGTCCCGCGATAGCGGTCGCTCGCCTTGTAACACTTTGATTTCCACGCCCGGCTGGTTGTCGCTGTAAGTCGAAAAGATCTGTGATTTCCGAGTTGGAATTGTGGTGTTACGCGGAATCATTGGTGTGGCTACTCCCCCGGCGGTTTCAATCGCCAGCGTGAGCGGAGTCACGTCTAAGAGGAGGACGTCTTTCACGTCGCCGCGAAGAACACCTCCTTGAATCGCTGCACCAACCGCGACGACTTCGTCCGGGTTCACGCCCTTGTGCGGCTCCTTGCCGATCAGGCTGCGCGCCGTTTCGACAACTTTCGGCATGCGGGTCATACCGCCGACGAGCACGAGTTCGTTCACTTCGCGCTCGGAAATTTTCGCGTCCTTCAAGCACGCCTTGACCGGCGGAATCGTCCGCTGGATCAAATCGTCAGTCAGCTGCTCGAGCTTCGAGCGAGTCAATTTCTTCTGAATATGTTTCGGACCGCTCGCGTCCGCCGTAATGAACGGCAGATTGATTTCGTATTCCTGCGAGCTCGAGAGCGCGATCTTCGCCTTCTCAGCTTCTTCCTTGATCCGCTGGACCGCGTCCGGCTGCTTCGTTAAGTCGATGCCGCTGTCCTTTTTGAACTCGGCCACGATCCAATCCATCACCTTCGCGTCCCAATCGTCTCCGCCGAGGTGAGTGTCGCCGTTGGTCGCCTTCACTTCGAAAACGCCATCGCCGATTTCGAGAACGGAAATATCGAATGTGCCGCCGCCCAAATCGTAGACGGCGATCTTCTCGTCCTTTTTCTTGTCCAAACCGTAAGCGAGCGACGCCGCGGTCGGCTCGTTGATGATGCGCAACACTTCGAGGCCCGCGATTTTACCCGCGTCCTTGGTCGCGTTGCGTTGCGAGTCGTTGAAGTACGCCGGGACAGTGATCACCGCCTGAATGATTTTTTCGCCGAGCTTCGCTTCCGCGTCGGCTTTCAGCTTCGACAAAATCATCGCCGAAATTTCCGGCGGCGAGAATGCCTTGCGTTCGCCCGCGACTTCCACTTGCACGTGAGCGTCGCCGTTGGCTGCCTTCACGATTTTGTAAGGAACGCGGTGCTCTTCCTCATGCACCTCGTCGAACTTGCGGCCCATGAACCGCTTGATTGAAAAAACTGTGTTCTGCGGATTGGTCACCGCTTGACGTTTCGCAGCCTGGCCGACCAGTCGCTCGCCGCTCTTGGTAAATGCGACGACCGACGGCGTCGTGCGCGCGCCTTCCGAATTTTCCAAAACTACCGGGTCGCCACCTTCCATCACGGCCATGCAGGAATTGGTGGTGCCCAAATCGATACCTAAAACTTTTGCCATAAAATTAAATTTCCTTTCGTTTGATCGAGTCGCCTAATCACGACCTCAAGACCCTGGCGAAGTCCTCGACCGAGGGGGTCTTTAGCAAACCATACGCCATGGAATGTCTCCGGTTCCAACTCTCTGATGGAAAGGATCTTAACGCAATTCAACATGGATTTTGACAGCCTCGAAGTGAGACAACACGTCGCAAACCCGTGGAATTGGCACCTGAACAGTGCGCCAGCGCGGCGCTGAAATCTGTAGGTTGCGGGCGGAACGGCCCGTCCGAGGACGTTATCCCATCGCGCTCGGAGGTGCGAGCCGCAGTGGCGTTTGAGATCCACCCTTCGGCATAGCCCCTGCTCGTTATCTCTTCATGCAAACGGCGAATAATCCCGTCCGAAAAATTGAATCCGATCCGGACATTTTCTTTCACTGCCAGCACTGTAAAGCCGCGCTGGTAGCGAATCGTTCGGCGGCGGGAATGAATCTGGCCTGCCAGAAATGCGGTCAGCAGACACTGGTACCTCAACCGCCGGAGCCCGATTCAAACGCGCATGCTTATGCCGAGGAACTTCGCGGCAAGTTGAAGGAAAACGAATCGCAACGCGCGGAAGTGACCGGTCACATCAACCAGCTCACGATCCAATTGCATCGCTGGCAGTTGCGTTTGCAGACACTCAACGAACGCAAAGCGCAGCTCGAAAAAGATTTGGGCGGGAAATAATTGTAGCAAGAATTTGTGGCGGCAGGCGTCTCGCCTGCAGGAAAACAAAGCAGCCGACACGGCTGCCACCACAGAAGCAAGCGTGACGTTGCATCCAGTTGGCTTTGCCAACATCGCGCGCGCGGTTACTCTTTTCGCGTGCGGCAATATCACGATCTTCTCCGGCTCGTTCTCGAAGAAGGTCAGCCGCGCGATGATCGCACCGGCACTGGCACCTTATCAGTCTTCGGCGCCCAAACGCGATTTGATTTGCGACCGAGCGGTCCGGGATTTCCGCTGCTGACGACGAAGAAGCTGCACATCAAATCGATCATCTACGAGCTGCTCTGGTTTTTGCGGGGGGACACCAACATCAAGTATCTCAACGAGCACGGCGTCACGATTTGGGACGAGTGGGCGGACGAGAAAGGAAATCTCGGCCGCGTTTATGGCGCGCAATGGCGCGACTGGCGCGGCGGTAACGGCGTGCGCGTCGATCAGATCGACAATTTGATCGCGCAAATCAAAAGGAACCCGAACAGCAGGCGATTAATCGTGACGGCGTGGAATCCAGCCGAGATCGAGAAGATGGCGTTGCCGCCATGCCACGTGCTCTTTCAATTTTATGTGCAAGACGGTGCGCTGAGCTGCCAGCTCTACCAACGCAGCTGCGATCTATTTCTCGGGGTGCCGTTCAACATCGCGAGTTACGCGCTCCTTACGATGATGGTGGCGCAAGTTGTCGATCTGACGCCGGGAGATTTTGTTCACACGTTCGGCGACCTGCATCTCTATACCAATCACCTCGACCAGGCGCGGGAACAGCTCACCCGGGAATGCCGGCCGTTGCCGCAGATGAAACTAAATCCGGCGGTGAAAAATATTCACGACTTCAAGTTTGAGGATTTCCAACTCGTCGATTACAACCCGCATCCGTCGATCAAGGCGCCAATCGCGGTATGAAAACGCTTCTGATCGGATCGTTGCTGGTTGTCGCAGTAGCAAAGATTTCCGTCGCTGCTCCAATTCACATCGTCGTGCCGGGTGATCCGCAGCAGCATTTCAACGCGGCCGGTCTTCACGTGTTGGCGTTGAAAATCTTGCCAGTGCTGGAGAAGTTGCTCGTCGCGAAACACTAAGGCGTCGATCGCAGCGTGGAAGGTGGAACGGCCTCTCCGAGGACGTTGATTCAATCGCGCTCGGAGATCGCGATCCACCATTTGTGAGACTTTCGCCGTCAGCGCGGGTTGAAAGAAAGTGTGAGGGCGTTCTGGGGGACATCGGTCTTATTCTTAGTCGCGACGATTGCTTCGGCGCAAAATGAAAATCCGTATCGGGTGGAAATCGATTTAGGCCAGCAAACCGCCTATCTGATCCGAGGACGGCGAGTCGTCATGCAGTCGCCGATCTCGAGTGGCCGTTACGGACACTTGACCGAGATAGGCTCGTTCAAAGTGATCGAGAAGGAGCGGAATCATAACTCGAGCATTTACGGCAAGATCGTTGATGCGAACGGCCGCACCGTAATCGCCGATGCGGATGTGGACATGAGAGTTCCGCGCGGCTGCAAATTCGTTCCGGCGCCGATGCCGTGGTTCATGCGTTTTCACGGCGCTGACGGAATGCACGCCGGTTATTTGCCCGGATACCCTGCGTCGCACGGTTGTGTACGAATGCCCGATCAATTGGCGATCGCGTTTTACAACGCCATCGACGTAGGCACGCCGGTCACGGTGTTTGGCCGCACGCCGCGGACCAATGGATATTCTCGGTACGGCCCACAGCCGCAGCGCGGTCCATGGCCGTGGTCCCGGCAGCAAATTGGTCCGCAATACGAAGCTCAACCCCGGATATACGATTCTCGACCAGTGTATCCGTAACTGGATTCTGCGGAGGCAATGCCAGTCCGGCTCGGACCGTGTCGCCTGCAGAACTCAATTAATTGCGGCCGACACGGCCGCCACTACAGCAAAACTTACGGCCGCTGGGTCGTAGATTTCTTTACCGTCGAACTGGCCGCTGTCTTTGGACCTTTCGAAAGATCGACCAGGTCCGCGAGAATGTTCAGCGTTTCATCGCGTTCGGGATCGATTGCCGGCTCCTTGGTGTCGTCAGGGCCGCCAATCGTATCCGAATCGTCGCTATCATCCGGCGACGCAGCTTCCGGAGAAACCTTGGCCACTCCCTTGGCTTTCGCCTGCGCCAGTTTGCCGGGATACATGATCAACTGAAGGTTCGGCTTGTCGACGTTGTCGAGCGTAACGCGATAAATGCTAGGCTCTTCATCCTGGCGAGCGAGACGCTCCTTCGTGCGGGTCTCCTTGCGTGTTTTGTCGTCCTGAATTTCTTTTTTGCGCGCGTCCTCGTTCAAGGTGATGCGATTTTCATCCAGCTTGTGACGGAGACGGTCCATGTCCTCCATCACGTAATGGAATTCCGGGTTGCGCTGCACCCGCTCGGTTGACCGACGTTTCAATTCCTCAATGAACAACGGATGACCATCCGACCATTTCGTGTAACGCGCTTTCGGCACTTCGTCGTAGGGCAGCGGATTCTTCAGCGCGCCTTCGCCGAACTCCGGCAGGTCGGTCAACGTTGGCAGCGCAATATCGGAAGCAACACCGTGGAGCTGAGTTGAGCCGCCGGCAACGCGATAAAATTTCTGAATGGTCAACTTCAGCTCGCCATCATCGTCCGATCGGCTGCCAAGCAACGACGTAAACCGACCGATCGGCAGAATCGTTTGGACAGTGCCTTTGCCGAAAGTGTTCTTGTCGCCCACGATGATCGCCCGGCCGTAATCCTGAAGCGCAGCGGCGAAAATCTCGCTGGCGGATGCGCTTTGACGACTGGTCAGAACAATTAGCGGACCGGAATAGGCAATGCCCGGATCCGGATCGCTCGAGACAACGATGTTCCCGTTGGAACCTTTCGTCTGCACGATTGGACCAGATTTCAAAAACAAACCGGTGAGCGAGATCGCTTCTTCAAGCGAACCGCCACCATTGCGGCGAAGATCAATGACCAGCCCGGTGATGTTTTCCTTCTTGAGCCGCTTAAGCAACGCCAGCACGTCGCGAGTAGTGCTCTTCGAGTGCCGATCCATGTCGGCGTAGAACGACGGAAGCGTCAACCACCCGAGCTTCACCTGATCGCCGTTTTCGTCCTTCTTAATAATAATGTCGGCGCGCGCTTCCTGGTCCTTCAGTTTAATTTCATCGCGCACCAACTCGACGTTCTTGCGCTGAGAGGGATCGGGCGCATTCGCAGGAATTGCGAGCAGGCGAACTCTGGTTCCCTTTTTCCCGCGAATCATTTCCACGACTTTGTCCAGGCGCATATCGCGCACATCGACAAACTCGGTATTGCCCTGTGAGACCGCGGTGATTCGATCGCCAACCTTCAGGCGTCCGTCCGTCTGAGCGGGCCCGCCCGGAACCAAGCTTTCGATTTTGGCATAGCCGTCTTCAGTCCGCAGCATCGCGCCGATGCCGACGAGCGAGAGGCCCATTTGAATGTTGAAATTCTTGAAGTCCGCCTTGCTCAGGTACTCCGAGTGCGGGTCGTATGTTTGGGCGAGTGCATCGAGATAAAGTTTCACCTGCTCGTCGCGATCTTCTTCGTGAACGTTTCGCGCAATGCGATCATAACGGCGCGCGATCAGCTGCGGGGGCGGCTCAATCGGGTGCTCGCTTAATTTTTCCTGAAGCAACTCGCTGGCGATGCGGTCATGCCAGAGCTGATCCGCGTCAGCTTCGTCCTTCGGCCAGGGCGCTTTCTCGCGACGCACTTCGACGGTCGAATCCGTTTTGAAATCGAAAGATTGTTTGAGCAGCTCCTTGACTTTGGCGACGCGGTCATCAACCCGCTTTTGGTAGAGATCGTAGATCTCGTAGGCGGGCTTCAAATTTCCAAGCAAAACATCATCACCCAGCGCCGTGCCGTATTTCGCCGTCAAAGCGTCAACGTCCTTCTGAGTAAAGAAGAGGTGACTGAAATCGAGCAGTTCGAGGTAGTTTTTGAGGAATTTCTGGGACACATCGGCATTAAGCTGCTGATGGGTGTAATGGCCCTCTTCCAGGAGCCGGCCGACTGAGACGCAAATCTGCTCCGAGTCGGACTTTGCCTCCAAGGTTCGCGGCGCCAAGCCGGAAAATGCGACCGAAACAACCGCGACGAGAAGCAAAGGAAATCTTAGTTTCATGAAAATAACGCGGCCTCCACGTTCGCAGACTTCGTGCCTAAAAGCAACCTAATGACCCCCAGAACCCTCCATGTAAGCATTAGAGACAATGATACGCCCAGAACATTCAAAATCTTTCGAGGAATCGCCACCTGAGAGGGATATCGGGTTAATCCCGAGCACGGCTGGCCGGGACAGACGCCTTCATTTAGACTGACACAATGCAATACGAAGCCTTCTGCGGCGGGATTTTTGAGACAAATTGCTACCTGATTGCCGCGCCAGAGGGCTGGATCTTGTTCGATGCGCCGCAGGGTGCCGCTGAGTGGTTGGCGTCGCAGAAAATCGAGCTCAAACTGCTCCTGCTGACTCACGGGCACATTGACCACGTCCAGGACGTTGCCGCGGTTAGGCGTCGCTTCGGCTGCCAAATTGGCTGTCATCCCGCGACCGCGCCGATGATCTCCGATCCAAACTTCTTTCGAAACTTTGGGTTCGAACTGGAAGTCGAACCGGCCAAGCCGGACTTCTTTATTGAGGAAACGCCGGCGCGGAAATTTCTCGGACTGGAAACGCAAGTGCTGGAAGTTCCCGGCCATTGTCCAGGGAGCCTTTGCTTTTTCCTGCGCGAACACCAATTGCTCGTCGGCGGTGACGTTCTTTTTGCCGGGGGCGTTGGCCGGTGGGACCTGCCCGGCGGGGACGGCGATGCTCTATTCAGCGGAATCCGCCAGAAACTTTTCCCACTCGGCGACGCCGTGACCGTTCTTCCCGGTCACGGCCCGCCGACCAAGATTGGGACCGAACGTCTGACCAATCCGTTCGTCAGCGAACAGTCCGCTTGAATTAATTCCAGCGATAATAATCACCGCCGCGAACATGTAGCCGCTCCTCGATCTGATGCAGCCGGTAGCGCAAGCTGTCGATCTCCCGGTGCAGACGAGGTGTCGTAACCGCGGCGATAACGCCAGTTGACCCGGCTCACGTCACTCGAGACCCCCCTCGACTTCGCGCCGGAGACGCCAGTCCCCACGGTAACGGGTTAGTTCCCAGCGGACGTGCGATAGCATTCGATTTAGGCGGTCGATCCGCCAATCAAGCCCACTGCTTCGTGTTGGTGAAACGTAAGCGGAACGGTTTTCGTAACGGAAATCGTAACCGAACGTTGAAGCGCTCACCAAGCCCAGCCCCAGCGCGATGATCAAAGTAAATTTTTTCATGTCGAACCTTCTGTTGTTTGCAGGGTTCGACGTAGGCCGGCGTCCGGCATTCGACTTTCGACCAGAAATTAATGAAGCCCGGACAAAAGATTTCCGAATAACTCCAGCCCGTCGATTCGAGCCACTACTTCGCAGAGTGAATTCACCGCTTTCGGAATGTACTGGAGGAACTGCTTGTGGCCTTTAACCAAACCGAGGAACCCGTACGCCCCCAGGGCCTGCATCAGCCGCTGCATCGCGCACAATCGCAGCGTTTCCAGGAAATCGGCGTCCGGTTTCTGGCCGCAATAATGTTCGAGCAGTTCGTTTCGCTCCGGTCCGGTCAGATCGACATAGGGATCGTAAAGCAACGAAGCCAGATCGTATTGAGCGAGACCCGGGCGCATGCCCTGAAAGTCGATCAGGTAAGCGTGTCCGTTCCGCATCAAAATGTTCTGCGATTGAAAGTCGCGATGAACCAAAACCCGCTGCCGCTGCGCGAGGTCCTCTGCGATCTGACGCAGAACCGGTGACCCCGCGAAATTGTCGACTGCTGCCTGATCGATTTTGAAGTACCGGCCGAGGCAGTTTTCAAAAAAGTAAGTTTGTTCCCAAAGATAAAGCGCGGCGTTGAACTCAGCCGGCAGGTGCTGATGCATTTCAATGCAAACCGATTCCGGGAGTTGGTGAAGCTTGCGCACTTCGTCCAGAGCCGACTCGTAAAAAGCGCGTCGGACCAGCCATGACTCGCTTCGATAACTGAAGAGATCGCTTTCGCCCAAATCCTCGAGCCAAATCAGCCCCTCGTCCGCGGCGTGATAATAAATTCTCGGGGCCCGGATTTCGTGCTCCTCCAAGAATTGCGCGATCTCTACATAGTGACGGTTTTCCTCGCGATCACGATTGTACTTCACCAAAATCAACGACTGCTCGGAGGAACAGCGAACTCGATAGAACTTCCGGTCCGAGCCGCCCTTTTCAATGGGCGTAATTTTTATTTCATCAACATCGAATCGCGGAAAATGCAGCCGGGTCTGGTGGAGGAGCAGCTCGGTTTTCATGAATCAGATGTCGACGTTGCGATGAGATCCAGTGGCGGTTTTCCGGGCGCGGACAATACAACCAAACAACTCCGCATTGGAAGCAATTTGTGAACCCGGCCACACAATCGTGTCCTCGAGCAACGCGCCCGCGCCCACGCGGGAGTCCTTGCTGACGACGGAACAGCCCCGAATCGTTGCGGTTGAGTCGACGACTGCGGTTGGATGGATTCGCGCAGTCCAATCAGATCCTTTGACATACGCCGGCCGCCATCCTCCAAGGATCGCGCGATGAACATTAAAGTATTCGGCGCGCGATCCGAGGTTGAACCATTGGCCTTTTTCAAGAACAACGCCGCCGATTTTGCCGCCTTGAGAAATCCAATCTCCCAAGATCGGAATGAAAGAAATTTTCTGACCGGATGGAATTCGCTCAAAAACCGCTCGGTTCCAAACCGCTATATTTGCGAAGTCGAATTGGCCCGGAACGCCGTAACGATTTGAAATATCGACAACGCGACCATCGCGAAAGGCTATGGCCGAACCTAACCCGGTTTCGCGCAGCGCGAGGGTGACATCGTTGCCGCGCTTGAAATGCTCATCGATCAGTGGCTGCAACGGGACGTCCGTCAAAACGTCGCCGCTATAAGTAATGAATGGTTCACTGCCAAGCTGCCGCTCGATGTTCTTGATGCCACCGCCCGTGTCGAGCAGCAGCGGTTCGTTCGCAAAAGTGAGATTGATTCCCAGGTAACCGTTTTCTGGAAACGTCTCCTCGAATTTCTCCGGCAGCCGATGTGTATTAATTAAGAATTTTTCGACGCCGCTGTCGATCAAATGATCGAGCGCAAATGTAATGAGCGGTTTCTGAAAAATCGGTACCAGCGGCTTTGGCAATTCGTCAGTGAGCGGACGCAATCTGGTGCCCATTCCGGCCCCCAGGACAAATGCTTGTTTGATCGCGGCCATGACGTTGGAAATGGCAACCTTTAGCGCTGCGAAGAATTTCTCCAAACGAAATGCGCGATTAACGGCCGATGGTGAAACTATCTGAAGTGCGAACCTGCACGCCGTTCCTGTTACTTGGTTTCCCGATTCTATCGGTGCGGCTAGCCGACAAGGCGGTCGAGCACGTCGATTTGGCCGAGGAGTAAGGACCTAAGAGGCCCCCGCACCGATCGCTTCCAGCCCATGGCTCAAATCATTGAACGCACGGAGACAGGCAGCTCTGTGCTTGTCGATCCAGCGCTCCGAAATTTGCTTAAGCGGAGCCGGATTCAAATAGTGGAGCTTTTGCCGGCCACTCCAGAGCGGAACAACCAGGTCGGCTTTGATCAGGAGATTAAGGTGTTTGCTGATGCCCTGGCGGGTCATGTCGAGATGGCGACAAAGTTCGTTCAAGGTTTGGCCGTTGTGATGGTGAAGGTGATCCAGCAAGGCGCGGCGGCTGGGATCGGCCAAGGCTCTAAAAACATCGTCCATTTGCCCACTAATATGCAACCGAATGGTTGCATATTGTCACCTACACAGCAAGCGTTTCCTTATCGAAAATCCAGACGCGCAGATGGCCGCCAAGCCAAGCCGGGGAAGCCCGAAAAACAGCTACGTCTTCTTCAGGTAGAGCGTGCGCGTCCCGAAGTCGATGATCCCGTGATGTCGATTCAGGATCTCGGCCCCGAGGAGGCCCACCGCCGGCGGAGAAAGTTGCAACGCTTCATGCAAAATCCCGCCCAGATCAACCACTCCGACATCGTTCCTGCCGATGTCGACTACTCCGACGGACATTTTCCGGATCCGCGCCACATCCAGCCCCTCTTCTTTGAGATTGATCGCAGCCGACGCCAGGCTGGTTTGTTCTGTCGGAATATGCAGCCGCCTGACAAACGGCCTATGCAAGATGGTGGCGAACGCGCCAGTGTCTACCATCAGCCGCGCTTGCGAACCATTTACCAGCCCGTTGACGTACAAATTGAATCCTTCGGTCACAAACATCGGTACTTTTTGAAATCCGCGAAAATCGAGACCGGGCACAGGGGAAGGCACATCCGGCTGCAGGTTCAAAATGAGAAGTTGTCGCTGACAATCCAGGACAGCTCTGCTGGCAAACAGAACGTCGGTCCCGAGGATCCCGTCGGCCTGCAGCTCGTGCATACTGCGCTCGGCACGGCGGGGCCCGCTCAGGTCCGCAGAGATCGCCGGCACCTCTCCGACAGTTAGCCCGCCAAGGCGCAGCGTGCGCGCCATTACCAAAGAATTATAAGAACCGTTCACGCGGACGCGCGCAGGATATTTGGAATCGACCGGAACCTGGGTCACGCCAAAGTGGCTGCGTCGCCTTGAAGCGATCACGGTGCCGGGCGAACCGCTGTCAACGATGAGCAGGGCGGGTTTATCGTTAATCAAGGCGTGGACCAGCAAGTGGTTTTGACGCGACCGAATGAGAGGGAGCGCTTGAAACTGCTCACTTTCTCCGATTGTGGGAGGCGCCGAACGCGAGGCACCGTTCGATGCCAAAGGAATTGAAAAGGCGATCGCGCAAACGATCGGCAAAATCACTCGCGCCCCACCCGCGAGAAGTCGCCCTCTGGAAATCACGGGCCCGAGAATAGCATCTTTCCCCAAATGCGGAAACGAATTCTGCTGCCGATCACGTAAATTTGTGACAAGACTGCTTTTGGCGTTGCCCGATTCGATCCGGTAAGATTAACTCTCGCCGACTCCGAGCGCGTTTAGAACCGTGGAAACCTCGACGACTTCGCCGCCTGCAGCCGATCAAAAATTCGTTCGCGGCCTCGGTTTACTCGATTCCACCATGCTCGTCGCCGGGTCCATGATTGGCTCGGGCATCTTCATTGTATCCTCGATTATCGCTCGTCAGGTTGGCTCGCCAGGCTGGTTACTGGTGGTCTGGCTCGTGACCGGCCTTCTCACATTGATGGCAGCTCTTTCCTATGGCGAGCTCGCGGCCATGATGCCGAAGGCGGGCGGCCAATATGTTTACCTCCGCGAAGCCTTCTCGCCGCTTTGGGGATTTCTTTACGGGTGGACGCTGTTCTTGGTGATCCAAACCGGCACGATCGCCGCGGTTGCAGTCGGTTTTGCGCGTTATACCGGCGTTCTGATTCCCTGGTTTTCGGAGTCGAATTACCTGATCGCGCCGGTCCGTTTCGGCAGTTACGCGTTTTCGCTGTCCACTGCGCAAGCTCTCGGGCTTGCCATGATTGCGCTGCTCACGTTCATGAACACGCGTGGCTTAAGGCTCGGAAAGCTGGTCCAGAACGTTTTCACAACGGCGAAAACCGGTGCGTTGATCGCATTGATCCTGCTCGGAATTATCGTTGGCGTGAAATCAGGGGCGGGCGCAGAAAATTTTCACGACTTCTGGACCGTGCGCGGCGGTCTGCAGGAAGTCGGCGCGGGATTAACGGCTGCAACCGCGTTTGGACTTTTTGTCGGCATCTGCGTGGCGCAAACCAATTCACTTTTTTCCGCCGACGCCTGGAACAACATCACTTTCACTGCCGGAGAAGTGAAAGATCCGCGCCGAAATATTCCGCTCTCACTTGCGTTCGGGACATTTCTGGTGATTGGCCTTTATTTCCTCGCGAACGTCGCTTATTTGGCGGCGCTGCCGTTCAGCTCGATCCAGACTGCGCCAAGCGATCGAGTCGCTTCTGAAACGGCAAACGTCATTTTCCCCGGAGCCGGCGCAACCATTATGGCGGTCGCGATCATGGTCTCCACATTCGGCTGCAATAATGGACTCATTCTCGCCGGCGCGCGCGCGTATTACGCGATGGCGCGTGACGGTTTGTTTTTTCGCCGAGTCGGCGAACTCAATAAAAATCACGTGCCGGCGTGGGGGTTGATCATCCAGGGAATCTGGGCTGGCATTCTTGTTTTGCCACGAACGGTAAAAACAGACGCCGCCGGCCATGTGACCGGTTACGGCAATCTGTACGGCAACTTGCTGGACTACGTCATTTCAGCGGCGCTCATCTTTTACATTCTGACAATCGCAGGAATATTTTTGCTGCGTTGGAAACGTCCCGATGCCGAGCGGCCTTACAAGGCGTTCGGATATCCAATTGTGCCGATTCTCTACATCATCGGCGCGGCCGTGATCCTTTTGGTGCTCTTTATTTATCAGCCGGCCACAACAGTGCCGGGTTTATATATCGTGCTGACCGGAGTTCCGATTTACTTCCTCTGGAAATTTTTTGGAAAATCGCAGTCTCCTTCTGAAGCGAGCGCGGATCGCACCGACTAAATAAGAACAGACTCGGACCAACAGGAGCCCAACATGGCAAAACTATTTGCGCGAAAATCTCTCACGAAACTGATGCAGGAAGCCCACGAGGTGGGTGAGCACAGCCTTAAACGTTCTCTGGGTCCGGTCAACCTGGTCGCCCTCGGCATCGGCGGTATTATCGGCGCCGGATTATTTGTTCGAACCGCAGCGGCGATCGCGGACCGCGCGGGTCCATCAGTCGTACTCGCGTTTGTCGTCGCGGGAATCGGCTGCGCGTTCGCCGGCCTTTGTTACGCAGAGTTCGCCTCGATGATTCCGGTCGCCGGCAGCGCCTACACTTATTCTTATGCGACGATGGGCGAATTAGTCGCCTGGATCATCGGCTGGGATCTAATTCTCGAATACGCAGTCGCTGCAGCGACCGTATCCGACGCGTGGAGCGAATACGCAAACCGCGTCCTCGGCTGGTTCCACATGGCAATTCCATACCAGTGGACGCATTCGCCATTCGAACACGACCCCGGCGGCGTTCACGGCATCATGAACGTCCCGGCACTTTTCATCTTGCTCATTCTTACAATGCTGCTCATCCGCGGCACGAAAGAATCGGCATTCGTTAACGGCCTGATTGTTATTCTCAAAGTCAGCATCGTTCTGCTTTTCATCGGCATCGGGTGGCAATTTATCAATCCGGCGAACCACACTCCGTTCATTCCGCCGGCGACCACCCACGTGACCGCACAGGGTATCACCCACAACTATGGCGGAATTCTCGGAATTCTCGGCGCCGCCGGCGTGGTATTTTTCGCTTACATAGGGTTCGATGCCGTTTCGACTGCCGCGCAGGAGGCGCGCAATCCGAAACGCGATATGCCGATTGGCATTCTCGGTTCGTTAGTGTTCTGCACGATTCTTTACGTACTGTTCTCGTACGTGTTGAGCGGCGTCGCGACAGTCGAAGATTTCCGCACCGCCGGCCGCGAAGCCTCGGTCGCGTTCGCGATCAGCAAATACATGCATGGATACGAATGGCTCTCCCGGGCGGTTACGGTCGCGATCCTCGCCGGATTCTCGTCCGTTATTCTGGTGATGTTGTTGGGCCAATCGCGCGTCTTTTACTCGATGAGCCGTGACGGACTTGTTCCGCCGATTTTTGCCGACGTGCATCCGCGTTATCGCACGCCATGGAAATCGAACATGTTGTTCTTACTTTTCACCGGGGCGCTGGCTGCCCTCGTGCCTGCCGATGTCACTGGCGAAATGACGAGTATCGGCACCTTGTTCGCGTTCATCCTGGTTTGCGCAGGGGTGTGGATCATGCGCGTGCGCAATCCCGAGCTGGAGCGCGGATTTCGCGTTCCAGCCGCGCCCCTCGTCGCGATCCTCGGCATCATCACCTGCGGCGCAATGATTTACGGCCTTGGCTGGACGAATTGGATGCGGCTCATCGTATGGCTGCTGATTGGCTTCATCTTCTACTTCGGTTATGGCAAGAAGCACAGCCACCTTGATGCGCCCAAGCCGCCGGACATGCCGGAAGGAATAAAGATGACCAGTGACGGGCTGCTGTAAACGATCGGCCAATTCGCCGCCCAAACGCGTCGCAATCTAACTCCAGCTGCTTTCGCTAAATCCGCGTGCCGGACTGCTAGCGCCAATTCCAAGGAGCGCCTCCGCCCGTCGACGCAGCGCGCTTCCATTTTGTCGGCTGCCGAATGCATGCCGCGCGGCCACGATTTGATCCACTGACAAATTCATCGAGCGCAAAATCTCCCAATCCTGGTCGGTCAACAGCGCACGATCCTCGTCACTGACCACGCGTTGTTGCAGTCGAGAAATAATTTCGCTGAGCGCATCGGTGTTCGAACCACGAGAAAGGTCAATCAGGCGCTGAAAGCTGAGATGGAACGGAATAGTCGCTACATCGACTTCATCGCTACCGGCCACGCGCTCCGCGGGCATCGTAACCAGATCAGAAGTCGCCACCGAGTTCCACACCGCCTCCGGAAGAAAATAACCGATTTCGACGCGATAATTTTCTACCGGCTCCGAAACATCCACATAACAATTGCCGGCCATTGGCTCGACTGCCTGCGTCAGCTCTTCGCTGCCGTCCGACCGTGAAATACGCAAATGCACCTGCCGGTCCACCGGCGCCGTGCTCTCAAAAATAGCCGACCAGTCAATGTTCCAGTAAACGAAAAGCGTTCGCGGATCCCGTGCCATCGCAAACAAAAGCGGCGCGCCATAAACTCGCGGCAACTCGATTGAGCCCGCAAGCTCGGGCGGGAGTTTCGCGTCGCTCCTGGCTAACCGCACAATCGGTCCGTTCGAAACACGGTAACCTTTCGGGCCGCGCGGAGTGAGATTATTTTCGTCTATGGCGCTTTCAGACATGAAGGGAGCTAAGTTGACGGAAATCGAGCAAATACAAAGCGGAATTTGCGCCAAATAACGGAACATCGACAGTCGACCTGCCCCGCTTCGCGACGATGCAGAAACCTTACATCATTTTCAATCCGGCGGCCGGATCGGCCGGGGACCGCGAAATGATTGTCGCGCGGCTGAAAGAACTCCGGCCGGTCGCATTGCAAATGACGCGCAAAAAAGGCGATGCCGAAAAATGGGCGCGCAATGCTCGTGCCTTGAAGGCGCGGTTCATCATCGTCGCAGGCGGAGATGGAACATTGAACGAGGTAGTGAATGGCTTGGGCGCTTCCGCCCGAGGCGTGCGCGTCGGTATCGTGCCCCTGGGGACCGGTAATGATTTTGCCCGCACGCTTGGACTTCCGCCCTCCGTCGACGAGAACATCGACATCCTTCGTTCTGGAAAAACAACGCGAATCGATCTCGTCCGAGTCAAGAGCAAGCGATCGCGTTTTTTTGTGAATGTGTCTGCCGGGGGTTTCAGCGGAATGGTGAACGAAAAAATCACGCCGCGAATCAAACGAGCTTGGGGACCGTTGGCATACGTTCGCAGCGCGGCCGCGGCGTTGCCGAACCTACACTCCTACAAAACCGAAATCGTGTTTGACGACGACGAGCGAATGTCCACCGAGCTTTACAATGTCGTTGTCGCGAACGGTCGCTTCGTCGCGGGTGGATTGCCGATCGCGCCAACAGCCGACCCCAGTGACGGAAAACTCGACGTGGTCTTGGTTCCGAAACTGGGCGCTGCCGAAATGGCATTGCTGGCCGCTCAAATCGTTTTAGGTAGACATCTCTCAAGCAATGCAACGATCTTTCGAAGAGCCCGAAAAATTGCTGTCCGTTCGCGCCCCGGGATGTGTTTCAATGTCGATGGCGAGCATGTCGGCAATGTCCCGGCTGTATTTCAAATCATGCCTGGCGCGCTAAACTTCATGATTAAGTGACAACATCAAAAACAGTACCGCTGAACGAATTGGCCGGGCGCGTTGAAAAGTTGCGCGCCAACGGGAAAAAAATCGTCGCCACCAATGGCTGCTTCGATTTGCTCCACCTCGGCCACATTCGTTATTTAGAAGCCGCCCGAAAGCTCGGTGACATTTTGGTTGTTGGCTTGAACGGAGACCAATCGGTCCGCGAATTAAAAGGCCCGGGCCGGCCGATTAACAATGAAAAAGACAGGGCAGCGATCCTCGCGGCGCTCGAATCTGTTGATTTGGTCGTAATCTTTCCCGAATTGCGCGCGACGCGATTCATTGAGCGTGCAGCGCCGGATGTTTATGTGAAAGGCGGCGATTACAGCTGCGAAACACTCGACGCCGAGGAAAGGGCCGCGCTTCAGAAAATCGGTTCCAAGATCGAGATCGTTCCTTTTGAAAAAAGCTACTCGACGTCGGCCTTGCTCGAGAAATTGCGAGGAAACAAGAAGTGAATCCGCTCGGTCTGGGAATTCTCGGGTCCGGCAAGGGATCGAATTGTCGCGTGATTCTCGAGAGCATCCGCGCGGGAGCATTACCCGCACAAGCGCGAGTAGTGATTTCCGACGTGTTCGACGCGCCGATTCTAGAAATCGCGCGGGAATTTTCCGTTCCGAATATCTATCTGCCGCCGGGACAATTTCGAACACGCCTCGAGCCGAATGCGGAAGTGGAGCTGGTGCGAACGTTGCGCGAAGCGAATGTCGATCTGGTTGTCCTTGCCGGCTTCATGCGTGTTCTCAAATCAACGATACTGGAAGCGTTTCCCCGTCGAATCATCAACATTCATCCATCGCTTCTTCCAAAGTTTCCCGGACTCGAAGCTTGGAAACAAGCGCTCGCAGCCGGTGAAGCCGTCACCGGATGCACCGTTCATTATGTCGACGAAAAGATCGACCACGGCGACATCATCGCGCAACGCCAAGTTCCCGTTTTGCCTGACGACTCGCCGGAAAGCCTGCACGCGCGAATCCAAATCGCCGAGCACGAACTTTATCCGGCAGCGATCGCTCAATTGTGCGCTGAGCATTCTGCCTAGCCGCGCTCCGCCTTTTGGTCCCGAGCTAGCAAGTCCTCCATCGCGCGAACAGCTGGCTTGGCTTGATGGACCAACGCGTAGACCTCGTCAATCACCGGGGTGTCGACGTTTAACTTGCGGGCACATTCGTAGGCACTCTTTGATGTCGGTATGCCTTCGGCAATCGTTTGCATCGACGAAATAATTTCGTTCAAGGTCCGTCCTCGGCCAAGTTGCTCGCCGACGCGGCGATTGCGACTCAGTTGACTGAAGCACGTCGCGACGAGATCTCCCGCGCCGCTCAATCCAAAGAACGTTCGCGCGTCCGCGCCCATTTTCGTGCCGAGCCGGATCATTTCGGCCAGCGAGCGGGTCACCAGCGCCGCTTTCGAATTGTCGCCCAGGCCAAGTCCATCGCCGGCGCCGGCTGCGATCGCAAAAATATTTTTGAGCGCGCCGCCAAGTTCAATTCCGGTGAGTTCCTCACCGGTGTAAATCCGGAAACGCGGCGTGCCCAGGAAACGTTGAAGCTCGGTGGCACATGCCGGATCCGTGCACGCCAGGACAGTCGCCGTCGGCAGTTCACGTGAAACTTCAATCGCGAGATTTGGTCCGGAAAGCACGGCCACTGCATTTCCCGGATAGATTTCAGCGAGGATTTCGCTCATGCGCTTGCCAGTTCCGTGTTCGAGCCCCTTCACGCAACTGAGAAGCACTACGTCATTCTTGGTAACAAGTGGCCGTAAGTGGTTGGCAACTTGTCTGAGCGCCGTGGATGGCGTTACAAACACGATTAGATCGGCATCAGCACAGTCCTTGAGTTCACTCGTTAGGCCGACCGATTTCGGAAGCGTCACACCCGGAAGATGAATTCTGTTCTCGCGCGTCTGTCGGATCTCTTCAACCCGCGACGCGCTATTTCCCCAAAGCAGGACCGAGTTCCCGCGGTTGGCCCAGATCAGTGACAACGCGGTACCCCAACCGCCGGCTCCAACGACTGCGATTCGTTCCAATTTCACTTTCGGGCGAAGCGCGGTTCGGTGCCGCTAAGCAAACGCGAGAGGTTCGATCGGTGGCGAATAACAACGATCGCGGCGAGACATAACGAAAAATAAACCAGCACCGGGGATTTTAGTTGATTCAGAAAAAATAGCGCAATCATGACGACCGGTAGCGCGACCGCTGCGGCAATCGACGCGACAGAAACGTAGCGCGTAGTTTTGAAAATAATGATCCACACCGCGCCCATGATTAACGCGGCTATCCAACTAATGCCAAAAATAACGCCGAGAGAAGTCGCGACTCCCTTGCCGCCCTTGAAGCCAAGCCAGACCGGAAAGCTGTGACCAACGACAGAAAAAATTCCGCCGAGTGCCGCGCAAAGATCACTGGCGATTGAATCAAGGTGACAGCGATGGGCTATCGCCCCGGCCAAAACAACCGCAACAAGGCCCTTGAGAAAATCGATCACAAACACCGGATAACCGAAATGCTTGCCAAGAACGCGGGTGACATTTGTAGCGCCCACGTTTCCACTTCCGACTTCTCGCACGTCGATCCCGCGCAGCCGGCCAGCGACGTAGCCGGTTGGGAAAGATCCTACCAGGTAAGCGATCAATCCGACGCTGACGAAGCAGAACATTGGGCGCAGCCTACCGGATCGAAGACGCAGGGGAGGGATCGTTGGTATGACATAACGCGTTGCGTTTTAGCCATATATGCAAAATAGATATATCAGCCGAAGTCACTCCACTGATGCGCGCAGCGTCACCTAAAGATGCGGGCCGAATCTTAATGAGCTTTTGTCGAGCTTCAGAGCTCAGCCCCGTCACGGTTTCGAAGCGGAAGCCGTTCGGGATTTTCTGCAGGCTGTTTCGTTCCATTTCTTTGTTTTGCTGAGCTTGTCGTTTCGAGTACCCGGCATACTTGATCTCGGTTGTAAGAAGATCCCAGATTTCGTCTGGAGCTGCGGCGCGGATTTCTTCTGGAAGGTTCTCGGGACCGAACTCCGCGCGTTTGAGCAATTGGCTGAACGGGACACTGCCGATTTTCGATTGGTTCACCAATACGCGACACTGCTCGAGCATTTCCATCTTTTCCTGAAAGCCTGCCCATCGATCTCGATTAACAAGGCCAAGTTCGAAGGCTCGCGGAGTGAGCCGTTGGTCCGCGTTGTCATGTCGCAGCTGCAGGCGATCTTCTGCCCGGCTACTAAACATTCGATACGGCTCCTCGGTTCCCTTCGTCACCAGGTCGTCGATCAGAACGCCGATGTAAGCCTCATTGCGGGCCAAGGTGAACGCAGCACGGCCTTGAACCATCATGGCAGCGTTAGCTCCGGCAATCAGACCTTGCGCCGCGGCCTCCTCGTAACCGGATGTGCCGTTGACCTGGCCAGCAAAGTAGAGGCCGCGAAAGCGTTTGGTTTCGAGGGTGTGCGAAAGCTGGGTTGGTGGAAAGTAGTCGTACTCGACGGCGTAGCCGGGGCGCATTATTTCGGCTCGCTCCAGAGCCGGAATGGAGCGAACGAACTCAAGCTGCACGTCGTAAGGCAGACTGGTGGAGATACCGTTTACATAGTACTCCTCGCTATGACGCCCCTCCGGTTCCAAGAACAGTTGATGCGTTTCCCGATGCCAAAACTTTACAACCTTGTCCTCAATTGACGGGCAGTATCGTGGGCCGGTTCCTTCGATTCGGCCGGCATACAGGGGCGAGCGATGAAGATTCTTACTAATAATTTCCCGCGTCTGGGCGGTGGTTTGAGTGATCCAACAGGGCAGCTGTTCCACGTGGAACTCTGGCCCAGCCACCTTATTTAACGTGAAAATATCGTCGCTCCGTCCGTTTTCCTCGTCAGAGTTCCAGAACGACAACCTAGGCGGCGGTTCGTCTCCTGGCTGGATCTGGCAACGGTCGAAGTCGATGGATCGGCCATTGAGGCGACAGGGAGTGCCGGTCTTAAACCGTCCCACCTCAAACCCCAATTCCTTGAGATTCGCGCTGAGTCCGGAGCTGGCGTCCGCCATCCTTCCTCCAGGCTTGCTGCTCTCGCCGACATGCAGGAGTCCACGCAAAAATGTCCCAGCCGTAATGATGACGCTTTCGCCGGTAATCGTGAGGCCTAAGTCCGTCTCCACCCCGATAACTTGGCCGTTCGCAACAAGCACTTTGGAGACAGTAGCCTGCTTTAGATCGAGGCCAGCGGTTCGCTCCAAGACTGCCTTCATCCGGAATTGATAGGCTTTCTTGTCGCACTGCACCCGCGGTGCCCGAACGGCCGGTCCTTTCGATCTGTTCAACATCCGAAATTGAATCCCCGTGGCATCGGCGTTCAGACCCATCGCCCCACCGAGCGCATCGATCTCGCGAACAATTTGGCCTTTCGCCAACCCGCCAATCGCTGGATTGCACGACATTTGCCCGACCGTGTCCAGATTTTGGGTCAACATCAGGGTGCGGCATCCGAGCCGCGCAGATGCCAGTGCGGCCTCAATCCCGGCATGACCACTACCGACGACGATCACGTCATAGCGAGTAGGTAATTTAAACATGTCGAAGAGTTTCGGGGATTCCCTGATCCAGGCCAGGAGTCGCATCGATTAGATCACAATATTTCATAACAAGCTGATTAATAGACATTTAATCTAACTGACTAATGACCCCTATCGGAACTTTGATCAGGATTGATTTCTCGCATGGCTCTTAACGCCATGCGGGTTAGGAGAATAAACAGAAGCGCTGTGATCGCAAACGCTCCGCCCCATGTCCAATATTCGACGATTCGAGGATGACTTCTGCCCCGCGCGAGATTTAGCCCGAGCTGACCCAAGGTTCCCAGGTAGGCGTAAAGGAACAGGCCGGGTGCGCGTCCGGCTGCCGTCCAAAGCATGTACGGCCAAAAACGGATTCTCGTTAGGCCAAACAGATAATTAAGAAGGCTGGTTGGGAATAATGGATGCAGTTGACACAGAAAAATTATTTTCCATGCGTCGCGCGCGACGGCTTTTTCCAAAACTTGCAACATCGGGCTCCGGGAGAGCCTTGTCCTCAGGTATCGTTCGCCTAACCAATGGCTCAGCGCGAACGAAACGGCTGCTCCGATACTGTTGCCCAACAACACGATGAAAAAGCCCCACCAAAGGCCGAAGAAAAATCCGGCGCCGACGCTCAAGATTCCGCCCGGCAATAAAAGAATGTTGCAGGCGGCAAAAAGCAGCGGATAAACGACTGCGCCCGAACTTCCCATCCCGGAAACGCGACGCTGCAGCTCGGCGACCGCAGGGATAACCGGAAAGAAGTGCGACAGCAACGTCAATGCGATGATTACGATCGCAAAACCAGTCAGCTGAAAATAGATCGCCCGTCGACTTTCCAGCATTCCGGGATTCTGCCCGCCTCAGAGACTCAGCGCAATCTTCGCGCGTTCCGGTTCGGCAACTGGCTGTCAGGCCAGCAACGCCAATATCGAGGCCTGTGACCTACGCGGTGGGGGACTGTGCTTTCCGACGACGTGGGATGCCGAGGCTGTCAAAAATCACCCGCGTAGCGTCGGAGCGGTTGAGGGTATAGAAATGAATTCCGGCAACGTGGTTATCCAGGAGATCGTGACATTGTTCCAATGCGAAATGAACGCCGACACGCTTGACCATTTCGGAATCGTTTTCGCACCGATGTATGGCGCGCAGAAGTCTGGCCGGGAACCGGGCGCCTCCAGCCAACTCGGCGATGCGCCTCAACCCGCTCATGGATGTAATCGGCATAATGCCGGCGATGATCGGGATGTGAATGTTGGCGAGCGCGCAGCGTTCACGGAAGTCGAAGAAGTCGCGATTCTCAAAAAATAGTTGCGTGACAATGTAATCAGCGCCGGCGTCCACTTTCGCTTTCAGGTGATCCATTTCTACTAACCGATTCGGCGTCCCAGGATGGCCTTCAGGAAAACCGGCTACGCCAATGCCGAAACCGCGAGGATCCGGGTGCACGCCCGAGTCATTGAATCGGCGAATGAATTTCACCAAGTCGCTGGCGTGTTTGAATGAGTCACGCGATTTATCGTAAGCCATTTCCGGCGGCCGATCGCCCCCGAGCGCGAGAACGTTGCCAATCGCTGACCTGGCATATCGAAGTAGAATTGCTTCAATCTCTTCTTCGTTGTGGCAGACACAAGTCAAATGAGGGATCGGGTCGAGTTTTGTTGTGTGTTGAATGCGCTCAACAAGATCGTGGGTTAAATCTCGCGTCGAACCACCCGCACCGTAAGTCACGCTGACAAAATTCGGCATGTACGATTCGAGATCGCGAATAGTTCGGTAGAGAGTCTCGGCCGCCTCCGCTGTTCTCGGCGGAAAGAATTCAAATGAAAACGTGGGAGACTCCCCGCGCATGATATCCGTGATGTGCATGAATTCCGATCCTATCTTCGTTCTTGCCGCGACTTTTGGTCAACCGACCAAACAAGCCGATTTGGAACAGCTCGGCCGAAGATCGACAAGCACCTTCGATACCGCCCCGACGTGGGCAGGTGTGGTCCCACAACAACCGCCAATCAATCGAGCGCCCCGTTCTGCTATCTCCCGCGCGGCTTTGGCGAAATAATCCGGTGCGGACGGATAGACATCCCGACCTTCGGTGTAGCATGGGTACCCGGCGTTAGGATAGGCCGCCAACAAATCGCCGCCGGCCGGCAACTTCTCGAACAACTGGACCATCGCCCGCGGGTCGTTGAGGCAATTGGCGCCAACGATCTTTGCACCAAGCTCGCGGCATCGCGCGAGCGCCTCGATCAGCGGCATCCCCGACCGAAGTCGCGCCTCGGGCTCGCAAGTGAACAAAGCGATAATGATGCAGTCGCTCTTCGGAGTCGCGCGAAGCGCAATCTCCATTTCTTCGAAGTTCTGGAACGTCTCGAAAAAGATCACGTCGACATCCGCCTCGATGAGCGCCGCCACTTGCTCGCGAAAACATTCGTTGCGATCGATTCCGCGTTCTTCCGCCTCTTGGCTGCTGATTCCAAGCGGACCTATGCTCCCGGCGACGCAAACTCCTTTCTCTCTCGCAGCTTTTCGCGCCAACCGCGCAGCCGCTTTGTTTATGTCGGCAACCCAGTCCTCCAATCCGAAGCGGGAAAGTCGCACCGAATTCGCGCCAAACGTATTCGTCTCAATAACCCTCGCTCCGGCGGCCACATATTCTTGATGAATCGCAACAATGCGATCCGGCTCGCTAACGCAAAGTTCTTCCAGGCAATGTTCGACCGGCACGCCGCGATCGAGCAACAACGTGCCCATCGCGCCGTCGCCACAGACGATGCGATCTTCCAATTCGGCCAGTAAATCCATCGCGCTTTGCGCTTACTGCCGGGTGCGCCTCAGGTCAATTGAATCGCTAGGGCAAAATCGCGAAAACCCGCGCTGGGAAACCTGAGCCGCCTTTGGGCTTCGGAAAACTTACGACAGCGATCGCACCAAATTCTGGAACCTGATCCAAATTTGCCAGAAGCTCGATTTGATAGTGGTTCGTGCTCAAAATGTAAGTCTCGAGTGAGTAATCTTCCTTCGTCGTAGCAAAACCCGGGTCAGTATCGGTTGTTTCGTGCCCCGACGCGGTGATTTTGCGTTCTTCATAAAGAAACTTCAGCGCCGGCAAACTCCAGCCAGGATAATGAGCCACGCCTTTTGCATCCTTGTTTTCCATCTTCGCCGCGTCGGGCCAGCGTTTGGACCAATCAGTTCGCATCAAGACAAATGCCCCGGGCGGAATCCGGCCATGATCAGCTTCCCATTTCTTCAACCGATCCATCGTCAGCGTGTAATCCGGATTTTGGGCGCACTCCTCATGAACATCGACCACCACCAAAGGCAGCAACATCTCTTTCGGTTCGATCTGATCGACTGTGCGAAGGCCTTTGATGAAGTGCGCCGGCGGATCGACGTGCGTGCCCCATTGACCAACGTGGGTGAAAAGCTCCGAAAAGAATCCGCTTCCCATCGTGTCCGGTCGCTTTTCATACGAGTAAATCGTCTTCCGTGTTTCGTCCGGAAATCCGGGCCAGCGAGGAATACCCGGAGCAAAATCGTGGGTAAGATCGACAAACTTCTTGGAAGCGAGCGCCGCTTGAACCGGCCAAAGTGACTTTTCATCGCTCGCTTGCGCGCCTGAAATCCAAGCAATGAAAACGACCGTCAAAAACAACCAGGTCTTTGGAACGTTCATGCCGCTTTGTTAACCGATGCCACAGCAACAAGCCAACAAGTTCTAATAAGTCAGAATAACTCTCGCCGCGCCGCTAATGATCGAGGTTGTGTGCAGTTGTTGGCAGTGTTATCAACACTTTGCTCTGCCGCTACGTCTCGGCGCAGTGCCGCAGTTGTTCGCGCGGAGAAGAAGAAGGAGTAATGGGTACTCAATTAGAAATACTAATTGATTTTGCGAACAACTCGCGGACTTGCCGCGAATCTAGGTAGCAAAGCTATGCTACCGAACGTCGATGTACCCGATCGGCCTTCTGCCAAAAGATCGGCATTCACGCACACGGGATCCACCTCAGAATCGACCGACAGTCTGTTCGAACGCGTAGCCTGGCTTTACGCGTTTTGTCGCGAACGATTATTTCGCGACGACACTGATCGGATTATCGCCGCGCTTTGGCCGAATCGGAGTCCATCTTCGGGAGTTCGTGTTGTTGAGCTGGGCTGTGGTCCCGGATTTTATTCCAGAAAACTGGCGCAACAATTTCCGCAAATAGCCGTTACCGGGGTAGATCGATCCGAACGCCAACTTTGCTGGGCGCGTGAGCGCGTAAATGCTGGTCGCATTAACAATTGCTCGTTTGAACTGGTTAATGTCCTGTCGCTGCCGTGCGCTGACGGATCCTTTGATGCGCTGATTGCTTCACGGATCTTCACCATACTCCCGGAGCGTCGTCGGGCTGTAGCGGAGATGTTTCGCGTTCTGCGAACCGGCGGTCGATGTTTCATCGCTGAACCGCGCTACGCGTTTTGGGCTTCGATCCCGCTCTTTTCCATGTGGTTGCTCGCAAGCGTCATTCATTCCGGCAACGGCTATCGCGAGCCGAAGAAAGCAACTGTTCTAAATAGTCGCGCGTTTGAACAATTGTTTAATCATTTGCCATGGAAGTCTGTGCGCGTCTGGCGGGATGGACGTTATCAGTACGCGCTTTGCGAAAAAGGTTGAGATCGGCGCGGCCGGATCCAATGCAGGTGCCTCATCGAGTTCTGGATTCTGCCAATTCCGCGCATCGACCGGACAAAATCTGCGCGCTGGCGGTGATGACTAAAGCGCCACGCGCTGGTCACGTTAAGACGCGACTTGTGCCGCCGTTGACCCCCAGGGAAGCCGCGCGGTTAAACACGAGTTTTCTTCGCGATACAGCCGACGCGATTCAACAGGCTTGCGAATCGAGCGCCATCGGCATTGGAGTCTATACGCCCATCGGCTCGGAAGCGGCCTACATCGACATCTTGCCGCAGCAATTCCAACTTCTGCCACAACGTGGCGATGGTTTTGGCGAGAGGCTCGCCTTTGCAGTCGAGGACCTTTTTCGCTGCGGGTTCGGTTCAGTTTGCCTGATCGATTCCGACAGCCCGATTGTGCCAGCCGACGTTTACCGGCAAGCAGTAGCGTCGTTATCGCAGCCGGGCGATCGTGTCGTTTTGGGCCCTGCGGATGACGGCGGATATTATTTGATCGGCTTGAAAGAAGACCATCGCGAATTATTCGAGGGAATCGATTGGAGCACGGAACGAGTCTTTCAACAGACGCGGAGGCGGGCTCAGGAATTGAACCTTCAAGTTGCGCTCTTGCCCAACGGTTACGATGTCGATGATCGCGTATCGCTGAATCGGCTGTGTGCAGAGTTACTTGGTGATGGAGCGCCGGCGGATTTGGCGCCGCACACCCGGCAATTTCTCGCCGAGCTGATTGAAGCGGAAGGCCGCGACCGAATTTTCGCAGCCCAATGAAGAAACGGGCACTTGTAACTGGCGGCGCCGGTTTAATCGGTTCGCACGCCACCGATCTGCTTGTCCGCGAAGGCTGGCAGGTGCGCGTGCTGGACAATCTCGAACCAAACACCCATCGCCGCGGCAAGCCGGCCTGGATCAATCCGAAAACCGAATTCGTCGAAGGCGATCTTCGCGATCGAAACACGATCGAGTCCGCGCTCGACAAGATCGACATCGTGTTTCACCAGGCGGCGTATGGCGGCTACATGCCGGAGATTTCAAAGTACGTGCACGTTAATTCGTTAGGCACGGCCCAAATGTTAGAGGTCATTCGTGAAAAGAAGTTGCCAGTCCAGAAAATAATCGTGGCCAGCTCGCAGGCTGTTTACAGTGAAGGCGCCGGCGGTTGTCTAACGCACGGCCTGGTTTTTCCGAGCGTTCGTCCGGTCGAACAATTGCAAAAAGGCGATTGGCAGGTGCATTGCCCGATCTGTGGCGAGGTGACCAAAAGCGCGCCAACTCCCGAAAACGCGCCGGTGGGAGGCGAGACGGTTTACGGTTTGACCAAGTTCGATCAGGAAAAGCTGGTGCTACTCTGGGGCAAACAGGTTGGAATTCCGACCGTCGCGCTTCGTTATTCGTGCACCTACGGGCCGCGGCAATCCATTTTCAACCCATACACCGGCGTGATGGCGATTTTCTGCACGCGCTTGCTCAACAATTTGCCGCCGGTGGTTTACGAAGACGGCGAACAGACGCGCGATTTCTCGTTCGCCGAAGATATCGCGCGCGCAAACCTGCTCGCAGCCGAAACCCACAAACTCGACGGCCTCGCCGTCAACGTCGGCAGCGGCGAAGGCACGCCGATTCGCAAGATCGCAGAAATTCTTTCGCAGCTTCTGAAAATCGACATCAAACCGGAGGCGCGGGGTGAGTTTCGTCCCGGTGAAATGCGTCATCTGACCAGCGATACAAGATTAATTTGTTCGTCCGGCTACAAACCGCAGGTTCCACTCGAAGAAGGAATTCAGCGTTACATCGATTGGATCCAAACCCAATCCGACATCCGCGATTATTTCAGCGACGCCGAACAAATTCTGAGGAGCAAAGGCATCGTTCATCGAGTAGAAGTTGGAAATGCCTGAGACCGTCGGTATTCCCGATTTCAATTCTCTGGTTGTTGAGCACGCGCGAAAAGATTTTCCATTGCTCGATTCAGACATGACCATCTCGGAAGCGCTTGAGCGCATTCGGCGGGAAGGCGTTGGTGAGCGTGTTATCTATTTTTTCGCGGTCGATAGCGACCAACGACTCGTCGGAGTCCTGCCCACCCGACGTTTGCTGACGGCTGCACCCGAAACTCAGCTTCGCGACGTCATGGTCCGTCGCGTCGTCGCGATTCCCGCAACCGCCACCATCCTTGACGCTTGCGAATTCTTCGTGCTCTACAAATTTTTCGCTTTTCCAGTGGTCGATGATCAACGCCGCGTAGTCGGAGTTGTCGATGTTAGTCTTTTCGCCGAAGAGATTTTAGGCGAGCGCGAAGAACAAGCACGCCCGGCCGCGCCCATTCGCGACGACGTCTTCGAAGTCCTCGGATTTCATCTCGAACAAATTCGTGGGGCCTCGCCCTGGCGGGTTTTCCGATTTCGATTTCCCTGGCTTCTGGTTACCGTGGCCGGCGGCACAATCTGCGCGATTCTGGCCGGCGCATTTGAAGCCACTCTCGCCAAGAGTCTCCTCATCGCGTTTTTTCTGACAATGGTCCTCGGTCTCAACGAAAGCGTGAGCGCGCAATCGATGAGCGTCACGATCCAAATGCTGCGGTCCGCACCGGTGACCTGGAGCTGGTTTAGAATTGCGCTTCGTCGTGAATTTGTCACCGCCGTTCTAATTGGGCTCGCGTGTGGAACGGTCGTCGCTGCCATCGTGTTGGTTTGGCGGCGTGACGTTCTGGCTGCGTTTACCATCGGCGGCAGCATTGCGCTTTCGCTGGTGAGCGCGTCGTTGTTCGGTCTGGGCGTGCCCTCGCTTCTGCATCGATTCAACCTCGATCCAAAAATCGCCGCCGGTCCGATTACGCTCGCGCTCGCCGACATCTGCGCGTTGATATTGTATTTCACCACCGCGCGACTTGTTCTGTGATGAGCAACGTCTCAGTCGTCATTCCGGCGCTGAACGAGGAGGAACCGATTGCCGGCGTGGTGCGCGAATGTTTGGCCACCAGGATTCCTGGAGAAATCATTGTCGTCGATAATGGGAGCATTGATGCGACCGGTGGTCGCGCGCGGGAAGCGGGTGCGCGAGTGGTGATGGCACTGCGTGGCTATGGGCGTGCTTGTGCCGCCGGAGTTCGCGCGGCTTCTCCGGAATCCCAGATCATCGTGTTTCTCGATGGCGATGGCGCGGATTGTCCCGAGTTTATGTCGCAACTTGTGGACCCAATCGTCGCCGGAAACTTCGATTTCGTGATTGGTTCGCGCACGCGCGGCCAATGGGAACCGGGCAGCATGAATTTTCAGCAAATCTTCGCCGGACGCTTTGCCGGATGGCTGATGTCGATCTTGTACGGTGTCCGATACACGGACATGTGTCCGTTTCGCGCGATCCGGCGGGACGTTTTGGAAAGATTATCGATGAAAGAAGAAACGTACGGTTGGAATCTCGAGATGCAGATGAAAGCGGCGCGCGGAGGACTTCGGATCCTCGAAGTGCCGGTCAATCATCGCTGCCGCGCTGGCGGCGTCTCAAAAGTTTCCGGCACATTTCGCGGAACATTCGTCGCTGGCGCGCGAATTATCGCGACGTTTCTTCGAATTGCGCTCAAATTGTAGCGGTCCCGCGACTGCGGGATCTCAAACGCCGAACTAGATAAACAGGCGCTTGGCACAAGCGCCTATACAACTTTATCGTCTGTGAGCACGCATGACTAATTCGAAAGCGCTCTCGATCGGTTTCCTGGCGGGCCTCGTCGCCGGAATCGCGATGATAGTCACGATGCTGGTGCTCGCATGGTTTGGTGTCGCAACGCCGCTGGTAATCATCGGCGACCGGCTTTCTGTGTTCATCAAACCCGGACCGTTCCTGTCGCTGATGGGCCGCGTCGGCGGATACAATCATCTCAAACAACTCGGCGTCGGGTCGACCATGGCCGGACAGTTGTTGGTGAGCATTCTGGGCGGTGCAGTGTTCGGTTTGTTGATGCGACGCAATCCCGCGCGGCGCGTGACCGTTTGGACGATGTCGATCTTCGTCGTGCTGCCGATCGTCGCATTCGCCGTCGCATTATGGCCGGTCCTGGGAACGAGCTATCTCGGTTTTCCGATCGCTTCGGCCCGAATGATGACGCTGATAGGGTTTGCGCTGAGCGTTTTGGTTTTCGAGCGAACGCTGGTTGGCAGTTTTCATTTTCTCACGCGATCGAAGGCTGAAAGCGAAACCCCCGAATTTTCACCGCCCATCGGCCGTCGGGCGTTGATTCTGAGCGGCCTTGGTTTGCTCGTCGCCGGCGGCGGGCTTGCCCTGGTTAGGAAACTTTATCGCGCCGCCGCCTTCAGTTACGACGGCACGCAATACAAGGGACGCATCGTTAAGCCGATCACGCCTAACGACTTGTTTTATTGCGTGACCAAGAATGTGATCGATCCGAGCGTCGATGAAGATCTCTGGCATTTGGAAGTGAACGGGCTTGTCCAAAACCCGAAGGCCTATCGAATTCAGGACTTGGACGCGTTCACAAAAGTCGAACAGGAAACCACGCTGATGTGCATTAGCAATGGACTCGACGCCGGCTTGATGAGCAATGCCGTCTGGAGAGGCATTCCCCTGGCTGACTTTCTCGAGGCCGCGGGCCCGCTCGCCGATGCCAGGCGGGTTCGTCTCTACGGCGTCGACAATTACACCGATACAATCCCGATCGAGAAAGCACTTGAACCAACCACGCTGCTCGCCTTGGAAATGAATGGTGAGGAGTTGCCGGACCGTCACGGCTATCCGATGCGCGCAATCGTGCCCGGGTATTTCGGCGAGAAACACGTGAAATGGCTGACGCGTATCGAACTGGCAGGCGCGGATGCGAAAGGTTTTTACGAGACCCAAGGTTGGGGCCCGGACTTCATCGTGCCGACACGATCCAGAATCGATGTGCCTGATTACGATTCGCGCTTTTCGTTAGGCCAACTCGGCCGTGGACCGATTCAAGTCAAAGGTGTCGCATTCGGTGGCGATCGCGGCATCTCGCGTGTCGAAATCAGCGATGATAACGGAGAAATCTGGTCCGACGCAAAAATCGGTTATCCCGGAACGAAACTAACCTGGGCGCTTTGGAGTTACGATTGGCAACCGGACGGCCCGGACGATTACACGCTCACCGTCCGTGCCACCGACGGCGAAGGCGAGGTGCAAGAATTTGAAGAAGATCGGGGCTGGTTCTCCGGCGTCACCGGCTTCCACAAAATTGTGGTGCACGTGACTGCGTGATTATTTCTGACATTTCGGGCACCAGGCGGTGGTACGACCGGCGACGCTAGCGCGGCGAAGAGGCGTTCGATGAATCGGACAGATACCGCCACGTTTCCATTTTTGATGGATCAGCCAATTCTTTGGCGGATCTGAAAAATCTTTGCCCAGGGTTTCAAGCGATCGGCGAACGACCCATTTGGTTGCGCGGAAAATCACGGACCGTTCGTGCGCGGTTAGTTTTCGAATCCGTTTCGACGGCAAAACCTTCGCACGCCAGAGAATTTCGTCGGCCATCCAGTTCCCCACGCCCGGAAAACCATGCTGCATGAGCAGCGCGGCTTTGATCGGCGCGTTGCGATGTCGATCCACGAAGTCGTTGAAGAATTCCCGATCGAATTCGCGCGAATCGATCTCGGGCGGTCGACCGTTCCACCAATCGGGTTCCTCTTTGCCGTGATGAAAGCGAACATGCCCTAGTTGGCGCGGATCGGTGAAGACAAGTGACCGGTCCCGTTGATACAAAACGAGGTGATCGTGCTTGCCCGACTGAAAATTGCTCGGCTTGATATGCGTCTTGCCGGTCATTCCGAGATGAATGCCAAGCCAGCTCCGAACGTTTTCGCGAGCTCCGATCATTTCGGAGTTGTCGCCGGAGAACTCAAATAGCATCTGCTTTCCGCTTCGCTTCGATCGGACCAGTTTTTGGCCGATCAAATTCTGGCGAAGCGCGTCGCCGTCGGTCCCGCGAAAAACGTATTTCCGCGAGTGCGCCTTGAGACCGACGATTTCATGGCCGATTCCCGCGTTCCACTGCTTGCGAAACCATTCGACCTCGGCCAGCTCGGGCATCGGCCAGACTAACTGGCTCAGCTGGGCATATCAAAGGTGGATCGACCGCTCCGCGGGCGATTCTAGAGTGGCGACCTTTGGTCGCTTTTGATTGCCAACGCACACGGGACTGCGCGTTCCACCTCGCACCTTTGCGCACTTGCGGCCCGTGCTAGATTAATTCGTGGAGAAAGTGATCATCGTAGGCAGCGGTTGCGCCGGTCTCACTGCCGCGATCTATGCCGCGCGAGCGAACCTGAATCCACTTGTTTTGGAGGGACGACAGCCGGGCGGCCAGCTTTCCACGACCACGCTAGTCGAGAATTTTCCGGGATTTGCTGAAGGAATCGACGGACCGCAGCTGATTATGAACATGCATCAGCAGGCCGAGAAGTTCGGTGCGCGATTTTCCTACGCTGAAGTGACGGACTTTGAGCCGATGAACGATCACATTCGAGTCAAAGCCGATGATGAATGGCTTGAAACACAGGCACTTATCATCGCCAGCGGCGCGTCGGCGCGTTATCTCGGGCTGGATGACGAAGAGAGATTGATCGGCCACGGCCTAACGAGTTGTGCGACCTGCGATGGCGCATTTTACAAGAATGTGCCGGTGGCGGTGGTTGGTGGAGGAGATTCGGCGGCGGAGGAATCGCTATTCCTCACGCGGTTTGCTTCGAAAGTTTATCTCATTCACCGGCGCGACCAGATGCGGGCCTCGAAAATCATGCAGGACCGGGTTTTCGCAAACAAGAAGATCGAGCCAATCTGGAACACGGTGGTCACGAAATACATTCCAGATGAAAAAGGTGAAATGCGTGCAGTGCGTTTGCGCGACGCAAAGACGAATGAAGAGCGCGAGCTGCCGGTGGCGTGCGTGTTTGTGGCAATCGGTCACGATCCCAACACGAAAGCGTATCAGGGAAGACTTGAGACCGATCCCGACGGATATCTGATTGCTCGCAACCTCGCGGAAAGTAAACATCCGGGCGTGTTCATCGCCGGCGACGTGGCCGACCGTGTTTACAAACAAGCGGTCACAGCCGCTGGCTCTGGTTGCGCCGCGGCGATCGAGGCGGAACGCTATCTGGCCGAGCTGGAGTCGCACGGCTAACGCTGAGAAATCCCAAGCGCCAAAACCCAAATCCCAGGGAATCTTCAATCGTCAAAATCCAAAACAGGACCGCGCCGTGAATCTTGAATCTTGGAGTTTGGGACTTCCCTGGTGCTTGATGATTGGGGTTTGGGATTTGTGAAAGTTTGCGATCTCACCCAGTTCTATTCCCCGGTTAGCGGCGGGGTAAAGCGTTACCTGCACGAAAAGCTCGACTACATCGAAAAGCACACTTCGAGCGATCAGGACGTGCTCATCGTTCCCGGCCAGAAAACCAAAGTCGAGGTAAGAGGACGGTCCCGCATTTATTCGATTCGTTCGCCGCTGATTTCAAGAACCGGACGTTACCGAGCGCTGGTGAATCTTCGGGCCGTGGGAGAAATTCTGCGGCGTGAACGGCCTGACATCGTCGAATCGGGCGATCCGTACCAGCTTGGCTGGCACGCTGTCCGTGCCGGGCGTTCTTTGAACATTCCAGTCGTCGGCTTTTATCACTCGCATTTTCCGGAAGCGTATCTGCGTGCGAGTGCAAGGCTTCTCGGTAAACGAGCAGCCGGCCGGGTGATGAAACTTTCGCGCGGTTACGTGCGCCGTCTTTACAATCGTTTCGCTGCGACACTGGTGGCGTCCGACCGGATTGCCCAGGTCCTGCGCGAATGGGGTGTGCACAATGTTCACGTTGTGAAGCTTGGGGTGAACATCGAGGTCTTTCGTCCAGACAAGAACGATCGCGAGCCCATGCGTCGTTCGTTAAGCGTAGAGCCCGGACGCAAGCTGCTGCTCTACGTTGGCCGTCTGGCGAAAGAAAAAAATACGGCGAGGCTGTTTAAAGCTTTCGCGATGTTGAATGAGCGCGCGCCGGAAGGGTTTCATTTGCTGGTGATCGGCGAAGGCCCGCAGCGAAAACAACTGCGCGAGCTGCAGCGGCAACTTCGAAACGTTTCCTGGATCCGCTATTGCGCCGAGCCGCGGGAACTCGCGCGATTTTACCTGGCCGCGGATCTTTTTGTTCATCCCGGAGTGCAGGAAACGTTTGGTCTGGTCGCCTTGGAAAGTCAGGCCTGCGGAACTCCGGTGGTTGGCATTCGCGGAAGCGCGATGGACGATCTCATTTTTCACGATCAGAACGACTGGGCGCGTGAGAATAGCTCTGAGGCGTTGTCTGACGCGATTGAGCAGTTTGCCGCAAGAGACCTATCCACCCCGGGCTGGCGGGCTGCCGAGCAAGCCGCGCGACTGCATGCCTGGCCAAAGGTTTTCGAGCGCCTTTTTTGCATTTACCGCGAGATATGTGCAAACTACAAAGGGACTCCGCAAAAATGAGCAAAAACTCGTTTACAATTCGCAGTTATCGCGAAACAGATCGCGAGGCCGTCCGCCGGTTGTGTTGCGATACTGGATTTCTTGGAGCTCCAATCGATCCCGTTTACGAAGATCGTCAGTTGTTCGCCGACTTTCTCACCACCTACTACACGGACTGGGAACCGGAATCGTCTTTCGTTATCGAAGTCGACGGCGAAATTCGCGGTTACCTGCTGGGTTCGCGGAAACCGTTGCTCAATCAGCTCTACTCATTCTGGCAGAATGTCTCGCTGTTTTTGAAAGCGCTGACTCGTTGCTTTCGTTATAACACTGCGTCCCGCCGTTTCGTTCGCTGGATCTTAATGAATGGTTGGCGCGAGGTGCCGGCTGCGCCGCGCCGTGTTCCGCATTTTCACATCAATTTGCTTCCGGACGCGCGAAAAATGTCGACGACCAGAGCGTTGATGAGTGCGTATTTGAGTTACCTTTATCGCTGCGGTGAAAAGCGCGTCTACGGACAAATCGTCACTTTCGAGAGCCGGCGTGGCGAACAAATGTTCGAGCGCTACGGGTTTAAAGTTTTGAACCGTGCCGAGATCACCAAATACAAGGCGTTCTATCCGCAGTCGGTTTACCTCAGCACGGTGATCAAGAATCTGGAAACGGCCGAGCCGCTCAGGGTCACTTCGCGCTCGCGGTGATCGAAAGCGCAACCGGCTGCCCGCCATTCGGCAGGCGCACTATTTTCCTACTCGTCGCGGTGATGGTAGTCACTGCCGGGATCCGGCTCCCGCTTCTTAGTGTGCCCTTTGAGCGCGACGAAGGCGAATATGCGTACATCGCGTGGCGAATGGGTCATAATGAATTGCCCTATCGCGATTGGGTTGACCAAAAGCCGCCGCTCGTTTTTTGGGTTTACCAGGCGGCCCTGGCGTTGCCTGTCGACCCAGTGCGTGCGGCGCATTTTACCGTGCTCTTGTTCGCGGCGGCATCGAGTGGTGCGCTGTTTGTTCTGGCGCGGCGATTCACGAACCAGTTCTGGGGATTTGTTGCAGCACTTTTATTCGCGTTTCTGTCATGTGATCCGTTAGCCGAGGGAACCGCGGCGAACACAGAAATTTTTATGCTGCTCCCGCTGATTCTGTCCCAAATTGCCTTTTTCAGATCGGCGGAAACATCAAGCAAGTCGATGTCGATCTTGTGCGGTGCGTTAATTGGAATTGCGGTCGGGTTCAAACAAGTCGCGGCGGTGAATTGGCTGTTTGTAATCGCTTTGATTCCGATCTTCGCGAAACCGACGGATCGTTGGAAAAAGACGGTTCGGTTTGCCGTTTGGTCATTTGTTGGAATCGTTGCAATTGCAGGACCGATTTCCCTGTATTTCTGGGCGCAGCACGGGCTTGGCGAATTGGTGGACAATGTTTTCACCCACAATCTGGAATACGTGGGCGCGATGACGTGGTCGGATCGTTTGGATTTCGGGAGAGGAACCTTGGCCAGATTGGCGCCATCAGAGGTCCTTGTTTGGATTTTTTGTGCTGCCGGTTTGATCGTACTGGCGGCCGCGTATAAGGCAACGCGGTTTACGTTCCTCCTCGGTTGGCTGATCACGAGCGGCGTTGGGGTCAGCGCCAGTGGTTATTTTTTTCCGCATTACTTCCAGCAATTACTTCCGGCAGTAGCATTAGTAGCGGTTTTCGGAGCCCGATGGCTGAGCGAGGTCCAAATCTTTGGTAGGTCCTCGTTTGCGCGCTTGGCTTTGGGCGCTGTATTAGTTGCCTTTCCCCTAAAAACGCTCTGGCCATTTTGGTTCAACTTCACTCCAGCCGATGCGGTGAGAAGAATCTATCCCGGTAATTTTTTTGCCGAAATGCCGGAGTTTTCTGCGCGACTTGCGCAGATTACGTCTCCCGACCAACGCGTCTTCGTGTTTGGCGCGGAGCCGGAGCTGCTTTTCTACGCGCGGCGGGTTTCGGCGACACGCTACATTTTTCTTTTCCCGCTGTACGGCCCATATCGCAATGTGCGGGACCGGCAGCTGGCTGCAGCCGGGGAAATCCAACGAAATGTTCCAGCGGCTGCGGTGTACGTCCCGAACGGTCTCTTTTTTAGCCCGCAAACCGATCAGTACTTCACCGAGTGGACATTATCTTACCTGGAGCACGATTTTGTTCCGAAAACTTGGTTGATTAAGGATTCCCCTGCAACGGCGCAACTGGTGTCAGCCGACACTGCTGCAGCGCCGGAAAGATTTCTCGCTGTGTTGCTTGTCAGAAAATCGCCGGGCCAATAATATACGTAAAAGCGAGGCGATTGGGGGGCGCTTTCTTTGTAAACGCTTCAATGATGAGGTCGGCCCTTTTTCGTTTCAGTAGCGAACTACGCTCGGGTTGGCCCTTTGTAACAATCGTGGTGTTGGGGTTGGCGTTGCTCCTAACCAATCTCGGAACGGATTATCTCTGGGCAGATGAGGGCGACACCGCGGTGCTCGCTTCCAGCATCCTCAAGTTCGGGGTTCCGAAGGCATGGGATGGCGTCACCTTCACGGATTCTGATTTAGGCGCCAGAGAGAACCAACAACTCACGATGGTCAGCACGCCATGGGTGCAATACTACGTCGCGGCTGCGTCATTTTTGTTCTTTGGAGAGAATACGTTCGCGGCGCGGTTTCCGTTTGCGCTGGCAAGCTTGTTTACGGTGCTAGTCGGTTTTCGATTCATCCAACGCCTGACCGGCGATTGGAGACCTGCTTTCTGCGGAGCATTACTCCTGCTTCTCTCGGTCCAATTTCTCCTCTACGCCAGAGAAGCACGCTATTACGCGCTAAGCATGCTCTTCACCTGCCTGGCGGTGTCGATCTTCTTCAAAATGAAATCGGTCCGAGACGCGATCCTGTTCGCTGTCGTCTCGATTCTGTTGTTTCATACACATCCGCTCACGGGAGCGCTTTTGGTTACGCTTACCGTATTGACCCTTAGCTATCGACCGTTTTTATCGCAACGACGTTGGTTCTGGCTCGCCTGCGTTCCGATTTCGGTTTTTACCGTGCCCTGGTTCTTTTATGCGCGGGGCGGCTATACTTTGGCGAGTAAGCCCGCCGGCGGAATTGGAGAGTTCTCCGCGCGAATACTCCAGTACCTTCTCGAAGTCGCATCAATCACACCACTGATCGGAGGTTTGTTGCTATTAATCGTAATTGTTATTCTAGCGCGGCGCGGAACGTCCACTCCTGGAGGCGCGACGACGGAATCGAGTACTGTAGAAGCAACAGACGCAAATCGCCGTCTGCAGTTTGGAGCGCTGCTAAGCACTCAAGAGGTGGCATTCCTCGTATTGGTAGTTGCCACAATAATTTGTTCCTCTTTGGCGATCAGCCTGACGCAAGACGTTCCCTCGTTGCGAATCATCGGCCTGCGCTACACGGCAGGACTCATTCCGCTTGTCGCGCTGGCCGCCGGAATGCTGATCGCTAAAGTCAGCCGCGGACGCGCCGTTGTTTGGGTCACGCTGGTTATCGTTTCTGTGCTGACAAGATTGGATGAGATTGTTCCTTGGGTATCCTGGAACAAGAGTGGGACCTTTCGGTTTGGCCAACAGTCCGTTGCCATTCACGTGCCCACCAGTTACTGGAACCATTTTGTTGATACACCGTTCCTGCGCTTCTTTTGCAATTTGTGGTCCACCAATCCCGGCACCATGGGCAGAACTGCTGAGTTCCTTCGCCGTTATGCGCAGCCGGGAGATGTCGTGATCACAAACTATGAATCGGAGCCGCTTTATTTTTACACTCGCTTACCCCAGGGATTAAAGATCCTCGCGAACGCTCCAATTTACGAAGCAGCACAACAACAAAATCTGCCCGACTACGTTTTCAGTGTTTCTCATGCACGATGGATCGTTTGGCGGTTTGCTTGGGATGGGTACTACGGAACGACCTGGTCGGAACTCGAACAGGCCCTTCGTCAGAAAGGTGCGCAGGTCACGGAACTCACAAAGATTAAAGAGACAGGTTGGGAAAATCGCGAGAACGTGTTTTTTCATCGCTTCTGCGGTCACCGACATCTTTTTCATTCTCACCAAAGACACTTTCGTCGCACGCGTATTTTTCATGTCGACTATCCCGGTTCTCAATGACGTTTACAGGAAGGTCGCGTCCATGCCAATCCGACTCCCTGGTTGTCGCAATTGAGACTCTGCGCTACTTTCCGGCGCTCCGAGCCGGAGCGGCATTTTTTGCCGGCATAGCTCAGTTGGTAGAACAGCTGATTTGTAATTCAAGCCTAACGAGTTGCGCATCTTTTCATAGCTTTGCATAGCGCGCTTTTCATAGGTGAATCTAACGAGTTCAATTTGCAAAGTGCGTCGCTGAATTGCGCAGTTTGCATCAAGAATTCGGCCGACCGTAGAAGCGACCGTGAAAAACAGGGTCGTGAGCGCGCGCGTGGAATGGGTTCTTAACCGCACGGTATAGTCGCGGGTTCGACTCCATGCTTGCCCTCCGGCATTTAACTTGGTTACGTCGTTTCACAGTGTCGCCACGCCCAAGCGTGTTCGTTTCGGCTGTCAGTCGGGAGCTAAAGAGCGCCCGACAACTCGTGGCCAACACACTGAGTTTCCTCGGTTATCAGCCTGTCTGGCAGGAAATTTTCGGGACCGAAAGTGGGGATCTGCGCGCAATGTTGCGCCAGCAAATCGGTCACTGCAAAGGTGTTGTTCAACTCGTGGGGCAATGCTACGGGGCGGAACCACCGACATCCGACAAGCAGTTTGGGCGAGTGAGCTACACGCAGTATGAAGCGCTTTATGCTCAACAGTGCGGGAAAAAGGTTTGGTATCTTTTCATTGACGAAAATTTTCCCACTGACTCGTTTAAGGCGGAGCCGCAAGAATTACGTGAGCTCCAGACTGCATACCGGCGTCGCCTCCAATCGGATCTAAACGTTTACTATCGACTCACCACTAGCGACGCGCTGGAAGCGAGCGTCCTCAAACTGCGTGACGATCTTGTGCGGCTGCGGCGTGGAGTGAAACAATGGGCTGCGGCAATTGCGGTTCTGCTCGTCCTCAGCGTCGCCCTCGGTTTGTGGGTTCTGCGAGGTCAGCGGGAAACAGCGCTTAAAGTTGATGAGCTGACTGTCGAGATGCAGAAGCTTCTTCGACAAGGCGTCGCGGAATACCCCCGTATCGATGTTCAAGTGCGGCAAGCTCGGCCGAACGCAGATCAGTCCGTGACGCAGGAAGAAATCTACGATGAACTTGGCAAGCAATTGGGTGTCGATCCACGAACCCTGCGCGAAAAACTGCCGCAATTCGCTGAACAACTGAGGCGCGCACCGAATGTGACAAGCTATCAGCGGGCTAATGCAGCTTTTGTGGCCAAAGATTATGGCGAAGCAGAACGTCTCGCCGTTGAGGCGGCAGATCAAGACCTGAAAGCGCCACTCCCGGAAACTGCGACTTGGACGCCGAAGGGAACAGGACCGCCACCGTGCCTCCCGAGCGAATTTGTTGATCCCCATACAGGCGATACTTGGCGGTTCGATCACTCGAATGGAGCATGGTGGTCGTATTCGTCGAGCGGAAAGTCGACCGCAATGGGGTCGGGACCACCGTTTCCATGCGGGGAAATGCCCACGGCAAAAAGGTCAATTCCATGACGACCCGCAATATCACTAGAGCCTTTGCATTAGGTGTTCTGTTCTCGCTCGCGTTGGCAGCCGTCTTCGTTTCCGTAGTAACGGGGACCCCCCCGCCTAGTGTGAGCCGATTCTTTGATCCGCAGACCGGAAATTACTGGAGCTACAGTAATGGGCAGTGGTGGTCGTATTCATATTCGACCGAGAATGCCATCCGTGCTCTCGAACTTGCCGGGTGGTCGGCGGAGCGGCAGATACACTATAGCGACGCCTTACAACATTTGCGCGAAGCGCAGAAGCTGACTGACCAGCGACGCGACCCTGAGGAATGGGCGCGGATCCAGAACGACATCGTGCGCGTAATTTCTCAGCAGGGACATTACGGAAGCGGTACCATCTGTGAAGGAGTCAAAATCGACACCGTCGGCACCGGCGAAACAATCGGTCACGTAGCCGATCTTAGGCTCGAGAACGTCACGGATCAGCCAATCAATTGCGTTGTACCGCCAATGGTTCTCGAATCAAAAAGCGGAAAGAATCAGGACTATGTCTGTCCGAAGGGTGAGACCCTGAAAATCGATCCACACCGCACTGCGACGGTTCCGATGGATGGCGTTTGTGTTAAGCGAAACAAACCGCCGGTCGGCGAAGATGTCACGGGTGATCTGGTTGTAAACACAGGTAATCCGAGTGTCTCGCAGAATCCGGGTTCACATGTTCCCGCGAAGCAAGCGAGAGATCTGCTCCGCCTCTGCACTTCGAAATATGATGCCGCAGATAAGCTCCAAGACGATGGTGCGCTGAAAGATTTGCCTTACAAGGACAAGCAAAAACAAAAGGACATCGTGGTGCAGTGGAGCACATGGAGCGATCCACAGGTTTGCGCAATTGTCGGGACGCCACCGGCGACAAAGGACGATTTAAAGAAAGTCGTTTACAAGCAGGTGGAAGAAAAAGGGCCGATGACGCCCGCGGTCAAGAAGAGGGTTGACCAGAGTATCGACACTATTTTCGAGAAAGTCGAACGGACTACGGCGAAAGCGAGATACCTGGAGAAGCCGGAGCAGGTCCACGATTGAATACGAGCATCCGGCTATCCTCAACATGCTTTGCCTGTCGCGAAAAGACATCGCCAAATCGATGGCGCTTTAATATTGACATAAATTGCCGGCCAGGAGCAGCATCGAGTGCAACAGCATTAACCGGGTCCCGCATGAAGAAGCCCCGCTGCATCGCCCTGGTCGTCGTATTCGGCTTGATGGTAGCTCTTTGTCTCCAAGCAGCGCCGCGCGTTGGTGCACCACTAACGCCAATTCGCACGACAAACAAGCAAGGTGCTTACACCGTTGATACCGTCGGCGATACGCTCGGCCAGTCCTCACCGCAAAATGCGCGCCTGATTATTCGTGTGTTTGGCGCAGACAAACAAGTGGTGAAACCGAGCCAGATCGTGCTGGTGGATAAGAGCGGCGGAGTGATTGAGCCGGTCTTCCGCGAAGATCGCAAAGTGGGTCACGAAGAAAACACCGGACTGCCAGTGTCAGCCGCAACCGATGGCTACGGCGGTATGGGCGTGGGTATTAATCTCAACAAGATATTTGGCCCGAAGGGGACTTACTCTTACACCAAAGTGGATTGGCCAAAGTCGGTGTTCACGGCTGACAAAAGGCTGCAAATCGTACTGCCGAACGGACAAGCATTTCTTCTACGCCTGACGTCTCTCGCCAAATGAAAACGTCTATCATCCTCGTATTCACTGCAGGGATTGCTTTGATGTTCGGCACGCACGCCCTTGGGTGCGGTCCCGGTGGCGGGAGTAAGAGCAGATCCAGCGGAGTCGGAGTAGGGGTCGGCGTCGGTATTGATTTAGGCGGCGTCGGCCAGCGCAAACGGGAAGCTGATCCGTTTGCAGTTGGCGGCGGCGGTCAGCCGGTCGCGCGCACGCAGAAGAAGCCGCAAACAACAAGAAAACAGCGCGAGCCCTCAATGACCAGCGACTTCGCGAATGTGGAATTGACGGGCGAAAAAGCAAAAGGCGAGATCGAGCCGCCAAAGCCGCTGAATGTTTCCGACGAAAACGAGGAGATGCCGCCGCCCGTGCTGCCGAAAGGCGAGGTTCTTACTACGACCCCAAAAACAACAGGCAGTCCGAAGGAGCAGCTCAAAGCGGCCAAGGACGCTTGCAGGAAAGCACGCAAGGAATATTTGGAGACGCAACCAAACTGGAAAAAAATCGCGCACGATCTTGCGGAGGGCACGAATACCGAGGAGGGCAACAAGAAAGGCCTCGCCGCATACAAGGAGATGGAGAAGCTAATCGATCAATTTAACGCGAATGAAGGCAAAAACCTCGTTGCCGACTGGAAGTCAGCATATAACAACGCGGTTAAGTCAGGCGAAAAGACCGACGACTATATTTCGCCTCCATAAAACGAGCTGGAGAACTGCTCGAGATGTCCATCAGGCGACTTCGCGCTCACGGGGAGTGTTTCAGGCTATCTACCACGTCATCGAAAACTCAGCACCTTGCAGATCGGGGGCGACGAATTGGTTGCAATTTGATTGGTGATGGTCGCGATTTGAAAAGAACGACTGTTTTGCCGACGCGTGGATCAGTGTAATGACGAACTCTTGATGAACTCGCTAAAACGGCTTTGGTATGTGGGAATGCCGGCATAGCTCAGTTGGTAGAGCAGCTGATTTGTAATCAGCAGGTCGTCGGTTCGAATCCGACTGCCGGCTCTGCGCCCTGGTTAACTCGTGCCGGCGAAATGGAGAAAATTCAAAATATAGCTACGCAGTCGCAAGAAGTCTGCGCTGTCACGCTGTCGCGGACGACTCAACGTAACATCAATAGTTCGTTCGATGCGCCCCGGACGCGGTGGATGATCATGAATGGCGAAGCACGTCAACGTTTCTTTGCTGGCCCTAATTCGGGCGGGCGAAGATAGAGATTCATCCCGCCAAGATCGACAACGCCGAAATTCCACGAGAGATATTCTTCGCCGAGAAGCCCAGATCCGCCGATTTTCGATTCACCGATTGTTAGTTCTGCGTTGTGAACGATTAGGTCACCGAGCGCCAGCTCGTGAACTCTTGCTATTTTTCCTGGCAGAGCGCCTCCCGTCGCGCCCCCGATCGTGAAATTGACTCCGGTAGTGGCAGCCCCAGAGGCGTAGGCAATCGATTGCGAAAGAAAGGTACTTGCCGCGCCAGTGTCTACAATCATCGCGACCGGATGGCCGTTGACTTTAGCTTGTATTTCCAAATGGTGACTCGAATCGAAGCTCATCGGGATCCGGCTGAAGCCTCGCCCCGTCAGGAATCGCGCGAGGTTTTGATTGTCTGTCGAGGATGGCCCGTGCGGATTCACATACAACATTTGCCGCGCGCAATCGATAACCACTCCGAACTTCGACATCTCGTGCGCTCCAAACAGTCCATCAAGATGGGGGCCTCGGATAGCATTGATCTCTGCCGCGTCCGCTACTCCAATCGGTACATTTAGGAACGTGCAATTTCCCATCCTTAAAGTGGCGATACGGGCTACACCGGCGCGCTCGGTGAGTCCGGTTACTCCAGTAATTGTTCCTTTCGTTTCCTGGACTTTTAAGCCGACGGCCTTTGCGCTCGCAGAATCAACTAACGTAAAGGGGGCGCCAGTATCGATGGCCAATGCCATGCGTCTGCCATTAATGATCGTAGTGGCGAACAAATGATTTCCCAACCGCCGTTGTAGCTGAGATCCACCGTAGCCTTCGCTTTCCAAAAACGTTTTCAGCGAAGCCGGGGCCGCTCCAGCAGCGCGGGCGCTTGGCACCGAAAGGCCCACGATTGCGAAAATCAGCAGTGCGGGAGGGAACGTTCTCATGCTTTTTTGTACCCCAATTCGGAAACCAGACGCAAGAGGAATGCCTATAGCAGCTGATACGGATCGACGTCTATGGTCGCGATCACGTCCTCGGGTAGCGGCAATTTCTCGAGCGTTTCGCGGATGAGACGGCTTAGCCGCATGATCGCTTCGCCGCGCAACAGAATGTGAAAGCGAAATTGTCCCTGAAGTTTTTCCAATGGCGCTGGGGCGGCGTCGCTCAGGATGAATTCCGATGGAAGAGATTCCTTCAACCGTCGGACCAAGGTTTCAGCAGAGAGCTTGGCACGCCCTTCGTGTTCGGACCGGACCGTGATAAGAACCGCATGTTTGAACGGTGGAAAATCGCAGCGCTCCCGAAATTCCAGCTCCTGTTGGAAGTAACCATTGAAATCGTGATGCCGCGCAAACTGGATCGATGGCGAGAACGGAGTGTAAGTTTGGACAAAAACTTCGCCCGGCGTTTCGCCGCGCCCGGCGCGTCCGGCGACTTGGGTCAACAGCTGGAATGTTCGTTCGCCCGCACGGAAATCTGGAAGATGCAACGCGAGATCAGCGTTGATGATTCCGACCAGGGTAACGTTCGGAAAATGCAAACCTTTCGCGATCATTTGGGTCCCGACCAGGATGTCGATTTTTCCGGAGCGAAAATTCCGCAACGCTTCGCGGTAGGCCTCCTTCCGGGTCATTGAATCGGCGTCCATCCGCCGTACCTGCGCTTTCGGAAAAAACTGCGAGACGATCGATTCCACCTTTTCCGTTCCAAATCCGGCGTAAATCAGCGCGTCCTGGCCGCATTCCGGACATTTTTTCGGCACGGCCGCGGTATGTCCGCAGAGATGGCAGCTCAGCCTTGCCATGTGACGATGAAACGTGAGGGCAACGCTGCAGTTCGGACAATTGCGCGCCTTGCCGCAGTTGCTGCAAAGCAGCGAGGTGGAAAATCCGCGCCGATTCAAAAACAAGATCGTTTGTTCGCGCTTCCCCAGCCGGTCGGCAATCGCCTGGGAAAGTTTCTCCGAAAGAATCGGCACGATCTTCCCTTTTCGTCGCTCCCGGCGAAGATCGACAATTCTGATCAGTGGCATTTGCCGCGCGTCGATGCGCTGGGTGAGCGTGACCAGGTCGTATTTGCCGTTTGTCGCATTGTGGTAGCTCTCGAGCGACGGCGTGGCGCTGCCGAGAACAATGGCGCATTTCTCGATCTTGGCTCGCATGACGGCAACGTCGCGCGCGTGATAGCGCGGCGCTTCTTCCTGTTTGTAGGTTGTCTCATGTTCTTCATCGACAATGATTAATCCGAGGTGTTTAAGCGGCGCGAATACCGCGCTGCGCGCGCCGATCACAATCCGCGCGCGACCCGAGTGGATTTTGTGCCATTCGTCGTGGCGTTCGCCTTGGGACAGGTGACTGTGCAGAACAGCGACCGCTTCGTGAATTTCAGCGAACCGGCTCTTGAAACGTTCGACCGTCTGCGGAGTGAGCGAAATCTCCGGCACCAAGACGATTGCATTCCGGCCGCGATCGAGAGCGGCGTGAATAGCTTGCAAGTAGATTTCCGTTTTTCCGCTACCGGTAACACCGTGCAGCAAAACAGGTTTAGCGCTATCCGGCGCAGCCAGTGCTTCGGAAATCTTTTTGAGTGCAGCCGTTTGTTCCACGTTCAGGTCGAGGTTGGCGCTGGCCACGAATTGCTCGTCCGCATGCGGGTCCCGCTCGATTGCCTCTTCGCGCAAATCAATCAACCCGCGCTTGGCCAGCGCCCGCAAAGCCTGGCTATCAAGTGATGTGTTTCGCAATAACTTCGCCGCGGGAATCGGCTTTTCTATTTTTGCGATGGCGTCGAGTAGTTCGGCCTGGCGCGGTGCGCGTCGCCGCAATTTATCGATTTCGCCGATGTCGATTGTGGATGGATGGACAACGAGTTGTTTTTTCCAACTGATCTCCGCGCGGCGGATCACCTGTGGCAGCAGGCTGCGCATCACGGTTTCAAGCGGACAGCAGTAGTAGGCGCTCATCCATTTCGCGAGCTCCAGAAGCCGCTCGCTAATGACGGGAGTTTCGCCGACAAGCGCTTCGATCGGACGAATTCCCTTGGCGTCGCTCTTTTCGAGGGTCGCGAGCACGGTAGCCAAGGCCGACCCGTCGCGAAACGGAACTCGCACCCGTGAGCCGACGCCGATCCGGTCCGCCAGCGTTTCCGGCACGGAATAATCGAGCTCGCGCCGAATCGCGCGGTCGATAACTACGCGAACATAGCCGGGCTTCATCATTTGTATGCTCACAACCTAATTGAAGTTTCGGTCGATCACGAGCATCCGCCTTGGCCAAAGCTGCAGCGTGGCAAGTTGGCCCAAAACGGAGATACTGAGGTCGTGAGATTCGTTTGGAAACTGATTCTATGTTTCCTGCTCGCCCTGGCGGCCGGGTTTGCCTGTCTCGCACTCCGCTCGGGCGACGCACTCTACAGTTCGTACGAATGGGTTAGTCCCGCCCGATTTCACCAGTACGATCCGATCGTCACATCAGTGGCCGCCGAGCATCGGCTCGATCCGATGTTGGTCAAAGCGGTGATCTGGCGGGAAAGCCGATTCGATCGCAAGAAATATGGAACTGCCGGCGAGCGCGGTTTGATGCAAGTGAGTGCCAAGGCGGCGACCGAATGGGCGCGCGAAAACAAAATCGAGAATTTCCAATTGGATAATCTGTTCGACCCGAAGACAAATCTTGAAGCCGGTTCCTGGTATTTGCATCGCGCGACGGAGCATTGGCAGGCTGAGCAGGACCCGCTGCCGTTCGCGCTGGCTGAGTACAATGCCGGGCCAAGTCGAGCGCAACGCTGGGTTGGAGAGGGAGGTGTTACGGCGAATCAGTTTCTCGACAAGATCGATTTTCCGGCCACGCGCAGCTACGTGCAATCGATCCTCAAGCGTTATGCGTTTTACAAAAAGCGCGGCCGAATGTGAGCCGCTGGTCAGGCGAAATCGGTCGCAAGCTTCGCGCTCAATTGCCCGATGTAATCGATCTTGAGCGGCAACTTCACGCCCCTTTGATTTAGCGCCGCGATCACGCTTTCGGTTGGAATGTTTCCAACCAGGGTGTCCTGAGCGAATGGGCAACCACCGAGTCCGCCAATCGCGGAATCGAATCGCCGGCAACCAGCATCGTAGGCAGCGAGAATTTTTGCGGCGGCCTCAGCCCGCGTGCCGTGCAAATGCACGCCGAGTTCGCACCGATCAACGGACTTCATTGCCGTAGTCACAATTCGCTGGATCAACCTCTGGTCTGCGATTCCGATGGTGTCCGCCAGAGAGATGGATTGGATACCGAGCTCAACGATTCTTCCGATCGCCGCGTTGATTTCGTTTTCGTTCCACAGATCGCCGTATGGATTCCCAAATGCCATCGAGAGATAAACCACCAGATCGACATCTGCATGGTCGGCGCGGCGCTTGATTGTTTTCAATGTTTCGAAATTTTCTTCTAACGATTGGCTTTGATTTCTCCGAAGGAACGTTGGCGAAACCGAGCACGGATAGCCAATGGTTGTCACTCGCTTCGTGGCGATCGCGCGTTCGGCGCCTTTCTCGTTAACGACGATCCCGATAATCTCAACGCCTCCCAGTGCCTCGAGTTGAGCGAGAACCTGTTCGCTGTCAGCCATTTGCGGAACTGCCTTCGACGAGACAAAACTCACTGCGTCAATGTGTTTGAAGCCGGCGGCGATCAGGGCGCGCAGGTATTCGACCTTGAGTGCAGTTGGAATCTGCCGCGGCAAGCCTTGCCAGGCATCACGCGGACATTCGATTAACTTTGCCGGTTCGTTCGCCATCATCGGATTCTTTGGTAACGGTTCAAGGGAATGACGAAATCGCAAATCGCCGATGTTCTGGAGGAAATCGCGACTCTACTCGAGCTCAAGGATGAAAATCCGTTCAAGATTCGAGCCTACGCCAACGCCGCCCGCTCGCTCGAGACTTTTGGCGGAAATTTGTCCGATCTTCAGGACGAAGAAGCGCTCGGAAAAATCCCCGGCGTCGGTAAGGCCATTGCGGCGAAGATCAAAGAACTGGCCGGCACTGGAAAGCTGAAATATCTCGAGGAGCTGCGTGCCGAATTTCCGGCAGCAATCCTGGAATTATTTTCGATCTCCGGACTCGGCGCCAAGAAGATCAAGGCTCTCTATGAAAATCTAAAGATCAGTTCGATCGAGGAACTGCGCGAAGCTTGCGAATCGGGGAAAGTGGCGGAGCTGCCTGGGTTTGGAGAAACCACCCAAACAAGAATTTGCGCCGCGATTGAACAACGGGCGAAACATTCCGGCTACTTCCAATTTGGCCAGGTCGCGGGCGATACGGAATTGCTTCGGCGCGATCTGACAGCGCATCCGGACGCGCTGCAGGTCGATGTCGCCGGAAGTTATCGGCGCCGGCGGGAAATTGTCCGCGATGTCGATCTTGTGGTCGCGACCAAGAAGCCCGCCGTTATCACGCAGTTTTTCCTCAAACATCCGCTGGTTGAATCCATCATCGCCCAGGGCCCCACCAAGACGAGTGTGCGGCTGCGTTCCGGAATTCAATGCGACCTGCGAGTCGTTAGCTCGACTGAATATCCATTCGCACTCAATTATTTTACCGGCAGCAAGGAACACAACATCGAGATGCGCAGCCGCGCACTGGCCCGGGGCTGGACATTGAATGAATACCGGCTCGGGAAGTTGCCGTCCGAACCGAAGGTCAAAAAGAAAATCACTCCTGCGAAAATTCCTAACGTTCGAGAAGAAGCTGATTTGTATCGAGCCCTTGGACTCGATTATGTTCCGCCAGAGTTACGCGAGAACTGCGGCGAATTCGAAGCGGCGGAAAATCATGCTCTGCCCAAACTGCTGGAGAAGGAAAATCTGCGCGGAACATTTCACTGCCATACCGTCGCGAGTGACGGTCACAACACGCTGGAAGAAATGACGGCTGCCGCCCAGGAACTCGGACTCGAATACCTGGGCATCGCCGAGCACAGCAAGAGCTCGATCCAGGCGCACGGAATCGACGAGGCAAAGCTTAGGGCGCAAATCTCGGCGATTCGAAAGTTAAACAAGACACTCGACGGCTTTCAGTTGTTCGCCGGTATCGAGTGCGACATTCTACGTGACGGGAAACTCGATTTTGATGATGAGATTTTGTCCGAGTTGGATTTTGTTGTCGCATCAGTCCATTCCG